>Ga0187851_10002704_pt1 | contig 15467 bp, 14 predicted proteins | sample June2016WEW_6_10_FD_132997 | JGI IMG/M metagenome (GOLD analysis project Ga0187851, IMG submission 132997) | Peatland microbial communities from SPRUCE experiment site at the Marcell Experimental Forest, Minnesota, USA - June2016WEW_6_10 | ecosystem: Environmental > Terrestrial > Soil >...
GCGAAATAGAGGGTTACAATCCGACTCCCCAAGACGGCCCATACGTTTTGGATAGTTTCGTGGCTTTGCCGACGCACCAGCAGCTCAGATGTCCTTCGCCCGGGTCAAGTGTTGAGAAATCGCCTATGCGCTCAGCTTGGGGCAGATTTGTAATGATAAGTCGGCCAGGATTGAGCTTTCGGCACGCTAGCCCGATCACTGTTCTGCTTGGAGGTGCGCTACCTATGGTGAAGTTCGCGGGCTGTCCAGAAGGCATGCGTAATGAGATTGCAGCGGCAGTGGTTAGAGTACTGCGACTCGGGTCTGGACATACACCCCAGGCGCCCGTTAGGTCAGGCACCCTGACGTATCGGGATGATATCTGCACTAGCCTTCAGCTTGTCCAGATAATCCGCCCACTGCTGCATCATTTTTTTGCGTTCAGGCAGGTGCGCCGTGCGGTTGTAGGCGCGTCCATTCGGATCGCGCACGGCATGGGCTAGTTGGTGCTCAATGAGATCGGGCCTAACGCCGAGCACTTCGTCAAGAATGGTCCGCGCAACCGCTCGAAAGCCGTGTCCGCTCATTTCATCCTTGGGAATACCCATGCGGCGTAGTGCTGCGAGAATCGCGTTGTCGCTCATAGGCCGTTGATTGCTCCGCGCACTGGGAAAAACAAAACGGCCTCGGCCTGTAAGGGGTTGGAGTTCGCAGAGTATTTCCAATGCCTGCTTAGAGAGCTGGACGATATGAGCTGTATTGGTCTTTGTCACTGTAAAACGCCATTCCGCACTGTCAAGGTCGATGTCTGCCCATTCAGCCTTGCGCAGCTCGCCGGGGCGGACGAATAGCAACGGGGCAAGACGCAAGGCCGAGCGCACGGGGAGAGTACCTTCGTAGCAGTCCATTGCTCGCAGAATCTCTGCAACCCGTATCGGCTCGGTCGTAGCTGCGAAATGCTGCATTGTCGCCGGTGGGAGTGCGCCGCGTAGATCACCCGAAGGATCATGCTTGGCGCGTCCGGTGGCGATGGCATAGCGAAACACTTGCCCGCAATTACTCAAGGTGCGGTGTGCGGTTCCCAGTGCGCCTCGCTCTTCAATGCGGCGCACAGTGGTCAACACCTCTGGCGCGGTTATATCGGCGATGGGCCTTGCACCTATCCAAGGAAACATGTCGCGCTCGAAACGGCTTAGGATGCGTCCGCGGTGGCGTTCGACCCATGTTGAGGAGTATTTAGCGAACCACTCGCGTGCTACCACTTCAAAGCTATTCGCGATGCCGTCGGCGCGGGCTGTCTTTTGCGCCTTCCGGTTTTCGCTGGGATTGACGCCGTTGGCTAGGAGTTTTCGGGCCGCGTCACGACGCCACCGAACAACAAAAACAAATAAAGCCAGCATTTACTCTGACTTGTGGACATTTCTGAATATTGTTGGATGAAAGAATGGTAGCGTTACCGGGGCTCGAACCCGGACTCTCCGCCTTGAGAGGGCGGCGTGTTAACCAGTTACACCATAACGCCATCGTCTTGCATTCCTACATTGCGCCATCTTCGCGCAACCCTACATGGCACATACTTCGCGCAGGAGGATGATTTCTCCAGTGCAGGTTCAACTATACCAGCCGTCGCCGCGCGGCTCAACCGGAGTCAGGCCAGATTGGTCTGAACCAATCCTCTCCATTCCCTCGGCGGCTAAAGCCCGATTGATTTTGCGACGGCTTCGGCGGGACTAAAGTCCCGCCCTTTCAAAACGTGATGCGAATCACCCTTTCAAAACTGCTTGTGCAGCGATCTTTCAAAGCCAGGACTTATGCTGCGCCCAATTACAGGCCGAGCTTCTTGACCTCGTCGTTGTAGTACTTGCGGTAGAGGATGTCCCACTCCTGCGATCCTTCGACGATGATCTTGCGCTGGGAGGCGATCTTGAGCCGCGCGCTGGCGTCGAGTTTGGTCTCCTCGACGAGAAGTTTTTCGAGCGCCTTGCGGGCCTCCTGACGGATGGTGTTGCGGTCCTCCAGAAAGTCGCACTCGTCGATCTCGGCCAGCGTGTCGGCGATGGTGTGGGCCAGCTTGTTCACCTTGTCGTCAGAGATCCTCACAGCACCGCCTTGTACTTGCGCGCCAGTTCGTTCTTCACCTTTTTGAACATCTCCTGATAGTTGGCTCCGGTGCGCAGCATGTCTGCCTGGAATGCCTCGAGGATGACGCGGACCTCGTCGTTGATGCGGTCTTCCAGCGACAGTTCTTCGATCATCGCCGCGGTCACGCGCTCGTTCAAGACGGCTGCCTTCGCCGTCCCGATCACTTTGGCATCGACCAGATGCTTCACCGTCTGGCGCGCCAGATACCCAACATAATCTCTGGAGAAAATCATCGCTTCGCTCCAGAATACACCAGCGCGGCCATGGGTTGGAGGGACAGCTTTGCGCCGCGTGGCAATCGCAGGAGTTGCTTTCCGTTTGTTCGCCATCTATTCTTCAATTGTTCTCCCCCCCCCTGCCATCCCCCCTTGGCGGCAGGCTGGCTCGTAAGTCAATTCTTTTGCTTCGGCTACAGGCAAAATACACATAATGGATAATTTAGGCGCAAGCGATTTGGAATCAATCGATTGCGCTGCGTGTACCGGGCAAAACATACTTGACAAAGAGATTACGGCTAAAGCATTCACATCATTTGGGTTATGGGTGAAAATGTGGTTCTGGCGCGCGTGACGCCGACAAAACATTGATTCTGTTTGAGTTACCACAGAACTATTGAATCTGTGCGGCTTGCGTCCGGAGAGACAACGCGCTCGGGTTGAATGAGTTCGATCCATATATTAATTGTAGCAAGCGGAGCATAACTACTATGCCAACTTTTTTTCTGAGGGAAGTGGTTGATGGAGTGTGGGTTAGGGAGATTTTTTGGTGTCGAGGGGCTTGACATGCGGATTTGCTGGGGTTTTTGCGGGATTTTATTTTCGGCTGTGGGCTATGAGCGGGGCTTTAGGGGAGAAAGGGACGGGCGGTTGTGCAGGGGCAGACTTCGTCGGGGTCCTTCGACTCAGCCGCTCACGATAAAGCCGTGAGCGGCTTCGCTCAGGATGACAGCAGAAACAAACAACGACGAAGAACAAGCAACGGCGAAGAACAAGCAACGGCGAAGAACAAGCAACGGCGAAGAACAAACAACGGCGAAGAACAAACAACGGCGAAGAACAAACAACGACGAAGAACAAGCAACGGCGAAGAACAAGCAACGGCGAAATGCGGGGGTCCCTCCACTGCGGCGGCAAAGTACGCCGCCTTCGGTCGGGATGACGATCGTTTTGCGTTATTCGGTCGGGATGACGGTCGTTGTTATTGTGCGCTCCGGATGACAAGCAAGAACAAACAACGGCGGAGAATAGAAGCAGATTCCTCGCTTCGCTACGGAATGACAAACAAAAGGACAGGCAACGGCGGGAGCAAAACGTATTTTGGAGCGATCCATCGTATTCTGTAGTTCAAGGACAAGCCGAATGACGACACGCATGCGAAACCGCAAGAAGCCGGAACCGGAGAAGAAGAGCGCGCCGATGGCGATGGGGCCAATGATCGGGCTGATGGCGGTGTGTCTGGTGGCGATGGCTTGCATGTACTGGTGGACCAGCCGGCACGCGGCTGCGCCTGCTTCCCTTCCCGCTGCGCCTGCTTCGGTTCCCGCCACGCCCTCGTTTACGGCGAAGCACATCTACAGCGAGACGGCCAATCCGTCGGACGAGATTGCCGCCGCGCTGACGCAGGCAAAGCGCGAGCACAAGCGGGTGATCGTGGACTTTGGCGGGGACTGGTGCGGCGACTGCCAGGCGCTGGACATCTACCTGCATCAGGCGCCCAACGACGCGCTGCTGGAGACGAACTTTGTGCTGGTGCATGTGTGGATCGGGCACATGGACGCCAACCTGGACGTGGCCAAGCGGTATGGAGTGCCGATCGGCAAAGGCGTGCCCGCGCTGGCCATTCTGGATGGCAATGGTACGGTCCTCTACGCGCAGAAGGCGGGCGAGTTCGAAGACATGCGGCACATGGAGCCCGGCTCGGTGACCGAGTTCCTGGAAAGGTGGAAGAGCTGACGGCGCGAGGGCCACGGCTGCGGCGGGCGCGCGTGAAGCGGCTGTTGCGCTGGTACGCGGTGGTGGCGCGGGCGGCGCACCGGACCGTGCTGAGCGTGCTGGAGCACGACTGCCTGAACATTGCCCAGTCCACGGCATATTCGGCCATTGTGGCGCTGTTTCCCGCACTGATTGTGGCTGCGGCGGTGATTGGCCTGCTGCCGGACACGGCTCCTGTGCGCTTGCAGATTGCGGAGTTCTTCGACCGCGTGCTGCCGGCAGGCGTGAGCGCGCTGCTGGATGCGGCGTTTGAGAATGCGCCGAAGCACACCCACTCGTTGCGCGCTCTGGTGTCGGCCGGGGTGGTGAGCTTTGCGGGCGCGTCGAACGTGATTGCAACGCTGATGGAGGGGCTGCGGCGTGCGCGCGGGCTGCCGCGCGATTGCTGGAGCTTCTGGCAACGGCGGAGGCGGTCGTTCGAACTGGTACCGCTGTCGCTGGTTCCGCTGACCATCGCGAGCCTGCTGGTGGTCTTCGGCCATGAGGTGAGCCAGTGGCTGGTGGCAAGCATCGGGCCGCAGGCGCGCGCGCCGATCTACGCGGCGACGCTGCTGCTGCGCTGGACGGTTGCGGTGGGCGCAAGCGTGGGTTTGATCGCGCTGCTGTATCACATGGGAGCGCCGGAGAAGCGCGGCGGGCAATTCTCCAGCGCGAGTATTGGAGCGGCCAAGCCGGAGGCGCGGGAGTGGTGGTGGACAAGCCTGCCGGGAGCGGTGCTGGCGACAGGGCTGTGGTTCCCGGCGACGCTGATCTTCGGCTGGTACGTGACTCGGTTCACCAACTACTCAGAGGTGTATGGGCCGCTGGGCGCGGGCATCGCGCTGCTGTTCTGGCTGTACATCATATCGCTGAGCGTGCTGGCTGGGGCGGAGTTCAACGTACACTTCAACGCGCAGATGGAGGCGCACTTCGGCGGCGCGGGGACACACGGCAAGGGATGAAGCTCAGTAGTGTCCTAATATTGTGCTGCTAGGGCTGTTTCGACTTCCGCTCTTCGCTCTGAGTTTTTTTCCCGTAGATGTAAACACTGACGAGAGAAGATAGCCCCGTGAAGAAGACTCCAAAGCCTTCTAAACTCTTGCCCACATACACAAGGAAAAGGCCTCCTCCGATAGCTACGAGTCCTAATAAAAAGGCACTGATAGCCCCGAATATCTGAGCGAAAGAGTTTGATCGAATGACTCTGGATTCAATACGTTGGCGATGTTTGGCTTGGGATTCAAACTGCGTAAAAATGCGCTCAGCACCGCCCGGAACAATTCGGTCGTAATGCTCGAGTACCTCAGGATGCGGCAGCGGCCCTGAGTATGTGTATTGAATGCCTGTAATCGCCTGACGGGCTGTTTGTTTGATTTGGGTCTTGCTCAGCCCGTTACGTGCCACGTTCACGCCTCACTATTTATCGGTGCTGTCGATAACCACATGCATATCTGATCCCACAGCCGCCCAGTCGCCTTGCAAGGCATGCATATCGGCATCATCTTCTGATCGACTACGATTGTAATCATCGAAGGTGCCTCCGAGGTCGAGTACACGCGCAGCCCCGCTCGCGAATGACGGACGCGCAAATAGCGTGTCCGTACCAACCCAATTCAACTTTGTACCCATAACTTCCTCGCTGCCATATTAGATGGCGCATATCGGTTGGACGGCTCAAGGTCTATTAAAGTTGACCATGCGCCCGCTCTTTGGGGTAAAGAGTTCCGCTGTTTGGCGGATTCCATAATGCCTGCAATTATGCCATAGCCTATAAATAATTGTATCAGAAATGGAACAATCTTCCGAAAACTGCGGTAATCAGTATCGCTTACCCTATCGTCAGTTCCCCGCCAAGACTTAAGCCGCGAGGAGTTTTCCAGGTGTCCAAACATGGTTTGTGACACCACTCTCCATAGCTGGCCTCACGCGCACTGTTTTGTGAATCCTCACAAAGCTGTAGAACTCAACCAATAGAAAATACGCGACTTGCAGGATTTCTCACTTCTTACTGACTGTATTTGCCTGTGCATGGTCTTCCGCGAGGTTGGTAGAATGGGAGTGAATCGCGCAAAATCAGAGATTGACGTTTGCTGAGGCATCTTTAGATCTGATCTTCTGAAGAAGTAGAGGCGCTACAAACAAAATACTGAGATTCTGGCTCCGCCAGAATGACGACATGAGGGTTTCGGCTCTATACCAACAAGAGAAGCACTATAGTCAGCAGCAACAGGGCCTGCGTGCCAGGTAGAAGGAAGCCGGAATCGAGCGTATGGAAACTGCAAACCGAATGGATGGGTCACGCACGATGACGGGCCGGAGCGGCTCGCTGGCCGGGCTGGACCATACGCGGCGGGCCAAGATCGTGGTCACACTGGGACCGTCGTGCTGCACGGCGGATGTCTTCCGCGAACTGGTGCGGGCGGGCGCGGACGTGGCGCGGCTGAACTTCTCCCACGGGACGCACGAGGGCAAGGGCGAGCTGATCCGCATGGTGCGGGCTGTTTCGGTGGAGTTGCACAAGCCGATCTGCATTCTGGCCGATCTACAGGGGCCGAAGATCCGAACCGGAAGGCTGAAGGACCATGAGCCGGTGCAACTGGAGGCGGGCAAGCTGCTGACAATTACTCCGCGCGATGTGGAGGGCACGGCCGCGGTGGTGGGGACGACCTTCAAGACGCTGGCGGAGAACCTGGAGCGGAGGTCGCGGATTCTGCTGTCGGACGGACTGATCGAGCTGCGTGTGGTGCGGATCGCGGGCGCGGACGTGGTCTGCGAGATCGTCAACGGGGGCTTGCTGGGCGAGAACAAGGGGATCAATCTGCCGGGAATCCCGGTTAAGGTTCCGTCGCTGACGAAGAAGGACGAGGAGGACCTGGAGTTTGCGGTGGGCGCGGGCGTGGATGCGTTTGCCGTCTCGTTTGTGCGCACCGCCGACGACGTGCGTCATGTGCGGCGGCGGCTGGAGGCCCTGCAGTCGGACGCGTGGATCATCGCCAAGCTGGAGAAGCCGCAGGCGATCGAGCATCTGGACTCGATTCTGGAGGTTGCCAACGGGATTATGGTGGCGCGCGGCGACCTGGGCGTGGAGGTGCCGCCGGAGAAGGTGCCAGCCATCCAGAAACACATCATCCGGAGGGCGGCGGAGTATCGCAAGCCGGTGATCACGGCGACGCAGATGCTGGAGTCGATGATCGAAAACCCGCGGCCCACGCGGGCGGAGGCTTCCGACGTGGCGAACGCGATCTACGACGGGACAGACGCGGTGATGCTGTCGGGCGAGACCGCCATGGGCAAGTACCCGGTGGAGACGGTGGCCATGATGGCCAAGATCGTGGCTGAGACAGAACGCCAGATCCGGCTGGACCCGCCGCAGCGTCAGAGGCCGCAGCAGGCCACGCGGCTGTCGGTGGCGGAGACGATCTGCGAGTGCATGGCTCACTCGGCCGAGGACCTGGAGCTGGCGGCGATCGCCATCTTCACCGAGACGGGATCGACGGCGCGGCTGCTGTCGAAGTACCGGGCGGCGCCGCCGATCTACGCGCTCTCGCCGCACAAGAAGATCGTTCGCCGCGCGGCGATGCTGTGGGGGACCACCCCGATCCTGTGCGCGCACGCGCGCGATACCGACCGGCTGGTGACGATCGCCGAGGAGATTCTGGAACGGCAGGCGGGCGTGGAGCACGGGCAGATTGTGGGGATCGTGGCGGGCACGCGGACGCGGACCGGGGCGACGAACTTCATGCGGCTGCATACGATCGGCGACCGCGGGGCGACGAGCGCGGTCGTGGCAAAGAAGAAGACGGGGCGGTAACGAACCGCGCCGGGCTGAAAGACTTCGACAACCACGCTTGCGTGGCAACAGTACAATCGGGGGATGGGACGCATACGGGTACTCTCCGACCAGGTGGCCAACCAGATTGCGGCCGGCGAGGTGGTGGAGCGGCCTGCGTCGGTGGTGAAGGAGCTGCTGGAGAACTCGCTGGACGCGGGGGCGACGCGGATTCGCATCGAGGTGGAAGGCGGCGGGCGAAAGCTGATCCGCATTGTGGACGATGGTCAGGGGATGGTGCGCGACGACGCGCTGCTGGCCTTCGAGCGGCACGCGACATCGAAGCTGCACAGCTCCGACGATTTGCTCTCGATCCGCACACTGGGGTTCCGCGGCGAGGCGCTGCCGTCGATTGCCAGCGTCTCGCGGCTGACGCTGGAGACGCGGGCGAGCGCCGCGGCAGGAGATTCCGCCGATGCGGTGGGGACGGTGGTGGAGATTGCGGGCGGAAAGATTCTGCGCGTGGAGGACGCGGGGCTGGCGGTGGGGACGACCATCGCGGTGCGCGATCTCTTCTACAACACACCGGCGCGGCGCAAGTTCTTGAAGTCGGAGCAGACCGAGCTGGGGCACATTGCGGCGCTGGTGACGCACTACGCGCTGGCGCACCCGGAGCGGCACTTCGAACTGCACTCATCCACGCAGGCGCTGCTGATTGCGCCCGCGGTGGCGACGGCGGGCGACCGGCTCTTCCAGATCTTCGGGCGCGAGACGGCGGAGCTGATGCTGCCCGTGGCGGCGGAGATCGACTTTGCGCGCGCGGGGCTGCCGGAGCCTCCGCCGTGGAAGCGCGAGGCGGACTACGCGCCGGCTGAACCGGGATTTCTGCGGCTCTCGGGGTTCGTCTCCAAGCCGGAGCTGCAGAAGTTGAACCGCAACTCGGTGTATGTCTTCGTCAACCAGCGGCTGGTGCGCGACCGCGTGGTGCTGCATGCGCTGGCCGAGGCGTATCGCAATATCATTCCGCCGACCTCGTTCCCGGTGGTGCTGCTGTTTCTGGAGATGCCGCCGCAAGAGGTGGACGTGAATGTGCATCCGGCGAAGACCGAGGTGCGCTTCCGGCAGTCTGGGTTTGTGCATGACTTCATCCGCGACTCGGTGCGGACGACGTTGATGACGGCGCGGCCGGCGGCCAGCTTTGCCACGGCGCTGGGCGAGTTGCATGGCGGCGTGGGCATCTCGCAGGCGAGCTCGTCGCTGCTGCTGGATGTGAGTCCCATGCCGGGCGCGCCGGACGATGTAGTCTATGCGCCACGCGAAGTCGAGGAATCGGAGGGCGCGCCGTCGTCGGACGATGTGGATTCATTTATGCTGCGCGCGCCGGTTGTGCCGCCGTCCGCGGGCCGGTTTGCGTTCAGCGACCAGGGCATTGCGGTGGGATATGAGACGGGAGCGGGCGCGGGATCGTCGTGCGGAAGTGAAGACGCGGGGGATTTTGATGCGGCGAGCGCGGATGAAGGTTCAAGCTACACAGGAGTTGCGACATCCGTTGCGGATGGGACGCTGAATGCGCTGGGCACACTGAAGCCGCTGGGGCAGTTGCGCGACTCGTTTATCCTGGCGGCAAACGACGAGGGGCTGTGGATCATCGACCAGCATGTGGCGCACGAGCGCGTGCTGTTCGAGAAGATCCTGCTCGCGCGCGAGGTGGAGCAGGTGCAGCGGCAGCGGCTGTTGATGCCTCTGCTGGTCGATCTGCTGCCGTCGCAGATGGTGTCGTTCGCCTCGATTGCGCGCGAGCTGGACTTGAACGGATTTGAGGCGGAGCCGTTTGGGCCGCGGACGCTGGCGATCAAGGCCGCGCCGGTAGGACTGGAAGGGCGCGAATTGGAGCGAATGCTGGAGGAGGTGCTGGCCGTACCGGAGAAGGAACAGCAGCAGGAGAACGCCGAGGCGCGGCGGCGGCGGATTGCGGCTTCCATCGCCTGCCATGCGGCGATCAAGATCAATATGCCGCTGGAGCCGAAAAAAATCGCATGGCTGCTGGCTGAGTTGGCCAAGACGGAGCATCCAATGAGTTGTCCGCATGGGAGGCCCATCGCGCTGCGATATTCTCACAAGGACATACAGCGCGCCTTCCAGCGCATTTAGAATGGAAGCAGAGAAGGTTTATCGAACGCCAAGAACATGCAAAAGAAAATGCGGGGATTCTTCGCTACGCTCAGAATGACAACTGTTGTGGTGATTCACTCAGAATGACAACTGTTGTGGCGCTTCACTAAGAATGACGGCGTATTGCATCGTACTGGACACAATCCGCATCTTGCTCTTTGAAAATTGTCCACAACCGGCCTGAACTATGGCCCAGAACCCCAGGTATCTCTCCGACGCACATGCGCGAAGGATTGCTGATGTGCCGCCTTTACACCGAAACGAGCGCGCCGCCCAGCAGGAAGGCAACAACCACTTTGACCACCCCGAGCAATCCGACCAGCCCCGAAACAGCAAGCCCAAGCATTCCGACCGCCGCGCAGCTTGCAGAGACGCGCCTGAAGCAGTGGCACCAGCAGGGCGAGGCCCTGCTGACGATGGAGAACCTGCGCAGTTGGATCAATACCGCGGGGCTGGTTCTGTTTGTTCCGCGTCCACAGATCGTCGCACATGCCCCATCGCTGGTGGAAGCGGTGCTGGGCGAGCCGGTTGCAACCCCCACAATCGAGCAGACCACGGAAGCCCGCAGCCTGCTGGCGCGGCTGGTGACGGAGGGACTCGCCGTGCCGCTGAACCTGCTGGGCGCGGGCGCGGGGACGGTCCATGCGGGCGCGCCGGGCGATACGCCGGACTTTGTCGCATCGACGGCGGTTTTCTCTTACGTCTTCACACTGCGCGGAGACAAGGCGTGGAAGCAGCCTCCCGCGACCTCCGGCGCATTCAAGGTGTCTCCACTGGCGCTGGCGACGCATGAGGCGCTCTCGCAGCGCGGGCCGCTCTCCGCATACGATTTGACCACCGAGGTCGGAAAGGAAGTCACCGAGGCGGCCGTTCTGCGCGCTCTCGGTGAGCTTTGGACGCACCTGCGCGTGCTTCCGCTGGCCCAGGCAGGAGAGAACGCCACGCTGTGGGAGCTGAGCGGCGCGCGATTCACCAAGCAGATGAAGGCGGGCGCGAATGCGGGACAGCCGTCGGCGCTCTCGGCGCTGATCTCGCTCTACCTGGGACAGGCTGTGGTTGCGAGTGAGGATGAGATTGAGAGCTTCCTCTCGCCGCTGGCCTCGCGCTCGCGCATCCGCGACGTGATCCATGCGCTGCTTTCGGCGCGGCAACTGGAGACGGTGGCGGTGGAGGGACGCACCATGCTGCACGTCGCAGGAGAGTTGCCGGCGTTCCTTGCGCCGGAGGCGGCGGCGGTCGAGGGTGAAGCGCAAGCGGCAGATGTTGTTGCGGACGAGGGTGCGGTCGAAGCGGACACCGCTGCGGACGCGGAGGGCGCAGTCGAAGGCGCGCCGCGGATTACGAAGTTTATCCCCAAGCCGCGCAAGATCGGCACCGGCTACCTGGCCAAGGCGAAGCCGTCGAACGTTGGCGCAAAGCCTGGCCCGTATGAACGCGGGACAAAGACTGGATTCGGTGCGAAGACGGCGTTCGGCACGAAGCCGGGATTCAGGGCTGGATTCAAGGCGCGCGCAGGCGCGGGGCCAGCGCCCGACCGCGAGCGAAGGCCGTTCAGCAAGCCAGCCGCTGGCTTCGATAAGCCGTGGGAGGAAGAGAAGGCGCGCAGGCTGGCGGCTGCGGCGCGGCCGTCGGAGGTGCCGGCTGAGTTCGACGGCGCGCAGGTCGATCTGGCCGCTGCGGGAGCAGCAGGAGAGGCCGCTCGACCGGTGCAGCCCCGCGAGCCTCGCGTTGCCAGGCCGGGCTTCACCAAGCCACGCGAGTACAAACCGCGTGAGTACAAGCCGCGCAGCGCGGAGAGCGATGGGCGTCCGCCGCGCAAGACGTTCAGCAAGCCGGGAACCTTCGGGCGCAAGCGGGAGGGATTCGGCGAGCGGCCTGCGTCTGGCAGCCCACGCGCGCCGGGCTCCTACGCACCCCGTCCATCGGGCGGACCGGGTTTCAGCGGCAAGCCGCGATTCTCCAAATCCAGCTCATATTCCAATTCCAATTCCAAAGACAAGTTTGCCGGCAAACCATTCGCGGGCAAACCGAGAGATGGCGGCGAACGAGGCTTCAGCACGGAGAGCGGCAAGCGCGTCTACAGGAAGTTCGATGCGCCGCGCGAGCGCCCTGCTCGTCCGTTCTCGTCAGACCGGCCCGCACGGCCCTATTCCTCAGACCGGCCTGCGCGCACAGCGCGCGCGGAGGGGGCTGGCGGGTCTGCCGGGAATCCGGCTGGAGAGTTTGCGCCGCGCAAGTTTGCAGGCAAGCCATTCGGCAAGCCGGGCGGATTTGCGGGGAAGAAGCCGTTTGGCAGGTCTGCGGGTAAGCCAGGGGGATTCGCGGGGAAGCCCACTGGCGATTCTGCGCCGCGAAAGTTTGCGGGCAAGCCGGGGGGATTTGCGGGGAAGAAGCCGTTTGGCAGGTCTGCGGGCAAGCCGGGCGCGGCGTTCCCCGGCAAGCCCAGCAGCACCTTCGCCAAATTTGCGGACAACAAGAAGCCCTTCGGCAAGCGGGCGCCCGCGCGCAAGTTCAAACCCGGAAAGGATGAATCCGCCTGATGCGCCTCCAACCCAAGCCCACGAAAGTTGCCGCTCTCGCACACGACGAAGCACCCAGCGGCCCTCGCCGCCCTGTGATTGCCATCGACGGGCCGGCCGGCGCCGGAAAGAGCACTCTGGCGGCGCATCTGGCGCGTCGCTTCGGCTTCCTCAACATCGAAACCGGCGCGATGTATCGCGCGCTGGCACTGAAGGCGATCGAAAGCGACTATTCGTTCGATGAGGAGGCCCCGCTGCTGGCGCTGGCCGAGGCGACCCGCATCCAGCTGGAACCGCACCTGGATGGCAACCGCGTCCGGCTGGACGGCATGGACGTCACGCAACGCATTCGCGATGCGGATGTCACCTCGGCGGCGTCGCAGGTCTCCATTCATCCCAACGTTCGCGCGTGGATGGTCCAGCAGCAGCGAGTGCTGGGGGCCAAGGGTGGCGTGGTGATGGAGGGGCGCGACATCGGGACGGCGGTCTTTCCCGATGCCGATGTGAAGATATTTCTGGACGCCGCGCCGGAGGTCCGCGGCAACCGGCGCTTCCGCCAGGCCGCTCCCATTGAGCAGACCACAGCGCGCCAGACCGAGTGTCGCCAGGAGCCTGCGCCGGAGACCGCCGAGCAGCATATCTTGACCGAACAGGCGATTGTGGAGGAGATGCGCGAGCGCGACCGGCGCGACCGCAACCGGACCGAATCGCCGCTGCGCCCGGCCGTGGACGCTGTGATTCTGGACTCGACCGCGATGGGGCTGGAAGAGGTGCTGGCACGGGCGGAGGAGATCGTCCGCAGCCACCTGCCGCCGGCCTGACGCGGTCGTGACGCTGGGTTTTCCGGGTTACCTGACACGGTTCTACCGAGGTCTTCCGTGCGGCAGAGGAACCGGCGCGGTCATTGTTGGCAGGAGTTTTGGCTGGTTGCTGAGCATTGCAAATAAAATAGTTACAAATTTTCTCGCACAATTTGTTGCAATGTGTGCTACCCTTCAAACATCGTTCGAATCAGATTGGTTTCTACGACGCTTGTATGATCTCGATCCCCGATTTGGATCTTGCGGCAAATTCATTTGTACTAAGGAAAGAAACAACATGGAACAGGGAACAGTGAAGTGGTTTAACGATGCCAAGGGGTTTGGCTTCATCAGCCGTCAGAACGGCGAGGACGTGTTTGTTCACTACTCGGCGATCAATTCGAACGGTTTCAAGAGCCTTCAAGAAGGTCAGGCAGTGCAGTTCAACGTAGTCAAGGGGCCCAAGGGCTGGCAGGCGTCTGACGTTCAGCCACTCTAGTTTTTTGTACAGTCTCTAACATTATCTGCATTCTATAGCCGCACCAACGGCTAAACAAAGATTTGCGGGAGGGATGGCTGCGGCTGTCCCTTTTCGTCGTTTAACGGCAGCGTGTTAGCGAGATTGCGAGTTGGCAGCAGGCTCAGGGCTGGGATGGGGTTGGCTGGGAGCCATTCGTGGCGTCGGGGGCCTCGGCGACGCCAGGAAGGATCGTGGAGCTGGTGCGGAACCTGCGATAGTCTAACCATCGCTGGTCGATTTGCTCGCTGTGGCTGATGAAGACCATGATCCTCGCCGAGCCGCGCCCATTGAATATCGCTGGCAGCCAGACCTCGTTGTTGACCTTGGTCCACTCCATCTGCAAAGTCGCTCCCTTGTGAACATCGGCGAGCAGCCCGCCGCCAACCTTGTAGTCCTCGATGACGCGGCCTTCGATGCGCACCAGCGCATGATCCTGTTCGTCCACCCAGACCGTTCCGGCAAGATTGCGGAAGACGCCAAAGATCAAATTGGGAGACTTTGCATGGGGATTGCCAACGTAGTCCATGGCAATAGTCCGGCGACCGTGGAATTCCACCTGCCGTAGATTCGAAAATGTACCCAACTGCGGCCCCCACTGGAGAAAGTTTCCGACAAAAGTGCTGATGGAGTTTTCGTCCTCCATATCCTCGGGCACTTTTATCTTCAGAGGCGGTGGTGGAGGTTGTTTCGCAGCAGTCTTTTCCTTATAGTCCCTGCGCCATGCAACCACGCTGTCGATGTAGTCGTTCTGCCGTTTCATCGCGTTATCGGCGAGAGGTTTGCCGTCAATGGTCATTAGCTTCTGGAAGCATCCGACATCGACGCAGATCGTCTCCAGCTCTTTGATCGTGGTCTTCTTCGCCGCCCCGTGCGAGTCCAGTTCCTGCACCGAGCTGAACATGCGATAGGTATACTGCCGAAACGTCTTCCACGAGACCCTCTGCTGCATCTGCACCTGATGAATCAGGGTGGCGACATCGGGCAGCGGCTTTTGTGCGTCTTGCCCAGCCGAATTCTGGCCTATGACTGGCGTCTGTGAGTTGGCGGTGCACAATGCAAAAACGGGGAGGAATGTCGATAGGCCCAACAGCGCGAGAAGCTTGATCCGAATCCTGCTTATGTGCATGTCCATGAAATAACTATACGGACCGAGCAGGGCTGCTGTTCCCTGCGCCCGAGTCTGCATTGCAGGGTCTGGCATCTAAAGGATGACAGAGGAGACGGAATGGCCGGCAGCACACAGATTCAACCAACCGCCGCCACGGCGGACACGGCAACGAACGATTCAGAACAGCGCGAGGCGGTCTTCGATGTATTTCGCCGCTGGGGCTACATGCAGGCATGGCTCGATCCGTTGGGCCAGTATCTGCCACCAGAGCCGTTTCCCGTGGCCACGCCGACCGGCCCCATCGCCGACGAAGCGCGCGAGTTCTACAGCAAGACCTTCGGCATCGAGTTCATGCACATCCCAAGTCAGGCCCAGCGGCAGTGGCTGGCCGAGCAGGTGGAGCAGCCGACGCGCTACCCGGACCAGCCGCATGTTCTCTCGCAGTTGATCCGCGCGGACATCTTCGAGCAGGTGATCCAGTCGCGCTA
>Ga0187851_10002705_pt1 | contig 15465 bp, 13 predicted proteins | sample June2016WEW_6_10_FD_132997 | JGI IMG/M metagenome (GOLD analysis project Ga0187851, IMG submission 132997) | Peatland microbial communities from SPRUCE experiment site at the Marcell Experimental Forest, Minnesota, USA - June2016WEW_6_10 | ecosystem: Environmental > Terrestrial > Soil >...
CTATCCTTCAAATATGTCTTTGGATTTGCCGCCGGATGGGGCACTCTCTATCTCCGCAGATGGCAAAAGAGCCGCCGCGAAGAGGCCGCCCAGAGCTGGCCCATGGTCGAGGGCAATATCAGTAGCGCAAAGGTCGAGTCCATCCCCCATACCTCTCGCTTCGTCGCCAAGCTGCAATACACCTACTTCGTCGAGGAGTACCGCCTCGGCGAGTACACCCACGAATTCTCCAAAAAAACCGAGGCCGAGGACTTCGCAGCCAAGATGAAAGGCCAGCGCGTCCAGGTCCGCTACGAGCAGTCCAGCCCCGAAAAATCCGTCCTCGAACAGAGCGTCGTCGAGCAGCACATCCTGCTCGCCCCCCGCTTCGGCTGAACCGCATCGCCTGTTCCGGTTCAGCGCTGAAAGCGCGCTCTATTCCAGCATGGGGCGTAGCCCCATGATGAGTTCAGGGGAAAATACCAAGGGCTGAAGGCCCGACCTATCCTGTTCCCTATCCCGCCGTCACAATCTCCGAAAAGTCCGCGATGCGCGTAAAGGTTGTAGCAAGATAGCGCAACATCGAGAGGCGATTCGCACGGACGCGTGTTTCGTCAACCATGACCATAGTGTCGACAAAATAATTGTCGATTGGGGTCCGAAGACGCGCAAGTTTGTGTAGAGCCGTTCCATATTGATGAGCATCGCAGTCGGCCTTGAAACCAGCTCCAGCCGTTTGGACTGCTGTCCAAAACTCACGCTCATATTGCGTATCGAACGCCAATTCCGAATCAAAACTAAGAATCTCGTAGTTTCGTTCAGCCGCCTGCGCCAGAATGTTCTTCATCCGCTTGAACGCCGCGCTCACCGCCGCAAAGTCCTCGCTCCCTCTTACCGCCGTCACCGCCTCCGCCCGAGCCACGGCATCCCTCACATCGTTCGCGCCTGCCGCCAGCACGGCCTTCACCACGTCATACGCCTGCCCCTTCGCCTCGCGCAGATAGAACTCCAGCCGCTCAGCAAAAAAGCTCCTAACTTTTTCAGAAAGCGTGATCTGATCGAGCGGAATGCTCTTCCGAGCGATGCCATGCTTCTCCGTTACTGATCCAGCCTCCTCCTGCTCTTCTGCAGCGGTCCACACACCAATACTCTGTCCATACTCTAAGCACGCGCGCTTCGCAATGAAACTCAAACTTAGATTGAGCGGCACTGGGCTTTCCGCAAGAATCTGAACAATGCCATTCGCAGCCCTTCTCAACGCGAGAGGATCCTTGGAACCCGTAGGCTCCAAGCCAACAGCAAACATGCCAGCTACCGTATCAGCACGATCTGCAATGGCAAGAACTTCACCTTCAAGCGTGGACGGAATCTTGTCGCCGGAAAACGCGGGGCGGTATTGGTCGTAAATAGCCTTGCGTGTTGCGCTTGATTCTCCTTGAAATTCCGCATATAGTCCGCCAATCTGCCCCTGTAGCTCGGTGAATTCCTTCACTAACTCTGTCGTCAGATCGCATTTCGATAGCAGAACCGCGCGTGCGAGAACCGAGTCATCAATCCCGGGTATAACCGGAATAGATTGCAAAGGAGTCTCTGGAATATGAACGAGGGCGTGCGTCAGTTTTCCTAACCTTCTAACCTTTGCGCTGTATCTTCCTTGCGACCCCAACTTATTTTGGAAAGCAAGATTAGCAAGACCCGCCACACGATCCTTCAGCGGCACTCTCTGGTCGAACTCCCAGAAAAATCTCGCGTCGTTGAAGCGCGCCCTTAGCACCCTCTCATTGCCGTGCCGGATCACCGCCTCGCCCGCCGCATCCGCCTTCGTATTCAGCACCGCCAGAAAATGAGGCGCGAGTTTGCCCGCCTCATCCTCCACCGCAAAGTATTTCTGATGATCGCGCATCACCGTCACCAGAACCTCTTCCGGCAGATGTAGATACTCCGGCTCGAAGCTCCCCAGCACCACCGTCGGCCACTCCGTCAGGTGCGTCACCGTATCCAACAACGCCTCATCCTCGCGCCATCGCAGTCCCGCGCCAGCCGCCCGAGTCGCCTTGTCCAGCGCCTTGCGCACCACCAGCCGCCGCGCCGCCACATCGGCCACTACATTCGCCTTCAGCAGCGTCTGTTCGTACTCATCGGGGAATCCAATCGGAATCGCCTCATCTCCCGCCAGCACCCGATGCCCACGCGTCACTCGCCCCGCCGTCTTCCCGCCGAACTCGACCGGAACCACCACCTCACCCAGCAGGCACATCATCCAGCGCACCGGCCGCACAAACCGCTCCGGCTTCCCCGGCCGCCAGGTCATATTCTTCGCCCAGTAGATCCCCGCCAGCTCCTTCGGCAGTTCCTCGGCAATCATCTCCGCCGCCTCGCGCCCCGCCTTCACCGAAGTCGCCGCCAGGTACTCGCCCTTCGCAGTCGTCACCGTCTTCAGCGCCGCCACATCGACGCCCGCTTTGCGCGCGAAGGCCATCGCCGCCGCCGTCGGCGCGCCGTCCTTGTACGCAATCTTCACCGCCGGCCCAACCAGCTCCTCAGCCACATCCTTCTGCTTCGCCGCTACGTCCGCAACCCACACCGCCAGCCGCCGCGGCGTGGAGAAGCTCTTGCTCCCAACACCCGCCGCGACCAGCCGTTCCCGCTCCAGCATCGCCACCACGCGCCGCTCAAGCTCCGCCTGCGCCCCCGCGATCATCCGCGCTGGAACCTCTTCCAACCCGATCTCAAACAGAAACTCCGCCATCGTCCTCTTCCAATCTTCCTGCGCCCTAAATCCTAGGTGCCCCATCCATCGCGGTCTTATCGCGATGGGTGGGATCGCAAAATCTCAACCAGCTTGATTCAGTGCTTCGCCCTGCGCCACATAAGCCTTCGCCACGCCAACCACCAGCGTGCGAATCCGCGCCATCACGCCCACGCGTTCGGTTACGCTGATCGCCCCCCGCGCATCCAGCAAATTAAAGACATGCGAGCATTTCAACGCCAGCTCGTATGCCCCCAACACCGGAAACCGCTTCACTCGCAGCGTGTACTCCTCCGTCGGCTCGCCAACTCGCTGACTCGCTGACTCGCTGAACTTCTCCAGCAGCGCCAGGCACTCCGTCTCATACAGACCCAGGTGCTCCCACAGCTTCGGCACATCCGCATAGTCGAAGCTGTACGCCGAAAACTGCTCCTCCTCGGCCAGCCGCATCTCGCCATACGTCACGCGTTTTCCGGTATCCGGTTCCACGGCCCACACAATGTCGTAGATCGAGTCCACATCCTGCAAAAATCCCGCAATCCGCTCCAGCCCATACGTAATCTCGCCGCAGATCGGGTCCAGGTCCATCCCGCCGCACTGCTGGAAGTAGGTGAACTGGGTAATCTCCAGCCCATCCAGCATCACCTGCCATCCGACGCCCCAAGCGCCACCCACCGGCCACTCCCAGTTGTCCTCTTCAAACTTGATATCGTGTTCGCCCAGGTCGATCCCAATCGCCTCCAGCGATTCCAGGTACATCTCCTGAATCCGCTCCGGAGGCGGTTTCAGGATCACCTGCAACTGCGTATGCCGAAACAGTCTGTTCGGATTCTCCCCATAGCGTCCGTCCGCCGGTCGGCGGCTCGGCTGCGCATACGCAATGCGCACCGGCTTCGGCCCCAGCACGCGCAGAAACGTGTCCGGCGACATCGTCCCCGCGCCCACCTCCACGTCATACGGCTGTTGCAACACGCATCCCCGCTCCGCCCAGAACCTCTCCAGCCGGAACAGCAGCTCCTGAAACGTCAGCGCCTTCTTCTTCTCCGCGATTGCCTGCATCATCCCTCTGATTTCGTGATCCTTCCCAGTCTAACCAACTCCGCCCGACATAGCACAGCAGGATACACCGAAGTCTCGCCCAAGTTCCCGAAGTTGCCTCCTGAGCAGTGTATAAATCTGTCATCCTGAGCGAAGTCTGGCGCGCTCTTTGCGCCAGACAGAGTCGAAGGACCTGCGGTTAGCTCGCTCCGCCGCAACCGTTCGCACTTTCTCCCCCAACATTTGTTGTTTGTTCTCCTTTTTGTGTCTCCCGCAAATTTTTCACCCCCAAACCGCCTCGAACCGTTTACTCTTTCTCCGACGCACAACTCACCCCAATGCGAGACCTCTGGCGCTCCACCGTATCCCTTCTCCGGCAACACCCCATCCTCTGGCTGCCCGTTGCCATTGTTGAATTCATCGAGTTCAACCTCAACTGGCTCCGGTCATTGCTTAGTAACTATTACTTCCATCAACTCCTTCTCCGGCAATCCGAAGGCCGTTCCGTACTGAGCGTTTCGCCATTATCCGTCGCACCCACCCACGCAACGATGCAGAAGCTTGTTGAATACATCACCTTTCCGATCGGCGTAACTACGCTACTTATATATGCCGTTCTCCTCGCATGCGCGCTGTTTGCAACTGCCATGATTCTGCAGCGCATCGCCGGAACAGGAAGCGGAACCCTGCGCGATGCTGTCGCTCCCATTAAGTCGTCCATCCGCCGCATTCTGGTCTACGCATTGACCTTCTTTGGCCTGAATGTGATCGCCGGTTCACTCATCGGATTTCTGTCGCCGCTGGTCCACCCCCTCAACCTGCTGATTTTTCAATCCAAGCTGGAAAAGGTATTGTCGCTCTCTCTCCAATCCCAGTTCGCACTGGAACGGTCGAACTTTATCCCCACTTTTATCAACTCCCTTTGCAGCTACCTATGGCCCATCCCCATCGCCCTCTGTGTGGTATACGTCATCGCGCCGCTTCAGGTCAGGCTCCTGCAGCCGCCGGACACGAACCCCACCGCGCAGCAGGCACGCAGCGCAAGAATCGCAGGAACACTCGCGGCACTCGCTATAGCGGCTTGTGCTTTTGTACTGCTCCAGGTCAGAATTTGGTTAATTCCCTCCTCATTCCCAGGCGCCCGCTACTTCTTGCAGGAAGCCAATTCCCTTATCACGCTTGCCATTTACGCTCCCCTCTTCATTGCGATCTATCTCATCGCCACGCCAGAGAGCCCGCTCAACATCGTATCCACCCCGCCCACCGCGCAACCTGAAGAATCCGCCCCACCCGCTGAGGAAGCACCCTGAGTTTTCATCCCGCGCCGAAGCGTCCTTCAACCAGCCGAAGGAATCTCAGCCTTTGCCCCATCCACCGCAAACGGAAACCTCGCCGCGCACCCAAACAGCACCACCAGCACCGCCGCCTGCACCAGCCCGCCGAACAGCAGCACCTGTGGAAACGTCAGCACCGTGAACGGCGCGAAGAGCGGCGCAAACAGCAGCATCGTGCTCTTCAGCCCCGGCACGGTAACGCCCATCCTCTGCGCCCGAATCGCCAACCCACACAGCACCGCAAACGGAGCATACATATGCACCAGGGTGTGGAAGTAGGAGATCGTCGGAAACATCACCATGAACGTGCTCAGCGCCAACAACTGGTTAGCCACCGGCATCTTCCACAGCCGTCCGAAGAACACCACCCCCAACACCAGCGCCCCGCACGCATAGTACGGCAGAGCCACCTTATCCGGCGGATAATGCGCAATCCGAACCGCTACTTTCACCAACTCGGCAACCGAGTGGTTCGACGCCAGCGACGGCAAAGTCAGCTCCGCCAGCCGCTTGCTCTGATACCCAAACACATTCTGTAGCGACCCCCTCCACGCCACCCCCATGCTCGGCCCCAACCACCACAGCGACGCCACCGTCGCGCCTGCAAATGTCCCCACTCCCTCCGCAAACGCGCGGTAGCGCCCGCGCGGCAGCATCAGGCCCAACAAAACCAGCGGAAACAGCTTCATCGCCGCGGCCAGACCCCACAGCACTGCCGCCGCGTCATCCCTCCCGCGCAGAAACGCCCATACGCCCACCGCGGTAAACATCCACACCACCAACTCGATATTTCCCTGGTGGATCAGCCGCGCAATTGGAAACGAGGTCACCACTAGCGTGAGCGGAAAGAGAAAAGCCGTCACCCGTCCAATACCGCCACGCACCAGCGCGCGCCCCGCCCACCAGATCAACACCGCCAGCCATGCCGCCGAAACCATCAAAAACAGCAGCTCAGGTATCGGAAACGCATACATCGGTGCCATCACCACTGCGGTAAAGGGCGGGTATGCCACCGGCGAGTACATGGGATACGGCCATGGCCTGCCCGCAACATTGTTGAAGAAAGCCCCCGTGTGTAGCAGGGTGTATGTGCCCGGGTACTCGCTCAGGTCGTAGAACAAATGATCGCTCAGCGGGTTCCAGTTATAGGGAGATGTTCCCGCTCGATACTTCAGCCAACCCACCACCACAGTCAGCGCCAGCACAATCAGCGAAGCCCACCAGAATGCGCGTAATTCTCCCGGCAGCCGCAACCGGGTTCTCACCGCAACCTGCGCTGCCGCACGCTCTTCCCCGGACATCGCCTCTGTTATCGCCAAGTGCGTCCTCCGCCGGCACACTGCCTGCACCTGGCTCCAGACTGCCTCCGGCCAGGCTTCTGTCTACCGAAGTATAGTCCGCGCCACCCCCGATGATACCCAGCCGGAACCACGGCTCTAACCCATCCTCCACCCACTCCCAAAGTTCTCCTCAGCCCAGCGCTCGTGCGCTCCGCAGCCGCACTCCCAGGTGCCGCTCCAGAACCTCGATCGCAAACCTCCGCAGCGCCGCCGCCCGCGCCTTCGGCCAATCCCCCTCCGCCAGTTCCTTCACCGTCCCGCGAAAGATTCGCCCCGCCGTTGCCACCGACTCCGCGCTCAACGCCTCGCTCCCCGCGCCGCCGTCATCCTCACACGTCACTCCGTCGTTCACCGCCGAATACCACACCGTCCCGCCGCGCCCGTCTTTCGCCCCCAGCGCCAGCCCGCACACCGCGCACCGTCCCAGCTCCGGCATCCACCCCATCAGCCGGTTCATCCACAGCGCAAAGTATGTAATCGGCATCCACACCCGCCCAACCTGTAGCTCGTCCAGCACCGCCAGCGTCAACCGGAAGACCGCGTCATCCACTGCCCCCTCCGGCAGCGCCTCTTCCAGCACCTCCGCCACCATCTGCAACGCCGCCGTCCGCGCATAGTCCACCGGTCGCGCCATCGGCGACGACAGAATCTCCAACCCATCCAGCCTTACCAGCTCCTGCCGCGGCCTCTCCACATAGGTCGCCCGCACATGCGTCATCGGCTCCAGAGCCCCCCCGAACCGCCGCCGGCTCTTCAGCGCATGGCGCGCCACGCCCTTCACCCGCCCCTGCTCCCGCGTAAACAGGCTCACCACCAGGTCGGCCTCCTGGAACGGCCACGTCCGCAGCACAATCGCCTCACCCACATGCTCCGTCATCGCGCCGCCTCACTAATACTTGATAACACTACATGGATTGTCATTCTGAGCGCAGCGAAGAATCTCCGCATTTCGATCAAATCACCTACGCCTCTCCCCGCGCCACAAAGAAATAGCGCGCAGCCCAAAAGGCGCGCGCCTTATTCCTCGAACCACGAACCTTGAACCTCGAACCTGTCTTACCGCCCGAAGTGCGCCGCGTTCTTGGCCTGAAAGTCCGCCCACTTCTCCGGCAGGTCGTCGCCTGCGTAGATCGCCGACACCGGACACACCGGCACGCAAGCTCCGCAGTCGATGCACTCCACCGGATCGATGAACAACTGGTCCGCCTCGCCGTATCCCGCCTCGTCCTTCTTCGGGTGAATGCAGTCCACCGGACAAGCATCCACGCACGCCGTATCCTTCGTCCCGATACATGGTTCCGCAATCACATAGGCCATGGTTCCAATCTCCCTTGCTGTTCAAATATTCTCGTGCTTAATTCAGCGCCTGACCAAAAGCCGGCCCCGCATCTTCTACGGTCACAATACTACTCCCAGCTCGCCAACCATTCGCTTCAACATACAAGATTCCCCCGCACACCGCTTCGATTCATAGAATTGTTGTCCCTCTCCTTGTTGATGGAACCAGGAAGTTGTCATCCATCGCTCTGGGTGCCCCATCCATTCCGCGTTCGTTGCGAAATGGGTGGGAGACAATCTCTCGTCTTCGAACCGCATCAATCGCAGTAGAATCGTTCCATGCCCCTATCCCCACAGCCCCCGCGCCTCCGCAGCCACGTCCTCCGTGCGCTCATCGAGGTCGCCTTCATCATCTTCCTCTTCTACTCCAACCTCCTCATGGGGGAGTTCAACCGCTCTGCCGGCTACGGCAAAACCCTCACCTTCGCCCTACGCGACATCTTCACCATCACCAACTTTTCCATCGCCATCCTCGCCGCCACCGTCGCCTACCTCGTCTTCGAGTCCCTGCGCAAAAATCTCTAGCCCTTTGCCACCCGCTTCGCCGCAAACTCCGCCGGCGTGGGAATCGCCCCCATCTCCCGCCCCGCGAACATCTCCTGGAACAGGTGCTGCATCTCGGCCTTCACCAGCCCATTGGTCGCAAACACCTCGCGCGAGTCCAGCGTGAACTTTCCGCCATCGAAGTGCGTCACCGTTCCGCCCGCCTCTTCCACCAGCAGAATCCCCGCGCTCGTGTCCCACGGATTCAGATTGAACTCCCAGAACCCATCCAGCCGTCCGCACGCCACATACGCCAGGTCCAGCCCCGCCGAGCCAGCCCGCCGAACCCCATGCGAACGCAGCGTGATCTCCTGATAGAAGTGCATATTCGGCGAGCTGTGCCTCTTATGGCTGGGAAATCCCGTCGCCGTCAGCGACTCGGCCAGCGTCCCTGTCTTCGACACATGGATCGCCTTCCCGTTCAGCCACGCCCCCTTGCCCCGCTCCGCCGAGAACATCTCATCCCGCAGCGGATCGTAAATCACGCCAGCAATAATCTCCCCATCCGAGTCCTTGGCCAGTCCCGCCGCCCGCCGCTCCAGCCCCAGAATCACGCAGAACGCAGGAAACCCATGCGCAAAGTTCGTCGTCCCATCCAGCGGATCGACGTACCAGCGATACTCACTCTCCATCTGGTCCCTCGTCCCCTCCTCACCGTAGATCCCGTGCCCAGGAAACGCCGCCGTCAGCTTCTCGCGGATCAGCTTCTCACTCGCCCGGTCTGCCTCCGTCACCAGGTCCACATCGCCCTTGTACTCGGTCGCCACGCCCTTCTCGTAGAACCCCCGCAGCAATGCGCCTGCCTGCCGTGCAATCCCCTCCGCCACATGCGCATATTCAAACCGCTTCATCGTCTCTCCCGCAATCCGTCGCTACTACCACCCTATCAGGCCACACCACCCACGCCGTCATTCTGGCCTGAGCGAAGTCGAAGGCCAGAATCTCAGTCGTTGCCGGGTGCCCCACATCTCGATTTTGAGATGTGAGTATGTCCTAATTCGCGCTCGGCCGCTCCACATGGTCGATCATAATCACATCCACCGGAGCCTTCACCGCCTCCAGCTTCAGCCCAAGCTGCTCTTGGATCGCCGTACCCAGTACCGGCTCGGCATTGGCACTGGCGATCCCCCACCTATCGGGCCACCACTTCAGCGTAAAGTCGAACCGGCCTGCGATTCCTGTCTGATCTACCACCGGCTTCCCGTCCTGCCTCGTCTGTAGGTCCTTGGCCAGGTCCGCCATCGAGTAGTTCGTGTAACGCACAGTGAGTCCGGTGCTACCTCCATTGCCATGTTCGTCCGGCATCGCATCCGGATCGCTCACGCTCTTCGTCAGCTTCGCTCCACTCTTCCCCACAGTAATCGCATAGATGGATAGCTCCTTCTTCTCGCGATGAATTGTGAGCTGGTAGCGATCCGCCAGCAGCTTCTGGATCATCACCTTCATCTGCTTGGTATTGGGTTCGCCTGCTACATCCGCAATGCCGTCGATGTCGTACCGGTCCTCGTCGAGCCAGGCTGGCCCACCCACCACCTGCTTCCGGCTAAGCCCATAGGCAAGTTGGATGAGATCATTCACCGTGTAATTCTCGACCGTAACATGGCGCCCCTTGGAATCGAATCCATCGACGTTGTCATCGGGCTTGCTCAGCTTGATCGTCGCCACTTCAAACGCCGGATCGGCATCCGCCGCCATCGGCTTCGGTGTCTCGATAACCGTCGAAGACCCCGTCCCCGTCTGCGCCAACACCGGAAAACTCACTAGCCCAATCAGTATCACCGACGCGACAGCCACCCATCCCGCCGCACCAGCCCACAACCTTCTTCCCAACTTCACGCCACAAACCACAGTTTTTCTCCTCTGCAAATTCCTACGCATCGTACGACAAATAAGTTCAAGCCCCTATTTGCTGTCGGAGAAGTACCCCGTGCGATAGCGCAAATTGTACTTCTCCTCCAGCGCCGCGTCGGTCAGCTTCACCTTGATCCGCCGAAACCCGCCGCTGCCCTGCTCCGGCGCGTAGTACCCCAACAAATACTGCGTCCGCAGGTCATCCGAGATGTGGCTGAACGCCGGCTCCAGGTCCTTCGGGTCGATGACCGTGTAGTACTTCCCGCCCGTGTCCTCGGCAAGCTGGATCAGAGCGTGTTCGCCGCCGGTATTGCGTCCCGCGTCCGCCGCAATCGGCACAATGATGATCGAGTAGACAATCGCTCCCGCGCGCTGCGCCTCTTCCACCGCCTCCTCGTAGCGCTTGCCGCCAACCGAGTCGCCGCCGTCGCTGATCACCACCAGCACGCGTCGCCGCCCCGCCGCCGCCGAGGTCGTCGCCAACCGCTGGCTGGCGAGAAAGACAGCATTGTAGAGAGCCGTCTCGTCGCCTCGCCCGATCTCGCCCAGCCCCTCCTCGATGCGCTTGGCGTCGTTCGTAAATGGCACCACCTCGCGCACGTTGTCGGCGAACTCCATCAGGCCGATCTCGTCCTGCGGTCGCAGAATCGCATGCACAAAGTGCTTCGCCGCCTCGCGCTCCAGCCGCTCGCTGGTCACCACCGTCTCGCTCGCATCGATCGCCAGCACAATCGACAGCGGCGAGGTCGCCTCGCGCTCGAAGATTGCAACCGTCTGGGCCGCGCCGTCCTCGAAGAGCTGAAAGTCCTTCTTCTCGAAGCCGCCCACCGGCGCGCCGTGTGCATCCACCACGTTCACCGCCACGTTTACCAGCCGCGCCTCGACGCGAAGCGTCCCCGCGTCGATACTCCCGTCTCTCGATGCGCCCACCGGTTGCGCTCCCGCACTCTGCGTCGCTGCCGCGCCGGGCTTGGTCAGCGGCCCATCCACTGGCTCCGGCAATCCCGCATTGGGATGCGCCACCCGTCGCCGCACCACCGGGGCTGGGTTCGTCGTCGCTCCACTTGAAGATGTGCCACTCGACTGTGAGCCAGTCGGCTGCGCTCCACTCTGCGGCGAGCCAGTCTGCGAACTTCCGCTCTGCGGCAAATTCGTCGCCTGTTTCGCAGTTGGCGTCAACGGAGTCGGCTCCGACTGCGTCTCCTGCGCCCTGCACCACGCGCCGGAACTCGCCAGCACTAGAAAGGAACCAAGCAATGCCGCAGTCCATCTCATTCCGCATCCCCTCTCGGGTGTACCGCAAGTTCCTCCGGAAACGGTTCGCCCGCGGCCCACACCGCGCCATCCACGAAGGTCTCCCGCTTCCAGATCGGCACCGTCTTCTTCAGCGACTCGATCAGCCACCGGCATGCGTCGAACGCCGCCGCGCGATGCGCGCTCGCCACCACAATCAACACGCTTGTTTCCCCTACCATCAGCCGTCCCAGCCGATGCACCATCGCAACATCCCGCACGCCAAACCGCGCCACGGCCTCCGCCGCCAGTCCGCGCATCTGTTCCAGGGCCATCTCGCGGTATGCCTCATAGTCGAGATAGAGTGTCCGCCGTCCGCGCGTGTTGTCGCGCACAATGCCGTCAAACACGCACACTGCGCCGTCGCTGCCAGCCTTCATCGCCGCGACCATCGCCTCCGCCGCAATCGGCGCATCCACTATCTCAACCTGCATAGCCGTCCACTCTCATTGAAGCGCTGCCTTTCCGAGCGAAGCGAGCTTTTCGCCGTACGCGCAGTACCGTACGAGCGAGCTTTTCGCCCTCCGCGAAGGAGCCACCGCTGACTGGCGGCAGCAGAGCAACCTCGTCGCCCTCGCGCAACACCATAGACGGCTGCGCGTACTCCCGGTTGACCGCCACGGCCAGACTCCGCCAAATCCCTTCGTCCGCTCCATTGCCCGTCGAATCATTAGACGTTCGTCCGCGCAGAATCTCTATCAACTCGCCAACAGTCGCTCCATCGCGCAGCTCGACCGTCTCCTCCGGCCCGCCAATCCGGTCTCGCAACACGCCGAAGGTAAGCAGCCGCACCCGCATCCGCCCAGAATACCCCGCTAGAGCGGTTTCACCGCAGGTTTTTACAGAAGCGAATACCGTTTGCGTGGTTTTTCCTCAAGAAAAGCCACTTTCATAATCTCCGCGTGATAATAGTTACGGTGAAACCGCTCTAACCCGCCTCCGCGCACCCGTTTTTCCCCAACTGCGTTCTGTCCAGAGGCGGACCGTGCAGCACCGCAAACAAAACAGGCGGTCGCAATACCTCGCGACCGCCCTCTCGATGCAACTAGAAATCTACTTGAATCAGCTAGCCGCGATCAGTTCCTCGCGTACCACCTCGTCCCGCACCGCCTCGTGCTTCGTCTTCGGCAGCGCAATCGCCAGCACGTCCTCAATCCGGCTCGCATAGTGGATCGTCACGCCCTTGATCTGCTCCGGCGACAGGTCCTCATCTACCTGCTGCTTGCAGTCCGTCGGCAGAATCACGTCGCGCACTCCGGCCCGCTTGGCCGCAAGGAACTTCTCCTTGATGCCGCCAACCGGCAGAACATTTCCGCTCAGCGTTATCTCGCCCGTCATCGCCAACAGCGGGTGCACCCGCGTGTCCGTCAGCAGGCTCACCAGCGCCGTCGCCATGGTCACGCCAGCGCTCGGTCCGTCCTTCGGAATCGCGCCCGCCGGAACATGGATATGCAGATCGGTCTCCTTCAGCAGGTCCTCGTCCAGCCCCAGAGACTTCGCATTCGATCGTACCCACGTCAGCGCCGCCTGCATCGACTCTTTCATTACATCGCCAATCTGCCCGGTGATGGTGAACGTCCCCTTGCCCTTCATGCGGTTGGCCTCGATGAACAGCACATCGCCGCCCGCCGGTGTCCACGCCAGTCCTACAGCAACCCCGGGCCGCTTCGTCCGCTCGGCAATCTCCGTATCCACGCGCACCTTGATCCCGCCCAGGAACTCCAGAATCACCTCATTCGTGACGACCAGCTTCTCCGGCTTGCCCTCGGCAATCCGTCGCGCCAGTTTGCGGCAGATCGTCCCAATCTGCTGCTCCAGCTTGCGCACGCCCGCCTCCCGCGTGTAGTGCCGTGCAACCTGCCCAATGCTCTCTGGCGAAAACTCAATCAGAGCCGGGTCGATCCCGTTCTCCTTGATCTGCCGTGGAATCAGGTAGGTCGTCGCAATCGCCACCTTCTCTTCCTCGGTGTATCCCGTCAGCTCGATAATCTCCATCCGGTCCAGCAGCGGTGCCGGCACCGGATCAAGCTGGTTCGCCGTGCAGATAAACAGCACCTTCGACAGGTCGAACGGCTGGTCCAGATAGTTGTCCCTGAATGTATTGTTCTGCTCCGGGTCCAGCACCTCCAGCAGAGCGCTTGCCGGATCGCCGCGGAAGTCCCTCCCCAGCTTGTCCACCTCGTCCAGCATGAACACCGGATCGTTGGTCTCCACTCGCTTCAGGTTTTGGATCACCTGCCCAGGCAACGCCCCGATGTACGTCCGCCTGTGTCCGCGCAGCTCCGCCTCGTCGTGCATTCCCCCCAGCGAGATGCGCGCAAACTTCCGTCCCAGCGCCCGTGCCACGCTCCGCCCCAGCGACGTCTTGCCTACGCCCGGAGGCCCCACAAAGCACAGAATCGGCCCCTTCATGTCCGGCTTCAATCGCCGCACCGAGAGATAGTCCAGAATCCGGTCCTTCACCTTCTTCAACCCATAGTGGTCCGCGTCCAGAATCTCCTTCGCCCGCAGAATGTCCACCTCGCCCGCCGAAGACTTCGACCACGGAAGCACCGCCAGCCACTCAATATAATTCCGCGTCAGCGAATAATCCGCCGCCATCGCGTTCATCCGGCTCAACCGACCCAGCTCCTTCAGCGCGTCCTTCTTCGTCTCCTCAGGCATCCCCGCCGCTTCAATCTTCTCCTTCAGCTCCGCAATGTCCTTCTGCGTCTCGTCCAGGTCGCCCAGTTCCTTCTGGATCGCCTTCAACTGCTCGCGCAGATAGTAGTCCCGTTGCGACGACTGCACCGAGTCCTGCACCTCGGTCTGGATCTTGTTGCGCAACTGCTGCACCTCAATCTCCTTCGCCAGGTGATTGTTGATCCGCTCCAATCGCGCAGAGATGTCCGGCGTCTCCAGCAGCTCCTGCTTGTCCGTCGTCGTCAGGAACGGCAGCGACGACGCAATAAAGTCCGCCAGACGCCCCGGCTCCTCGATATTGATCGCAATCGTCTGCAGGTCGTCCGACAGCGTCGGCGACGAGCTCACAATCTGCTGGAACTGGCTCACCACATTGCGCTGCAACGCCTCCGTCTCCGGCGACGCCCCAGGCTCAATCTCTTCCACCGTCTCGCACTCCGCAGTCATAAACGGACTGACCTGTGTAAACTCCCCTAGCCGCACCCGCTCATTGCCCTCGGTAAAGACAAACAGGCTCTGGTTTGGCATCTTCACCACTTTATGCACCGTCGCGCGCGTCCCTATGTGGTGCAGGTCCGCCGCCTCCGGCGAGTCCTGCCGGGCGTCGCGCTGCGCCACCACCAGGATCGTCTTCTCCTCGCCCAGCGATTGGATCAGCAGGATCGAGCTCTCGCGCCCCACCGTCAACGGCAGAACCGCATGGGGAAACAGGACCGTGTCCCGCACCGGCAGTACCGGAATCGCCAGCCCCGCGCTCACAACCTCCACCGACTCCTCTTCAGTTTTTGCCGACCTTGGCTTGATTACGCTTACAAATTCACTTGGCATGGAATATCCTTGAGTGTCTTTATATCAGATTTCCTTCATTGGATGCATCAACAATCCCGAAAGTCGCACCCCAAATCCCCACAACCCGCGCTCCTCTGCCTCAACACTCAGTTGGATGCTCGCTTCCACCCCAACGTCATCGGCTCAGGCGGTCGTCCTCTTCAACTGCGTACTCCCCGTCGCTCACTACAGATTTACTCTTCCCCGTGAGCAACTTACGCCGCAATGTACCGCCCGAGCTCCTTCACCATCTCGCAATGCCGCCCCAATCCAGCCAGCGCCGCATCCATCTGGCTGGACGAGTCAAAGCGCAGATCGACGAAGAACACATACTCCCACGGCATTCCCGGAACCGGCCGCGACTCGATCTTCGTCAGGTTCACCCCCGCCCGCGCAAACTCCTCCAGCGCCACCACCAGAGTCCCCGGCTGGTGCAGCACAATGAACGCCAGGCTCGCCTTGTTCGCTCCGGCCTCCGCCTCCCATCCGC
>Ga0187851_10002708_pt1 | contig 15460 bp, 15 predicted proteins | sample June2016WEW_6_10_FD_132997 | JGI IMG/M metagenome (GOLD analysis project Ga0187851, IMG submission 132997) | Peatland microbial communities from SPRUCE experiment site at the Marcell Experimental Forest, Minnesota, USA - June2016WEW_6_10 | ecosystem: Environmental > Terrestrial > Soil >...
CCAAAGTGCAAAAAATATTATCAGACAGGATTGGACTGTTAAATATATTACGGTTTGAGGCGTTCGAGCGAGTGCTCGTTTCTGGTTTCTCGTTTCTGGTTAGGGACGGTCTTGACCAGCCACCGGCGGCCAGCTACTAGCGGGGTTTTCTACGGCGCGGCTTCTATCGAGCCGCTGGTGCTGGTGGCTGGTTAGTGAGCGCTCGGGACCAGCTACCAGCGGCCAGCCACCAGCGTGGGTTTCGTGCTTAGGCTGCGAAGCGTTTGCCTACTGCGCGGCGGGCGCGGAGCAGGCGAATGCGGACTGCGGTTTCGGTCCAGCCGTGAGCTTTGGCGATTTCTTGGACCTTGTAGCCTTCCAGGTAGTGGCGCTGGAGAACCATGCGGTCGTTCTTCTTGCAAGTTTTGAGAATGCGGCGGACGTCGATGGCGGCCAGGTTGACCCGGGGCGGCGTGGACAATTCGGGGAGGGCCTGGAGGAATGGCTCGCGCCGCATGGAGCTGCGATGAATGTTGAGTGCGATACTGTTCATCCATGTAAGGACCATGCTGGAGTCGCGCAATTGATTTAGACGCTCCCAACCCCTTACCCATGCGGCCTGGGCTGTCTCCTGCGCACCGTCGTAAGTCAATCCGCGTGAGACCAGAAAACGGACGGTCAAATGGTAGCCTCTTTTGTATGCGCTTCCGTATTCTTCGGTTGTCATGGCTTCGTCAATGGCAGGTTTAGTACCACGTTGGGAGCGGAGGGCAACAGAGCGCGCGGATTCGCGCTAAGTGTTGCGTAGCCTTTGGTTAACGAGCATTCATGAAGGGAAACCCTGATGGGGAGCTGGGGCGTTTCCTTAAGTGTTGATTCGGCAAGATTTTCTGATCGATGCAAAATTTTCCGGTGGAGGCGGGAAAAGACCGGGAAGACGCACGGGCTTGGCAGGCGAAAGCGCCTGCCCCACGTTGCACGTTGAACGGCGGGGTTGCGTCGTAATGGTATGCGACACAGGCGGGCTGGTTTTTCGTTGGTGGAATTGCTGGTGGCGATGGCGATCATCGCGATCATTCTGGCGGTAAGTGTCCCCATCATGTCGAGGGTGCGTCTCAATGCCGTGGAAACGATGGTTGTGCGGGAGATGCATACCATCGGGCAGGCGCAGACGCAGTATCAAGCGCAGTTCGGCAAGTATGCGGCGGCGCTCGCGGAACTGGCTCCGCCGGCCAATGGCGGCGCTGAAGGTCCCAATGCGGCGCATTTGATTCCTCCTAGCTTGGCGTCCGGTGAGAAGGACGGCTACGTGTTCGTGATGAACGCGAACGCCGGCGGCTACACTGTGGTTGCAAGTCCTAAGGTATTCGGCAACACTGGGCGCCGAACGTTCTTTTTGGATCAGGACGGAATCGTCCACCAGAATTGGGGACAGGAACTGGCATCGGCTGAGAGCCCCGAGTTCAAGTAAAGGACGATATGCGATATAGGCAGCGTGGTTTTTCGGTGGTGGAATTGGTGGTGGTTGCCGTAATCGTGGGGATTATTGCTGCGATCGCGGTGCCCGCGCTCAGGAGCGGCCATCTTGCGGTGAGAGCTCCGGAAGCCAAAGCGGTGCGCGAGATGCAGCTGGTGGTGCGGGCTCAGAAGCAGTATCGGGCGAGGTTCGGCAAGTACGCCGCGACGCTGGACCAATTGGGTCCAGGAGCTGCTGCGCTGATTCCGGCGAGCCTGGTATCGCCCGAGAAGGAGGGCTATCAGTTCGCGATGGTGTTGACGCGCGGTGGCTACGCACTTTTGGCGAGTCCGAGAATTTATGTGCTGGATGGCCGGCGAACGTTCTACGTGAACCAGGACGGAGTGGTCCACGAAAGCCGCGGAGAGCGGCCGGCGTCGGCAGACAGTCCGGTGTTCCGGTAGCGGCTTGCTCTTACGACTGATTAAGAAGCTGCACACGTACGCCGGATTGTTGACGTTCCTCAACCTGGCCGTGTACGGCGTAGTGGGTTTAACTATCCCGTTCGTGCGGGAATCCAAAAGCGCTGCGCCGGTGGTTCGCTATCGCGGTTTTAGTGTCCCGGCAAACCTGACGGACCGGCAGGTGGCGGAGCGGATCTGCGCGGTGCTGGGGCTTTCGCTCGCGACGCCGGTGAACAACGCGGTGCTCCAGCATGACGCAGCCAATAACTTGTTCCTGGATTTCTGGCATGCCAACGGCCGCGACCAGGTGACGGTCCTCGAAAAGGAGGGACGGCTGCGCATCGAGACAGTTCGCAACAGCCTGGCGCTGTACCTCTATGCGCTGCACGAAACAACGGCTGCATTTCATTCCGGTGACTGGCGGATGCAATTCTGGGCGGATTACAACGAGTTCGCCATGTGGTGCCTGCTCGGGATGATCGCTTCTGGGTTCGCAATGTTCGTGGGGTCGCGCAGCGGGAGCAGATTGGCGCAGGTTTCGCTCACTGCCGGCTGCTGTCTTTTCGCCGCGCTGTATTTCTGGACGCGATAGGTATGTATCAGAAACTGCGCGCGCTGCATTTAGCCACCGCGCTGTTCTCTTTGGTATTTTTGCTGGCTTACGGGATCGGAGCTGTGGAATTTGCTCATCGCAAATGGATGGGTCCATCCGAACAATCGAGGGTGGAGAGTCGGCGGTTCGCGCCTGGCATCACGGATGCCAGAATTCTGGCTCGCGAATGGCGCGGGGAGCTGGTGGCCATCGAAAATTCTCCGGGCGTGCTTAAGTTCCGGGTGGCTACTTCGTTGGGTAGGACGTTTGAAGTAACTTACCTGATTGCGACGGGCGAGACTACGGTGAAGATCACAACTGTCGGTTTTTTTAGGACGCTTGCGTGGATGCATAGGTCGCGCGGGGTGTGGGCCTACGCGGCGGCTTTGGTGTCTCTCGGCTTGTTGACGCTGGGTGCCACGGGGATTTATTTGTGGTTTCAAAATCACAAGGAGCGATGGATCGGCGGCGCGTTCGTTGTCGTAGAGGTTGTGATTGCGCTGGGGCTGATTATTTCTATGCGTGGGGGGTGACGCCCGCGGGGCATGGCCCCGCGCCACTTGGTTGCCACCGGCTTGATAGAATCGGTGCCGGAGGCGAGCCTTGAAGACTGACTTGGATGTTCGGGCCGCGGGAACGCACAAAGTGGTGAACCAGCCCCCGCCGCTTGTGGACTACAATCTCTTCTCGACGGATCGCGTGCTGGCGGAAGCTTTGGAACGGGAGGGCGCGGCGTGGGCGAGAGCGCGGCTCGATGAATTTGGCCGGCTGACTGGTACTGAAGAAGCGATCCGCTGGGGATTTCAAGCCAACGAAAATCCGCCGGTGCTGCGCACGCACGACCGGTTTGGAAATCGCATCGACGAAGTGGATTTTCATCCAGCGTGGCATGCCCTGATGCGGCTTTCCGTCGAGCACGGTCTGACCAGCCTGCCGTGGACTGAGCCGAAGCAGGGCGCGCACGTGGCGCGGGCGGCGCTAATGCTGCTGGCTTCCGAGAACGAAGCCGGGCACACCTGTCCGGTATCGATGACATACGCAGTGGTGCCCGCGCTGCGCAAGCAACCGGAGCTGGCGCGGGAGTGGGAGCCACACATTCATAAGCCGAGCTATGATCCGCGCGCACGGCCAGTGGCTGAAAAATCCGGCGCGCTGATGGGCATGGCGATGACCGAGAAACAAGGAGGGTCGGACGTGCGGGCCAACACTACGCTGGCCGAATCCGCGGGCGACGGCTATGTTCTCACCGGCCACAAATGGTTCTGCTCCGCGCCGATGTGCGACGCTTTTTTGGTTCTGGCGCAAGCGCTGGGCGGGCTCACCTGTTTTCTGGTGCCGCGCTGGACTCCGGACGGCGAGCGCAACGGGTTTCATCTGCAGCGGCTGAAATCGAAATTAGGAAATCGCTCGAATGCATCAGCGGAAGTGGAGTTCGACGGAGCCTGGGCGCGGCGCGTGGGCGAAGAGGGCCGGGGAGTGGCAACCATCATCGACATGGTGCAGCACACGCGGCTGGATTGTGTTATCGGGTCGGCATCGCTGATGCGGCAGGCGCTGGTGCAGGCGCTGCACCACACGCGGCATCGCAAGGCGTTCGGCCGTTTGCTGGTGGATCAGCCATTGATGCAAAATGTTCTGGCGGATCTGGCGCTGGAATCGGAAGCGGCGACGATGTTGATGATGCGCCTGGCGCGGGCCTTCGATGGGCGCGAGGCGGACATGGGCGAACGTGGTTTTGCGCGCCTCGGGACAGCCGCGGCGAAATATTGGGTGTCGAAACGCGGGCCGGCGCAAGTGAATGAAGCGCTGGAATGCTTGGGCGGCAACGGGTTCGTGGAGGAAAGCATTCTTCCGCGCCTGTATCGGGAAGCGCCGCTCAATTCCATCTGGGAAGGTTCGGGAAACGTAATTTGCCTGGATATCCTGCGCGCAATGAGCAAAGAGCCGGAGGCGATGTTGAGCGTTCTGGACGAGATTCGGCTGGCGCGTGGGAGTGACCGGCGATTTGATGCGTTCACGAAAATCCTTGAAAAGGATTTGGCGGAGCCAGTGGGGGAATTGGAGGCGCGGCTACTGGCGGAAAGGTTGGCGCTGGCTGTACAAGCGTCGCTTCTGATTCGTCACAGCATCCCGGCAGTGGCCGATGTATTTTGTGGGTCGCGATTGTCGGATGAGGGCGGGCGCGCATACGGGACGCTTCCGCCCAGCACGGATTTCCAGGCGATTCTCAGTCGGGCTTACGAAGTTTGAGGGCCATGTAATCCTCGTCGATGGATTGCTCGCCTACACGGAGAGCGTTACGCTCAAGGCCGTAGGATTCGAATCCAAGCGAGGCATACAAGGTTCGCGCGGCAGCCTGGGTGACGGCCACTGAGAGCAGGACTTCTTCGAGATCGGGTATTTGCCGGGCGCGCTCGATCAGGGCTAGAAGCAACGCGCGTCCGATGCCCTGCCCTCGCGCTGAATCGGCCACGTACATGCCCCAGACTTTTCCCTTGTGTTTTCTCTTGAGAGTTGGATTGCGGAAGAAGCCCGCGGTGCCTATGAGTTCGCCGTTGAGGAAGGCGCCCAGCACGAAGTTTTCGAGGGTGGCGGCGTCTAAGCGTGCGGCCATCGATTCTACGGATGAGGCGCGATGTTCGTCGGCCGATTCGCCGAACGCTTGTGGGTCCTGATGGAGCGCTTGTAAGCGGAGTTGCCAGAACGCGGCGGCGTCGTCGGGGCCGAGGACACGGATCATTTGAGGCTAGTATAAGGCGTTCACACGAGTGTGAACGCGGCACGCCCGGGGGCGTGCGCCACATCGTTAAAATCGCTGAATATTAAGAAACTCACATTGAGAAACTTAGCGTCGGGCTGGTTCGTCTTCCCCGTTGGAGGAGTCGAAAAATGAAAAGAATGATTCTCGCGGCGCTGGCCATTGCGCCACTTTTTGCGCAGGCGCCGCCGCCCCTGTTGCCGCCCCAGGAGCTGGACCACCTGGTGGCGCGGATCGCGCTTTATCCCGATCCGCTGTTGGCTCAAATTTTGGCCGCCGCGACTTATTCCAACGACATTCCGGATGCGGCGCGCTGGGCGGATCAGCATCACTATTTGACCGGGCAAGCTCTGGCGGATGCAATTCAGAACGATCAACTGCCGTGGGATCCGAGCGTTCAGGCTCTGCTGCCCTTCCCGTCAGTTCTGGACATGATGGCGTCGGATATGAACTGGACCACGCGGGTGGGCGACGCATTCATGGCGCAGCAGCAGGATGTGATGGACGCGGTGCAGAGACTCCGGCAGGAGGCCCAGCAATACGGGTACTTGAGGACCAACGGATCCGTGGTGGTGAGCGGAGGTCCCTACATCGCGATCACGCCGGTGAATCCAGGGTTCATTTATGTTCCTTACTACGATCCGGCAGTTGTGTTCATCGCGCCCCGTCCGGGATTCTTTATAGGCGGCGCGATTCGTTTCGGCTTTGGCATAAATATCGGCGTTGCGTTCCGAACCTGGGGCTGGGGATTTAACCGTTTTGACTGGGGTGGACACGCGGTGTTTATCAACAATGCGCCGTGGAGGCGAACCTGGGCAGACCGGGCGCACTATGTGCATCCTTACGAGGTTCATCGCTACACGGGCGCCCGTCCGGCGGAGCGGCACGAGCTGCATGGGCGTTCGGAGCGGGAACGGTCAGCGGCGCGGGAGGGGCGTGAGAGAGTGGAAGAGCATCGGGAGCATGACCGGCATTAGAAGCGGTTGGCAGGCGGAAGCGCCTGCCCCACTGGCTAAATGAATGCGGTGGTTTTTACGCCGGAAACGTCGAAACGTTTCCGGCACCGCATGTTTTTGCACATTACCTTGTCATCCAGCAAGACCATGTAGCTGGCGGCCTTCTTGAACTTGGCGCGGTCACGCTCATCGGCGTTGCCGGGCAAGCGATCCACTTTGGTGCGGACCAGCCATTTCAAATCGTAGCTCTCGACGCTGCGGCACATCGGACAGTTCAGCGTGATCGGCTTGGTGGTTTGAGATTCTTTGTAAAAGGCGCGTTCGTCCATATGTTCTAAGTGTAGGCCACGGCTCGTGGCATAGAAACTTTCGCGAAGCTCGCGTCCAACCGGCGCGCGAACTCGTCCACGTCGGATTTCGCGATGTTCATCGGCGGCGAGATGCGCAGGACATTTCCAGCGAAGCCGCCCTTGCCGATGAGAATCCGGTTTTCGCGCGATGCCTCCAGCAACGCCGCAGTCTGGGCCGTGGCAGGCTTCTTGGTTTCGCGGTCCTCAACCAGTTCCATGGCTTGCAATAGCCCCATGCCGCGCACCTCGCCGATGAGGGAATGCTTCTCTTTCAGCTCCATCAATTTTCCGCGCAGGTAGGCGCCCGCTTCCGCGGCGTTGATGGAGAGCTTGTGGTCCTCAATGAAATCGATCACAGCTTTTGCCGCAGTAGTGGTGACGGGATTGCCGCCGAAGGTAGAAATTGTAGCGCCCTTCAGCGAATCCGCTACTTCCGGGCGAGCGATGGTGAGTCCGATGGGAGAGCCGTTAGCCAAGCCCTTGGCGCTGGTGATGATGTCCGGCTGCACGCCCCATTGCTCAATGCCGAACCATTTGCCGCCGGTGCGTCCCCATCCGGTCTGCACTTCGTCGCTGATGAACAGGCCGCCGTATTTCTTGACGATGTCGGCCACGATGGGGAAATATTCCTTGGGCGGAGTGATGAACCCTCCGACGCCCTGGATGGGCTCGGCGATGAATCCGGCGATTCGTCCCGATGTTGTGGTGCGGATCACTTCTTCGACATCCTGCGCGCACTTCACTTCGCAACTGGGATACGACAAGCCGTAGGGACAACGGTAGCAATACGCATTCACCGCGTGGACGATGCCGGCCTGCGTTACGGGCCCGAGCCGCCAGCTGGATTGCGCCGTGAGTCCCATCGCGAGCGACGAGCGGCCGTGGTAGGCGTAGCGCAAGGCCACGATTTCCGTGGAGCCGGTGTAGCAGCGCGCGGTGAGAATGGCGGTTTCGTTGGCTTCGGTGCCGCTGTTCGTGAAGAACGATTTGGTTAGCTTTCCAGCAGGCGTAATTTGCGCCAGCTTCTTCGCTAGCGCGGCCTGGGGCTCATTGGCAAAAACGGTGGAGACGTGCTGCAGGCGGTCTATCTGCGCATGCAGCTTCTTATTCACCTCGTCGTTGCAATGACCGACGCTGATGGTGACGATTCCTCCGAAGAAGTCCAGATACTGATTACCATCGATATCCCACACGTATTGGTCCTTGGCGTGTGAGACCACCAGCGGCTCTTTGTAGTAGTGGAAGACAGAGGGGAAGAGATGGTCCCGGTTGGCGAGGAGGATGTCTTCTTTGGTCATGCTTGATTCTAATACGGGAACGGTTTCTGGTTTCTTGTTTCTGGTTTCTGGTTAAAGGCGCTGAGAGATTACAGAGACACGTGCAGGGTGCCTACTTGGCCGGAGGGGATGTCGCGGAAGCCCAGGCTGAATCCGGTGGTGCCGGGTGGAGTTTTTACGCGGGCGCCTAGCGTCAGGCCCTGGTTTTGGATGCGATGGTAGACGTTTTCGGTGAAGCTTAGGGGCACGGTGGTGAGTTGCTCCACTTTGCCGACTACCACCAGGAATTGCAGCATGCCGGTGAACTTGCCGTCCTTTTGATCGATGGTGAGATTGCGCGAATCGACGGTCACTGATAGTTTGTAGCCGCCATCGACGGGGTCCAGATGCGCGGTGAATCCGATGCCGGTGAGGTTGACTGGGTTGACCACAGCATCGGCGAGCGAGGGAGCCATGGCGGCTTGCTTGGCCGCCAGATAACCGGGACGGTAGCGCACGCTAACGCCGGGGCGCTTCACTTCCACCTGGAGCCGGTGATACGAATCGTCCAAGCCCGCATCCGACGGATAAAACGTGAGCGAGTAACTGACGCGGGCGTCGCCTTCCGCATCCTGAATTGCGGAATTCAGGTCGTTGATGTTGTGGTAGGCGCGTCCGCCGGTTTCTTGAGCGAGCCCTTCCATGGTTTCGTAGCCGTAGTCCACTGCTGGGCCGCCCCTGGGAGCTTTGTTCTTGTTGCCGAACGATGCGCGATCGGCGCCAAACGGTGCGGCCGTCGTTAGCCCGCGAGCGTTCACCGGATAAACCGCGACATCGGCTTCGTTGAGTGCACGAACGGCGCGCTCGACGTCAGCTTCGTAAGATTCTCCCGTGCCGGGCAACTCGGATGCCTGAGAACTTGAACTGGATGAGCTCGACGTGCTGTTCGCGCTTCCGCTTCCAGATTTTCCGGCGCCGCCCGCGGACCTTCCGCCCCCGCCTCCGCGGCCATGCCCGCCGGCGCCGTCAGAGTCGCGATTATTCGTATTGCTTTGGGGCATGTTCTCGCCCCCGGCGCGCAGGCCCAATTGAATGGGAAATCCGCTGGAGATCCAGATCAAAGTTTTGCGGCCGGGGATGCCCTGCACATGCTCGGCGATGGTTTGAAGGGCCGCGGCCGTGCGCAGGGCGCGCACTGTCTGGGTGTAGTTCATGTAGGTCCGGTTCGCCGACTGCAGGAAGCTGTCCCACTGAGCCGTAGTGGTGCTATCGCCGGTGATTGAGTTGGAGGAAGCCGGCGGCGCGGCTGACGCGGCTGCCTCCGGACTGGCACGGTTCGCGTGGCCATTGAGAGTAGCCAGCAGCGTGGAGGTATCCTGCGAAAAATCATGCAGCAGCGTTAATGAATCGCCCAGCACGAATACGGCTACGCGTTCGTTCGTGGGCAAGCTTTTCAAGTGGCGCAGCAATTCTTTTTTGGCAAGCTGTTGATCGACGAGCTGGGTATTTAACTCGTCGAACAGAAACGCGGTGACGTGAGCGGAACCCATGGCCGGGCGGTTAGTGAATGTCAAAGGCGCAGAAGCTGGGCCAGGGCCAGGGGACTGCCGGCCGTCATCGAGTGCGAACATCGCGATCTTTTGCTCCTGGCCGTTATCGCGCAACACGAAATCGCCGCGCTTGAGATCGTCCACCGGTTTGCCGTGCTTGTCCTTGGCCACAACATTGAGAACGACGACGCGAGTGGCCGTGCTAAAAGCCGGGGACTCGGCCGGTGGTTGGGCCGAGAGCAGCGGGAAAAAAAGCAGCGCGATGAGTGCCGTCGAAAAATAGCGAATCGGCATGGCGAACCTCCATGCGGGAATCGTTTCAGTACAGATTTTAGCTTAGCCTTCTTGGTGCAAGAGTAGTGATGCAGGTTGGTAACAGTTGGTAACCTGCTCGCCGATTGCCAATCGGCGCAAAACAGGCGGGTTGGCAACCCGCCGCAGGATGCCATCCTGCCCCACGACGCTTTCCCACTATGATCGAGGGATGAAGATCGCGCTGGACGCGACTCCATTGTCGATTCCGAGTGGCGGTGTGCAGCGTTATACCGAGGAGCTCAGCCGCGCGTTGGCGGAGAATTTTCCCGAGGATGAGTTTTGGCTTCTATCCGATCAACACTTCCCGCCGCCAGCGCCCGCGCTCGCCAATTTGAAAAGCGGCCGGGGCCCGAGGAATCTGATGGAACGGCGCTGGTGGCTGTGGGGATTGCAGGGCGAGATCTCGCGCATCGGCATCGATGTTTTCCATGGCACCGATTTTGCCGTCCCCTACCTGCCGCTGCGGCCCAGCGTGATGACGTTGCACGATCTGTCGCCGTGGATGGATCCCGGCTGGCACGTGGAAGCGGACCGGGTTCGCAACCGCACTCCGATGCTGCTGCGGCTGGGCCTTGCGACCATGCTGATTACGCCGTCCGAAGCAGTCCGGCAGCAAGCGCTCAAACGGTTTCGTCTGCAGGCCAGCCGTGTAGTGGCCGTGCCTCACGCCGCGGGAAGGCATTTCCATCCGATGGAAGCGCCAGCGAGTGACCCTCCCTATCTGCTGTATGTGGGAACACTCGAACCCAGAAAGAACCTGCCGTTGTTGCTGGACGTGTGGCGGGAAGTGCGCAGGCACCATCCCATCGATCTGGTGCTGGCGGGCCGGCGCCGTGAGGATTTCCAGCAACTTCCCGCCGAAGCCGGGTTACATCTCAAGGGGCTCACTGACGAACAAGAACTGCCGCGGCTTTATTCGGGAGCGCTCGCGGTGGTGTATCCGTCCTACTATGAAGGTTTCGGTTTGCCGGTATTAGAAGCCATGCAGTGCGGCGCGGCGGTGATCGCGTCACGAGACCCGGCGATTTCAGAAGTAGCCGGCGATGCCGCGATTCTGGTGGCCGCGAATGACCGGCGGGCTTGGCTGGAGGCGGTGACGTCGCTGGTGGAACAGCCGGATCAAATTGCGGCATGGCGTGAGAAGGCGCTAGCCAGGGCGAGTGAATTCTCCTGGGCTAAATCTGCGCGGCTCACGAGAGAGGTGTATGGAGACGCCGTCAAGAGGTTCCGGAGGAAATGAGGACCCCAGGCGCCGGCAAGAGTGCCGACGCGGCACCGAAGAGTGCGTGCGCCATAATGCCTAGAGCGCTGTTCCTGTCGCCCGAATCGCCGTATCCAACGATCGGCGGTGGACCGCTGCGTTCGGCGTCGCTGGTGGAATACTTGTCGCGCCATTTTTCCGTGCATGCCATCGTTTTCCGCCAGGATGGCGATCCCGATCCGGCGCGCTTTTTTCCAGCGGGCCGGCTCGAAAAACTGGACGTGCTGGAATTGGCGCGGCATTCCAAAAGCACCGTTGCACGCGTGGCGCGCAACTCGATACGCGTGGTGCGCAATCGGCCGCCTCTGGTGGATCGTTTTTCCGGATTTCAAGATACCATTCAGAAGCTGGCAGCCGGTCAACACTACGACGTGACGGTGGTGGAACATTTCTGGTGCGCCCCCTACGTGCAGGATTTACGTCCCTTTACGAAGCGGTTGATCCTGGATTTGCACAATATAGAGTCGGTGTGGCACCGCAGCTTGGCGGATCTGGAGCAAGGGGCGCGGGCGCTGGCGCTGAGGCGATTTGCCACAGCCTCTGAGGCTTTGGAACGCCAGTGGCTGCCGCAATTCGACCAGTTGTTGGTCACCTCGGATGAGGACTCCAAAACAGCGCGAGAGTTGGCTCCCCATACGAGGATCACCGTTTACCCCAATGCGCTTCCCGAGATCCCGCTCGAGGAGCGGGTGGAGCGGGAGGAGATTGTTTTCAGTGGAAACCTGGAGTATACGCCGAATATTTCGGCGATCCGCTTCTTTCATGACCGCGTTTGGCCCGGCTTGCGCTCACGCTGGCCAATCCTCAAATGGAAAATTGTGGGAAAGCATCCTGAGGCCATTCAAGGCATAGTGCGCGGCGATACGCGCATCGAGCTGACCGGTTTCGTGAAAGATGCCGTGGCATCGCTCCGAACGGCCAAAGTCGCGGTGGTTCCAGTGCTGGCGGGAAGTGGGACACGGGTAAAAATACTGGAGGCGTGGGCCGCTGGAACCGCCGTAGTATCCACCACCCTGGGCGCGGCGGGCCTGGGGTGCCGCAATGGAGAACACCTGCTGGTGGCCGATGACCCCGGTAGTTTTGCCGGGGCCGTATCCGAGTTGTTGGCATCGCCGGCTGCGCGCGCGAAAATCGGAGCCGGCGGGCGCAAATTGTATGAGGAATGTTTTACCTGGCCGGCCGCATGGCGCGCTCTGGACGCGGTCTTTGGAAACTATAGGGAAACGATCTGTCATCCGGAAGGGTCTAAACTTTGACGCGGTGGTGAGTTTGGGCCCGGAATTGCACGGAACCAAATTGTCAGGCGTCTACTCTTACTTGTGAAGAATTTGTGAAGACACCGAGCCGGACTTGAAACCCACTATACTGGAAAAAGTGATGCGCTTCTCCGTTGACGCCCATGCTATTGGGCAACACCTGACGGGCAACGAGACTTACATCAGGAATTTGCTGAATTGTTTCGCGGCTTTGGACCGTCACGCGGATTTCGTGACCTATGTTTCGCGCGAAGATGCGTTCGAAGATGTGCCCGAACGCTTCCACAAGCGGCGCGTGGCAATCAATCCATTTGTGCGGCTGGGCATTGATCTTCCGCGCCGATTGCGGCAGGACCGGCCGGACCTTTTGCACGTGCAATACACGGCTCCAGTGCTCTGCCCTGTGCCGGTGGTGGTGAGCGTACACGACGTCAGCTTTCTGGAGCATCCGGAGTATTTCACATCCTTTCGCGCGCTGCAATTGCGCCTCACGGTTCACCGCACGGTGAAGGCGGCGGCGCGGGTGCTGACACCCAGCGAATTTTCGAAGCGGCGGATTCTGGACGCCTATGGTCTGGACGAAGAGAAAGTTGTAGTGCTGCCCAATGGCGTGTGCTCCTCTTTTCATCCCATTTCACGCGAAATTGCGCAGCGCTGGGCGCGGACGTCCCTGGGATTGACTGTTCCGTTCGTACTGACGGTGGGCGACCTGCAACCGCGCAAGAACCATGCCAGCCTGATTCGCGCTTTCGAGCAATTGGTGCGCGCTTATCCGCAACTCCCGCATCATCTTGTGATCGTTGGGAAAGAGACCTGGCACGCGGAATCGATCCGCGCCTTCGCCAGGAAATCGAGCGTAGCGGACCGCATTCACTTCACGGGTTTCGTATCCGACGCCGATCTGGTGAAGTTATACGGCGCCTGCGACCTTTTTGTTTATCCGTCCTTCTACGAGGGTTTCGGTTTGCCGATTCTCGAAGCGATGGCTTGCGGCCGCGCGGTGGCCTGCTCGAATACTTCGGCCATGCCGGAGGTGGCTGACTCCGCCACGCTGCTGTTCGACCCGCACTCGGTGGACGACATTCTGCTCAGCATGCGGGACCTGCTGCTGAATCCTGAGTTACGGATGCGCATGGAGCGCTTGGGCGCGCAGCGGGCGCCGATGTTCAGTTGGGAGAAGAGCGCCTCCAAGACCCTCGAACTGTATTACGAGATCGCGGGCAAGGCCGGGGAAAAGCCCGTCCCCGCGATGAAACGGATGTCCGCGGCACGCCGGTGATTTACTCACGATAGTGACGTATCCATGCTGAAGTATCCATTTCGAAAAATCGGCGGCTTGGCGTTGTCCTTTGCAGCGTTCGCGATTTCCGGAACTCCCGTGGGGCCTCCCACTTTTGAGAACGAACAACTGCGCTACAGCATCAATTGGCCGAGCGGGCTGAGTTTGGGTGAGGCGGAATTGGAATCCTCGCGGGACAAAGGCAGCGGGGATGTTGCGCCGCGCCAGCACCTGGAGTTCGATCTGGATGCGGCCGTTCCGGGTTTCTCAGTTACGGACCGCTATCATTCCGAGGCATCGTCCGAGTTCTGCTCGGTGGAGTTTCAGCGGACGGCCAGCCACGGGCAGAAGAAAACCAACGAGAAAACCAGTTTCGATTCCTCCGGAACCGCAACGAGGGAGACCATCGGCGGCGGCAAATCCGAAATGAAAACCGGGGTCTGCGGGAAGGATGCGCTGGCGTTCCTGTATTATGTGCGGCGGGAGCTGAGCCAAGGGCGAATGCCGGCGCCGCAAACAATATATTTCGGCGATGCATACGAAATCCGGATGGCGTTCGACGGTACCCAGAGTATCAAGCTGGGGGACAAACGCGTGGAGGCGGATCGCGTCACCGCTTCGCTGAAAGGACCGGCGTCCGAAATCGGCTTCGAAGTATTCTTTCTGAAGGATGCAGCCCGCACGCCCGCTCTGGTGCGCGTTCCGTTGGCGCTGGGCACGTTCTCAATGGAGCTTGTAAGATAGTTGCGAGCCCATCCCGACTGATTCGTGGCAACTAAGATCGCCTTCTTCTCGCCGCTGCCGCCTGCGCGGAGCGGAATCGCCGATTACTCCGCTGCACTGCTCGACGAGTTGCGCAGGCTGGCGGAGGTTGAGGTGTTTGCTTCCAAGCCCGCGCACTTCGATCCCGCGGCTTTCGACGTCATCCTGTATCAGATCGGCAACAACACCTATCACGATTTTTGCTATGAGATGGCCATGGAACATCCGGGAGTGGTGGTGATTCATGAAGCCAATCTGCACCACTTGATCGCGGACATCACCATCAAGCGCGGGGATTGGGACACATACATGCGCGTGTTGGGCGAAGAGGGAGGGCCCCAGGCGCTGGAATACGGCCAACGCGTGCTAGCGCTCGAGATCGGGCCCGATTACGAAGGCGTGCCCATGCTGCGCGGTTTGCTGGCGCGTTCCAAAGGGGCAATCGTGCATAGCGGATGCGTGGAGGCGGAACTGCGATCGGCCGGCTTCTTGGGACCCGTCGCCCGGATCCCGCACGGTGCCTGGATTCCCGAGAGTAGCAAGCCCAACTACCGGTGTCTGCTAGGCGTGGAGGAAGGTGCGCCGCTGATCGGAATCTTCGGATTCCTGAAGCCGTATAAACGGATCGCCGAATCGCTGCGAGCATTTCGAAGATTGCTCAAAGTGACTCCCGAGGCGAAGATGATTCTGGTTGGAGAACCGCATCCGGAGTTCCCTCTGCAATCGCTGATAGAGTCGCTGGGGCTCACGGCGAACGTGAGGATGCTGGGTTTCCAGGAGATCCCGGAGTTTGTGGGATACCTCGCGGCCTGCGACATTGTATTGAATCTCCGGTATCCTACGGTGGGCGAAAACTCCGGAACATTAATGCGCGCGCTTGGTTTGGGCAAAGCCGTGATCGTTTCTGAAGTTGGATCGTTTCTGGAACTACCCAACGAAATCTGCCTGAAAGCTCCCGTGGATGCCAGCGAAGAAGACTACATCTTCGAATATCTGAATTTGTTGGTGAGCCGGCCCGATATCCGCCGCTCGCTCGGAGATGCCGCGCGCCGCTGGGTGGAAACCGAATGCACCTGGTTCAAAGTAGCGCGACGCTACTCTGAATTCCTGGACCGCATCGCTGGCCGCCTCCCGGTTGAGGAAACCGCGGTGGAAGAAATTACGGCTGAGCCGGCTCCCCCACCCCCGCAGCCGGAAACGGAGGCCAAACCAATCGAGGCCGACCC
>Ga0187851_10002709_pt1 | contig 15456 bp, 14 predicted proteins | sample June2016WEW_6_10_FD_132997 | JGI IMG/M metagenome (GOLD analysis project Ga0187851, IMG submission 132997) | Peatland microbial communities from SPRUCE experiment site at the Marcell Experimental Forest, Minnesota, USA - June2016WEW_6_10 | ecosystem: Environmental > Terrestrial > Soil >...
CGCGACCTGAGGCGGCTGGGTTCAACCGCCGGATGCGGAAAACCGCACGTCCGGTGGTGTGGGAGGGTGACGGGGCGCAATCCCCGTCACTCCACCCGATCCCGAAGGCTTGGCCCCACATGGGCGCCTTGCCCTGATCGAGCACTCCTCCGATAGGCCCGTATATCGACCATAATGTTGATTGACTGCGCTTCAGTCGGGCATGTCTTGACTTTCGGAGGCGCTGTAAGCGCTATAATCATCAAGCAGGCGGAGAAATGCGCCCGTGAGTTTTTCGCCACTTACTGTTCTCTTCTGCATGACGGCCACTACTGCCGTCATGGCTCAATCCCCGGACACCTTCGACGTTGCCTCGATCAAGCTCAGCGACCCAATGAACCCCGCGACGTCATTTTCAGATTGAACCCGGCGGAGGCGTTCGCATCGATGGCGCATCGCTCAAGAGCCTAATCCTGTATGCCTACGACCTGCGCGAGTTTCAACTTTCGGGCGCAACTGGCTGGATGGACTCCCAGCGCTACATGATTCTCGCGAAAGGCGAGGTCTCTGACGGCCCCGCCGAGTACCTTCGTAGGAACGACCAGCAGCGGAAAGGGGAGGCCGCTTCGGTCCGGAAGCGGTTGCAGGCGCTGTTAGCATCGCGCTTCCAGCTCGCCGTCCACACGGAAACCAGACAGCTTCCCATCTATGCCCTCGTCATGGCGAAAAATGGACCGAAATTGCAGCCGAACCTGTCGCCTGACGGCACAATCCAGAACATGTCGACGGGCCACGCCATGTTCAAGGGATATCGCGCCTCCATGGATGCAATCGCGCAGGGCTTAGCCGGGCTAACAGGCCGTCCGGTTCGGGACGAAACGGGTCTCAAGGGCTTCTACGATTTCAGCCTGGCATGGACGCCCGATGCCCCCAGTTCCCCCCGATGGCGTCCAAGAGAAGCCAGTCGTCGACATTCTCGGGCCGACCCTGTCCACAGCTTTGCAGGAGCAACTGGGCCTCAAGCTCGAAGCCAGGAGGGGACCCGCCGAAATTCTCGTTATCCGGGAACTGAACGTCGTGGATTCGTGAGTTTTGTCCACCGGGAACTTCAGCGGGACACCATATTGCCTGGTACAAGAAGGACGCCCCGGCGACAAGTAGGCTCGGTTGTGTGCGGGGGCCGGTGGGCCGAATACCGCCTCCGGGCAGATGGCATATGGGGATAGAGGGAACTCGGCGCGAGCCGCCCATTCTGCCCGGACGTGGGTCGCAAAGGGTGACGCGTCAGGCCTTCGAAATCAGGCCCTTGCAAGTCGCACAACCCAGCTTCACAATGAAGGCATGAAACACGGCTATGCCCGCGTCTCGACCGACCACCGATCCGTTGCCGGTTGCCTGCCCGAGGCCCGCCCATGAGCCTCGATGTCCTGGCCATCGCCGCCCATCCCGACGATATCGAGCAGACCTGCGGCGGCACGCTCGTCCGCATGGCCGAAATGGGCTACCGCACCGGCGCGCTGGACCTCACCGCCGGCGACATGGGCACCCGCGGCACGCCCGAGGAGCGCATCGCCGAATCCGAAGCCGCCGCCAAACACCTGCTGCTCGGCTGGCGCGGAAACCTGCGCATGCCGGATGCGCGCCTGGAGAACAACATCGCCGCCCGCATGACCCTGGCGCTGAAGATTCGCGAACTGCAGCCGCGCGTGGTGATCCTGCCGTATTGGCAGGCCCGCCACCCCGACCACTACCGCGCCGCCGAAATGGGCTATGAGGCCTGCTTCCTGGCCGGTCTCAAGAAGCTGGACGAGTACTCCACTCCGCATCGCCCGTTCAAAATTCTCTATTCCAGCGTCTATGCCGACGTGAAGCCTTCCTTCGTGGTGGATATCAGCGCGCAGTTCGACCGGCGCATGGCCGCGCTGCTGAGCTACGCTTCGCAGTATGGCGAGACCACCCAGGGCGACGGCCTGTTCCCGCGCGAAGCCGAAATCCGCGAGCGCCTGGGCGCCATCGCCCGCTTCTACGGCAACCTCATCGGCGTGAAATACGGCGAGCCCTTCGTAGTGAAAGAAGCCATCGAGATAGGCGACATCGTGGCCATGCCGGTGCGCTCCATCTGACATCGAGCGCCAAGGCGGCGCAGGATGGCCCAGCCATTCCACTTCATTTGCCCAGTTTCTTGAGGATCGCCTCGACGTAGTCCTGGGTCTCGGCGAGCGGGGGAACACTGGAGACACCGTCTACGGTGGCTGGGCCGGCGTTATAAGCGGCCAGGGCCAGCTTCAGGTCTCCCTTGTACTTGTCGAGCAATTGCTTCAGGTATTTCGCCCCGACCCCGATGTTTTCCCGGGGGTCGAATGGGTCGACCACGCCGAACTGCTCGACGGTGGCTGGCATAAGCTGCATCAGCCCGCGAGCATCCTTGGCGGAGACGGCGCAGGGACGGAATCCGGATTCCCGTTCGATGACCGCGCGCAGAAGTTCGGGCTGTACGTCCTGCGCTTTGGCAGCGGCTTCGATGATCGGCTGCGCCAGATTGTCCGCCATGGGTTCGCACGGCGGGGGCTGAGCGGATTCCGTCACCCCGGACCAGTCCGGGAGCCGAACGCCGGCCATTTCCGCCTGTTTCCTGGCCGCATCGCGCTGGGTGGCTGCGGCGGCGCGCTGCTTTTCCACGGCCTGCCGCATGAATTCCGCCGCGGTGGGCGGCGGGCGCGGGGCCTGCGGAGCGCCAGGCACGGGGTTGGTGACCAGCGCAACGCCGGGGGCAGGGGCCGGGACGCTGGCCGCTGGCGGGGGAGGAGCGGCGGTCTGCGCGGACAACCCGCAAGCCAACAGAACCGGCAACCATGCCGGGAGGAGTACGACAACGAACGCGTACAGTTGGCTGTTTCGCGGATCCATAATCCCTACATCGGCGTCATGCAGCCCGAGCTTTAGCTCCCCCTGCCACTCGAACCGCCGGGCACGCCGGATTCGGCTGGGCGCGATTAACCTGAATTCCGAAGTTCGAGGCCTCGTATCAGGGCACGGCTTCAGCCGTGCCGCAAATGTGAACACCCGGAAGGCTTTAGCCCCTGTTTTTCCAAGAGGATAAGGAAGACTTGCGCCAGGGTTGCCAAACCAGGGGCTAAAGCTCAGAAAATGCTGCCCGAATCGGCACGGCTCAAGCCGTGCCCTGATACAAGGTCCGCTTTTTCTGGGAAATAGGCTGTGGGAATTCAACTTATTCGAAGTTGAATTCGTAATTCAGGATTAACGAATCGCGGGGCGTAGCGGGCCGCCGCTAACGGCCCTGAGCCGGCTGGAAATAATAGAGAAGGATGGACTTGCCGACCCGTTCCACGGGTCTGGCGCGATCCGGCCAAATGCGGATATTGAGGTTGCTGCCGGCCCCCAGGCGGAGCAGTTTCCAGCGGCTCACGCCGATGGCGTTCCAACCCGGCCCGGGCCGGTCGGGAAGAGTCTGATAAGACGGCGGAAAGCCATGCTGCTCCTCGAAAGATCCATTGGCGAAAAGAGCAAGGTAGACCTCGGAGGCGCCGATCTCGCGCAGCCGCCGGGACAGCCGCTTTACATCCTGTCCCCAATCGAGATCGGAATCCACGAGGATCTTCTCGGGCTCGGAGCCGGCGAGCTCGTTGAAGTAGGCCAGATAGTCGGGGTGGCTCAGCAAAGACGAGGCGGCGAACCACAGCGCCGCCAAAAGGACGCCGTAGCGCAGCCATGTTCGCGCGCGCGGCTCGCCGAGCGAGTGAACGGCCCCGGCGGCCGCGACGATCGAAAGGCCGATGTATACCGGCAGGATGTGGCGCACGCCGATGTTGATGCGGCTGAAGAAACCTACCGCCAGAATGCCGGCCGCAAAGGCCAGCGGCAGGCGCGCCTGGCGCAGGGCGACGCGGCGGCGCAGCGCCAGCACGACGCCCGCCCCGGCCAATGCCAGGAAGCCCAACGGGGTCTTCACCGCCAGCACAACCGGGTAGTAATACCAGAAGCCGGATAGGCTGATTTTGCCCAGAAGATAGCTGATGTGGCCTCCCTTTTCGTGTTTGGCCACGTCCTCTATGCCCTGGTACAACTCCGGAAAGGGCAGGCGAACGCCGGCGAAATCCACCTTTCCAAAGGAGAAGCGGTAGCCCGCCCAGACCAGCAAAAAGGCGATGGCGCCCGCCAGGCACAGGCCCGGGATTCTGCGCGCCGCGGAGCGCGCCAGGGCGCCGGCGCCGGGGCGGTCCTCGATGATGTACCAGAGCAGCGCCAGGCCCGCGCATGCCGGAAAGAAAGCCAGGCAGGAGAACTTCGAAAGGATGGCAAGACCACCGGCCAGGCCGAACCAGGCGGCGTTTCGCGAGGTAGGGTTCTCCACCCACCCGAGCGCGGCCAGGAACGCAGCCCCCAGGAACGCGGTGAGCGCCATATCCGTGGTTGCGAGGCCGGCGTGCGCGAGAACGGGCGGCAGGAAGCTGAAGAAGAAAACCGCCGCGGCGGCGACGGCGGGGCCGAAATACCGCTTGGCCCACCGGTAGACCACCCAACAAGCGATCCAGAAAAACGGCAGGATGGCCAGGCGCGCAAGCATGAGAGTGCGGTCGTAGTGGCCTCCGCTGTAGAGAATGGCGAGTCCGCGGCTCGACATTTCGAACTCGGGGCTGGGGGCATCGCTATGATCGGGGTACCGGATGCCGGTAAGGTACGCGCCCAAAGCCGCGGCCTCCCGCGCCAGCGGAGGATGCTGCGGCTCCAGCTTGTAGACTCCCTTGTCCAGGTATTCCAGGCCGCAGGCGATGTGCGCCGGCTCATCGAATGTGTGGCTGAACACGGGATAGGTGGCGGCGATGCGGACGGAGGCGGCGAGCGTCAGGGCCAGCGCGACCATCGCGGCGCGGCGCTCAAGAAAGCCGAGAGCGGCGCCGGTAAAAGACCGCGAAGATTTCCGGACCGAAGGCGCGGGCCGGCGCCTGGCCTGTTTTGCCGGCATTTACTCGAATGTAGCACTGGGGCCGGCGCCTCTTCCGCGCCAACTCGCGCCCTCTTGACGCGGGGACGCGGAGGCGCGGAAAGAAACGTCAGTGGCGGGCGTGGCCGCGAGCTTATCGCCTCTCCGGGAAATAATACAGCAGGATGGACTTCCCTACTCGCTCGGTGGGTTTGTAGCGGTCCGGCCAGAGGGGGACGTTGCCCATCAGCCGGGTACCCAGGCGGCTCAGCTTCCAGGGGCTGACGCTGATGGCGTTCCAGCCGGGACCGGGCATTGTGGGAACGATTTGGTACGTGGGCGGGAATCCGTGTTCCGCCTCGAATCTGGCATCGGTGAACGTCGCCAGGAATACCGACTGGGCGCCAAGCTCCCGCAGGCGTGTGCCTAGGCGCAGGATGTCCTGGCCCCAGTCCAGGTCGGAATCGACCAGCACTTTCTCCGGCTCGCTACCGGCCAGCTCATTGAAGTAGGCCAGGTAATCCGGGTGGCTCAACAGCGACGAGAAGGCGAACCAAAGCGTCGCCGCCGCCGCGGCGCATGCCAGCCACCTTCCAACGGGCAGGCGTTCTAAGACCTCGTGGAGGGCGACTGCCGCGGTGAGAGAGAGCCCGATGTAGATAGGGAGAATGTGCCGGACTCCGATATTTATCCGGCTGGCCATGCCGACCAGCAGGATGCCGGCGCTGAAGGCCGCCGCAAGCCTGGCGCCGGGCCACGCAACCCGCTTCCGAACCACCAGCGCCACGCCCGCCCCGGCCAGGGCGAGAAAACCGAGCGGCGTCTTGACCGCCAGCACGACGGGGAAGAAATACCAGAAGCCGGTATTGCTGAATTGGCCCAGGAGGTAGCTCCAATGACCGTCACGGTTGTGTTTGGCGACCCCCTGGATGGCGGTGAACAGATCCGGCGCCGGCAGAAGAACGCCATTGACTCTGCCGACCGCGAAGCGATAGCCGGCCCAGACGAGCAGGCAGGCGGCCAGCCCGGCCAGACACAAAGTGGGAATCCTCCGCCACGCCGCGCGCGCCAGCGAAGCGGCCGGCGGACGCTCAGTGGCAACGTGCCAGAGCAGCGCGATTCCCGCCGCGGCGGCAAAAAAGGGCAGGCTGGAGAGCTTCGAAAGTACGGCCAGCCCGCAGGCAGCCCCCAACCAGAGGGCGTGGCGCGGGGTGGGGTTTTCCACCCAGATGACCGCGGTCAGGAAAGCGGCTCCCAGGAAGGCCGTGAGCGCCATATCGGTGGTTCCCAGCCCGGCATGCGCCAGAACGGGCGGCAGAAAACTGAAGAAGAGAACCGCCAACACGGCCACTGCCGGCCCGCGGCAGCGCTTCCCCCATTGGTAGACCACCAGGCACGCCACCCAGAAAAACGGCAGGACCCCCAACCGCACCAGCGCGAGGTTGCGCTGGTACTTGTGATCGCGGTAGAGAATGTCGAGTCCAAGGTAGGGGGTGTCGAGATCGGGGCTGGGAGCGTCGGACCGCGGCGGTGTTCGCATGCCCAACAGGTAGGGCCCCATAGCGGCCGCCGCGCGAGCTAGCGGCGTGTGCTCCGTAGGCGGACCGACGGCGCGGCCTTCCCACCACGCCATGCCGCGAGCCAGGTGCTCCGGCTCATCGAGCACATGATTGAAGACCGCATACGTGGATACGATCCTCAGGGAGCCGATCAGGACCAGCAAAAGCGCCAGTGCCCGGCTGCGCCGTTCGAGAAAACCGAGCGCCGCCCGGGCGCGAGAGGTCCACGGTTGCGCCGCGGGTATAGCCTTGGCGGGCTTGCGCTTCCTCGATGCCGGCATTTACTCGAATGTAGCATCCCGATCACGGTCGTCTCTCTTGGTAAGATCTGCCGGGAAGAGCCGGTCCCGCCGCTCCCCTGGGAGGTATGAAAGAACGCCGGCGGCCCTAAGTCGCCTCCGGCCCGCTCGAACACAAACGGAGGCGCGTCTCGTTTATCCTGAAAGTTCCCATGCCTCCACGCCAACCCGTCCGCACTGTGTGCGTGTACTGCGCCTCGAGCGACCAGTCGCCGGTTGTGTACCGCGACGCGGCGGGGCGTCTGGGCGCCAGCCTGGCCGGCGCGGGTCTGGCCATCGTCTATGGCGGGGGCTCTTCGGGATCCATGGGCCGCCTCGCGGAAGCCGCGCTGGCGGCCGGCGGCAAGGTTACGGGGGTGCTGCCGCGCTTCATGGACGATCTCGAATGGGGACACCGCGCGCTCACCGAGCTGCGCATCGTGGACGGCATGCACGAACGCAAACGCCTGATGCTGGAGCTGTCGGACGCCGTGGTGGCGCTTCCGGGCGGTTCGGGCACCCTGGAAGAGCTGTTCGAAGCCATCACCTGGAAGCGGCTGGGGCTCTATCTGGGGCCCATCGTCATGGTGAACGTCAACGGATTCTTCGATCCGTGCATCGAGCTGCTCCATCGCGCCGTGGAGCAGCGGTTTATGGATGAGCTTCACGCGGCCATGTGGTCCGTAGCGGCCGAACCGGAGGAAGTGGTGGAAGCGTTGCGCGCCGCGCCGCCGTGGAGCGAAGAGGCCCGCGGATTCGCCGTGCCGCGGTAGGCGCTGGGATGCCCCCCCCCTTGCCATCGAAGGTGGGGCAGGCGCTTTCGCCTGCCAACTGCGATTTACGTCGCGTAATAGCCTTCGCGGGCCGTCACCACCAGACCTTTCTGGGTGGTAGTCAGGTGGATTCTGCGATACCCCGGGGCGCCGGCGCGATCCGGCGTGTACCCGATATTGTACTGGTGCCGCAGATCCTCTTCAATGGCTTCGTACACCTGGGTGATGGTCTGCTTTCGGGTTACTTCATAGACGTGGCCGCCGGTTTCGCGAGAGATGGTCTGTAGCGCCTTCCAGCCGTCGGAAGGATCCCGCCGGCCCATCCCTCCGAATCCGCCGCCATACGCATCGGGGTCCTCGAACCACACCGAATAGACCAGCGTGTCGGCCCGCTGCGCGGCTTCCACGCCCACCTCCAGCCGCACTCTGCTGGCGGTGTCCACGCCGTCGGTAAGTATGATCAGGGCTTTCCGGCCGGTCCGCATTCGCATGACCTCGTCGGAGGCCAGCAGCGTCGCGTCGTAGAGCGCCGTCCCGCCGCGCCCGCCCCTGCCGCCGCGGCGTCCCCCGCCGGCAGCCGGGACGGGATCGCGCTGGCCCCATTGGGGCCGCTGCCGGGTACCGTTCTCTCCCAACGATTCCAGAGCTCTTTCGAGCCGCTGGCGGGAAGAGGTGATGTCCTGGAGAAGCTCCACCTCCGCGTCGAAGTGGATGACGAAGGCCACGTCCTTGTCCTCGCGCAGCACCTGGTCGAAGAACTTGTAGCTGGCGCTGCGCTCATCGTCCACAAGGCGCCGCTGGCTGGGGCTGACATCCACCAGCAAGCCCAGGGTCAAGGGCAAGTCGCTCTGCTGCGAGAAGTATCGGATGGACTGCGGACGCCCGTCCTCATCGAGCAGAAAATCGCTCTTGGTGAGGTCGCGGACAATCTGGCCCTTCTTGTCGCGGACGGTGGCCAGCACGTTCACCACCTTGACGTCGGCCGAGAAGGTGGGGGTCTGCCCATCGAGCAGCCGCACGGCGGGCAACAGCGAAAACGACGCCAGCAGCCCGCGCCGGGACACCTGTCCGTCACATCCCATGACCTCAGTATGATGCTTGGGACAGCCCGCCGGTTACTCGCGCCGAGGGCGCGCCGCTGTCTTTGCGCGATCCCGTACGCATACGGAAGCGCGCTCGTCAGTTGCGGGCGGGTGAGAGCGGAATCCGCTCGGAATACGCTTCATGGGGATCGACGCGGACCGGTTTTGCGGCGATAAGGTATGCTTTGATGACGGCGGGGTTGGCGTATTCGAGGCCAAGATCCTCCACGGCGAAGAGGAGGTAATCGCCGGCGGTCTGGAGGCGGAGGCCGCGGCGCGCAAACGCCCGCGCCGCTGGTCATTGTCAGATCGGGGCCCAAATCGAGGCTCCTGCGCGGCATGCACGCCAGCACCATTTTGGTGCATAATGGCGCCATGAGAATGGCAAACAAGACAATCCGGCAGAGTGTCAGCCTTCCTGCCGGCGTTGCTGCCCAGGTCCGGTCCCTGGCGAAGACGCGCCGGCTCAGCGCGAACCGGATGCTGGTGGAACTCATTGAGGACGGAATGGAGTCGCAGACCGGATGCTGGTGGAACTCATTGAGGACGGAATGGAGTCGCAGAAGCGAAAACAGCGGCAGTTCTTCGACTTGGCCGAACGCTTTCGCGGCGCTGCCGATCCGGAAGAAGCGAAACGGCTGGGGGATGAGCTTGGGCGCATGGTATTCGGCGGCTGACGCCTAAGATCGAGACGCGGGACAAGCTACCCGTCCCGGCACGCCAGCATCTGATCGAGCGGATGGGTGACCGGTCAATCGGCATCGCGGATCTCAACCAGCTTCGGATTTGGATCGAGTCCAAACCGGACGTGCCGGATGGCGAGTGGCACAAGGACTTCGGTTCATTCAAGATCTGTTGCCAGGGGCCGTATCCCAAGACGTTCTTGCGTCGTGGGCAAGCGGCCAAGGGCTCGTCGATTTGATCTGTCATCCTCCCGGCAACGACGTCGGGCAGATGCCAGTTCGCAGGGCACTTCTCCGGTGACGCCACATACCGGGCGCTTGTCAGTTTTCAACTAGTTTACCGAGATGATCTATCACCAGGAACTCCACCGGCCCCTTATATTTCTGCATCGCCAACCCAGCCCGCTTGATGCAGCTCGCCAAGAGGTTCGGGGAAGCATATTCGGGGTCTCGGGAGCAGATCAGCTCGAAATCGTACTTTCCGGTTAGGTTAGTCCTGTCGAGAACGGACGTCCCGAGGCTTCTCTCCAAGAATTCGGCGAGTTGCAGCACTGAGGCATTATGGCCCTTCACAAGCAAGGCATCCACCTCTGGAATAGTGCCAACCACGTATCCGTCATCGAATTCGCCGGACCCGGTTTCGGGCAGCGGCTTCGCCTGCTGGAGCTTAGGACCGCCTTTCGCCACTGTCAGAGAATACCCGTCGATGTTTCTTGTTGCGCGGTGAACCTCGAGGTGGAACCGCTCGACCAGCAGATCTTGCAGCATGAGGCGGACCTGATCCTGAGTGGAGTTCGGAGGCATGGTGGCCTCGAGCGCGTAAATGTCGGTCAGGCCTGGCGTGTCGGAGATCCGCCACCAATCCATGTGGTAGGCGTAGGACAGCATGTTCAAGAGCATGGTATTCCACCGAAAACGTCCGACCGATCGTCTCGGCCGAGCCTCAAGCTGGTTCTGATCGGCGGCCAGTTTCAGCGAGGCGACGTCGAATTGCAGCGGGCCTGTAGGTTCCACCTGCATCGCCGTCAACGGGGGCGCGAGACCGCTGAGGCATGGAGCCAGCGAAGAAGCACTCGCTGATATTAAAGCCACAAGCGGAAGTGCGCTCGACGTGACCGGGTTCCAGAACTTGCTTTTGGGCAGCATCACCTCTCAAACGTATCGCCAACATAACTATGTGGGCAACTGGGTGAGGGTTCTGGGCAAGAAAAAACGGGGTATGGAATAAAGTGGATCGCCGGGTCCACAATCCGGCAGTCGTCGGATAAAACGCCACCTATCGGCCACAGTTGCCCTCAAGGGCGAACCTAATTCTCGATCGGGACCTTCGCCACGCGGTCAACGACCACAATGTCGCCGAGACCTTTCTTCGAATTCAGCTCCAGGCCGAGTTGATCCTGTACGGCGTGCTGAAGGGTTGGGCCGGAATCAGGGCCCGCCACGCGAGGAACGTCATCGGGCGAGTCCCCGAATACGCCCCGCGCGGCAAGCGACGCCGTGATCTCGCTGATATCGACGATCCAAGTCATGTCGATGTCGTACTTTCCCCTGAGCCCGGTGGCGTCGATCACCGGCCGGCCGAGGTACGTTGCCAACGTTTTGACGATCTCTGGCATGGAGACATTGACAGCGGTCCAACGATAATAGCCGTTCCCCTCGGCTAGACCGCCGCGGCCGACCGGAAACACCGGGTAGCCGTCTTTGCCCATGCTATGTTGCGGACTCTTCCACCATGGCTCTTCCGCGGCCAACGCCGCGCCTGGCGCCGACTCCTTCATCTTCAGGCCTTTCTCCCGCACGGTCAGCTCGTAGATCGCCATCTCTTTCTGCTCGTGGTGGAGCGAGAGCTTGAGCCGTTCCACCAGCAGATTCTGTTGCATCCGCTGGAACTGATCTTTGGTGGTTCCCGGCGGCACTCTGGCGCTGACGTCGTATCGGGCCTGGCAGCAACTCTGCAAATTGGGAATAAACTGAGGCGGTTGGAATCCGTACGCATTGGCAATCAGGAACGCCAGGGGTGCGGCCGAGCACCTCCAAAGACCCGGGTCGGAGGTGCCGGGCCCGCCGCTGCAAAAAAAATCAGCAGACGCCGAGGCACGTTTAATGGAGGCGACTTCGAATGACGGTCCATTTGCCGCTCCGTAGGCGCGCATCAAGGCCAAGGCCAGGGAGATCGCTACCCGCATCAGTGGTCGCATTGATACCTTCGATCCTTTCGGACTTAAGAATATCAAATACCGTTATCGAGAAGCGCTCCTGCTCCTCCAGAGTGCTCCGTGCAGGCTGCTCCTACCACGCGAGTGGACATCATGAGGTCGAAGCGGTAACAATACCCACTCGGGCGCCCCAAGGTCAGCGGCTTCGGCCGCCGGCGGGCGCTGTGGGCCCAGGATCGGACGGGTGGAAGAATAGCTGGTTGAGAACGCCCGCCTGCTGGGGCTTGAGCGAGCCGCCGGACCAGGCCGTCAGCACTCCGAAGTCGGGGGCTTTTCCCCCGTTCTCGCTGAGGCCCCAGTTCCACCAGCTCCACGAGATCCCCTGCTGGCCCGCGGTGAACGCCGGACCCCCCTGAAGCTTCGCCGTTCACATAACTGACGAAGGCGGCCGCCCATGCCTGCGCGTCGGGCCTCGCCAGCCAGTCGCCGCACTCACCGATGAAGACGGGCGCGATGTTCTCTTTGACCAGGTAGCCCCACAGCGAGTTCATCCGCTCCACCCAACTCGGGCCGTAATCCGCCGGGACAGCGCTCACTTCGGCGGGATAGACGTGCGGCGAATAGACTACCTTGCGGGGCTGCTTCAGGGTCACCGGCCAGCGGGTCACTCCGCGCAGATCGCCTTCATACGCGCGGGCCCGGTAATTCTGCACCCCCTCGGCTATGATCAGCGGCTTCGGGTCAATCGCATGGATGGCGTTGCCCACCCGGATGTACATAGCTCGAATGTCAGTGTTGGAATCCGCTGTGCCGTCATACCCGCCCCAAGTAGTTAGCCCGGAATGCGGCTCGTTGATCAGGTCGTAGGCCAGAATGGCGGGTTTGTCCTTCCACCGCGTGGCCATGTTCACCCACGCCAGTTGAAAATCGGCATCACCGATGGTCCCTGTGTTGCCTCCGCCATCGGTTCCGTCCGACGCGCCTCCCTTGTCGTACCACAGGCCGTTGACCGGCGCCGTGCCCCAGTTATCCCGCGTGCCGTGTCCGCCTTCATCGTTGTGGATATCCACGATCACCCGAAGGCCGATGGAGCCGGCGTAGTCGATCACCTTGTCGAGGGTATCGAGATAGCCGTTGGAGTTGTCGAGCACGCCCCTGGCGGAGGTCAGAACTCGCGTGCAATTGAAGCCCAGCCGCACCATGTCCGACAAGGTGGTTTGATAGGACACCTGATTCAGCCCCGAAAGCCTGGGCCTGACGCTGTTCCCGCCATTCCAGCCCACGCACGCGAGGCGCTGCGGGTGACCGGAAGCATCCACAATCTGGTTTCCGTTCGTGAAGAGCGGGCCGGCGGAAAGAAGTCCGCCCTCGGCCCAGGCCGTGCCCGCGATCAGGCACAGGGCAACGCTGCTAACGATGGCGCTGTGTTTCATGGTTCCAGGTTAACTGCTAATGAGCGCAATGCGCGTCAGGCCCCGATCTGGATCATACCGGGGCCGGCATCCGACGCGGCAGCATGGGCAAGAAGGGAAAGGAGGTGCAACTAGCGGCTGGTTGATTCCATCACATCGGCTTGAGCCGCGATCTCCGCTGACGCCAGCAAACGAACCCGAGCGCTGCCAGGCCAAGTAACGTTCCCGTTGCTGGCTCGGGGACCGCGGCGCCGTTGTTGAAGTCCACCTGAACGATCGAGCCGTCCGGCACGTCGAGTCCCTGGAAGTTGAGGTATAGAACGCCGCCTACCAGAGAAACGTCGGAAAGAACGAACCCCGCAACGGTAGTGTCGGAATCAATCGAAAAACCGGAAAACGCGGACGAATTCGTGGTGTCGGTGATACTGATGCCATTAAACGTGCCCGGGTCGAAGGAGGTGTAGGGGGAGTATATCCCGACCATCTGTACATAGGTAGGGAACACCGTCGCATCTGTATGATCGCCGAGATCCAAAGTGGGATCTCCTGTTATGGTGACGGCGCCAGTAGCTGAGCCCTGTACGGACCCAGGGGAGAGGTCGGGGTAGAGCCATTCGATTTGCACCGTATCGCCCAATATCCCGGCATTCGCCGTCCTCGTTGCGGCGAACAAGAGAGCTATCAGCGCGAATGCGCCGCACGCACACGCTCGAATACGCTTTAGGCGAAAGCCGTTCATACAATCGCACCTTTCCATTTTGCCGTTTTCGTTAAGCCGGGATCTCCGTCTCGGGAGATCCCGGGTGCTAACCTGGTACTATCAGGCGATAGTGTACCGTTCAGTACATTATGCGTTGTTCTTGAGGGTACGGAGCAAGCAGTTTTCTGGGTTTTTGGGGCCTGAAACCCGATAAGAGTACTAAGAGTACTATACCCGAACCCCTCGGTAGCGCTGACGGCCTCGCCGTCGGTACCGCGCCCGGAGGGCTTCGAGAGAGCCTCGATATGGCCGGCGTGAGGCCCAAAGCCTCAGCGGCCGGAGTGTGTGATATGTACGTTAGGTAGACAGTGGATCTCGAAGGAGGATTATGCCCGGCACAATGCCAGCCCTGTTTCTAGGACACGGGAATCCCATGAATGCGCTGGCGCGCAATCGCTATACCGAGGCTTGGGCGGCCCTGGCCGCGGGTATTCCGCGGCCCAAGGCGATTCTGGCCGTCTCGGCTCACTGGTTCGTTCCGGAGACCGGCGTCACGATCGCGACCGCGCCGCGGACCATCCACGATTTTGGCGGCTTCCCTCGGGAGCTGTATGAAGTGGAATACCCGGCCCCCGGCGACCCCGCGCTGGCGCGCCGCGTGCAGCGGCTGCTCGAGCCGGTTTCCGTGAGGCTCGACGAAAGTCGGGGCCTGGACCACGGCGCATGGGCCGTGCTGCGCCACATGTACCCGCGGGCCGACGTGCCGGTGGTCGAGCTCAGCATAGACGAAACCCGCCCGGCCAGCTTCCATTACGAGTTGGGGAGGCGCCTGGCGCCCCTGCGCGACGAAGGCGTCTTAATTGCCGCCAGCGGGAACCTGGTGCACAACCTGCACGCTTATGCATGGGGACGACAGGGAGTAGAGGCGTTCGACTGGGCCGTGCGCTTCGAGAAGCAGGCGCGCGCCATGTTGCTGGCGGACGAGCACGCGCCGCTGGTGGAGTACGAATCTCTGGGCCAAGACGCCTGGCTCTCGATTCCCACGCCGGAGCACTATCTGCCCCTGCTTTATGCCATCGGCTGCCGGCAAGAGCGGGACCCAATTCGCTTTCCGGTGGAGGGCGTGGACGGCGGATCGGTTTCCATGCTGGCGGTTCAGGTGGGCGGCGGCGCGTGACGCTTGGATAGGCGTGCCCGGCTCCGGAGTTTCTACATTTTTGGTGAGACCTCCGCGCCTTTCGGCCACCATCCATTTGGAGCCGTCCGCTACCAGCCCGGAGGGCGAGAGATCCTAGCCCACGGCGGAAGCCGTCGGGAACAGGTCGGACGGCCGCCTAGCCCCGGAACGGGGCGTAAGGCATCGAGTACGATGTGCGCGGCCTCTGGGTCTGAGAACAGCCTTTCGCCCCGTTCCGGGGCTCGCATTCTCACGCGCCATTCCACATGGCTCACGCCATGGGCTAGGATCTTCCACCCTCCGAGCTTCGAGAATGTACAAACTCCAGGGGCAGGCGTGCCCGGCCCCTACCACAGATGCCACTGGTTGAAGCAGAGCACCCAGGCGGCCAGCAACGCATTGGTGGTGGCATGCGCCGCCACGGCATCGCCCATCCGCCCCCGCCGGAGAAGCGCGAATGCATAGATCAGGCCGGCCAGCGCGCCGGCTATCCACAGCCGGCCATGCAGCATCCCGAAAGCCACGGACGATGCGAGCAGCGAAACGTACGTGAAGGTCCGCAACCCGATGGATTCGAAATCCGAAGAAATCAGGCGGCGGAGCAGAAAGCCGCGGAAGGCCAGTTCCTCCGCAATCGGGACAGTGACAACGGCCGCGAGAATACGAAACGCCAGCCACCCCATCCGGGCGGGAGCGGGCCACGCGGCCAGTTCCG
>Ga0187851_10002712_pt1 | contig 15451 bp, 11 predicted proteins | sample June2016WEW_6_10_FD_132997 | JGI IMG/M metagenome (GOLD analysis project Ga0187851, IMG submission 132997) | Peatland microbial communities from SPRUCE experiment site at the Marcell Experimental Forest, Minnesota, USA - June2016WEW_6_10 | ecosystem: Environmental > Terrestrial > Soil >...
GGTCCCCTCCTCAACGCTCCGCTGGTTCGCTCACACCGGGTGCTTCAGACTATGGCTCTCCCGTCTGGAATCACGCCTTCGCTGCGCTGGCCTGTTGCTTCCATCCTTCAACGTTGATTCCCATCACCAGGAGCCACAGGCAAAGCGATAGTTCCGCAAGGAAACCGAGAATCATCATGGCGACGGAGAGATAGTTTGGGAGAGCTGGGATCAGATAGACCAGCCAAACTAAGCCCGCAAGGACCATCAGCAAACCTAAAACGCGAGGCAGGAAGCTCGACTTGAGAATGAGATAGCCGATTAACAGGCAAAAAGGGATGAAGAACAGCAGCGGGCCGATCGGCGAGGTGAATGAAAGAGCCCAAGCGACATAACCACGCATCCGGCCAGGCTAAACAGCGCGGCCAGCAAGGAGAGCATGTTGCTCACCGGCTTGAATAGGAGATAGAAGAGAAACGTCACAACCGCATAGCACAAGGTCGAGATGACGTTGATGACATTGCCGGAAACAGCAAGCCCGTGGCCCACCATGACCTGACCGAGGATTGTCGTCAGAAAGTAGAAAAGTAGAGTAGATAAATGGCGCCGGTCATTCTGGCCCTTGGCCGCGGCGACGCTTCCCGAATTCGACCCATTATTATCAGTACTATTATCAGTACCTCCAGCACGGACCGGCCCATGAACGGCTGCCTCGAACGCATCTTGCGCAGGGAACGGATCAGGGCGCGACAGGACCAGACGCCGTAGCGAACATACCACTGTTTATTCTAGGTGCAAAAGTAGATACTGAATCGGCAAGTCTGTACAGGGTTGCGGATATGTGGCACGATACGAGGCCATTGTGGGCAGAAAAGCCGTCTTCTTTTCGCATCTGCGGAACGCTCACAAGCACCGCAATCCGGGGTTGATGGACCGGGAATACCACAAATCATAGGGCGCGAAAGCATCGTCTGCCCCACCAGAGCGTTTGGGGCCACGAACCTCCCCGCACAACTCAGCCGCCCTCCATGAAACTCGATAGCGCACAGTCATTCTGGCTTCGCTTTAGAACCTCTCTGAAAAAAGAATTTATCGCTTTTTCTTCGCTTTATCCGTTCGGATCGGATATGCTGGTTTCGCAACACAGGAGGTTGCACGAATGGATTTTCAACAGGAACTGATTGCCGAGTATGACCGCGAGACCGCCAAGACCCGCAAGATGCTTGAGGCCATCCCGGCCGATGCCGATTTCACCTGGAAACCCCACCCCAAGTCCATGAGCCTGGGCCAGTTGGCTGGGCACATCTCGGATACTGCCGGGGAGTGGGCGATTACTACGCTGACCACCGACAAGCTGGAATTTCCGGCAGGTCACAAGTTCGAGCCATACGTTCCGGCGTCCGACAAGGCGATGCTGGAGAAGTTCGACGAGCAGGTGGCAGAGGCCAAGACCGCTCTGGCCGGCTTTGCACTGGCCAAGTGGGATGAGAACTGGAAGTTCATCGCCGGCGGCCAGGCTTGGATCGACGAATCGAAGTACCGCGTCTTCCGCAACTGGGTGCTCGACCACTTGATCCATCACCGCGCCCAGTTGGGCGTCTACCTGCGCCTGCTCGACAAGCCGATCCCCGGTTCCTATGGTCCGTCGGCGGACGAGATGCCCGGATCATAGGCAACAGCCCAACTCTTCCCATCGAGTTACGGCTGGAATGAACCGCCGCCAACCTGCCAAGTTGCTGGGTGCCCCATCCTTTCCGCGCACGTTGCGGAAAGGATGGGATGCCCCAGCGCTAAACCGGCGGCCATTCCATCTCGACCACTCATCATCGACTACCCTTGTTCTATGTCCTTCTCATTTCCCAAGCTCTATCCGATCCTCGATGCATCGTTCATTCCTCTCACCGGCCGCGCCGAGTTTCTGCGCCGGTTGGGCGGCGAACTGGCCGAGGCTGGCGTGACCCTGCTCGAATACCGCAACAAGAGCGGCGCGGATGCCGAATTGCTCGCCGACGCAGCGATTCTCCGCGCCGTTTTGCCCTCCGGAGAGGTGAGGTTGATTCTCGATGATCGTACTGATCTGGTTGAACAGATTGGATTTGACGGTGTACACGTTGATGCCGGTGACCTCAAACCCGCCGAGGCTCGCAGGCTGCTTGGCCCGGAACGCATCGTAGGCGCCTTCGGCGGCAGCAGCGCGCTCTTGCCGGGAATCCTGACTGAGCCAGCAGACTACTTCTCCATCGGTCCGGTCTTCGCGACGCGGACCAAGCAGACTTCGACACCGCCCATCGGCATTGAGGGCGTGCGGCGGCTGCGCAAAGAAGCCGGCGTTGGCCCGGTGCTGGTCGCTATCGGCGGCATCACGCTGGCCACGGCGGCTGAAGCGCTCGAAGCCGGAGCGACGGCGATTGCTGTTGCCGGAGCGATTTTTCGCAATCCTGACCCGGCGGCCGAGTTCCGACGCTGGATGGCCGCGCTGGCGTGACGCATTCACGTCATGGCTTCGGGCTTTGAACTTCACCGGCTTTGGCCGCGTCACTCATCAGCATTTGGGTCAATTGCCTCAGACTGCCGATGTCTGCCTGATTGGGCTCGTTATCGAAAGTGTCATGGTCGATGTCGTAGATCTGACGATAGATTGCCTGTGATTGCCGCGCGGCTTCTGGCAGACGCCGATAGAGAAAGGCCGATTCAAGGGCTTCATAAGGCTCCATCATGAAGAAATGCGTTGGCTCGTCCTTATAGTCCTTGTTCACGGTGGGATGGTTCAAACGGGAGTTGGCTATCTGGAAGAGTTCCTGGACCCCTTTGTTGAAGTCGCGGCAGGAAAACTCCCAGCGCGCCTGCTCTACATCCAGTCCGCCGCCCAATCGCCACCACTGATCCCAACGCAATATGTGCAACGGGCCAAAGACTTTTCCCTGCCAGTCTTTGCACAAGGCCGCAGAGCCATTAGCGTCGCCGCTGGCGCGAAGGCTGCGAGCGCGTCCCAGATCGACATCGAAGAATTTTGCTTCAAAGTCATCCTTCCATAAGAAGTTGCGTGCGGCCAGATAGTCGCTCGCCGCTTGTGCGTACTGGCCTGCCTCTTCCTCACGTGCGGCCAGATTGCTTCTGCCATCGTTCATGGTGCGATCCTGATCCTTGCCCGCCAGCGAGGTTAGAATCTCATGAAGCTCTTCTGCTTTGCGCGCGGCCAGAAGCGCATGGGGCCGGTCTTTCATTGCGTCGTACAAGCGGGTCAGGGATTCTTCGGCCTCTTGCTGTATCGGTGGAGGATTCTCAGCGCCCGCCAGTTTCAAATACACCGTTTCCGCCTCGGCAAAGGCGCCTGACTCCTCCAAAGCTTTTGCCAGACCTTCATGCGCTTCATAAAAATTGGGAGCAAGCGCCAGAGCTGCGCGGTAGTGCTCAATTGCCGCGCTCAGGTTCTTGGGGTGAATCTCGCGCGATGGCCTGGTATATGTTTGATCGTCATTCGCCATTCCGGCGATGTATTGCAGCGCATAAGATCCCGGTTCGAGAGCAACGGCAGCATTCGCGCATTGCATTTCCTTTGTATACGAAGTATAGCTGAAGTCGACTTCGATGTTATTGTAGGCTTGGTGAACATCATCGAGCAGCAGATCGATGTCGCGACCGTCGCAAGTCAACAATGGAACCGTGGAGTCGGATAAGTCCCCCGGCTGAATTTTGTGGACGTCGGGAACCGTAATGATGTGGATTTCGTGCTTATTGGGATATGGATCGGGAAGCACAACCAGCAACCGCTGTTCTCGGGCCGGGAGCGGGTGCGCGGCAAATTCATGATCGATCGCCTCGATGGCAAAGGGCCAATAGAGACTGAAGCTGGGCCAGAAGACATTGTTGTGCATTGGAGAGATGCAGGCGATCTTGCCTGTGGGCAGCGTGCGCAACTCGAAGGTTAAATCCTCATGCCGGTCAAAGAGCGCCGCACGCAGGACCTCTTTTGGAACCGATACCGTGATCGCAGGGCGCAGTACCGGCAACGGCTGCGACGCTGGTTCGATTGGGCAGAACGGATAGCGGGATTGTGAAACCGCGTTGCAGCAGAGGCCGAAGAGAAACAAGGCGCATGCGGCCCTTCGAAATAGGCTTACGAACTCGGATTTCAAACTACCCTCCTGATTTGCAGCCGGAATTGCTGACAAGGCATGATCGCATCACCCGACAAAGACCGATACTATAGAGTTTGCGCGGGCGGCGCTTTGGAGATTGTGACACTTTCTCGACTGTCACATTGAGAATTCAGGAGACAACAGCGCGAGAATCCGGTAAAACTTTCAACAGGTGACTATTCCAGACGCTACTCCCATCTCAGACGCGGGTCCAGCCGGCGCGCCCCGGCTCGTGCAGAGCCTCGGCCTTTTCAGCTCGACGGCCATCGTGGCCGGCTCGATGATCGGCTCCGGCATCTTCATTGTCGATGCCGACATTGCCCGCGGCACGAACTCCCCGGTGCTCTTTCTGGGCGCATGGGTTCTGACAGCCGTGCTGACGATGACAGCCGCGCTCAGCTACGGCGAGCTGGCAGCGATGATGCCCAAAGCCGGCGGGCAGTACGTCTACCTGCGCGAGTCGCTGGGGCCTTTGTGGGGATTTCTCTACGGCTGGACGCTTTTTCTGGTCATTCAGACGGGCACCATCGCGGCCGTCGCGGTGGCCTTCGGCAAGTTTCTCGGCGTCTTCTTTCCCGCCGTCTCGACAACCCATTGGCTCTGGCACATCGCGACCGTTCCCGCGATCCCGCTTGGCCCCATGGTCCTGGGCAATATGGAGATCGGCGTCAACACGGCAAACCTCGCCGGCATTGTCGTGATTATCTTCCTGGCCATCGTGAACATCTTCGGCGTCAAGCTCGGCGCGCTGATCCAGAACGTCTTCACCACCACCAAAGCGCTCTCCCTGGCCGCGTTGATTCTCCTCGCCTTCACGGTGGGGCGCAACTCGGCGGCGATTGCAGCGAACTTCGGGGCGGAATTCTGGAGGAACGCCGGCTGGAGTTCGCTGCATCCAGTGCAGGTGGGCATGGGCGGGCCGATTGTGCTGGTCAATCTGCTAGTGATTTTGGCCGTGGTGCAGGTGGGGTCGCTCTTCTCCGCCGATGCCTGGAACAACATCACCTTTACTGCCGGCGAGGTGAAGAATCCCCGGCGGAACATTCCGCTCTCGCTGATTCTAGGCACGGGATTTGTGCTGGCGGTCTACTTTCTTGTGTCGCTGGGCTACCTGCTGGTCTTGCCCATGCAAGGCGACCCGAACGGCGCGACGGTGATGGCGCGTGGCATCCAGCACGCCACTGAGGACCGAGTGGCCACGACGGTTCTGGAGCAGATCCTCCACTCCGGAGGAGCCTGGCTGATGGCAGGGGCCATCCTCATCTCCACCTTCGGCTGCGCCAACGGCATGTCACTGGCCGGGGCGCGCGTCTACTACGCGATGAGCCAGGACGGCTTGTTCTTCAAGTCCGTGGGCAAGCTGCATCCGCGCTACAAGACGCCCGCGGCGGGACTGCTAGTGCAGGCCGCCTGGGCCATCATACTCTGCATCTCCGGCTCGTACAGCCAGTTGCTGGACTACATCATCTTCGCGGTGCTGGTCTTTTACGCTCTGACTATCGCGGGGCTCTTCGTGCTGCGCTATAAGAAACCAGATGCCTCGCGGCCTTACAAGGCGCTGGGCTATCCGGTGCTGCCCGCGCTCTATATCGCGCTGGCCGCCTGGATCTGTATCGTATTATTGCGATACAAGCCCCAGTACACGTGGCCGGGTCTTGCGCTGGTTCTGCTGGGCATTCCCGTCTATCTTTTCTGGTCGCGGAGCGGTGATGGTCTCCCGCCCTTCGCAAGGAGCGCGAAGGATGGGGCACCTCTGGTTTAGTCATTTTGAATGAGCTTGAAGACTATTCAAAACCCGGTGGAGGGATTTCCTGATTTATGTCCAGACTGCTGCGAATCAAACCCATGTCGTTGCTCTCGATGGAGGCCGGTGAACAGGGCGAACACACGCTCAAGCGCTCGCTGGGCGCGCTGAATCTCGTCACCCTTGGCATCGGCGCCATCATTGGCGCGGGCATCTTCGTGCTCACCGGCCAGGCCGCCGCGAAACATGCCGGACCGGCCGTGGCCCTGAGCTTTGTGCTGGCCGGCATCACCTGCGCCTTCGCCGGCCTGTGCTACGCCGAGTTCGCCTCCATCATTCCCATCGCCGGCTCGGCCTACACTTACGGATACGCCACGCTGGGCGAGTTCGTGGCCTGGATCATCGGATGGGACCTGGGACTGGAGTACGGTTTTGGCGCAGCCACGGTGGCCTCCGGCTGGTCCGGGTACTTCAACAGCCTGCTACAACAGTTGGGCATTTATCTTCCCCCGCGGCTGACGGCAACGCCGGGCACAGTGCTGGTCTATTTTCACGAGCGATGGCTGCCCCTCACCTCGCTGCCGCCGGGTACCTCCTCTGCCGGACTGCCGCACGTGACGGCGCTCTTCAACCTGGTCGCCATCCTGGCGATTCTTGTCATCACCACCGTTCTGGTCATCGGCATCAAAGAATCTGCCAACCTGAACACCGCGATCGTCTTCGTCAAGTTGAGCGTCGTCGGGATATTTATTGTTCTGGGAGGCTACTTCCTCTTTCGTCACCCGGCGCTGGCTTCGGCCAACTGGCATCCGTACCTTCCTCCCTCCGACGGACACGGCAACTTTGGCTGGCACGGCATCGCCACGGGCGCGGCTTCCATCTTCTTCGCCTACATCGGCTTTGACGCTGTTTCCACAGCGGCTCAGGAATCCAAAAACCCTCAGAAGGACATGCCCATCGGCATCCTCGGCTCGCTGGTCATCTGCACAATCCTCTACATCGTGGTTTCCACCATCCTTACCGGTCTGGTGAACTACAAATCGCTCAATGTAGCCGACCCTGTGGCGCTAGGCATCGACGCGACCGGCGTCAGTTGGGGTTCGCTGTTGGTCAAGATCGGCGCTGTCTTTGGGTTGGGAACCGTGATGCTGGTCATGTTGCTGGGACAATCGCGCGTCTTCTTCTCGATGTCCCGCGACGGCCTGTTGCCCAAATGGGCCTCGGCCATCCATCCCAGATTCCGCACTCCGTGGATATCGACCATCGCGGTGGGCGCCGTGGTGGCCATTTTGCCGGCCTTCCTGCCCGTCGACCGGCTGGCCGAACTGGTAAATATCGGCACGCTGCTGGCCTTCACCATCGTCTGCGCTGGCGTCTGGATCCTGCGTGTACGGCACCCAGACCTGCATCGGCCCTTCAAGACTCCCCTGGTGCCGCTAGTACCCATTCTGGGCATTCTCTCGGCCGTTTACCTGATGTACAACCTTCCGCTGATTACGTGGATGGTGATGGTTGGCTGGCTGCTGGTCGGGCTCGTGATCTACTTCGGCTACTCGATTCGCCACAGCAAGGTGCAGAAGCTGCCCGTGGCGCAGGAAGGCGACTGATTTGGCCGCCGCTCTGCGGGATTGCGGATCGGCGAGTTGGCAGATGCCGGCGATAGGCTCACTGGGTTGTTTCCCACCTTGACCGGGAAAGCCGGTTCCTGCTCAAATCGGAACGTGCGGCGTTCTTCGGTGGATGGAAACGCGGCGATTCCAGGGTTTCTTGCTGCAAGATCATGTTAGGGAACTCGACCGGGGGAGGAGACCATCGGCACGCGGATGCGAATGGGCGATTTGCTGATCCAGGCAAATCTGGTCAGCGAGAAGAATGTCGCCGCGGCGCTGGAGCGTCAGGCGCTCGTTGGCGGGCGTCTAGGCGACAATCTGGTGACGCTGGAAGCGATCGACCAGCGGAAGCTTGAGGCCTTTCTGAAGCGGATTCCCGCCGAGCCGGCCGATATTGCGGCCACGGGAATCGACGAGGTCGAACTGCTGAGCCTGTTGATGAAGCTGATCTACACGGGTCGGCTTTCGACGATCCGCGACTTCATCGATGCCATCAAGCTGCCTTACCACATCGTCTCCGAACTGGTGCGGATGGCCGTGGACCGGCAACTGCTGCGCGCGCTGGGGATTCGCTCCGCCGGCAGCCCGATCGATATGGGCTACGCCTTCACCGAAGAGGGCAAACGCTGGACGCTCGACTCGATGGAGCGGCTGCACTATGTGGGACCCGCGCCGGTTACGCTCAAGGAATTCACCTACCAGGTGAGCCTGCAAAAACTGACCAACGAGCTGGTGACCTTCGAGCGCATTCGCAAGGCGCTGGGCGATCTGACCTTCGATGTCAGCATCCTCGAACAGACCGGCCCGGCGTTGAACTCGGGGCGGGCGATGCTGCTTTACGGTCCGCCCGGCAACGGCAAGACCTCCTTCGCGTACTCTCTGGGTAGCGTCTACAGCGATGTGATCTACGTGCCCTATGCGATCACCATCGATGGCCAGATCATCTGCTTTCACGACCCCAGCATTCATCTCACGGTCAGTCCCACGGTCCTGAGCGAGCAAGAGAGCCTCTCGTTTGTCCGGGCCGAGGAGTATGACGAGCGCTGGGTTCCTTGCAGGAGGCCGTTCGTCTCCACCGGCGGCGAATTGACCTTGGAGATGCTGGACCTGCGCTATGACCCCACAGGCCACTTCTACGAGGCGCCCCTGCACATGAAGGCGCTGGGAGGCTGCTTCGTCATCGACGACTTCGGCCGCCAGTTGGTTAGCCCCAAAAGCCTGCTCAACCGCTGGATTGTGCCGCTGGAAAACCGCGTCGACTATCTGAAGCTGCATACCGGAAAGAGCTTCAGCATTCCCTTCGAGGAGCTGGTGATCTTTTCCACCAACCTGGAGCCGGAGGACCTGATGGACCCTGCCTTTCTGCGCCGGCTTCCTTACAAGATCGAGATCGGCGCACCCACTCTCGAGCTTTACAGGCAGATCTTCGAGAAGGAATGTGTGCGGCAGGGATTCACGCTGCCCGGCGAAGCCTTCACTTACATCGCGCAAAAACTCAAGCAGGAAAAGGGACTTGAACTGGCGGCCTATCAGCCGAAGTTCATCGTGGACCAAGTGGTGGCCACGTGCCGGTTCATGGGCCAGGCAGCGCACTTCGACCCGCGTTTCATCGACTATGCGCTAAATAATCTGCGTGTGCGGCACAAGGCGGGGTGAGCGAAGACGGGGCAGAGCAGAGCCTTGTGAGCAAAAGACGAAAACAATAAAACGGCTGCAAAAGACTATAGATGAAAATATCCCGCCTTCACCGATGCGCGTTCTTTGCGCATCGGTGAAGGTGAGGCACCCGTGGTTCGTGGTATCCCGCCCTGTCGCAAAGGACGCGAAAGGACGGGGCACTCAAGGTCACAAGCGGTTTCAGATCGCGGTCTCGCCGCGTTCGTCGTTGCGAATGCGGATGGCGTCGTCAATGTGGGAGATGAAGATTTTGCCGTCGCCGATGCGTCCGGTGCGGGCTGCGCCGCTGATGACCTGAAGGGTCTTCTCCTTCTGGTCGTCTTTGACCACCAGTTCGATCTTGACCTTGGGCAGGAGATCGACCGTGTACTCGCGGCCGCGATAGAACTCGGTGTGGCCCTTCTGCCGGCCATGGCCGCGTGCTTCGAGAATGGTCATGCCTTCGATGCCTGCTTCAAGCAGGGCATCCTTGACCGCATCCAGCTTGGAAGGCTGGAGAATGGCTTCGATTTTGATCATGCGAATAGTGCCTCGTTTGACAGGGTAACAGGCGGGAGGGCTGGTTGGGTCAGCCGCGCCTCATTTTTTGCCGGATAGTTCCGGCACGTAGTAGGTTGGTCTCCCACCCATTCGCACAGTTCGCGAATGGATGGGGCAACCGGACGATGAATTCGATGAGCGAAGTGCAACCGCAGGTCCTTCGGCTTCGCTCAGGATGACAGGTCCATTCATTACGTGGCGAGGTCGTAGCCTTCTTCGTTGTGCTGCGAGAGGTCGAGGCCGGCGGCTTCATCCTCGGCGGAGACTCGGAGGCCGACGAGCTTGTCCACGACGAAAAGCAGAATCAGTGTGCCGATGATGGAGATCGACCAGGCGATGCCGACGCCGGCGAGCTGGTTGACGACCTGATGCCAGTTGCCGTCGATGGCTCCGACCGGCGCGTCCTTGCCGAAGACGGGGTTGATGACGCTGGCGGCGAAGAGGCCGGTGAGAATTGCTCCGAGCGTTCCTCCGGCGCCGTGAACGCCAAAGGCGTCCAGCGAGTCGTCGTAGCCAAAGAGGCCCTTGACGACAAAGACCATGAAGAAGCAGACCAGGCCGGCCAGGAATCCAATGAGCAGCGCGCTCATGGGCTGGACGAAGCCGGAGGCGGGGGTGATGGCCACCAGACCGGCGACCGCGCCGGAGATAGCGCCCAGGGCGGTGGGCTTGCCGTTGTGAATCCACTCGGCTATGGACCAGCCGATGGCGGCGGCGGCGGCGGCGAAGTGAGTGTTGACGAAGGCACTGGTGGCCAGGGAGCTGGCGGCCAGCGCGCTGCCGGCGTTGAAGCCGAACCAGCCCACCCAGAGCATTCCGGCGCCGATGAAGCTGAGCACCATCGAGTGGGGGGGCATATCTTCCTGTGGATAGCCGGCCCGCTTGCCTAAATAAAGGGCGCAGACCAGTGCCGAAACGCCGCTGCTGATGTGAACCACCGTGCCGCCTGCGAAGTCTAGGACCGGCCAGCGGCCGCCGGCAGTGTTGAGGATTCCGCCCACGCCCCAGATCATGTGCGCCAACGGGCAGTAGACCAGCAGCGACCAGAGAGTAAGAAAAACCGCCATGGAACTGAACTTGACGCGCTCGGCGAACGCGCCGGTAATCAGTGCCGGGGTGATGATGGCGAACATGAGCTGGTAGATCATGAAGGTCTGCTCGGGGATGGTGCCGCCGTAGTTCGGATTGGGCGAAAGCCCGACGCCGCGCAGCATGGAGTGTTCGAGCCCGCCAATGTAGCCGTTGCCCGCGCCAAAGGCCAGCGAGTAGCCGACAATGGCCCAGACGACCGTAATGATGCCCATCATGGCGAAGCTCTGCATCATGGTGCCGAGGATGTTCTTGCGGCGCACCAGACCGCCGTAGAAGAGCGTTAGGCCGGGCGCGGTCATCATCAAGACCAGCGCTGCCGAGACCAGCACCCAGGCATTGTCGCCGGAGGTCTGGGCGTCGCGGATGGATTGTTCGAGAGCGGCAACCTGCGCCTGGGTGGCCGGAGGCGAGGGGCGCAAGTCGGGGGCCACGGCCCATGCCAGGGCCGGAAGCGCCAGGGCGGCGGAGATGAAGAACAGTTTGATTCCACGACGCATAAGATTCCACTCCCAAGAGAATTTGTAGCAAGAACAGCCTTGCACTGAGCCGGAAGCCAGCCGCTAACCTGGATCTTGCAATACGAGGCGCCAGCCGGCCAGTGCGGATCGAGGCCGCCGCCAGAGCGGGAACTCAAGTTCGAGAAGAGCCGGACGCGGCAAACGCAACGTCCGTTGCAGAGTGACAATGGATCGGCCTTTGTGCGGTTCTCTCGTTCGAGAGTAGAGATCGCGATATAAGGAATCCATGAAGATTTCTAAAAAAGCCAGTCAACTTTCGGGCAGATAACCAAATCTCTATGGACAATTCACTCTGCCTGCGCTAAAGAACGGTCCGATTGCTCGGCCTGGAGACCAGCTTGCCATTCGAACCGGCTCGGGAGTTGCGGATCCATGAAAGAGCGTTCCGGAACAACCGGGAAAGTACGATGATCTTTGCCTATGCCAGCCGAATCGGTTCTGAATCTTCTGAAAGGCGCAAGATGGTTTGCCCTCCGGTCAATAACCATAAACGGCCTGACGGGAACGGGATTGGCCCAAACGGCAGGCGCATGACGCGGGGCGGGCGTTCATGGTAATCTCACATTAGACACTTGAGAGTGGACTGAGCAGACAAGAGGAGCAACACACGCCGTGCTGGCGACCGCAAAGAAAACAACCCTGATTGAGAGCTTCCGCACCCACGCTACGGACACCGGTTCGCCGGAGGTCCAGATCGCGATTCTGAGTGCGCGCATTAGCGAACTGACCGAGCATTTCAAGCTGCACAAGAAGGACCACGCTTCCCGGCGTGGTCTTTTGCAATTGGTCAGCAAGCGCCGCCGCCTTCTGGATTACCTGAAGACGCACGATACCGACCGCTACCGCGACGTGATCGGCAAACTCGGTATCCGCAAGTAGCTGGAACGCGAACCCGGAAAGCGAACCTTGAATCCTTCATTGTCCCGGAAGCGCCCAGACCGAAGATTGGTCACGGCCCCCGTTCTACAAAGGACCTGGGGCCATGGTGTACCTGGCGAAGCGGACCCGCTGCCAGGGACAGCGCGGAGCTATGAGCCGAGGCAGCCTCGGCGTTGCAGGGATGCAGGCATCGTGGCATCCCAGTTCCCAGAATCGGGACCCTTCGGCAAGCTCAATGCAGGCTCCGGTGCATTCATCTTTCTGGTCAGGCTTGCCGCCATCTTCCCCGCGCAAATCGGCGCCTTCTCCACACAAGTTTCCCAAGTGAACACAATGAAAAGAGGACAGTATGTCTAAGCATGAAGTATCCGTCGAGCTTGCCGGCGGCAAGCGGCTGGTCTTTGAGACCGGGCGAATGGCCAAGCAAGCCTCCGGCGCGGCGCTGGTCTCGACCGGCGAAACCGTCGTCCTGGCCACTGCCGTAGCCTCCACCGAACCACGTGAAGGCATCGACTTTTTCCCCCTCACCGTCGATTACCGCGAGTACACCTATGCCGGAGGCCGCATTCCCGGCGGCTTTATCAAGCGCGAGGGCCGGCCCAGCGAAAAAGAAGTCCTGACTTGCCGGCAGATCGACCGCCCGCTGCGCCCGCTCTTCCCAGACGGCTTCCGCAATGAAACGCAGCTCATCGCGCTGGTCTTCTCCGCCGACAAAGAGAACGACCCTGACGTAATCGGCATCAACGCTGCGGCTTGCGCCGTGGCGCTCTCCGACATTCCCTTCAGCGCCACGGTGGGCGCGGTGCGCGTAGGCCGGGTGAATGGACAATTCGTCGTCAACCCCACTTATGAGGAGCGCGCGGCCACTACCGTCAACATTATGGTCGTCGGCCACAAAGACGGCATTGTGATGATCGAGTCGGGCGCCAAGGAAGAGTCTGAAGAGGTCATTCTGGAGGCCATCGAGTTCGGCCACGCGGAGATCAAGAAGATCGTCGCGGTGATTGACGAGCTGGTGCGGCTGGCAGGCAAGCCCAAGCGGGCCTTCACGCCGCCGGAGTTCGATCAGGCTTTTTATGACGAGCTAAGCGCCAAAGCCGGCGACCGGCTCAAGGACGCTCTCGACACGAAGACGCACGGCAAGCTGGAAAGCCAGGACCTGATCAAGGCGATCAAGGAGGAACTGGCCGCCGCGTTGCCGGTCGACGACCCTGCGGCCAAAAAGAAGCTGGCTCACTACTATGAACTGCTGCGCGAGCGCATCTTCCGCGAACAGGTGACAAAAGAGCGCATCCGGCCCGACCGCCGCCTCTTCGACGAGATTCGCCAAATCATGATCGAGACCAGCGTCCTGCCCCGCACGCACGGGTCGGCACTGTTTACACGCGGCGAGACGCAGGCCCTGGTGACGGCTACGCTGGGCACCATGGACGACGGCCAGCGCTTGGAAAGCTATGAGGGCGAGAAGAAGAAGCCCTTTATGCTGCACTACAACTTCCCGCCCTTCTGCGTTGGCGAGACGGGCCGCATGGGCGGCACGGGACGCCGCGAGATCGGCCACGGAGCGCTGGCCGAGCGCGCCATCACCGCGGTTTTGCCCACGCCCGAAGAGTCCCCTTACACCATCCGCATTGTCTCCGACATTCTGGAGTCGAATGGCTCTTCGTCGATGGCCACGGTATGCGGCGCGAGCCTGGCGCTCTTTGACGCCGGCATCACGCTCAAGGGCGCGGTGGCCGGCGTGGCCATGGGCCTGGTCAAGGAGGGCGACGACTACGCCATCCTGACTGACATTGCCGGCGCGGAAGACCACTACGGCGACATGGACTTCAAGGTGGCCGGCACGCGCAAAGGCATCACCGCGCTGCAGATGGACATCAAGATCGGCGGACTGACTCGCAAGATCCTCGAGGAAGCCATGGAGCAGGCGCGCCGCGGCCGGCTATTCCTGCTGGACAAGATGGACGCCGCGCTGGACGGTCCGCGCCAGGAGCGTTCGGCCTATGCGCCCCGCATCGAGACGGTGATGATCCCCACCGACAAGATTCGCGATCTGATCGGCAAGGGCGGCGCAACGATCCGCGGCATCATCGAGCAGACCGGCGCCAAGATCGATGTTGATGACACCGGCAAGGTCAGCGTGGCCTCCTGCGACGCCGACGGACTGAAGAAGGCCCTGGAGATGATAGGCAACCTCACCGCCGTGCCCGAGATCGGCAAAGTTTATCTGGGCAAGGTGGTTCGCCTGGCCGAGTTCGGTGCCTTCGTCGAGCTCTTCCCCGGCACCGACGGCCTGCTGCACATCTCCGAGATCGCCGAGCATCGCGTCAAGGAAGTCAAAGACGAACTGCGCGAGGGCGATCAGGTGATGGTCAAGGTTCTGGCCATCGAAGGCAATCGCATCAAGCTCAGCCGCAAGGCGCTCATTCGCGAGCAGCGCGCCAAGCTGGGGCAGTCGGCTCCGCCGCCGGTGGAAGTTGATGAGGTGGAGATCTCCGCCTCCGAATCTCCAGCCCCTGTTGCTGCTCCGGCCGCATTCGCCAAGCCACGCAACGAGTTCGACGAGCGTCAGCCCAAGTCCAACCAGAGCACCATCCTGATCGAGGGCGGAGACGACTTCGACGAAGAGGGCGGCGAGGAGTTCGACGACGAAGCGGAGCCTAACTTCAACCGCGTCGAGGACGCGCCGGTGGTCGCTGGTCAGCCAGCCAACGCCGGTCGTCCCAAGCCAGCCGACAAGAATCGCCGCCGCCGCCGCCGTCCCGGTGGTGGCGGGCGCGGATAGCCTGTCAGTTTGATGCAGTCGACACAAAGGCCCGGATGCTCTCCGGGCCTTTTCTCGTGCCTGTAGGAGATCCTGACGTGATCAATTCGGCAGGGGCTTCGCCAAAGGTCCGGCTTCCGGATGGCTCTGGACTCTCAGTCTCATCTTTTCCTCGTACATCCTCTTGTCGGCCGCAATGCACAGCGCTTCCATTTCCGCCGCGTCGTCCGGGAAGACCGCGATCCCGACGCTTGCGCCGATGCGCACCGTATGACCGTCCAGTTCAAGAGGTTCCTTGAGCAACTCGATCAGCGACTGGGCCACGTGCTCGGCATCGGGGCGGCTGGCAGGTTCTTCGAGAATCACTGAGAATTCGTCTCCCCCGGTTCGAGCGACAGTGTCGGAGCGGCGCACCCGGCCGGAGCAGATGGCCGCAACGCGCTTCAGCAGCAGATCGCCGATGTGATGCCCCAATGTGTCATTGACCTGTTTGAAGTGGTCCAGATCGA
>Ga0187851_10002714_pt1 | contig 15447 bp, 11 predicted proteins | sample June2016WEW_6_10_FD_132997 | JGI IMG/M metagenome (GOLD analysis project Ga0187851, IMG submission 132997) | Peatland microbial communities from SPRUCE experiment site at the Marcell Experimental Forest, Minnesota, USA - June2016WEW_6_10 | ecosystem: Environmental > Terrestrial > Soil >...
GATCGACTGAACGAACAGATGCCGCTGAAACTCATCCGTCTCTTCGCTCAGATACATTCCACCGCTGACCAGGGTTGCAATAATTGCGATCGCCGGCAGGACCGCAAAGATGTAGGCGACTATTCCTTTTGGATGGAAGCCGTGCAAGGACAAATACGAGAGCACTAAGCTAAGCACCACATAGGCAAACATCGCCCAACTGAGACGGAATGCGTAACGACGTGCAGATGGAGTCTTCTGCAACCACTGCGGCGAACAACGCATACTTGGCTTCCTTTCCTTTACCTGTACTTCCTCTGCAAAATACCCGTTGCAATCGCCTGGAAGCACCAAAACAGCGGAAACGTCATGAATGGCTGAAAGCGATGGATGGGTGTGAATATCTGCAGGAATCCCCACACCGTCGTCAGGGCCATAATCGCGCCCAACCCCCACAGCATCGACTGGATCAGCAGGTTGCGCTGAAACTCGTCCTTCTCCTCGGCCAGGTATAGTCCGACCACGACGATGATTCCTATGATCGGGATCGCCGGTAGCACCGCCATCCCATCCAGCAGCGCGCCTGTGGGATGAAACCGGTGAACAAACCACTCCACGAACAGGAGAACGACAACATAGGCGACCATCGTCGGGATAAACCGGAAGAGGTAACGGCGAGTCGCAGGATTCTTGGTCACACAGCCCATGACTTGTTTCCTTTCCTTTATGACAAGTTAACATTACACAGCCGACCGCACAATGTCAAGCCCCCTTGTCATATTTTTTATGTCGTCATTCTGGCGAAGCCAGAATCTCCGTAGTTCGCTCGACCGGCGCCTACTCTTCCCGTTGCTGTTTCGCCGCCATCTGCCCCAGTTGCCTTCGCCAGTCCAGCTCCTCCACAAACCCGCGGCTCGATCGCCACTCCTCCTGCACCTTCACGAACAGCTCCAGAAACACCCGCGTCCCCAACAGCCCCTCGATCTCCTTGCGCGCCGCCGTGCCAATGGCCTTCAGCATCGCGCCCTGCTTACCGATCAGGATCGCCTTCTGCCCCCTCCGCTCGCAGTAGATCGCCGCCGCAATCTTGGTGACTGGCAGCCGTCCGTCCTTCATCTTCTTTAATGAAGCAGGTTCCTCGAAGCGCTCGATCACCACCGCCGTCGCGTACGGCACCTCTTCGCCGGTCAGCATCAATATCTTTTCGCGGATCAGCTCCGCCACCAGGAACCGCTCCGGCTGGTCCGTCACCTGGTCGCGCGGAAAGTAGCGTTGTCCCTCGGGCAATACAGCAATGATCTTCTCCAGCAGCAGATCCAGCCCCTCTTTCTTCCGCGCCGAGATCGGAACCACCTCGGCGAACTTGTGTTGCGCGCTCCAGTGCGCCATCAGCGGCAGCAGCTCCTCCTTGCGCACCGCGTCGATCTTGTTCAGCACCAGCACCACCGGGCAGTCCAGCCGCCTCACCAGCGCGAGCGCGAAGTCGTCCTCCGCCGCGCTCATCGCCATCCGCCCCGTAATCTTCGAACCTTCACCAATCGGGTGCCCCATGTCTCGCTTCTGAGACATGGGAGTCAAGCCTTCACTCTTCAAAGGAAGCCGGTGCGTCACGTCGACCATAAACAGCACCGCATCGCGCGACTCCAGCGCGTCCTGAACCTCCTGCATCATGCGCCGGTCGAGCTGCGTCTCCGGCCTGTGAATGCCGGGCGTATCCACCAGCACCACCTGCGCCGCCGGATGGCCCGCCTCGCCCTTCGCCTTCTTTTTGAGCGGAACCTCAAGCACGCCGTGGATGCGCGTCCGCGTGGTCTGCGGCTTGTGCGTCACAATGGCCAGCTTCTGCCCCAGCAGCGCATTCAGCAGCGTCGACTTGCCCGCGTTGGGCCGGCCAATAATCGAAACGAATCCCGAGCGAAATGCCATCTCCCCATTATCCCCCGCCGCGCGCACCGTCAGTCTGCCAAACAAAGACAACCCGCCCTGCTCCGCCGCAGTCTCAACCGCCCCGGCGGCGAGGACACGTCTGCCAGGGCCTATCACGGTACAACGAACGTGGGATGTCTGATATACCTCGCAAATTTCTACGATGGTAGAACCCATCCGCTTCTTGGGGCGCCCTTATCTTTCTGGCCTGCTCCGGGTGTTTTGACAATTGCGATGTCAGGAGTGAAGAACCGTGAACAAATTCGAATCGTCTCAGCCGTGGCATAAGTTATTTGTTGCCGGCAGCTCTGAATTCCCGATGGCGGCAAGGGATTCAGACACCCTCGTCCATACGATTGGAGCGATCGCTGGTTCCGGGTTGGTCCTATGCGTCTTCGAAGCGCTCAAGTACAAACTATTCCCGAATCTCGGGACGTTGTCGTCCCTTATAGCCACCATTCTCGTTGTCACGCTTGTGGCCGCCACGATGAGCGGCTTCTCCATCGCGCGGTTGATCGCCGAGAAGAGGAGTTCACAAGCCGTCTTGCGGCAGTCGGAAGAGCAGTACCGGCTGCTCTTCGAAAGCAATTCGGTCCCAATGTGGGTCTATGACCGCAAGACTCTTCGTTTCCTCTCTGTCAATCAAGCTGCGATCGAACAGTACGGCTATTCGAAGGAAGAGTTCTTGACCAAAAAGATCGTGGACATCCGGTCGGCAGATGATGTCCCAGATCTCCTGAATGAGGTCGCAAAAGAGAAGCGTGGCATCCATCACTCCGGGATATGGAAGCATCGCAGGAAGAATGGCACGGCCCTAAGCGTGGAAATCGTCTCCCATGACTTGACGTTTGGCGGCACCGCCGCCTCCCTGGTGGCCGCCTACGATGTCACCGAGAGGAAGCGGGCCGAGGATTCGGTGAGGCAAGCCGAGGAAAGTTATCGCGGCATCTTTGAGAATGCCGTGGTTGGCATCTTTCAGTCCGCGCCCGACGGCCGGTTGATCAGTGTCAACCGTGCCTTGGCCAACATGCACGGGTACGATTCCCCGGAAGAGTTGCTTGCGACCATCGCCCGCGAGGGGCCTAAGTTGATGGTTGATCCCAACGGGATGGCCGAGTTGGCCAGGGCGGCCGAGGAGCACGGCGCGGTGCGTGGCGCTGAATTGGAGATCTACTGCAAGGACGGTTCGCGAAGGTGGGTGCGGCTGAATCTGCGCATCATCCGCGACATAGCGGGCAAAGTAGTGCTTCGCGAAGGCACCGTGGAGGACATCACCGAGCACAAGGCCGCCCAGGAACGGGTGCAATTCCTCGCCTACCACGATGCGCTTACGGAGCTGCCGCATCGTATCCTGCTGCAGAATCGCATGGAGATGGCCATGGCCGACGCACGCCGCAGAAACGAAAAAATTGCGCTGCTGTTTGTCGATCTCGACCGCTTCAAATCCGTCAATGACTCGTTTGGACACTCGTTCGGGGATACTTTGCTCAAGGACGTTGCCAAGCGGCTGAAGGGATGCACGCGAGAGACGAATACCGTGGCCAGGATCGGCGGGGATGAGTTCCTCATCCTGCTCTGCAATCTGAAGGACCCTGCCGACGCGACGATTGCCGCGGACCGGGTGATCGACGCAATGAACAAGAGCTTCACCATCCAGGGACAGTCCCTCAGCATGAGCTGCAGCGTCGGCATCAGCATCTTCCCCGATCACGGCAAGGACGGGGAAGCCCTGATCAGGAATGCCGATGCGGCCATGTATTCCGCTAAGAACATAGGGCGCGGCAACGTGCGGTCCTTTGCCAATGAGATGAATGCCTAGGCCGCCGAGCGATTGATTAGAAACAGCAACCTGCGTCGGACGCTCGAACGCGAGGTGTTCTCCCCGGTCTACCAGCCGCAGATGGAGATTGACCGTGGAAGAGGCAGCGGTTTGAAGCGCTGATTCGCTGCTGTCACCCGGAGCTTGGACATGTCCCCCCGGCCCGACTTATATCGATTGCCGGGTTCCCCGTTCCTCGATTCCGAGAGGTGGGTTCCAGATCGCTTCAAGGCTTCCTTACTCCGCCGCCGTCTCCACCAGTCCCACGCGCACCCGCTCCACCTTGCGGTCGGTCGACGCGATCACCTCGAAGCGCAGCAGCTTGCCCGCCACCACCTCGCCCGGCAGAGGAATGTGTCCCGCAATCTCCGACACCAGCCCACCCAGCGTCGTCGCCTCATAGTTCTGCGGAAAGAGCCATGGCAACCGCGGCTGTGCGTCCCGGCCCTCCAGCGCCGCATCGTCCGCGCCTTCGCCGCGCCCGGCATCGCGCTCCTCCGGCTCGGCAAATAGCTCCCTCAGCCGCGACACCTCGAAGCTCCCCGACACCACAAAGCTCCCATCCGCCTCGCGCACCGGCCCGTCAATCTCCTCGGCCTCGTCGTGTTCATCGGCGATCGACCCGACGATCGCCTCCAGCAGGTCCTCGATCGTCACCAGTCCGGCCACGCCGCCGTACTCGTCGATCACCATCCGCATATGCTGTTTCTCCTGCTGCATCTCGCTCAGCAGTTCGGCCACTTTTTTCGTCTCCGGCACAAACTCCGTCGGCTTCTGCAACTGCGCCACCGTCCGGCTGGCCAGGTCCGCGTCCAGCACATGCAGCAGGTCGCGCGCAAACACAATCCCCGTCACATGGTCCAGCGTCCCGGCGAACACCGGCACGCGCGAGAAGGCATTCTCCTTCAGCTTCTCCAGCAGCCCCGCCAGGCTCAACCCCTCCGGCACGGCGAAGATCGCGGGCCGCGGCGTCATCACCTCGCGCACCACCTTGTCGCCGAACTCCACCGCAGACCGCACCAGTTCACGGTCGCTCTCCTCCAGGATTCCCTCCTCTTCGCCCGCCTCCAGCAGCGCCTCCATCGCCTCCGACGGATGCTCCTCCTCCGCGGCGTCCTCCGGCTCGGCCAGCGCAACGATCGACAGCAGCAGACCCAGCGTCAGCGTCACCGGCAGAACCAGATAGAACAGCGCCTCCAGCAGATAGCGAATGCGCGCAATCCACAGCCCGCGCGTCCGCGCAAACAGGACCTGCGGAACCAGCCGGTCGAAGAACAAAATCAGCAGCACCAGAAAAAACGCTGTCACCGCAATGTCGTCGATGCCCGGCGCCCGCGCCAGCAGCGGATTCGCCTTCACGTTCACATACAGCCGCAGCCCCGCGATCAGCGCTACCGCCGCCAGCGCAAGCTGCCGCAGCACCGACGCAGACAGCGCCAGGCTCTCCCGCCCCAGGTGCAGCCGCGGCTCAACCAGCCGCGTCCACGCGTCGATGTTGTCCTGTGACTCGCGCGCCAGAAACTTCCCCATCTCGCTGTACACGCGGTCCACATACGCAGCCAGCGCCAGCACCGCCAGCAGCGCCGCCAGCGTCACCCCATACGCCCCGCTCACGCCCGCCCCCCTGTTCGTTTGCCCGCAATTCGATTGAAGCTGTCATCCTGAGCGGAGGCGCTCACAGCATTATCGTGAGCGCCGCAGTCGAAGGACCCCGAAGAACTCCGCCCAGCCCAAACCGCCCGCCCATTTCTCCCTACACACTTCACCGTCTTCTCTCGCCCACCCGTAACCCTTGCAATCAACCCCGTCTCCACCCCCAGCTCCCACCGCAGCTCGGCCTCGCGCACCGCCATCTCGCCCGCGTCCGCCTCATGGTCGAAGCCCGCCAGATGCAGCACGCCATGCAGCAGCAGCACCCGAACCTCGTCGCGCAGCGAGTGCCCAAACTGCTTTGCCTGCCGAGCCGCCGTCTCCAGCGAGATCGCAAGATCGCCCGCCACGCCTAAGCCCGCATCGCCCGCCGGAAACGACAACACGTCCGTCGCCGTTTTCTTTCCGCAAAATTGTCGGTTCAGCCGTCGCAGCGTCGCATCGCCAGCCAGCAGCACATGCACCTCGCCAGCAATCCCCACCGCCGCCCGCGCCCGGTTCAGAAACCGCGCCAGCCCAGAGGCCGACAGCCCAAGCTCCTGCCAGGGCTTCGCCTCGCCAGCCAACCTTCGCGGAGCTTCCAGGGTAATCATCTGTTCTTAGATGCTACCTGAGCCTGCCCGAACGCACCTTGCCGAAGACCACGGAGAGCTGCATCGCCATCAGCAGCACTCCCAGCCCCACCGCGCCCCATCCCGCCCACGCCGCGCAGCCCCGCGGCCGGAAGTAGTGCAGCAGAAGCGCCCCGGCCAGCAGGTTCGCAAATCCCCACAGAGCATTGCTCAGCGGCGACGACTCGCCCTTTCCCGGCGGCTTGGCAAACGGCGATTGGAAGGGGTTCCCGCAGATTCCCTGCACAAAGTGCGGCACTCCGTTGGTGAGGAACGCCCCGCCCAAAAACTCCAGCAGATAAAAATACCAATGCATCGACGAGCTCCCCATCACTCCCTACTGCGGCTTGGTACTTACTGTTCCCTGTTCCCGGGTCTCTATTTCCTGCTCTACCGCATCCGCCAGCCCCGCATCGCCCAGCTCCAGCGCCAACTGCTGCGCCCGCCCGTAGCTGTCGTAGGCGCGCACAATCCGCTGCACCAGGCTATGTCGAACCACATCCACATCTTCAAAGTGGCAGAAGCGGATCCCCTCCACGCCGTCCAGCACGCGCAGCGCGTCAAACAGCCCTGACTTCTTCGGATTGGGCAGATCGATCTGCGTCAGGTCGCCTGTAATCACCGCCTTCGAGCCATTGCCCATGCGCGTCACAAACATCTTCATCTGCTCGACCGTCGTGTTCTGCGCCTCGTCCAGGATGATGAACGCGTCCGACAGCGTCCGCCCGCGCATGAACGCCAGCGGCGCCACCTCGATCACATTCCGCTCCAGCATGTTGTCCACCTTGCCCAGGTCCAGCAGGTCGTAGAGCGCGTCGTACAGCGGCCGCAGGTACGGGTCCACCTTCTCCTGCAACGTGCCCGGCAGGAATCCCAGCCTCTCGCCCGCCTCCAACGCCGGCCGCACCAGGATGATCCGACTCACCCGCCTGGCCATCAGCGCCGACACCGCCATCGCCACCGCCAGGTACGTCTTGCCCGTTCCGGCCGGCCCCAGCCCGAAGGTCATGTCGCCCTGCTCCATCGCCTCCATATATTTTCTTTGATTGGGAGAGCGCGGCTGCACCATCCGCTTCACCCCGGCCGACCGCTGCTTGCCCGACTCCACCAGCGCGCGCAGCGTCACCGCCGAGTCCGCGATAACCAGCCGCAGCATCCCCTTCAGCTCGCCGTTCTGCAGCGTCACGCCCGACCGGCGCAGCGCCTCGAAGTCGGCAAAGATGCGCGTTACCCGCTCCACGCTCTCCGGCGAGCCGCCAATCTCGATCGCGTCCGAGCGCAGATCGATCGTCACCTGAAGCCCATCCTCCATCAGCCGAAGGTTCTCGTCGCGGGTCCCGTACAGGGGCTCAATGCCAGGCGTGATCTCGAGCGATTTTTTTATCAAGTGGCTTTCTGACCTCCGTCAGGACGTGCGAAGTCTTGCATCGGTTTGGGGAACAACTCTGTCGCCGCAGATGGATCGGAAGGGCATGGGTTCACCCATGCCGATAAGCTCATCCAGAATGACTGTTCTGTGATTGGGTTCTGTTTCGAGCGCAGGCTCCGCGCAGCACAGTGAATCGTCAGTGGGCTTGCGATCGGATTGGCGTGGGTTGCCAATAATTTGCCGAAGTTGCGCACAGACTAGATCGCGCCCCGCACACAGTCAAGTCAATTTTAGATGTACCCGGAATCACCCGCGATACACCCCATCGCCGGGAGCAAACTGGATACAGCTTCGCCGTGGAATGAAGCTCCCCACCGAAAACTAGCGTGGCATGGGAACAACACGGTACAAATAATCGTAGGAAGATGGAGCGTTGCCCGCCTCTCCCTGCGTCCAAGACTCAAACTCCTGCCGTCCAAGGTGTCCCGACGATGAAGCAAGCATTCGCGATCCTGGCCCTCGCCCTTCTCTGTAGCCCGCTCTTCGCGCAATCAGCGGTTACCGCTCCCGCTGCAACACCCGCGGTCGAAGCCACCCCCGTCCCTCTCTTGCCTGCATTCACTCTCGCCGATGTCCACGTCAGCCCGCACAGCAATACGCCTTCCATCCGTGGCGGCACGCTGCATGGCGACCGCTACACCACCAGTCAGGCGACCATGACCAACCTCATCGCACGCTCCTACAACGTAGAGAGCAGCAACGTCCTCGGCGGCCCTGCCTGGCTGGATCTCGACCGCTTCGACGTCGTTGCCCAGGCCCCGCGTACCACCTCGCCCGACGACATCCGCCTGATGCTTCGGTCCATGCTCATCGACCGCTTCAAGCTCATCGCCCACCCCGGCACCAAGCCGCTGCCCGCCTTCGTCCTCTCCGTCGGCAAGGGCTCCAAGCTTAAGCAATCCGACGCCTCCGCCGAGCCCGGCCCCGGACATGAACCCGGCTGCCAGTACCAGCCTCCGCCGGAGAACACGCCGCCCTCGCCGCAGATGGAGGTCAAGTTCTCCTGCCACGCCGTCACCATGGAGTCCTTCGCGCAGTTCCTGCATAGCGTCGCCTCGCCCTACCTCAAATCGCCCGTCGTCGATCAGACCGGCCTCAAGGGCGCGTGGGACTTCGACATCCACTGGACTTATCAAAAGCCGACCGACGGAACCGGCGGCACCTCCATCTTCGACGCCGTCGACAAGCAGCTTGGCCTCAAGCTCGACGCCAAGACCGCGCCTCTGCCGGTCCTCTTCGTCGACAGCGTAAACGAGACGCCCACCCCTAACGCTCCCGGCTTGGACAAGGCGCTTCCGCCGCCTCCGCCCGCCGAGTTCGACGTGGCCGTCATCAAGCCCGCATCGCCTGATGAAAAAGGCATTCAGCTCCGCATCAACGGCACTCAGATCGTCATCAACGATGCCCCCCTTCAATTTCTCATCACATGGGCCTGGGACATCAACGACGGAAGAATCGTGAATCCTCCCGGTTTTCTCAACCAGGACCATTGGGACATCCTCGGCAAGGTCGCCGTCGACGGCCCTCCCTCAGGCCCCGGCAGCGCCCCGCAGATCGACCAGGAGGACCTTCAGCAGATGATCAAAACCCTCCTCGCCGACCGCTTCGGCCTGAAGAGCCATATGGAGGATCGGTCCGCGGATGCGTACACCCTCGTCGCCGCCAATCCGCACCTAAATAAGGCCGACCCCACGAACCGCACCGGCTGCAAGAACGGCCCCGGCCCCGACGGCAAGGACCCACGGATCAATAACCCGCAGCTCGGCAGGCTGGTCACCTGCTCCAACATCACGATGGCGCAATTCGCCGCACAACTTCAGTCGATGGCATCCGGCTACATCAAGAACCAGGTCATCGACGCCACCGGAATCGAGGGTGCCTACGACTTCACCCTGTCCTTCAGCACCGCCGGTCAGCTTCGCGGCCCGTCGCCGCAGGCCTCTGGGGACAATCCGTCCTCATCCAACGAGGCATCGGTGCCAACCGGCGGCATCAGTCTCTCCGATGCCATCTACAAGACGCTCGGGCTCAAGCTGGAGAAACGCAAAGGAACCATGCCCATGTTCGTCATCGACCACATCGAGCAGAAGCCCACCGAGAACTGAGACACAATGCCGGTTGACCCCGCCACTCGCCTTCCGTAGACTGGATATTGCAGGGATGTGGTGTGTCTGCCTCCGCCTGCGTCCCATCTCCCCGGCGTCGATCGGCCTTCAAAGATTGCGCGGGCCTAGAAAAGAGTTAAGAGTTTATGGCAAATCATGTCTCCTCGTTGAAGCGCGCACGTCAGACCATCACCAAGACCGCGGGCAACCGCGCCAACAAGACCAAGCTCCGCGGCACACTGCGCACCCTGCGCGAGGCCATCGACGAGGGCGACAAGAAGACCATCGCCGCCACCTACAGCCAGACCGTCTCCGTCCTCGACAAGAGCGTCCAGAAGGGTGTCCTGCACAAGAACACTGCCAGCCGTTACAAGGCCCGCCTCAACGCCCGCGTCAAGGCCCTCGTCGTCCCCACCAAAGCCGCTTAATGTGCTGCATCTAAAGTTCGCTTCAGCGAGATTGTCATCCTGAGCGAAGCCTCTCGCAGTCTCATCGCGAGAGGCGGAGTCGAAGGACCCCGGCGAAGTTCGCCCCAACACAACCGCCCGAACCTTTCTCCCAATAAACTCCTGCGTCTGCCCGCTCCCCTACCGCGACGAACTCCCCCCCGGCGTCTCGTCCGGCCCATACAGCGTAGGCCGCTTGCGCGCAGCCCCCGGCTCAGCATCACCCTCGACAGCAGATCCCGCCGCAGCTGGCGCGGTCTGCTCCCCCACCGCTGCCGTTGCCAGCGCGGAACTGTCTCCTCCCACCGCACTCATTCCACTCACCGCATCCATCGCCACCGGAGTCGAAATCCGCTCCAGCGACAAATCGATCCGCGCCCCCGCATCCAGCGGCGGGGCCATCGCCTCGGCCGCCTTCACCTCTGCCTGGTCCTTCTCCGTCAGCGCGGGCAGCGCGTATACCTCCACCGCCGCCTCGCGCTCGCTGTACTCGTCGTAGTCCTTCGTCGCCGCATGGTGCACCAGCGTCTCGCGCACCACAGCCAGGCGCATCCCGTCGGCCGACAGCGCAAAGTTCTCCCCCGCCCGCTCCACCGGCGTGCAGTCAATCTTGAACAGCACTCTGCCGTCGTAACTCTCGACCACGCGCACCTCCTGCGCGCTCACCACGCTCTCCGGCATTGGCGCGCTCTCATCCACTGCGGCCGTCACCACGGTCCGCCCCACCGCAAACCGTCCCGCCGCCGGCGCAAACGAGAATGATGGAGAGGTATGCTGGTCGCTGAAGTTCTGCTGCCACATCTCCTCGCCCTTCAGGTTGAATCCCGCCAGCGCCTGCCTCTCCGCGCTTCCCCTGCACCCGAAGGCCACATACTCGCCGTGCCCCACAAACGTCGCCCTCGGAAAGCAGGTCGTGTCCCACTCCGCCAACTCGCTCACCGGGCCGGTGTGCGCGTCGAAATTAAACAGCCAGCGGTCTTTGCCGCCCTCTTTCACATCCAGAAATCCGCCCGTCGTCATCGGCAGCTCAACCGCCGTCCGCGCGTGGATCGCCCCCGCCGGCGTAGCCAGCAGCCCCTCCGCGCCCGCGCCTGTACTCGTCAACCGGTAGAAATTCAGTTGCACCGGCGCGCTGTCCGTCTGCGCAGGATCGTGAATCACCAGGTTCCCCGATGGCCCCGCTCCCACGCTGGCTTCGCCCGTCTCCGCGCCCGCCGCTGGCTGCGTCGTCTCCACCGTCAACAGGTCCTCGTTCGCAGACACCATCAATGCCACAATGTGCCGCTCGATATTCAGCAGCGGGACCTCGCGAAACGCATCCTTCGCGCCGGTCGCAGCCATCGGCGCAATCACTGTCAGCCGGTCGCGCACCCGTAGCAGGAACCTCCCATGCCCCAGTCCCCACAGATACTGCCCGCGGTCGTGCAGCCGCCACTCGGTCTTTGCCAGCACCTTTCCCGTCGGCAGCTCCACCACCACCGCGCCAACCATCCGGTCGTCGTCGTCCGCCGGATCGCCCGGCAGGCGCTCCATCAACCGGCGCAACCCAAACGTGACCAGAAGATGGTCCGCATCCACAAAGTCCACCCTCAGCATCGAGCTGCCCGCCAGCCGGAACTCCGGCACCATCGTCTGGTACCCCAGCGGCCCCAGCGGAATCCGCGCCACCGGCTCCGCGGCGCGTGCCAGTGCCGCGCCTGCCGCCAGCATCATGCACGCCGCCATCATCGCTCCCACCCGACTGACTGCCTTCTTCATCGTCCAGCCCCTTCGTCCTTCGGCCCCTTAGAAAGATAGTAGAGCGATAATAGAGACGGTTTACCATCTAAACTTGTAATCTTCCTTTGCAAGCCTCGCACTCCAATCCTTGCCACACCCGGTACCATCCCCGCACGGAGAACCCAGCATGAGCGAAACACCCCTAAGCATCGTCTCGAAGAACACCACTCGCCTCCTGTCCCTGATCGCAACCCTGGCCTGCGCGTGCTTCGCTCTCGCTCCCGCCTCGCTCGCCCAGCAGACGCCCGCCCCATCCGCGCCCGCGCCCGCCGCAGCCCCCGCGCCGCGCCCGCCCGAAAAGCCACTCCCCGGCCTCGATCTCTCCTCCATGGATCTCACCGCCGACCCATGCACAGACATGTACCGCTATGCCTGCGGCAACTTCAACGCCAACCACCCCATCCCCGCCGACCAGCCCGACGTCGATCCCTTCTACGTCCTCTACAACGTCAACTCGCAGGAGCTGAACGCCATCCTCACCAAGGCCGCCGTCCCCAGCCCCACACGCACCCCCGACGAGCAGAAGATCGGCGACTACTTCAGCGCCTGCAGCGACACCACCGCCATCGACGCCACCGGCCTCAAGCCCATCCAGCCCCTGCTCGACGAGATCGCCGCCCTCGGCAATGGCAATGGCCTCATCAACCGCGCCCAGCTCTCCACTCTCATCGGCAAGCTCCAGCGCATCGGCGTAGACGCCTTCTTCGGCTACGGTGAGCAGCAGGACTTCAAGGACGCCTCCAAACAGATCGCCTTCATCCAGCAGGGCGGCCTGGGCCTGCCGGAGAAGGACTACTACCTCCGTACTGGCGACAAGGACGCCCAGATCCGCACCCAATACATCGCCCACGTCGCCAAGATGCTCACCCTCGCAGGATCCGCGCCCGCGCAGGCCCAGAGAGACGCCGCCAACATTATGGCCATGGAGACCGCTCTCGCCAAAGCCTCTCTCGGCGTCGTCGACATGCGCGATCCCGAGAAGACATATCACCTCCAGCCCATCGAAACCTTCATGGCCCTCACCGGCCCCACCTTCACCGATTTTGAAGACGCTATTCACTCTCCTCGCGTCACCGAGATCAACAACGCCACCCCCGATTTCTGGCCTGCTCTGACGAATGTGCTCAACACCACCGACATCGCCACCATTCAGGCCTATCTCCGCTACCAGCTCCTCACCACCGTCGCCCGCAACCTTCCCCACGCCTTCGACGACGAGAACTTCCACTTCTACGGCACCATCCTGCGCGGCCAGCCGGAGCAGCAACCCCGCTGGAAGCGTTGCTCCAACTACGTCAACGGAGCCATCGGAGAGGCCGTCGGCAAGGTCTATGTCGATCAGTTCTTCGCCGGAGACAGCAAAGCCAAGATGGTCGAGATGGTCAAAGACATCGAGTCCGCCATGGGCCGCGACATCGACCAGATCGACTGGATGTCGCCCGCCACCAAGGTTCGCGCACACCAGAAGCTCGCCGCCGTCGCCAACAAGATCGGCTACCCCGACAAGTGGCGCGACTATTCCACCCTCACCATCGCCCCCTCCGACGCCGCCGGAAACCAGATGCGCGCCGAGGCCTTCGAGAACGACCGCCAGCTCAACAAAATCGGCAAGCCCGTCGACCACGCCGAGTGGCAGATGACCCCGCCCACCGTCAACGCCTACTACGACGACAGCATGAACGACATCAACTTCCCCGCCGGAATCCTGCAAACCCCTTTCTATGACCACACCCAGGATGACGCCGTCAACTACGGCCATATCGGCGCCGTCATCGGCCACGAACTCACCCACGGCTTCGACGACGAGGGCCGCAAGTTCGATTCCCACGGCAACCTCGACGACTGGTGGACCCCTGAAGACCTCAAGAACTTCACCGCCCGAACAGACTGCCTCGCCGATGAGTACAGCTCCTTTACCGCCGTCGAGGAGAAGAACCCCGCAGACAACGTCAAGATCAACGGAAAGCTCACCCTCGGCGAGAACACCGCCGACAACGGTGGCCTCCTGCTCGCCTTCATGGCATACATGCAGCGCGCCAAGGACAACCACATCGACCTCGCCGCCAAACGCGACGGATTCACCGCCCCACAGCGCTTCTACATCGCCTTCAGTCAGAACTGGTGCCAGAACACCCGCCCGGAGGCCGTGCGCTCGCAGGTCCTGCAAGACCCCCACTCCCCAGACCGCTTCCGCGTCAACGGAGTCGTCGTCAACCAGCCCGGCTTCGCCCCCGCCTTCGGCTGCAAACAGAACGCCCCCATGGCCCCCGCCAAATCCTGCCGCATCTGGTAGATTGTCCGCGCTATCCCTCGACTCCGTCATCCCGACCGGAGGCGGCGTCCTTTGCCGCCGGAGTGGAGGGACCCCCGCATTTCGCCGGGTGCCCCATCTTCGCGACGGTCTCATCGTCGCTAAGGTGGGGTCCCCGTCCCACTAAGCCTGTCATCCTGAGCTCAGCCGCTCACAGTCTCATTGTGAGCGACTGAGTCGAAGAGCCTGTCCTGAGCGTAGCCGAAGGAATCTGCGGTTGTCTGTTTTACGCCGTCATTCTGGCGTAGCCAGAATCTCTGTATTTGTTTTGTCTTGCTTAAACAGCCAGATACCTCATTCATCGCGCGAACCCCATCCCCCAAAGCCTTGTCAAGAAAAATCGCTCAACTCGCTCAATCAAAACAAGATAAACCGACAAACTCGTCCCCCCAACCTGCTACAATTAACCAGGGGGCTTCTATCTATATCTTTTTCGACGGAACACAATATCGCCGACTCGACATAAGCGCATTATTATGAAGACTTTACAAAATAAGCGTCCTGAAATCAAGACTTTACGGGAGATGTATAGACCTGGTCCAGACCTGATCCAGAAAAGTCCAGACTTAACATGCCTTTTTTGAAGACTTTGATATTTTTTCGCACACAAACGAGAACGCGCGGCGCCGGAGCAACCGAAACCAGCCGGATCTTCGCCTTAAATACGTCTCACGCGCTAAGCGCGAGCTTAACTTGCGTTTTTTGAATGCTTTACGCTATTCACCGGGGGGGTCTACCCCATTGAAATCCAGCACCGGCCCGGTCAGCTTCTACCATCGATATGCCGCAACCGATAAAAAACCGCGCTCTCGGCTTCGCATCCTGCGCTCTCGCCAGCGCGCTCTGGGGCTGCGGCTTCTTCTTCGGCAAGATCGCCCTCGCCGAGATGAACGTCGGCGCAATGGTCCTCTACCGCTTCCTCTTCGCCACCCTTGCGCTCACGCCCTTGCTCCTGCTCCACCGGCCCCGCTTCACCCGCGCCGACTGGGGCCTCCTTCTGCTCGCCTCCTTCCTCGGGATCCCGCTCCAGTTCCTCATCCAGTTCTCCGGCCTCGCCCTCACCACCGTCTCCCACGCCTCTCTGATGGTTGGCACCTTGCCTGTTCTGCTCGCCGTTGCCGCCACGCTCTTCGCCCACGAGCGCATGGACCGCACCGGCTGGTTCGCTCTCACTCTCTCCACCCTTGGAGCCACGCTCATTGCACTCGGCGCGCGTCACGCCACTGGAGCATCCGGCCCCACCCTCGGCGGAGACATGCTCGTCGTCCTCTCGCTGGTCATTGCCCTCGCCTGGATCCTCATCAACAAGCGCCTGATGCTGCGCCACAGCGCCGTCACCGTCACCGCCTACGGAGTCGCCGCCGGCACAGTGATGCTCCTCCTCGTCGTCCC
>Ga0187851_10002716_pt1 | contig 15439 bp, 15 predicted proteins | sample June2016WEW_6_10_FD_132997 | JGI IMG/M metagenome (GOLD analysis project Ga0187851, IMG submission 132997) | Peatland microbial communities from SPRUCE experiment site at the Marcell Experimental Forest, Minnesota, USA - June2016WEW_6_10 | ecosystem: Environmental > Terrestrial > Soil >...
ACGGCTGCGACGGCGAAGTCGGCGAGCGAGTTTACAGCCGCGCTGGCCAACGATCTGAACACGGCTGAGGCGGCCGCGGCGATCAGTGAGATGGTGCGGGCAGCGAACTCGGCTGCGGACGCGGGGACGCTGGGCGCGGAGAATGCGGCGGAGGTGCTGCGCGTGCTGATGCTGTTCGACGAGGTCTTCGCGGTGCTGGAGGACAGGGACGAGGAGCTGACGCGGGCGGCGCTGAAGTGGGCCGAGGCGGAGGGTCGGACCAAGGATGCCGCGCCGGAGTTGGTGGCGAAGCTGGCGCTGAGCGACGCGGAGATTGAGACGCTGGTGGCGGAGCGGACGGCGGCGAAGAAGGCAAGGAACTTTGCGCGGGCGGACGCGATCCGGGTGGAGTTGGCGGCGAAGGGTGTGGTGATCGAGGACTCGAAGGACGGGGCGCGGTGGAAGCGGAAGTAAGTTGAGAGTTGCAGGTTGTCAGTTGACGGCTGAGTGGCGGGTCACTCCTCGATGGGGACTTCCAGCATGGGGTCGGAGGGGACGGGTGTGGTCTTGGTGCGGGAGAGGATGACGGTGGCGACGGCGGCAATGATGAGGACGGTGCCGGCAAGTTCGGCGGGTGCGAGGCGCTCGCGGAAGAGGGCCGCGCCGATGAGGATGGCGATGACGGGGTTGACGAAGGCGTAGGTGGAGACCTTGGTAACGGCGACGTGCTGCAGCAGGTAGGTGTAGGCGCTGAATCCGACGACCGAGCCGAAGACTGCAAGATAGGCGATGGCAAGAATGCCGCCGACGGACCAGTGGGCGGTGCGGAAGCAACCTCCAGTGGTGGCGATGGTGAGGTTGACGACTCCGGCGGCGGCGACCTGCCATGCGGTGGCGACGAAGGTGTCTACGCGGAAGCGGAAGCGGCGCGAGAGCACGGAACCGGTGGCGAAGGCCAGCGCGGCAACCAATAAAATTGCAAAACCTAAGAGGCTGCGCTGGTTGCTTCCGGTGCTGCCTGCGGTGCGGTGCAGCGTGGGCCAGAGCAGAACCAGCATTCCGAGCGCGCCGAGCAGGGTACCGAGCCATCCGCGCAGGTTGAGCCGCTCGCCACCGGGCAGTACGGTCTCGATGAGCGCGACAAAGATGGGGATCATGGCGACGACCAACGCGGCAAAGCCGGAGGCGACCTTGGTTTCGGCCCAGACGAGCATCAGGTTATTGACGGTGAGGAAGAGGATGCCGACCAGGGCAAGCCGCCATGCGACGCGCATGGGAACGCGCAGACTGGTTCCGCGCGCCAGACAGATGCCGCAGAGAAGAATGGTGGAGAAGAACGAGCGGGTGGCGCCGACCAGCGGCGGCGCAAGATGCAGGCCGGCGATGTGAATGGCGCTGTAAGTCGAGCCCCAGAAGAAGTACACGCAGGCGAAGGCGGCGACGATGAGACTTTTTTGTGAGTGCGAAGCGGGCATCTGTTTTTAAGGTACTCGGTTCGAGGCGCCAGGTTCGAGGTAAGTCGCATTGGGTGCGGGTTGCGTCTAAACTTTGGAGTTGGGATGGGGTGGCGATGAGTTGGGATGGCTGGCAATGATGAGACGATTCGTGGTTTGGAGTTGGGCGCTGGTTGTTGCGGCGGGAGCGGCTGGGGTGGGGTTTGCGCAGTCTGCGCAGGCAGGCGCGGGCGCGGGGCAGGCGAATGCGCAACAGGCCAAATCCGCGCAGCAGGCAGGACCTGCTCAAGCGACCGCATCGCCGCATCGCACGCGACTGATTCTGAAGGATGGCAGCTATCAGGTGGTGATGAGCTACCAGGTGAATGGCAACATTGTGCGCTACTTCAGCGCGGAGCGGGATGCGACGGAAGAGATTCCGACGGAGCTGATCGACTGGGACGCGACGCACAAGTGGGAGCGGCAGCATCTGGCGACAGAGAGCAGCGACGCGGGGCTGGCGGTGGCTCCCGCTCCGGCGATCGATCCGGAATTATTGAAGGAGGAGGCCGACCGCGCGGCGTGGACGCCGGAGGTTGCGCCAGACCTGCGGCTGCCCGAGCAGGACAGCGTGCTGGCGCTGGATTATTTTCACGGCGCGCCGGAGCTGGTTCCGCTGGTGCAGTCGGAGGGCGAACTGAACCGGACGACAGGGCACAACATTATGAAACTGGCGATCAACCCGCGCTCGGCGTCGCACCAGATCGAGCAGTTGAAGGGGGTGGAGGCGGCGGTGCAACTGCATGTGGATACGCCGGCGATCTATGTGCGCTTGGGGGACGACTCGGGGGTGGTGCGGGGCGGGACTCCACTGACGGTGGACACGCACGGGGCGGGGGGGAAGACGGTCGCGAGCGGCGGGGCTAGCTCTGGTGGCTCCGCAGACAGCGGCTATGTGATGGTGCGGGCGGATGTGCGCACGGACACGAGGGTGCTGGCCAGCTTCAACATTGGAGTGCTGGGCGGCGGCGTGAAGCAGCAGGAAGATGTGATCGAAATGGCGAGCGAGGTGCTGGCGGGAGGCCACTGGATGAAGCTGACGCCGAAGCGGCCTCTGGACTTCGGCGAGTACGCGCTGATGGAGGTGGTGTCGGAGAACGAGATCAACCTGGGAGTGTGGGACTTTGGCGTGCATCCGGTGGCGCCGGAGAACAGGGACGCGATCAAGCCGGAGCCGAAGCGGCCGGTGACGCTGGAACGGCGTGCGCAGTAGTAGTTGCAAAAGCGAAATGCGGTGGTCCCTCCACTGCGCAACGGACGATAACTGTCCGTTGCTCCGGTCGGGATGACGGAGGATTTTGAGATGTGAGGAACTGCAAGTGGCTAGCGGAGCTTTGCTTCGAGGTCTCCCGCGAGCATGGTTGATGTCTTGCCGGAGGGGATGGCGGGCTTGGCCCCGGTGAGCAGGCCGAGGCCGGCGACTGCAATGTTGTCTCGGGTGGTTTTGGCCTCGTACATCATGGTGTCTGCGGCGCGGATGATGGCTGGAACGCTGGCTCCGTCCTCGGGGAAGGTGGCCAAGCCGAAGCTGCCGGCGAGGGCGAGGAAGAGGCCCTGTCCGGTGAGGAAGCGGGCCTTGCGGAGCTGCTCCCAGAGCTTCACGGTGGCATCGATGGCGGACTGCTTTTCGAGGCCTGGGAGCAGAGCGACGAACTCGTCACCGCCGTAGCGGAAGCAGGAGTTTGCGGGGCCGAGGGTGCGGCGCATGAGGCCGCCGACCTCGGCCAGCAGGCGGCTGCCGATGAGATGGCCGTGGGTGTCGTTAACCTCTTTGAAGTGGTCGAGGTCGACGAAGAGCAGGCTGAAGCGGGTCTCGGGCCTGGTAGCGGAGAGCTCGATCTGCTCGTCCAGCAGGGCGTAGAGGTGGCGGGCGTTGAAGAGTCCGGTACAGTCGTCGGTGATGGTGAGCTCGTGGATGAGCTTGACCGAACGGGCGTTCTGGATGGCGATGGCGGCGTAGTCGCAGAGAATGCGCAGGAAGGAGATGGAGTACTCGCTCTCCAGGTCGAGCTTGGTGTTGAGGAGCTGGATGACGCCGAGGGTTTTCTCTCCGGAACGGATGGGGATGCAGGCGATGGAGCGGATATTCAGCTCGGGATGGGCGCGCGAGAAGGCGCTCCACTGGATGTCGAGGGAGACGTCCGGGATGACCAGTGGTTTGCCAGTGGAAGCGACCCATCCGGCGACGCCTTCGCCCATGGGTACATGCAGTCCCTTGAGGCTTTGGGAGTCCTCGCCGACGGCGATGGCGTAGCTGAGGTGCTGGGCCTCCTCGTCGACCATGAGCATGGACCAGCGCTCTGGGCCGAAGAACTGGGCCATTTTATCCATGATAATGAGCAGGATATCTTCGAGTTCGAGGGTCTGGGTGAGGGCGCGCGCGACCTCGTGAAAGACGCCGAGATGGTCCAACTGGCGGCTATCGATGACCTCGAACTGGCGCTTCTCTCTCAACCCAGACCTCAGTACAGCAGAAAATGAGGGTATCAATCTTTCAGTACATCAAAGATAAAACGCTGCCGTTCGCAGCAGATTAACTTAACCGCCGATATGCACCATGTTTCTCGATGGTTTTTCGAACCCCGGCTCGCCGATGTGATGGCGAGCCTCCTTCCGCAGTACGACACGCCTTATATACGCAGCAAGTTCTTCATCGGTTCCACCGCGCCGCATCTGGCCGTAGAGGTCGTGGTCGGAATGCGAGAAGAGGCATGTGCGGAGGGCGCCGTCGGAGGTGATTCGCAGGCGGCTGCAATGGCCGCAGAAGGGGCGGGAGACGGGAGCGATGATGCCGATCTCGCCGATGCCGTCGGCGAAGGTGAATCGGCGGGCGGTCTCGCTGGCGGCGCGGGGAGGCAGCTCGGCCAGGCCCGCGGGGACGCCGCAGGAGGGACGCCATGCGCTGAGGCGGGCGACGATCTCGTCCATTGGGACCACGGTCTCGGGCCTCCAGGTGCGGGCGTCTTCGGCGGCGGATGGTTCTTCCAGCGGCATGAACTCGATGAAGCGGACGACGACACCCTGGCGGCGGGAGAACTCGGCGAATGGCTCGATCTGGGAGTCGTTGAATCCGCGCAGCAGGACGCAGTTGATCTTGACCGGACCGAGGCCGGCGGCCTGCGCTGCGTGGACCCCGGCCAGAACGCGCTGGAAGCTGCCAGGTACACGAGTGATTCGGGCGAAGGTTTCGGGATCGACGGCGTCCATGCTGACGGTGACGCGGTTGAGTCCGGCGGAGGCGAGTGGCGCAGCGAGGGACTCCAGCAGATGGCCGTTGGTGGTGAGGGCGATGTCGAGCGGCTGGCCGGGTTCACGCGCATCGAGGCGCGTGCCGTCGGCTGCGTAGGCGGTGCGCATCTGAGCCAGCTCGGCGACCATCTCGACCAGGCCGGAGCGCAGCAGGGGTTCGCCGCCGGTGAGACGCACCTTTTCGATGCCGAGCGAGACCAGGACGCGCACCATTCGCAGATAGTGGGCGATGGGAAGCTCGGTATAGGATGCGACTTCGTTGCCGGCGCGGCAGTAGACGCACTTGTAGTTGCAGCGGTCTGTGACGGAGATGCGGAGGTCGGTGATGGCCCGCCCGAAGGAGTCGCGCAGGCGCAGGCCGGATGTCTCCTCGGCTGCGTTTGAAACCGCGCCGGGCGGTTCCAGCAGCGCTGCGGAGGCGCTTCGGTAGAACGGCGATGGAAGCAGGGAGGCGATGGTTACTCTCCGTGAGCGGTTGGATGTTCCCTTTTGGGAAGAAGATTCCAATCCGGACTTCGTTTGGTGCTGTGCAAAACCTGTGAATCGTGCTGAACTAAGTATAGTAAGTTTAAGCAACAGAAGATCGTGCCTTTCGGGCGTGTCTTCGACTTCAACGCAACCATCTGTCATGAGTGCGTGGAGTTGCAATTCCTGAACGATTTTCCCCCAGGTCATTCGTGCTGTCTACTCCATCTGCCGTGCATCTGACACGAGTGCGTGGAGCTGCAATTCCTGAACGATTTTTCCCGGGGTTATCTGTGATGTCAACTTTACTCTCTGAGCAGCAGTGGCTTTCCGATCTTGCCTTGCCGTTGTTATTGATAGGCCTGGGCATACTGATTGGCTTCACGGCCCTCTATATATCGGCGCAAAGACGGCGATCATCGCTGGTGCGGCACCGTTCGGGGCGCACTGTGGAGACGTTTGCGGAGTATCTAGCCGAGTACGGATTCGACCCTGAGCTTGCCCGCGCCACCTACCGGTACCTGCAGAAACGCCAGAAGGTGGCCTTTCCGATCGAGCCGTTTGACGATCTGGATTGCGATCTCGGCCTCGATGGCGAGGACCTGAGCGAGACGATCCGCGCGTTGCTGGCGGAGACAGGGCGGATCTATCTGCCGGGCCTGCTGGACTCTCCTCTGGTGACGGTGGAGGACCTGGTGCGGACGATCCAGGCGTCTCCGCGGCGGGAGAAGATGGTGGCCTAGTTTTCGCGGCCAAAGGCGTCTCTGAAATGGGTGGAATGGGGAAGCGCAACAGTCGAGTGGCTGAGTGAGTTTTTCCTTGTCATGGGACTGCGGTGGCGTTCAGTTCCGCCAGCGCAATGAGCGTAGTGTTGAAGTAGTGGCATGCGTCTGCCGTAAGGCGACGAAGGCGTGTGCGCCCGCAGAAGAGCCGATCGCAGCGAGCGATGCTGAGATTCCGCGTGGAGAATCCGTTGCTAACGAGCTGTGAGATGCGCGCCAGTCGAACAAGATGCGCTGCCATGCTTCTGGCGTTCGGGCTGTGTTGCCAGGTGGTCGCGCAGCCGGTTGGCGCGCCGCAAGAGGTTCTTGTCCCGCCGCCGGGGGCACGCGCGGTCCTGCCGGATGCGTTGGCGGTCGCGGGCCGTATGGTGTTGCCGGGCGAAGGCGAAGTGGGCCGGGTTGCCACGGCGCAGAAGCTGCCCGCGTTGCCTGGTCAACTGATCGTGATCGGGTTCATGGGCGGCAACGTCCGCGCGGACAATCTGGTCCATCGCGAGGCCCTTGTGGCCAAAGAGCTACAGCAGAGTTATCCGCTGGGCCTTCATGCCGCGGTGTTTGCCAACAGCGACTGGAAGAACGCGCTGCGCACCGTACTTCAGCTTCTGGACACGAGAGGCAAGGGGCTGCCAAGCGCAGACGAGAAAAAAGCCGCTCGGATTGTCATCTACGGCCATAGCTGGGGAGCTTCGGAGACGGTGACGCTGGCCCGGCGTCTGAACCAGCTTGGGATTCCCGTGCTGCTGACCATCCAGGTCGACAGCGTGGAAAAGCTGAACGAGAACGATGGCAGCATTCCGCCCAATGTGCGCGAAGCGGTGAACTTCTACGAGAGCGAGGGCCTGTTGCATGGCCGCAGCCTGATTGCGGCGATGGACCCGAAGCAGACGACGATTCTGGGCAACTACGAGATGAGTTACCGGAACCATCCGGTCTCCTGCGATGGTTACCCATGGTTCGCGCGGGCGTTCATGAAGGCGCATATCGAGATCGAGAACGACCCGTCGGTTTGGGGCCGAGTTGAAGATCTCATTCGCAAGCAGATGTCTTGAGCAGAGATACTGGCTGGCGACGACTGAACACAAAGCATCGAGGCGACCGGTTCGCTCGCCTGGGGTGGGATTGGGCGCTGGCCTAGTTGGCGGGAGGTGGCGTTGGTTTGGATCGCTTGAGCGTCATCTCGCCGCCGGGAAAATCACCCTGATCCGATTTGGAGGTCAGCTTGATTTCGTCGCCGTTAACGGTTCCCTCATGCGTGATGGTCATGCCATTGAAGGAGACTTTGAAGGAAATCTTGTCGCCATCCACCTTGCCCTCGCTGATGGCGATTGGATCGCCTTGCGCGCCCTGAACCGTGCCGGTGAGCTTTGTGCCATCCTGCTTGAATGTGAATGAGATCTGGAAGCCATTGCCGCCATTGGGGCCACTGAACTCTCCGGTCCAAGTCCCGGTAACATCCGTGGCGGCTAATGCGGAGCCAGTGGTGAACGCCATTATCAGAGCAGCGCAGGCACAGAGCAGTTTCTTCATATGGTTATTCCTCGCAGTCATTTTCACAGCGCCGAAATGATAGACGATTCCATCGACCCGTGTCTCAGGCGCGTTTGCAGCAAAGTGGTTTGCATGGCCATCGGTCTAGTTTGAGACGATGAGGCGGAGCATGGAGGGTGGCGGCGCGCCCTCGGGACGCGGCTGATCGCGGTTCTGGGGAAGAGTCTTCCAGGCGAGGCGATAGGTGACGCCATCGGCGCGGGGGCCAGCGAAGTCCGAAGCGGAACGATCCAACAGGCCGCTCTCAGGCGCGGCTGCCAGGTCTTCGCTGCCGACGTCCGCGTCCGCGGCGAGCTTGCCCTTCAGACGCATGGTTGCCGGGTCAACCTCCCAGACTCCGGAGCCGTAGACCTTGTGGCTGATGGCGATGGTCAGTTTGCCGCCCGAGGCGCGCAACGGCCCGATGTGAATCTCGTTGACCAGACTGCCGCTGCCGTGGAAGTCCCAGCGGTAGCTCCAGTTGCTGGCCTGCTGGCTCTTCCACTGGCCTTCCTGCCAGCGAGCAAAAAAGAGTTGTGTGTTGCCCGCGGCGTCGTACTTGAGGTACGAGATCGTCAGGTTGCCGTGTGTGTCGAAGCCGACGGCCTGGGTCCCGTTCAGAAGGCCTCCGCGCGGCGGCGAAGGGTCAACAACGAGGCCGGGTGTATCGATGGTGAGCGGCAGGGTGAGGGGAACGCCGGCCGCGGTCTCCCAGTGGATGAGGTCGCGGCTGCGCGCGTAGCTGAGGTCGTGGTTGGTCTCGGCCATTGGGGTGTCGCGCCAGACCCAGACCTGGTGGACCCAGCCATCCGGCCCCGTTACCGGGTTCAGCGGGTAGGCATTCATCCGCTTGCCGCCGAAGAAGAGCGGCTGGTCGGTGAGCGCGTGCCAGGTTTTGGTGCTCTCGTCGTAGCGGTTGCTGTAGGTGTCTCCCGATCCGCTGCTTCCGCTGCGGTATTCAAACAACAGCGCACCATCCGGCGCGTAGGAGAAGACCGGGTATGTGACGCGCTCCTCATGCTGCCCGGTCATGGACGGGACACGCACGAGCGAGGCCGCGTCGTAGGGGCGAGTGCCGCGGAAGTACACCAGAGGCACGGCGTGCATATTGCCCGCGACATGCAGGTAGCCTTCGCGGTCGAGCGCCATCGCGATGGAGTTATGGCTGTCCCAGCCGACAGTGCTGGGCAGGATTGTGTAGCTCCACTGCCGCTCTCCCAGTGTGCGCTGCGCCACGGTCATGCGGCGGCTAGCGTCGTAATAGGCGGCAAACTGCCGATCGCCATGGGTCAGCAGAGCAAAGCCGACCGGATGCCCGGACCAGACCGGGGCCACATCGAGCGAGTGGATGCCGGCGCGCCGGTCGGGATTCCCAGACGCGGCCGGAGAGCGCTTCGACTGCCCGGACGCGACAGCCGTAAAGCAGAGCAGAACGGACAGAAAGAGCGCGATGCAAGGCCGGAGCTTCATGGCATCAAGAATATCGCAGCAGAATGAGAGCGGTGGTTTCTACTTCGCTGTTGCGGGTTTGTGGCTGGCAAGCATCTCGCGTCGGAGGATGGCATTGATGCGGGATTGATAGCCCTTGCCCGGCGCGCGCAGCCAGTGGAGCACGTCGGAGTCGATGCGTACGGTGGTCGAGGTCTTGGTGGCCCGGTAGAACGGATTGCGAACTGCGTTCTTCCAGAACTCCTCCGTAAGCGGTGGAATGTCGCTGTAGTCGATCTCACTGTCCGGCTTGGCCGCCAACGCCTTCAGCCTTTTCTTCTGTTCCGCCGTGAGAGGCGGCGGATTGTCCAGATCAATTGTGTGTCTAACCATTGGCCTCTTCATATCGTCTCCTTTCCTTCCGCTCCGCCTTTCGTGCCGAGATGATGCGGATTGACTCCGTGCCGTCGCGCTCACGAACGACGGCAACAACCACAAGCAGAAGAGATTCGTTCATCTGGCCGATGGCCCGCCAGCGCTGCTCTCCTTCGTCGATTCGATCCGTCTCGAAGAGCATGAGCGGATCGAAGAAGACCCGAGATGCATCCTCAAATGCGACACCGTGCTTGACGAGATTTGCAACCGCTTTGTCTGGGTCCCACTCGAAGTCTGTCGCCACAAAGTAATGTTACTACAAATTTGTTGTCAATGGAGCAAGAAATCGATGAGCCCGTTGGTCATCCACGCCCATCGGATGCGGCACCGTAAAATATATCTGGAGGATCAATCAGAACGATTGCCCCACCTGGGAACGATTGCCCCGCGCAATCCACGGAGGAAAGGCCCGGCTTGAAGTTTCTCACGACCCTGTTGCTCATCGCGCTGGTTGTGGCTGCGTTTGCGGCTTGGGCGATCTATGCGCCCATCGGCCCGGTTGCGGGCACGTCCGACGAGGCTGCAACCTACGTTGACATCGCTCCGGGCACGGGGACCAAGGCCATCGCTGCGCAACTGGAAGAGGCGGGAGTGTTGCGCAGCCGCTACGCCTTCGACCTGCTGCGCGTGGTCAAGGGCGGCAAGCTGATCGCCGGAGAGTACCGCTTCAACCGGCCCGCGACGGCCAGCGATGTGTATGCTCGCATGGTTCGCGGCGACGTGTACACGATTCCGATGACAATTCCCGAGGGCTACAACATCTTTGAGATTGCGCAGGCGGTGGAAGCCGCCGGGTTGGGCCCGCACGAGGCGTTTCTGGCTGCAGAACGCAGCCAGACCGGGCTGATCGCCGACCTCGACCCCAACGCCACATCGCTGGAGGGCTATCTCTTTCCCGATACCTACCGCTTCAGCCGCCACGCCACGCCGGAGCAGATGCTGGGAGCGATGGTGCGCCGCTTTCGCCAGGTTACGGCCCAGCTTGGACTGACGCCCGACGCTTCAGGGAGCATCGCCCACACCGTTATTCTTGCCTCGCTGGTTGAAAAAGAGGTCAGTCAGGACTCCGAGCGGCCTCTGGTCGCCGGAGTCTTCGTCAACCGGCTGGCCCAGGGAATGCCGCTGGCCACCGATCCCAGCGTGATCTATGCGGCGCTGCTGGAGGGGCGGTATCGCGGCGCGATCTACGCCTCGGACCTCGAATCTGCGTCGCCGTACAACACCTATCGCCACGCCGGGCTGCCTCCGGGGCCGATCTCGAACCCCGGCATGGCCGCGTTGAGGGCGGCGCTGGCCCCGGCCCACACCGATTATCTCTACTTTGTGGCCGACGCCGAGGGACACAGCCGCTTCTCCGCCACGCTGAAGGAGCACACCGAGCAGGTGGAAGCCTACCGCCGCGCGCTGCACCAGGCCGCGCCCGCCAGCGTCCTGCCCGTGCATGCTCACGCCCAGCGCCAGGCTGTTCCCCCTCGCGATTCGCACCGGTCGGCGTACTCCCGCACGCTGCGCCGGGCCACCCGCTGACCGCTTGTTCGGACGCGCCAGAAAAGGGGGGCAAAGACTGCTGTTAACCAGGATGTATCTAATTCATATTGCATACTGTTTTACCGTTTTGGCGGCATCGTGACGCGGCGCCAGATATACTAGAAGTTTGTGCGAATGACGATCAAACAAGCCGTGGCCTGTGGACTGCTCGCGATGACTCCGGCGCTGACCGGATGCCTGTCACTCAGCGGATTGTTTACTCACACGCACAGCGTGGTGAAGACGCGGCTGCCGGATGTGGTCTACAGCTCGACTCTGGATCATTTGCTCAAGCAGGTGGACGACCGCAACGCCGCCATCCAAAGCATGACTGTCATCGTCCAGGTGGTGGCCTGCTCCGGCGGCAGTTTAAAGGGTGCGGTGAAGTGCAATAATATCCCCTTCAGTGGCTACATCATCATCGGCAAGCCCGAACAGATACGACTGATCCTGAATCTGCCCGTGATTATGAGCCGGGCCATGGACATGGTGTCCGACGGCAATGCGTTCAAGATGCTGATCCCGCCAGAGAATTGCGCAATCACCGGGTCGGACGTAGTGACCAACAGTTCGCAGAAGGGCCTGTATGCTCTGCGCCCCGGTGTGATTCTGGATTCCCTGCTGATTCGTGGGCTAGAACCCGATCAGGTGGTCTCCATGACGCAGGACAGCTGGATCCCGCAGCAACCCAAGAGTCGCAAGGGCGTCGTCGAGGACCCCGACTACGACATCGAGTTCCTCTCGCAGCCGCAGGGCCAGGTAGCCCACACTCTCCGCGTCGTGCATATCGACCGGGTGAACCTGCTGCCCTGGCGGCAGGACATCTACAACGCCGACGGCAAGGTGGAAACACAGGCCACCTATGACAAATACCAGAAGTTCGGCGAGATCAACTTTCCAACCAAGATCGAAATCCAGCGGCCGCTGGATGAGCTGGGGCTGACCATTACCATCACCAAGGCCACTTTCAACCAACCGCTGCTGGAAGACCAGTTCAAGCTGGACATTCCCGAGAACACCGCGCACCTCACCAACATGGACGATCCCACCAGCGGGACAATCAAAGACCCGTGCGCCGTGCATGGGACGCAATCGCCGCATTGATATCGAGCGCCAGCGCCAACGCGGCGCGGCCATCCTCCACTGTCACCACGGGCTGCGTGTGCCTGCGCGCCGAATCCACAAACGACTCAATCTCCAGCCGCAGCGGCTCGCCCGGCTCTACCGGGACCTTGCTTAGCGACATCCCTGGCGCAGCCTGACCGCCCGCCGCCGCTGCACTGGCCAGCGCTGCCAGATGCGCAAGATCGAGTCCCGCCGCAGCCGTTACGTCGATCAGCAGCAGGTCCTGGCGCGCGAAATCCAGCGAGAGGTACTGGTGGGGCTGAAAGAAGCGCATCTTGCGGACGCGCTCGGTGCTGACGCGGCTGGCAGTAAGGTTGGCCACGCAGCCGTTCTCGAACTCCAGCCGCACGTTGGCGATGTCCACCTTGCGCGAAAGCACTGGCAGGCCTACGGCGCGCAGCTCGCGCACGGGTGAGCCGACGAGGCTGAGCACAAGGTCCAGATCGTGGATCATCAGGTCCAGTACCACGTCGACGTCCAGCGAGCGCGGGGTGAAGATGCTGAGGCGATGCACCTCGAAGAACATGGGGTGGTTCAGCAGGCCGCACACGGCGCGCACGGCAGGATTGAAGCGCTCCAGGTGACCGACCTGCACCGTGCGGCCCAGCTCGCGGGCCAGGCGGACGATCTCGTCGGCCTGGGCGAGGCTGGCGGCTATGGGCTTTTCGATCAGCAGATCGACGCCTGCGGCCAGCAGCGTGCGCGCGCACTCGGCATGATGCACCGTGGGCACGCAGAGCGAAGCCGCATCCGGTTTGCAGGCCGCGAGACACTCGTCGATTGAGGCGAATCCGGGGATGCTGAACTTCGCGGATGCAGCGGAGCGCGCAGCTTCATTGGAATCGACGACCGCAGCAAGTTGCACCGGCGCGCATGCCTGCTCCAGTTCGCGGTAGACGCGCAGATGATTGCGCCCGAAGGCGCCTGCGCCCACCACGGCAACGCGCAGGGGACTGGCATCTTTCTCTGGCAATGCACTCGCTCCGGTCACTTACTTCACCGGAGCTTCAACAACCTGGCGGCAGCGCGCGTAAAGTTCGAGCAGCTCCGTCACCTGGTCCTCGGGCTTGGACGAGGCGGCGACGCCGAAGCCGGTGCCGCCGGCGGCCTTGGTGCCCACATGGGCCTGCGAGGCCACAAACTTCAGCAGATCGAGCGCAATGTCCTCGGTGCGGCGAGCCGCGTTGCATCCTTCACTCATGAAAAGTCCCCTCTTATTCCAGCCCCGATGTTAACGGCCAGCCATGCCGCGAAGCAAATTGTCGATTCAACTCACCCAGCGCGGACGGCGCAGAGGACCTCGTATGGGATGGTTGCGGCGAGGCGGGCGTGGTCGTCGGCGGTGATGCCGTCGCCAAGAACAACGACCTCGTCGCCGATATGGACGCCGGGAATGGCGGTGACATCAACCATGATCAGGTTCATGGTGACGCGGCCGACAATTGCGGCTCGCTGCTCTGATCCGTCGCGGCTGTGCAGGATGACCCAACCGCCGGGGCGGGCATCTGAACCGGAGAGCTGGCGGCGGAGGCCGTCGGCATAGCCCACGGGGAGCAGCGCGAGGCGCATCGGCGCGGGCGCGGTGAAGGTTGCGTTGTAACCCACGGTTTCTCCCGCAGCCAGATCGCGCAGGGAGAGGACGCGCGTCTTCCAGGTCATGACCGGACGAAGCGCGGGGCGCAGCTTCGACTGTACATAACCACGGCCTGCGGTTAGCGATGCAATATTTTTATGCTGCTCGATCTCCGAGCAATATCCGTAGAGTGCGATTCCGCAGCGCACCATGGCTCGGGCGCCGACGGAGGTGGCAAGATCGACCAACCAAGGGGAAGCCTGAGCGGGATTGTCCACCGACGAGCTGCTGCCCGCGTGGACCCACCTGGGCGTTAGCCCTTGCGCGCTCACCTGCGCAATCGCCGCTTCGAAGCGGCGCTGCTGGGTTTGGGTGAGAACGGAGTGGGCGACCTCGGCGGCGCAGAAGTGGGTGAAGATGCCATCGAGCGTGAGGCCCGAGGCGGTCAGCTCGTCGAGCAGATCGTCCAGTTCGTCGCCGGGGTGAACTCCCTGGCGCGCCATTCCAGTGTCCACCTCGACGTGGACGGCGAGACCAGTGCCTTCCAACCAGCCCACCTGCTCCGGGGTCCATACGACCGGAGTCAGCGCGTGCTCTGCGATCGCCTCCACATCCTGTTGTAGGAAGCCGCACATTACCAGAATCCGCGGCTGATCTTTGTGCGCGATGCCAGCTTCGCCGAGCGCACGCCGCACCCGCGCTCCCTCAGCGGCAGAGGCCACGCCAAGCCACGGCGCTCCGGCGCGGGCCAGAGTTGTGGAGCAGAGCTCAACCCCGTGGCCGTAAGCGTTGGCCTTGACCACCGCCAGCACCGCGGTCTGGGCACCGGCCGCCTGCGCGATGGCGCGGTAGTTTTCTGCAAGCCGCTCGTCGGATATTTCAATCCAGCTTGTCATCGGAATTGGTATCGATATTGGAAGCGAAGTCGGAATTGTCACTGCCGTCTCGCGTCCATGCTAGCCTCAGTAGCCACTCGGTTCAACTTCCGCCAGGTTCTCGAAGCGGGTGTAGTCGGCGCGGAAGGCCAGCTTGATGCTTCCGGTTGGGCCATTACGCTGCTTGGCGACGATGATCTCGGCCTGGCCCTTCACGTCTTCATTGTCGCGGTCGTAGTACTCCTCGCGATGGATGAATGCGACGACGTCGGCGTCCTGCTCGATGGAGCCGGACTCACGCAGATCGCTGAGCAGGGGCTTCTTGTCGCCGGCGCGCTGCTCGCTGCCGCGGGAGAGCTGGCTGAGGGCGAGCACGGGGATGCGCATCTCCTTGGCCAGCGCCTTGAGGCCGCGCGAGATGGAGCTGACCTCCTGGGTGCGGTTCTCGAAGCCACGCTTGCCGGAGGCGCTGGTCCCGGTCATCAGTTGCAGGTAGTCGATGACGATGAGGTCGAGCTGGCCCTGTTGCTGCTTCAGGCGGCGCGCCTTGGCGCGCATCTCCGGCAGGGTGATGCCGGGCGTGTCGTCGATGAAGAGTTTGGAGTCCATCAGCCGCTCCAGCGCCTTCATCAGCTTGCCGCGGTCGTCGCGCAACATGGAGCCGGTCTGGAGCTTGCGCGATCCGACCAGGGCCTCGCTGGCCAACATGCGGCGCAGCAGGCTCTCCTTGCTCATTTCCAGCGAGAAGACGGCGACGACTTTGCCGTCCTGCACGGCGGCGTTCTGCGCGATGTTGATGGCCCAAGCTGTCTTGCCCATTGAAGGCCGCGCGGCAATGATGATGAGTTCGGAGTCCTGAAGGCCGCTGGTCATCTTGTCGAACTCGGTGTAGCGCGTGGCCAGGCCGGTGACCTCGCGGCCCTGCTCGTAGAGCTTGTCGATGGAGACGAAGCTGCCGGCGACGATCTCTCCGATGCCGGC
>Ga0187851_10002717_pt1 | contig 15435 bp, 15 predicted proteins | sample June2016WEW_6_10_FD_132997 | JGI IMG/M metagenome (GOLD analysis project Ga0187851, IMG submission 132997) | Peatland microbial communities from SPRUCE experiment site at the Marcell Experimental Forest, Minnesota, USA - June2016WEW_6_10 | ecosystem: Environmental > Terrestrial > Soil >...
GAACTACCAGCGCGCGCTCGAAGGGGAACTGGAACACACGGTGGGCACGCTCTCCGATGTCGAATCGGCGCGAGTGCATCTTGTTTTGCCGCACGATTCTCTCTTTCGCGACCAGGAGCGCCCGGCCAAAGCCTCGGTGGTGCTCAAGCTGCGCAAGAGGTCTCTGGCCGATGGCGAGCCGGATGCGATTCGCAACCTGGTAGCTTCCGCGGTGGACGGGCTGGCCGCCGACCATGTAGTGCTGGTGGACGCGGCCGGCAACGTACCGCTGGGGCCGAAGACGCCCGAGTCGATGCAATTGAGTGCGGAGCAGGCACTCGAAGACAAGCTCGTGGCCACGCTGGAGCCAGTGACCGGCGTGGGCAACGTGCGCGCCTCGGTCACGCTCGATTACGATCCCAAGGCAACCGACGAGACGCAGGAGATCTACGATCCCGACAAGACGGTTACGCTCACCGTCCAGCGCAGCGAGCAGATCTCCGGTCCCGAGGCTCTGCCGGCGGGCGTTGCCGGAGCGGCATCCAATGCTCCCAATGCCCAGGCGTTGCCCGTCTATCCCCATCAGACGTCGGCGCCGCAGTCGGCCAAGACCGAGTCCAGCACCTACGGCGTGTCCAAGACGGTCAGACATGTGGTCGCGAGTGCCGGCAGTGTGCGGCGCTTGACCGCGGCCATTTTGGTGAATGATCGGCTGCTCCAGCCCGCCAGCGGAAAGCATGCGGCAGTGTGGCAGCCGAGATCGGCAGACGAGCTGCGCAACCTGACCGCCCTGGCGCAGGCGGCAGTGGGATTCGACACCTCGCGCGGGGATGTGCTGACCGTCGAGAACCTTAGCTTTGCCGGAAACGCTCCCGAGCCGGCAGCGGCCATTCCCGAGCGCGTGCTGAGTGCCGCGGAGGGCTCGCCCATGCTGATCAAGTATGGCGCGCTGCTGATCGCCTTGATGGTCGTGGTCATCTTTGCCGTGCGGCCTGCCGTCCGGCATCTGGGGGCCGCGCTCGCTCTTCGCGAGGGAGAAAAATCGTCGAGCAGGCAGTTACCTGCGGCCAGCGTTCCGGCGGTTGGGCTCGCCGCACCCGTGGCTCAGGAAATCGACCCGGAGCGGCAGCACTCGCAGGAAGTCTTCGAGCAGGTGAAGGCCCACTTGAAACGTGAGCCCACGCAGAGTTCCCGGCTCCTGCAGAGCTGGATCCACTCCGATTAACGCGCCGGTGGCTGGCGGGCGGGAAAGGGATGCGCAGTGGCCGAGCAAGGGAGTGACGGCGCAACAGCGCCGCGGCGCCAAGCGGCGGGCCTTTCAGGCATTCGCAAGGCCGCAATTCTGCTGGTTGCTGTGGGCGAGGAGCTGGCCAAGGAGATTCTCGTCGCGCTCCCGGAACAGGATGTCCAACAGCTCACCGAGGAGCTGGCCGATCTGCGTGGGGTCACGCCTGAGATTTCTGCCGAGGTTCTGGAAGAATTCTGGCAGCTTCTCGACACCCAGAATTTCATGGTGCATGGAGGTCTGGACTATGCCAACCGGTTGCTGGTGGATGCATTCGGCAAGCAGCGCGCCGAAGATATGCTGCAGTTGATGCGCCGCTCGCAGGAGGCAGCGCAAGGCAACCTGGCCAAGCTGCAGCGCACCGATCCGCAGCAGCTGGGCAAGCTGCTCGACTCCGAGCACCCGCAGACTATCGCTCTGGTGCTGGCCCACCTCGATCCTCGCAAGGCGTCTCTCGTCCTCGACAACCTGAGCGAGGAGCACAAGGTGGTTGCGGTGCAACGGCTGGCCGAGATGCGGCAGTTTTCTCCGGAGATGGCGCAAAAGGTGGCGCTCATCCTGCACCGGCGGCTGGAAAGCGTGGGCGACACGCAGCGCCGATGGTACTCGGGAAACAAGGCTGTGGCCGACTTGCTGAACCGCGTGAATGCCGAGGAGGCAAAGAAGATTCTCGAGGCGATCGAGGAGAGCCAGCCGGAGCTGGCCTTGAGCATTCGAAACCTGATGTTCACCTTTGAGGACCTGATCACCGTTCCCCCGGCAACCATTCGCGAAATCGTTTCGGGGGTGGACAAGCGGCAATTGGCGCTGGCTCTGCGCGGGGCCAACGACGAGCTGCGCGCGCAGGTCTTCAAGTCGATGAGCTCGCGCGCCGTGGAGATGCTTAAAGAAGACATGGAGGTGCTGGGGCCGGTGCGTTCGCGCGAGGTGGCGCAGGCGCAGCAGGAGATTCTCAACGTGGCGCGCAGGCTGGAGGCCGAAGGCAAGGTCGTGCTCAAGCTCGAAACCGGCGACGAGATGCTGGCGTGAAAAGGGCGGGAGACAAGGGAACGAGGAGACAAGGGAACGAGAAAACAGACACCAGAGACCAGGGAAATGGGATTCGCGACGGAGGGCCGGAGAGATTGCGGAAACGAGAAAGCAGGGAGCAGGGACCAGGAGACGAGGGAAACACTCGAGTGCGATGAGGCAATGGCGGGATGAACGGCGCGGCAATTTCAGCGGGGAAAGAAATGAAAAAGGCGGCGGGCGCGGTCGAGCAGTTCGAGTATCCGGTTTGCCCCGGCGCTCCGCCAAAGCCTGCATGGGATGGGTGGGCCGATGTGCCTGAAGAGGAACCGTCAAAACGGTTGGAGCGCGGACAGGCGGGAGAGCTCCAGCCCGGCAGCGCCAACGTCGCGATGGAATTTTCAGAGAACGAAGAGACGCGCCTGGCCTTCGCAGCGGGCCGGGAGCGTGGAGTTGAAGAGGGCCGCGCCGTCGAGCGTCAGGCGCAGGCGGCGGCGAGGAATAACGAGGAAGAACGATCCAAACGGCAGCTGGCGAAGCTGATTGCAGATTTTTCTGCGGAGCGCGACCGGTTTCTTCAGGAAGTGGAACCCGAAGTGGTGAGGCTGGCGCTGGCCGTGGCCGCCAGGATTCTGCGTCGCGAGGCGCAGATGGATCCGTTGCTGCTGATGGGCGCAGTGCGCGTCGCGCTGGGGCAGCTGGCGGCGGGATCTGAAGTGACGCTGCGCGTGCCGGCTGAGCAGCTCCATCTATGGACGGAGGCGGTGGCGCTGCTGCCCAACCTGACTTTGAAGCCCAGGGTGGTGTCGGGGGAGGGAATGCGGCTGGGAGATTGCGTGATGGAGAGCAAAGTGGGAACCGTCGACCTGGGAGTGCGCTCGCAGCTGGTCGAAATTGAGCGCGGTTTCTTCGATCGCGCAGGCGCCGGCGCGAGGCAAACCGCGCAGGATGTAGCCGGCGGTGAGGCTGAGGCATGAAACCGCTGCTGGAGCGCTATGTTTCGCGTCTGGCGAGAGGGCAGCCGTGGCGCTGGCGGGGAGAGGTCATCGAATCGATCGGGCAGACGATCGAGTCCGCCGGACCGCCGGCCTCGGTAGGCGAGTGTTGCGAGATTCAGGATCGCCTCGGCCACGTACACGAAGCCGAGGTGGTCGGATTTCGCGGAGCGCATCTTCTGTCGATGCCCACTGAGTCGATGGAGGGTATTCGCTTGGGCGATCCGGTTTGGGGTCTGGGGATCAGACCGGAGATCGAAGTGGGCCGAGGATTATTGGGCAGAGTGCTCAATGCGCGGGGCGGGCCCATCGATCGAGGTCGCGTTCCTGACGTGGCCGCCACGCATCCGCTGGACGGGAGAGTGCGGCCGGCGCTCGAGCGGGCGCCGATTCGCGAACCGCTGGGCACGGGCATTCGCGCTATCGATGCGTTGCTGACGGCCGGGCGAGGTCAGCGCGTGGGCATATTCGGCGGCTCGGGCGTCGGCAAAAGCACGCTGATCGGCATGATGACGCGGAACACAGAGGCTGAAGTCACAGTGGTGGGTTTGGTTGGCGAGCGGGGACGCGAGGTGGGCGAGTTTCTTGAAGAGTCGCTGGGCGCCGAGGGTCTGGCTCGCTCGGTGGTGATCGTTTCCACATCCGACCAGCCTCCCCTGATGCGCATCCGGGCGGCGCTGGCTGCAACCACGGTGGCCGAGTTCTTTGCTGCCGAGGGGAAACACGTCCTGCTGGTGCTGGATTCGCTGACGCGTTTTGCCATGGCGGCGCGCGAGATCGGCCTGGCAGCAGGCGAGCCACCCACCGCGAAAGGATACACCCCGTCCGTGTTCACCAGGCTGGCGCGGCTGGTGGAGCGTGCCGGCAACTTTCGCACCGGGTCGATCACGGCGTTCTATACGGTCTTGATGGAGGGCGACGACCAGCAGGATCCGCTTGTGGATGCGGCGCGATCGCTTCTCGATGGGCATGTGGTGCTCTCGCGCGCACTCGCCGCCGAAGGCTGGTATCCGCCGATCGAAGTTTTGGATTCGATCAGCCGGCTCATGCCGGCCGTGGCCCAGGAAGAGCACCGGAAAGCTGCAGTTCTGGTGCGCAAATTGATGGCGACCTACGCGCGGTCTGAGGACCTGGTGCGCATCGGTGCCTACAAACCGGGCGCCGACGCCGATCTCGATCGAGCGTTGCGATCGCGAGACCGAATTCGAGCTTTCTTGACACAGGGTGCGCGGGAGCGGGTGGGCTTTGCGGAAAGCCTCGAGCGCCTCACCGGGCTGGCTGCGGAGATTTGAGAGATGCCGGTATTGCGAGGCCTGCGTCGCTTGCTGCGCGTGCTGGAAATCGAGGAAGAGCAACGCCGCGCCGAGATGGAGGCAGTGGTGCGCGATCTCCGCCGGCTGGAGCGGGGGTCGGCGGCAGCCGAAGCCAGGGGCAGGGAAGGGAGAAGACTAGTTACGGCCAGTGCGACCACTGGCGAACTGGCCGATCGGCTGGCGGGCATGGAAGAATCGCGAGCGGCGCTCCAAGCTGCGGCGGTGCTCAGACCCAAAATTGCGGAAAGAGAAATCGCGCTGGATGCGCGGCGCCAGGAGTTCCTGAGCAAGCGCATAGAGCGCAAGCAGACAGAGGCCGTAATTCAACGGGCCGAAACTGTGGAGGCGATCGAATCCGCACGGCGCGCGCAACGGGAACAGGACGACTGGTTCCTGAGCAAGGCGCGGCGAGCCGCGAACGCCAAGCGCGCGCGAAACGACTGCGGCCGCCGAGCGATGGTTTCGGGCGAAGAAAGCTTGAGACGAAAAGAGTAATTAGAAGCCGCAAGATTCCTGAATCGGAATCGACTTCCCACTCCTGACAATCCTCTAACCTCCTCACCCCCTCTTTGGAACGCCTTCTGCAAGAGATCAGCACATGTCGGTCACAGCCATCGAAGTGAGCGGGTTGGGCGGAGGGAACGCGGCGCTGGCGAACGGGGCGACGACGAGCGGAGCGATGGCAAACGCGGCAATGGTGAACGTTTCAAACGGGGCCATTGAGAATGATGTAGCGGCGGCTGGGATAATCCCCGTTGGTGCCGCCGACGGCGCGACAGGTGAATTTGCCGCAGCACCCGGCGATCGCTCCTGGAGCGCAGCTCTCTCGTTGAGTATGCAGCAAAATGCGCGCGCAATGGAGGCGACAGCGCAACCAGCCGCGAAAAGCACGGAGACAATTGCCGGCAAGGGCACCGCATTTCGATCTCAATGGCAGGCACATCTCCGCGCGTCCACAGCCGGCGCCGCAGCGCAGTTGAGCGTAAGAAGCCGAATTGGTCAAGCGGCTGGGACAGGTGGCCAACTTTGGTCAGGCACTGTTGAAGAGGCACCGCGGGCGCTCGATCCAGGTGCGGGTGCGACTGAACGAAAACCAGCAATGAATGCATCGGCGCTGCAATCGGGAGTCAGCGACGCGCAAGCAAAGCCGGGCGGCACTGCAAACCAGGTTCAAGAATCAGCCGAGTCGATAACTTCTTCGCCGCAGCGCGTAGTCGAAGCGGCCGCCGCGCCAGCTAACTCGGGGGTGGGCATAGCTGGGACGGTCGCGGAAACGCGATCGGAGACGGAAGAAGAATCGGATGCATCGGGATCAACGCCCTCGATGCAGAAGAAATCGCGTGATGGACAAAGGTTGACACCCCCCCCATCGGCGGTGCAAGCAACCACACTCGAGGCGCAAGCCGGATGCGCGGAGTGGATTGCGCTGCCCCGGACAACGTATCCCGCACCTGCGACTGACTTCAGTGCAGCGGGAAACCCCGCGTCTGCCGAACCCGCCCGAGGCGGCCGCTCCGGAACGATACTGAACACCGTGGCGCGGCAGCAGAGCGGCCCGGTGAGCGTGATGGAAGCGGCGCCTTCGCCGGAGGGAGCAAGTCAGAATTCCCTCGACGACCAGCCTGCAATCTCGCCGGCACCGCCTGAGCCGGCCGCGGAGCAGTTGCAAGGGACGTCGGCCGCCACTGACCGCCAAGCGCACAAGGCTGGCGAGCTCGACGGCGCGGAATCGGAAATGAAGAACGGCGCCACGGCTCAACGGCAAGATGGGCATGCCGTGACGAGCCTGCCGGCTGACGCGGTTGGGTTCAGCGGGAACGATCCCGGTTCAGAAGTCAACAACCAGTCAACCCAGAATGTGGTGAAGGGCCATCAGCCTGAACGCATCGCAAGCGAACCGGGCTTGGTTTCCGCAACGGTCGATCCGGCACCGTTATCGAGTCACGCCGTGATTTCCTCGCCTCTGGCGCACGTCTCCGCCGTCGGACAGGGGGTGCAAAATGAAGTGGCGACACACCCCGCCGATGGGAGCCGCATCGTCGCCGGGCCATCCGCGGGTTTCATCGAGAGAGATGTGTTCACCGCGATCGATTCGGGAACGGGCGTAGGAGCGCCAGCCTGGGTTCATGCAGGACTCCAGAAAGCGGAGGCGGGGTTTGATGATCCCCAGCTCGGTTGGGTGGGTGTGCGGGCTGGCATGACGGGAAGCGGGGTTCAAGCCGTGGTGTTGCCGGGTTCCTCGGAAGCAGAGCAGGCTCTTCGCACCCATTTAAGCGGCATAAGTGCATACCTGTCGGAGCAGCACGCGCCGGTCTCCACGCTGACTGTGGCCGGGCCGGGCCCGTACGGGTTTGCCCCCAGCACCGAGGGCAGAGGGCAGCAGAATGCAAATCAAAATGACGCTCAGGGCAGCGCCGTTCTACCGCAAGCGGGCAGGCACCCGGAGCCCGAAGGAATCGCGGCGATGAGCGTAAAGGCTGGGGCGGCCAACGGCAGCGAGTCACCAGGCTTCGCGCCGCTCGACGGGTGGCGCGGAAGCCGGATTTCGGTCATGGCCTGACCTTGGGGCATCGTTGGGCGGTTTTGTAGAGCTCCGGCGCCTCCGCTACTTTGGCGTCGACCATCCGGTGGTTTCGCCGATGGACCGACAACGAAGTGGCGATGACATAGCGACGGACGGGGAAGTGAAACGCAGTGAGGAGGGAAGATGGGGGCAATGGCGGGAGTGCTCAACCACTCAATCACATCGGTCGCGGAAGCGCTGAAGGCGAAGGCTGCGACGCCGGCAGACACCACAACGTCAGCAGCCAATGGCAGCGACAGCTCCGACAATTCGAGCAGTAGCGCGACCATCTCGGCCAACGATTTCTTAACGTTGCTGGTGACGGAAATGCAAAACCAGGACCCGACCTCGGACACAGACCCCAACGAGTACATTAATCAGCTCGTGCAGGTGAATAGTCTGGAGCAGCTGATCGACATCAACCAGACGCTGACCACAGACCTGGGAAGTACGACGTCGAGCAGTTCGCCATCATCGAAGGTTGCAGGCGCGAGGCCGGACTCTGCCGCGCAGGCTGCGGGTGTGGGCGGGGTGACGGGCGCGGCAGCGCGCCTGCACAAGACGCCTGCGGAAAATCGAAAGGGCGCCGGGATCCAAATGGTACCTCAGAGCGCAAGCCCTCCGGCGGCTCAAGGGAACTTGAGCGCGCCCGGCGTAAATCGGGCGGCGCAGCGCGTGGCACATGCATTGGACGGACGAACCACGACACGGCCGACAGCGACTCTTTCTCGGACCAAGTAAATCGCAGTGTGGCCCGCGCCCGACGCACGGGCATAGGCAAACCGAGGGAACATCAGAAGGAGATGGACGATGGCAAGCTTTTTCATTCCGCTGACCGGGCTCGAATCCGATTCGACCGCGTTGAACACGATTGCGAACGATCTCTCGAACATGAATACGACGGGTTTCAAGGCGCAGACGACCGACTTCTCGGATCTCTTCTACCAGCAGATCGGCTCAACCGGGGCCGGCGATCCCATTCAGGTCGGCGCGGGAGTGCAGGTGGCGTCGAATGAGATCAGCTTTACCCAGGGCTCAATCAATTCCACAGGCAACTCCACCGATGTGGCGCTGAACGGTAGTGGATTCTTTGTGCTCAACAACGGCGGGAACTTCGAATACAGCCGCGCCGGCAACTTCTCGCTGAATGCGAACGGGAACCTGGTTTCGTCCAACGGTTTGAACATTATGGGCTACCCAGCCGTGAACGGTGTCGTGAACACCAATGCGCCTCTGACAGCGATCAACATCCCGGTGGGCACGGTACAGGATCCGGCGGCCACCACAACAATGAGCATGACAGCCAATCTCGATTCGGCGACGGCCGCGGGAACCCAGTTTCCGGCGCAATTAACAGTCTATGACTCGCTGGGCGAACCCCACGTGGCAACGGTGACCTACACGCCAACAGCGAACGCCAATGTTTGGGACTACTCGGTTTCTCTCCCGGCGGCGGATTACTCGACTGCAGGCAACAATGCAGTTCCCGCGGCAATTACAGGAACGATGCAATTTGACGCCAACGGCAATCTCACCACCGTGACGCCAACTGGCGGCGCGGCGGAAACGGTAGGAACCGCGGCGGGCGATGTTTCTTCGATTGCTCTCAACTTCAATCCCGCGGCGACCAACCTGCTGGCCGATGGAGCCACTGGCCTGAGCATCAACTGGAATCTTCTGAGTGCGAGTGGAACACCCACCATCAGCCAGGTCGACACGGCTTCAGCCGTTTCCGCGACTTCGCAAAATGGGTACACCAGCGGACAGTATCAGAGCTTCGCCATCGGCAGCGACGGAACCGTGACCGTGAGTTACTCGAATGGGCAGCAGCAGAATGTGGGGCAGCTGGCTCTGGCCAACGTAAGCAATCTGCAGGGGCTTTCGCTGCTCGGCGATGGTGACTACGTGACCACGCGCGCCAGCGGCACGGCTGTGGTGGGAACCTCGGGCGCGGCGGGACTTGGCACAGTCCAGGACGACGCGCTGGAAGCATCGAATGTCAACATCTCGACGGAGTTCTCCGATCTGATCATTGCGCAGCGGGCATTCGAGGCCAATGCCAAGTCGGTGACGACGTTCGATACTGTCACGCAGGACACAATCAATATGGTGCATTGATTCGACGAACAGCTATCAGCCGTTAGCTTTTAGCTCTCAGCTTGTTCGGCGGCGGGATGAGTCGACCTAGACAGGTGCAGGCAGAGATCGAGCTGAAAGCTGACGGCTGAAAGCGGAAAGCTATTTCGGCGGGATTTCAATAAACAACCCGGTCGCCGACGCAAGCGTGGTTCCTTGTGCATCGAGAATACTCGCTTCAGACCAGTGTTTCCGCGCCTGGCTGCGCACCACGCGGCCTTCGATGCGCAAGGGCGCTCCGCTGGGAACAGGGCGCAAGTATTCGACCTCCATTTTTCGCGTCATCGCCGGTTTGCCGAGCGCTCGGACCGATTTGCTCATGGTCTCGTCGAGCAGCGTGGCGATAACACCGCCGTGCAGGTAGCCAGGATGCCCGTCGAATCTGTCGGGCACGACCGGAGAAGTAACAACGGCGCCGTCGGGGGCACGGAAGAATTCCAACTGCAAGCCCGCAGGGTTGGCATCGCCGCATCCAAAGCAGCGATTGTGGGCCGCGTGGGAAAAGGGAGTTAAATGCTCCTTGTCGCCGGTCATGCGCCATGCCTCACGGGATGAAAGGCGCCGGTCAAAGCAGCAACAAAGGTCTCGAGATCGACGTTGCCTCCGGTGAGAACGATGCCGATGCGTTTGGCTGGGAGCGACGACTTCTCTTTGAGCGCCGCGGCAAGGGAAGCAGCGCCGGCGCCTTCGGCGACGTTGTGCGCGTCCTGATAGAAGACGCTCATCGCCTCGGCAATCTCCTCATCGGCGACTTCGACGATGCGGGAGACATTGGACCAGATCATTTCGAGAGCGGCCAGGCTGGGAGTGCGGCAGGCGAGGCCGTCTGCAATCCGCGTGCGCGCCGGCGCTTCCACCATTTTGTGCTGGCCGAAGCTGAGCGCGTAGGCGGCGCAGCCTGCGGAGGTGACGCCTACGATCTCCGTCTGGAGCCCGAGCGCGTTGCGTGCAGCGGCGGCTCCGCAAATCGACGAACCCATGCCGATCGGAACGTAGATTCGGTCGAGCGGAGGCGTGGATTGGAAGAACTCCAATGCATAAGTAGCCGTTCCCCAAACCAGGCGCTCGTGGAACGATTCAACCATGGCGAAGCCCATCTCGGCCGCAAAGGTGCGGGCGAACTCGAGCGAGTCCTGAAAGTCGTCGCCATGCTGGACTAACTCAGCGCCTTGCGCGATCATGGCGCGGTTCTTCTCGACACTGTTGCCACGCGGCACGACAATGACCGCCCTCAGATTCAAGAGGCGAGCAGCCATGGCGACGCCTTGGCCGAAGTTGCCGCGAGTTGCCGCAACAACGCCGCTCAGGCCGGGCTGGTTTTTCTTGAGCCATGTGAGGTAGACCAATGCTCCGCGAATCTTGAAGGCGCCCACGGGCGAGTAGTTTTCATGCTTGATCCAGACCTCGGCTCCGAGGCGCTCATTCATAAGCGGCCATGTGTACTGTGGGGTTGGCGGCATGTGGCGATAGATCAGTTCCTGTGCTTCGTGAATCTGGTCGAGAGTGGGAAGGCTCATACATTCAGCATATCGAACCCTGTGATACTATCCACTTCGTGCAGGAGACGAAACACCCCTGAGGAGGCATAGCGATGCGTTTCCGCGTTCCCATTCTCCCGGCCGCTTTTCTGGCGTTAGCTGTCTTCCCCGCTCTCGCCATGTCTCAATCCGCTCATGCGAAGATCGTCAACGCCCAGGGAGCCACCATTGGCCACGCCAAATTCTCTGCCGTCGCGAACGGCGTCAAGATCTCGGTAACCGTCTCCCAACTCTCTCCCGGTGAACACGGCATCCATATTCATAATGTCGGCAAATGCGACGGCCCCGCCTTCACCACCGCCGGAGGACATTTCAACCCCACTGGCGCCCACCATGGCATACATAACGCCCAGGACCCGCATCCCCACGTCGGCGACCTGCCTAATCTAGTCGTCTCGGAGCAGGGCACCGGCAAGCTCACCTTCATAGCAGCGGGCGCCACAATCAGTGAGGGCCCTAACTCTCTTTTCCACGATGGCGGTACCGCGCTGGTGATTCATGCCAAACCGGACGACCTCACCAACGATCCCTCCGGCAACTCCGGTGACCGCATCGCCTGTGGAGTGATTGTCCAGTAAGGGCCGTGCCGCGGAGTTTTGCTCCGGCTCACCGGCTTGCCGTGTTCATGCAGCCAGCGCTGGCCTGCCATACTTAAGAGGATGCAGTCACCGGGACAGTTTGCTGCAGTGGCCTGCGGCCTGGTGCTCGGATTATGCATCCTAATGGTTCTAGTCGGATGCCGCATCCAGCCTGCGCTGACGCCGCAACAAGCGGAGGGCAGGCGTCTCTACGACACGCGGTGTGCGCACTGCCATGAAGACAACGACCTGGGCTTAAAGAAGATTCCGCCCAAGCTTCATGGAGTCTTTGCGCACAGCACGCTGCCGAGCGGCGCGCCGGCGACAGATGCGGGGGTTGAGCGCGTGGTGCTGGCGGGCAAGGGCTTGATGCCTTCGTTTGCGGGGCGGTTCTCAAGAGAGCAGTTGGAGGCATTGGTCGCTTACATGCACACGGGAATGCGGGATGCGAAAACGCAGTAGGCTCGGAGAATTCCTCAAACGGAGGTGAAGCGATGAAGGTCGGAGTGATTGGATCAGGCAACGTCGGGCAGACGCTGGCGGCAGGTTTTGTGAAACAGGGGCACACGGTGATGGTGGGAACGCGCGATCCGGCGAAGCTGAAGGATTGGCTGGAGGCGAATCCGGATGTGCGAGTAGAGGATTTCAATGACACGGCCGCGTTTGCTGAAGTAGTCGTGCTGGCGGTAAAAGGTTCGGTGGCGGCAGCGGCACTGCACAAGGCAGGCAAGAAGAACCTGGAAGGGAAGCTGGTGATCGACGCGTGCAATCCCATCGCCGATGCGCCGCCGGTGAATGGAGTGCTGCAGTTTTTCACGACGATCAATGCCTCGCTGATGGAGCAGTTGCAAAAAGAATTTCCCGGTGCGCACTTTGTGAAGGCCTTCAACTCGGTGGGCGCGCCGCGGATGGTGAATCCCGAGTACAAGGGCGGTGTGCGCCCGACGATGTTCATCTGCGGCAACGATGACGGGGCGAAGGTGACGACAACCAAGATCCTGGATGAATTCGGCTGGGAGACCGCGGATATGGGCAAGGTGGAGGCGGCGCGGGCGATCGAGCCGCTATGCATGTTGTGGTGCATCCTGGGATTCACGAAGAACGAGTGGACGCACGCGTTCAAGCTGTTGCGGCAGTAGCGATGGCCTGACAGCGCCGATCACTCGTACCGGATTGCCTTCATCGGATCCGACGCCGCCGCGCGCCAGGCAGGCAGCGCGCAGGCCAGCGCGGCTAGCAGCGCCAGCACGCCGGTCGCGATCGCTAGCAGCAGGGGATTGCGCGAGCTTTCGGCGTCCCAGCTCGCCAGTAGCCTATTGAGCGCCAGGGTGAGAAAGATGCCGGCGAGAATCCCGGTGCCGATGCTTACGATGGTCGAGTTAAAGACGATGCCGAGGACGTGGCTCCGCCGCGCGCCAAGCGCGATACGAATGCCGAACTCATTTGTGCGCTGCACAACCGTATAGGAAACCACGCTGAAAAGGCCAACCGAGGCCAGCGCCAGCGCCAGAGCGGCAAATGCGCCGAAGAGCCAGGAGATCAGGTGTCCGCGAGCCCACTCGGGCTGTTCCCGAATCCAGCCGTCCAGGTCGCGGACGCGGCTATCAGTTTGCTGGTCGCGATCGACCGAGTTGACCGCAAGCTGCACCGCATGGAGCAATCGAAGCGGCGGGACCTGGGACCGGACCAGGATCTCCGTTCCCATCACCACGATAGCGCAGGTCCTGAAGCAAAATTCTCAATCGATGCTCCTTTGAATGAAGCGGCGCCGATTTCGTTAGATTATCGGAAAGGGATGGAGGAAAAGTTCTTCCGGCAAATCGATGACGGATGTCGCAGCACGTGGCCTGCCAAGTTGAACCGCCGATAAGTCGTAGAATTCATTTGCGAGAAGGGAATTAAACGATCTCCGGAGTGTCCGGCGCATAGGCAGCGTGTCCAAAAGCGAACAGTGCCTGGGCATTCGACTGCAGGCGCATTCAAGCTATACTGAGTTTTGTTATGGCATCCGAGAAAACCTTCTATCTAGAGACCTTCGGCTGCCAGATGAATGCCCATGACTCCGAAAAGGTGATTGGCACCCTGCAGCAGCAGGGCTACCGGCAAGTGGAAAAGGAAGAAGACGCAGGTCTGATCCTCTACAACACCTGCTCGATCCGCGACAAGGCTGAGCAGAAGGTCTTCCATCGTCTCAACGACTACAAAAAGCTGCACAAGGCAGGGAAGCGCTTTGGCGTTCTAGGCTGCGTGGCGCAGCAGGAGGGCGAGAAGATCTTCGAGCGGGCGCCGTACGTGTCGATGGTCTCGGGGTCGGCGTCGTATCGCAAGCTGCCTGAGATGCTCGCGCGGCTAGAGGCCGGTGAGAATCGCATCACGGGGCTGGACGACCGGCAGACCGAAGAGACGTTTGAGACCGAATTTACGGCGCGACAGAATCCTTATCGCGGCTACATCACCATCATTGAAGGATGCGACAAGTTCTGTTCGTTCTGCATCGTGCCCTACACGCGCGGCAAAGAGCGCAGCCGCACGTCGGCGTCAGTGCTGCACGAGGCGCGGAGAATCGCCGACCTGGGCTACACCGAGATTCAGCTCCTGGGCCAGAACGTGAACAGCTACCGCGATCCGGATGGGAAGATGAGTTTCGCCGAGCTGCTGGCAGCGGTGGGCGAAGTGCCTGGAATCCGGCGCGTGCGCTTTACCACCAGCCATCCGCGCGATTTTACGCGCGACATTGTGGAAGCGATCGACCACGTTCCCACGCTTTGCGACCATGTGCATCTGCCTGTGCAGTCGGGTTCGACGCGGGTGCTGCGTGCGATGGCCAGGGAATATACGCCGGAGTGGTATCTGGAGAGGATCGCCTGGATCAAGTCGGCGAAGCGCAGCATCTCGCTTTCGACAGACATCATTGTGGGCTTTCCCGGCGAGACCGAAGATGACTTTATTCAGACCATGAATCTGCTGGCAGAGGTTCAATACGATTGCGTCTTCGCATTCAAGTACTCTGCGCGGCCGAATACGCCGGCGTTGACAATGATCGACACTGTTCCGGAGAGCGAGAAGTCGATGCGACTTCAAGTGTTGCTTGATCGCCAAAGGGAGATTCAAAGGGTCAACTACTCCCGGCAGGTGGGGGAAGTTGTTGAGGTCATGGTGGAGGGCACGAATCCGTCACGCGGGCAGATCGCGGGCCGCAGCAGCAAGAATATTCCTGTCAATTTCACTACCTCGTTGCCTATTGCGCCGGCGCCTGGGAGTTACCATCACGTGAAGATTACAGGCGCTTTTCCGAACAGCCTCGTGGGAGAATGCGTCTAAAGGCAGGGACCAAGCCACCCCAGCGGGTTCAAACCGCCCGCCGGGGGCCCGGCAGGGAACAGAGGAACTAGGGACCGAGAAAGCAACCACGCGGTGAAGCAGAGTTGAGCACGAGGAGACACATGGACATCGAAGTCAGAATTCGTGGCCTGATGATGGATCCCTCAACCAACATGCCGATCGTGGTGTTGAAGGATGTGAGCTCCGAGGCTGTGATGCCGATCTGGGTCGGGATCTTCGAGGCCAACGCGATTGCGCTGGAGATCGAAAAGATGGCAGCGGCGCGGCCCATGACTCACGATCTCACCCGAAACCTTGTGCGACACCTGAATGGAGAGCTGGAAAAGGTTGTCATTACAGAGCTTAAGGAAGATACATTCTATGCAATTTTGTGCCTGAAACAGCAGGGCGAAGCAATCGCCGTGGATGCCCGGCCGTCCGATGCCATTGCGCTCGCGTTGCGGGCAGATTGCCCAATTTATGTTGCCGAGAAGGTGATGGAAACGGCAAAGCTGAATACCACGGGGCCACCCGAGGGTCCGACGGCGGAGCAACTGCGAGGCTGGCTCGAAGGCCTGAACGACGAGGACCTGGGCCGCTACAAGATGTAGCTGTGAAGCGGCACGAGAACTGGGCGGCGCCCGATTCAAAATCAACTTAAGGGTCTACAGGCCAGGAGCTTCCGCCAGGGAAGGGCCGTCCTTGGCCACGATCCCATA
>Ga0187851_10002719_pt1 | contig 15433 bp, 10 predicted proteins | sample June2016WEW_6_10_FD_132997 | JGI IMG/M metagenome (GOLD analysis project Ga0187851, IMG submission 132997) | Peatland microbial communities from SPRUCE experiment site at the Marcell Experimental Forest, Minnesota, USA - June2016WEW_6_10 | ecosystem: Environmental > Terrestrial > Soil >...
CCAGGTTGCCCAGCGCGCCGAAGAATCGCTCCACATCTGGATTGTCTTCCGGTTTTCCACCATGCAGGATGCTGCGCGCGAACGATCCGCACAAAATCGGCAGCACGCGAATATTGGCGCCATAAAGGTATTTGAGAAAGAGGACCTGGAATTCGATGGAGTGCTCCACGGAGTGGCAATAATCCTCCATCCGCACCGCGTTGGGCGCGGCCGAGGCGAGCTCATCCACCAGCCTTACATCTGTGACGGCGTCGCCGAACGGCGTTACGTACGGTTTGCGAGTGAGGCCGAATTTATCCGGCTCGCCGTAGTGCGACGTGCCGAGAACCACAAACGTGCGGTCCTGGTAAGCCGGCGCGAGCGTCGCGTAGGCGTCGCGATAGGATTCCCATCCGCCAAAGGGACTGACGTGCGGCGCGGCGATTCCGATTTGAGAATCGCCAGTGGCCGGCGCGGCGTCCTGCATGAATCCAGAAATGGTTTTGCGGGCTTCCTCGGCATCCTCCGGATAAGCCGACCCCGCGTGCGACGCTTCCCGTTTGGGAGCGGCTGCGAACTCGCTGACCCGCGCCGCGCGCAGCTGTTGGAATTTTTCGTCTTCCAGGAATCCGGCTTCGCTCAGCGCATCGTAGAGATTTTTTTCGATCTCGCCCACCTGGATCTCGCCCGTGATCCGCACCAGCGTGGCCCTCAGGTCCAGCACCGTCTGTTGTCCGTCAAAACAGGCCAGGCACGCAACCAATTGCGGAGGGATCAACAGCATGGAATCCGAGAACCGGAACGGGTCGCGGACCAGCAACCCCGGATGTTGAGGGTCGGACGATGGCACAAAGTCGAGATTCAATCGTAGACGCGGGAGCTGCTGAGACACTACAATCAATATCGCATGGCCGTACTGATTACCGGAGCCAACGGCGGATTAGGCAAAGCTGCAGTGGAAGCGTTTCTTGGGACGGGCGCAACCGTGTATGGCGCAGATCTCACGTGGAAGAATCAGCCGCGCTCAAATCCGCGTTTCCATCCCATTGAGGCGAATTTGATGGAGGCGGTCAAGCTCGCAGCTCCCGTGGATACTCTGCTGCACTTGGTGGGCGGTTTTGCCGGCGGCCAACCCGTGGCAGAAACCCCGGATGAAACTTGGGAAAAGATGTTGGACCTGAATTTGCGTTCAGCCTACACGATATTTCGTGCGGTATTGCCGGGGATGCTGAAAGCCGGAAAGGGCCGGATCGTGGCGGTAGGGGCGCGCGCCGCGTTGGACCCGATGGCGAATTTCGCGGCCTACAGCGTCTCTAAAGCCGCATTGGTGGCACTCGTAAAGACGGTCGCTTTGGAAGTGAAGGACACCGGTGTTACAGCTAACGTTGTTCTTCCCAGCGTGATCGACACGCCGGCGAATCGAGCGGCCATGCCTTCCGCCGACGCGTCCAAGTGGGTGACTCCCGAATCCATCGCGGGCCTGTTGGTATGGCTAACGTCGGACGCAGCGCGGGATGTCAACGGCGCAGCCATCCCAATCTACGGGCGCGCGTAAAATCCAGTTGGCAGACGAAAGCGTCTGCCCTACCCAGCTTCACGCTATTCATACCGCAGCAACGCCAGTGGATCCACTCGCGCCGCGCGACGGGCCGGGATCCAGCACGCGGCCAGCGCAACCAGCGCCAGCAGCAATCCCGCCGTGGCCAGCGTCATCGGATCGTTCGCGCGAACTTCGTAAAGCATTCCGGACATCAGCTGGCTCAATGCCAGCGATCCACCAATCCCGGCCAAAATTCCGGCAGCGATCATCCCCAGACTCTGCGAAAGCACATGCCGAATCAGATCGCGGGGCTGGGCGCCGAGCGCCAGGCGAACCGCCAGCTCGCGCATTTGCCAGCGCACCCGGCACGAGACAACTCCATAGACTCCGATGATCCCCAAAATCGCGGCCAATGCAGCGAACGCGCACAGCAGAGCCGCGGTGAAGCGCGGCTTCGACACCGATTCGGTCAGCCGTGCGTCCAGGGATTCAACTTTCGCGACGGGTTGATTGGGATTGATATCGGCGACCGCTTTACGAAGCTCCCGCGCGATCACACCGGCATCCAGTGGCGACCGCAATATCAATCCCACATCGGTCAATCCGTCGGATGGCCCGTACGGATAATAAACCGCGGGTTCCGGCGCCGCTGCAAGGCCCGAAGTCTTGACGTTGGCGACGATGCCGGTGATTTCGCACCACGGATTCGTGTCCGAGCCAAAGCGGATGCGCTGGCCGATGGCGCTTTCGCCGGCGAAATATTTGTCCACCAGCGCGCGATTCACAACCACCCGATTCCCGTCAGAGCTTTCGAACAGCCGGCCCTTCCACAGCGGAATTTGCATGACGCTGAAGATTCCAGGGCTAGCCGGTTGAAATCTGGCGATGGGCCGGCGGCCGGCCACCGGTGCACCGCGGCCTTCCACATAAAAAACATTCGTAGCATGCCATGTTCCCGGCGGGATTTCACCGGAACTCGTGATAGCCGCAGCCTCCACGCCGGGCAGATGTTGCGCGCGTTCCAGCAGTTGATCCAGAAAATCGATTTGCCGTGAGCCGCGCTGGCCAGGAAGAGTCAGCGTGGCCGCGATCAAATGATCCGGCGCGAAACCCAGATTCTGATACCGCATTTTCCAGAAGCTTTTCAGCATCACACCGGCGCCTGTGGAAAGCACCAGCAGAGTCGCGATCTCAAGTGCTGCCACGCTCGATAAAATCCGCAAAGATCCTCGCCCGCCGATCACCGCGGCCTCGCCCGCTTTCACCAATTCCGCAAGGCGGATATCGGTAGCGCGAAACGCGGGCAGCAAACCGAATAGAATCATCGTCGCCATGCCGCACGCCACCGCGAAAGCCAACACGCGAAGATCAAACGGCAGATCGTCCACGCCAGCGAGCTGGTACGGACTGAACTTTAGGATCGCGCCGCGCAGCAGCCAAGCCAATCCCACGCCTGCTCCGCATGCCAAGAAACTGAGCAGGGCGCTTTCGGTCATCAACTGAGCGATCAAACGGGCGCGCGACCCTCCCAGCACTCTCCGGATCGCGAATTCCCGATCTCGCTCCGTCAACCTTGCGAGCAAGAGATTGCTGACGTTGGCGCAGGCGATCCACAACAGGAATCCGGCAGCGGCCAGCAGCACCAGGCTGGCGGTTTTCGCGTTTCCATAGAGATAATCCCGTAGCGCCAGCATTTGGATGCTGATCGAAGTGATCCAGGGCGGATGCGGCAAACGCGACTGGATCACCATCAAATCGGCGTTGGCCAGCTCGCGCGTCACGCCAGGCTTCAGCCGTCCAACGACATTTCGGATTATAGTAACGTCGCGAAACGCGAGTTCGGCCGCTTCATCTTTCGCGAGCGGCGTAACCAGATCGATCCCATCTACGCCCGGAAACACAAAACCGCGTGGCAGCACGCCAATGATTCGGAACTGCTGGCCATCCAACATGACGGGCCGTCCCGCGATTTTCGGATCGGCCGAGAATTGGCTGTGCCACAGCGCATCGCTCAAGATCGCCACCGCCTCGGCGCCCTTGGAGTCTTCCTGCGAGGTGAAATTGCGCCCAATCGCCGGCTGCATTCCGAGCAAAGGCAGCAACACGGCCGACACGCGCGCCGTATGCACCTCCATCGGTTGGTCCAGGCCGGTCAGATTGCGAGTCTGATAGTTGTACGCGGCTAGGCCTTCGAAAGTCTGATTCTGCCGTCTCCATTCGAGAAAGTGCGGCGTCAATGTCACCTCATCGGTGCTGCTGCCATGCAGAAGCTGCGTCATCCAGACCAAGCGGTCGGGATCGGCGTAAGGCAGCGGCCGCAGTGCAACGGCGTTCAGCACGGAAAATATTGCGGTGGTGACGCCGATCCCTAGCGCGAGCGATAAAATCGCGGCAAGGGTGAATCCGGGCCGACGGAGCAGGATGCGGATTGCATAACGCATGCTCTATTCATACCGCACCCAGGCCCCGGTCCCCGGTCCCGAACCCCGCAGTTAGTCGCGCCGCAAGGCGGCCACCGGATCCACGCCTACAGCCCGCCGCGCCGGAATTGCACAGCCCAGCACGCACGCCGTGGCCAGCACCAGAATCACACTCGTGAACGTCGCCGGATCGTTCGCCGAAACCCCGACCAGCGCCATCCTCAGCACGCGTGTCACGGCCAACGCCGCCGCCAATCCCACCGCGAGCCCCAGTGCGGCTGGCCGTAGGCCCTGTACAAAAACTAGCGTAAGAATGTCGCGTGGCGCGGCGCCCATCGCCATGCGGATACCGATTTCCTGCGTGCGCTGGCTCACCGCTTGCGCCACCACCGCGTAGAGCCCAACGAACGCCATTACCAGCGCTATCCCGGCGAAAATCGTTAGCACCACGCTGATCGATCCCACATTCAGCCGATTTAGCGCGATGCGGCTCTCCAGCGTGCGCAGATCGTACGCCGGAAGATTTTCGTCCACGCTCCGCAGCTCCCGCCGAAATGCCTCGGCCAGACCGGTGGGCGGGACGCGCGTGCGCGCGGCCAGAAACATCGCACGCTGTGGACTACCGTCATAGAGCGTGTAAATCAGCGGTACGCGTTCCGCACGACGGAGATCCTGTTGGATATTTGGCGCGATTCCGATCACTGTGAACCATTGCTGCCCGATGTGTTGTCCGATGTGTTGCCCGACGCGCAGATGCTTCCCGATGGGATCCGCTCCCGCGAAATATTCCGAGGCGAATGCTTCGTTGACGATTATCGCACCCGCTTCACGAGACTGGAAGGCGCGTCCTCGCCGCAGGTCTGCGCGCATCACTTGAAAATAATTTGCGCTGATCGTCAGTCCTTCCACAGCAGGGATAGCGACACGCGATCCTTCCAGCTCACAACTGAATTGCGTCATGCCGAAGCCCCATGTCGGCAGCGCGGATGTGAGCGCCACACCCTCCACGCCCGCGACCGATTCCAGGCGCGCCTTCAATTGTCCATAAAACGCCACCTGCTCTTCCTCCCGCCGGTACTTTCCTTCCGGCAGATCCATCTGCATGGTCAGGATGTTTGACGGGTCGACGCCGATCGGCGCGCGATAGACATTCAGCGAACTGCGGATCAGCAGCCCCGCGCCCGCGAGCAGCACCATGCACAGCGCCATTTCGAACGCCACCAGAAGATTCGCAATCGCGCGCCCACGCGTGCCGCCCGACGCACCCTGGCCACCGTCCTTGATCGTATTGTTCACGTCGACGCGGGCTAAGCGCAGCGCGGGAGCCAACCCAAACAGAACGCTGGCGCCGATCGTGATGGCCGCAAAATAAAACAACACTTGAGGATTCATCGAAAAATCCATCCACGGTGGCCGCTGCAATTTCGCCGTGGCGTGATCGAACCAGCGCAAACCTCCGAGCGCGATCAGACATCCCAGCAGCCCGCCGGCCATCGCGAGCGCTACGCTTTCCACCAGAAGCTGCCGCACAATCCGCGCCCGCCCCGCACCGATCGCCATGCGGATGGAAATTTCCCGCGCCCGCACCACCGCGCGGCCCAGCAGAAGATTGGCGACGTCCGCGCAGGCGATCAACAGTACGAATCCCACTGCGACAAGCTGCGCAATGAAAAGTGGCCGCGCCGCATACACTCCGTAAAGCATCAGGATCGGTTGCACGTCTACTAACGGTTCCCGCGTGGTCGCGCGTCCGCCAATGAGACTGCGCGCGAACGCTTCGATTTCGCTACGTGCGGCCCCGAGCGTCGCACCGTCGGCGAGCCTCGCGAACAGCATCGGATCGCGGCTACCGGCTCGGCGCGAAAACGGAATCCACAGCGCTGTATCTTCCGGGAATCGCATCCCCGCCGGCATCACTCCGACTATCGTGCGCGGTATCTCATCCACGCGAACCGTCTTGCCGATCACCCCCGGGTCAGCGCCATAGCGATCTTGCCAAACGCCGTGGCTAAGCATTACCAACGGTGCGCCGGTGCGCTCATCTTCGGTAGTGAAGACCCTTCCAAGCAGTGGAGCGCGTCCCAGCATCTGGATGCCGCCAGCCGAAATCTCGAAGCAGCTATAGCGTTCCGCCGGACCGGCCGCATCACTAAGACTCACAGGCCCGTAGCGGAATGCACCCACGCGATCAAGCGACGTCACGCGAGCCCGCAGTACGCGCGGATCGAACAGATTTTTCGAAAACTCGGCCATGTGCGTCGGGCTGATACCGATCAGCACCACACGATCTGGCTGGTTGATCCCGATATCGAAAGCGAATGCCTTGCTGACGATTGTGTAGACCGCCGTGTTTGCTCCGATTCCTAGCGCGAGCGCGGCAATCGCCGCCGTTGTTACACCCGGGCTGCGCGAAAGCATGCGCAACGCGTAGCGGAAATCCCGCCACATCGATTCCAGCCACACAAAGCTCCACATCTCGCGGCAAGTCTCTTTGATCAGCGTGGCGTTCCCGAATCGGCGGGCATCCCCACGCATTTCCAGATGAAACCGCAGCTCGTCCTCGAGATCGCGATCCAGCCGCCGTCGGGCGAACAGCTTTTTAAAGAATCTCGTTAGTGCTCCCATCAATCCTTTATGGGAGCGATTATGAACCCACCTTGGCTCCATGTCAAGCCACACCTCAACGCCAAAAAACCGAGCCGCGACCGGGAGGAAGCGCTACCACGACCGCTAGAGCTAGCGGCTCCCTTGGGATCGCTCCCTTCCAGTCGCGGTTCGGCTCCACTGCCGAAATGTCACTCGTATCGCAAAGCCACGATCGGATCCACTCTCGCCGCGCGGCGGGCCGGAATGTAGCACGCCAAAACGGCAACCGCAGTTAGTCCGAGCGATAGCGAGACGAAGGTAAGAGGATCACCGGCGCTGACTCCGTAGAGCAGGTGCGAGAAGCTGGAAAGTACCCGGGCGAGAATAAGAGCGGACACTACGCCAATTACGAGACCCACCACGGCCAGCCGAAGGCCCTGACCAATTACCATGCGGAAAATGGCCGCCTTCTGGGCTCCCAGGGCCATGCGAATTCCAATCTCCCGAACGCGCTGGGCGGTCGCATAAGAGACCACGCCGTAGATTCCAACCGAAGCGAGCAGCAGCGCGAGGCCGGCAAAGGCGCCGAGCAGGATCATGATGAAACGCTCCGAAGTCATGGACCGAGAGACAATCTCCTGCATGGTTCGAATGTTATAAATCGGCTGTCCGCTATCCACTCCATAAACCACCGGCTTGATTGCGTTGAGGATAGCCGGAGCCTCGAGAGAAGTACGAACCAGTAACGTTATATCGCCGCGGAACAGCGGCACAGATTCATCCGGAAGCTGGTAGAAGGAAATGTAGATGTGATTTTGGGTGTAGAGATCGGGATCGCCCATCCCCCAATGTCTGACGTGCGCAACTACGCCGACGATTTGCGCCGGCTGCCAGTGACCGACGGTTATGGTTTCGCCGACCGGGTTCCGGTTTGGAAAATAGGTGCGCGCGAGCACGCTGTCAATGACGATGACCGGCTCGGACTTGGTGGTGTCTTCGGGAGTGAAAAAACGGCCTCGAAGGAGCGGCAATCCCATCGCGCGCAGGTAATCCGGCCCCGTTTCATAGTAAAGCGCACGCGGCGCTTCCGAGACGTAGTTGGGCTTTACGTTTCCGATCCAGAAGGGGCCGGCGTTGCTCGTGTGACTCAGTGGAACCAGCGTGGTCAGATCCGCCGATTGTACGCCGGGGATTTGGCGGATGCGCTCGATCAACTGTTGATAGGTCGCTCGCATGGTTGCGCCTGTCCTCGAAGCCGATGGCGAAAGTCCGACCTTGAAAGTGATGAGGTGTTGCGTATCGAAGCCTGGATTCGCCTGCCACAAATTGTGGATGGTCCGAAAGAGCAGGCTGGCGCCCGTTAGCAGGACCAGAGTCAGCGCCATTTGGATCACGACGAGAATACGTTGAGCGCGAAGCTGGGCGCCTGCGGAGCCGCGAGTTCCTTCCTTGAGCGCGGGTTGTAGATCCGTATTCGCGCCCTTCAACGCAGGCGCGAGACCGAATAGAATTCCGACCACCATCGAAACGGCAAAAGTGAAGAGGAGGACTGGCATGTCGATGCCGATCTTGTCTCCACGCGGAAGAGCGCCCGCCATCGCGGCCAGCGCGGGGCTCATAGCCCATTTTGCAACCACCAGTCCGAGAACTCCGCCGGCGAGGGAGAGAAGCACGCCTTCTGAAACCAACTGGCGGACGATGCGTGCGCGGCCGGCCCCCAGCGCCAGGCGAATTGCAAACTCCCGCGTGCGCCCCACGGAACGCGCCAACAGAAGATTGGCGACATTGGCGCAGGCGATGAGCAACACCAGCCCCACAGCTCCCAGCAAGAGCAGGAGTGTTTGACGGGCATCTCCGACGATTTCCTGTTGCAGCGGAACGACCTCGGCTTCCACGCCTCGATCCGCCGCCGGATAAATCTGCCTGAGCCGGCTTTCCATCGCGCTCATCTCCGCCGATGCCTGTGCCACGGTCACGCCGGGCTTTAGGCGAGCGATGCAGAGAACGGTGTGAAACGTGCGATCGTTTATGAAAAACGGATCGCCCTGGCCGAGCGGCGTATAAACATCGGCGTCATTTGCGCTGATCCCTAAGTGAAATTCGGACGGAAGAATTCCGACGATCGTGTACCCAAGCCCATCCAAGATGATTGGCGTCCCGAGGGCATTTGGATTGCCGGCGAATCGATTTTTCCACAGGCGATTGCTGATAATGACTACGGGCGCGCCGTTCGGCCGGTCTTCCTCCGGCGAGAACTCACGGCCGAGGGCTAGCTTTACGCCCAGTGTGCTGAAGAATCCCGCGGAGATCTGGTTGCCATCCACATGTTCGGGCGTCCCGGGACTGGTCAGATCGAATCCGAGATATCTCACAGCAGCCATTTTCTGGAATGAGCCGGCCTGGATTTGCCAATCGTGGAAATCGGGATAGGAGACAGACATCTCGCGCTTGAGGGACATGCTGTTCTCTCGAACCCAAACTAGCCGATCCGGCTGGTTGAACGGCAACGGCGCCAGGACCACGCTTTGGACCACGCTGAAGATGGCGGTATTCGCGCCGATTCCGAGCGCGAGAGTCAGGATGGCGACGATCGCAAAGCCGGGCGACCGGACGAGCATTCGGATGCTGAATTCGACGTTGCGCATTCTTTCATTGTAGGCGGCGGATAAACACGGATAATGATCTCATGAGGAAATTTTCGGGTCCCGAGCTCAAGGACGCGCTCGCCAACTTGCCCGGCTGGAGCGTCGCCGATGGAAAGCTGCACAAGGAATACAAGTTCGCCGATTTCATTCACGCCTTTGGCTTCATGGCCACCGCCGCGCTCGGAATCGAGAAGATGGATCACCATCCGGAGTGGTTCAACGTCTATAACCGCGTAACGGTAGACCTCTCGACGCACGACGCCGGAGGAATCACATCCAAAGATGTCGATCTGGCCAAGCTCCTGGATGCCACCGCGGCCAAGCTGCAATGAAGCTTGTATTGCTCTTGAGCTGCGCCGCCAGCCTCTGCGCGCAGCCCGCGTTCGACGAGCCGATCGAGAGCGCGATTAAAGCCGGACTCATTCCCGGCGCCGTGCTTCTGGTAGGCCACGACGGAAAGATCGTCCACCGCAAGGCGTATGGCGAACGGGCGCTACTGCCGAAACGCGAGCCCATGACTGTGGATACGATCTTCGATGCGGCTTCGCTGACCAAGGTGATAGCCACCACACCGTCGGTGATGAAGCTTTTCGAACAGGGCAAGATCCGCCTCAACGACCCGGTTACGAAATACTTGCCCGAGTTCCAAGGCGGCCACAGTGATATCACCATCCGTAACCTGATGACGCATTTTTCTGGACTCCGGCCGGATCTGGATCTGGAGCCCCCATGGAGCGGTTATGAGACGGGTATTCAGCGGGCATTAATCGACAAACCGGCGGGTCCGCCGGGCTTCCGATTCGTTTATAGCGACATCAATTTCATCTTAATGGGCGAGATTGTTCGGCGCTTAAGCGGCAAAACTCTTTCAGAATTCGCCCGCGAAAACGTTTTTGACCCTCTTGGAATGCGAGAAACGACGTTTTTGCCCCCTTCGGCCCTGCGCCCACGCATCGCACCCACGGAATTGGACAAAACCACGGGGCAGCCGCTCCGAGGCGTGGTTCACGACGACACCTCGCGTTACATGGGCGGCGTGGCCGGCCATGCCGGATTGTTCACCACCGCGGACGACCTGGCCAAGTTTGCGCAGATGATGATCGACGGTGGCGAAGCCAACGGGACACGGATTTTCTCCCCATTGACCGTTCAGAAGTTCACCTCGCCGCAATCGCCCGCCGATCAGCCCATCTTACGGGGCCTCGGCTGGGACATTGACTCGCCGTTTTCGAGCAATCGCGGAGAGCTGTTTCCCATTGGCTCCTATGTACACACCGGGTTCACGGGCACCTCAATCTGGATCGATCCTCTGAGCCGCAGCTACGTGATTCTGCTCGCGAATTCCGTGCATCCCCATCGTGGGAAATCACTTACCTCATTGCGTGGACGAATTGCCACCATCGCCGCTGCGTCCTTCGGAATCACCGCGCCGGGAGTTTCGCTCACCGGATACAACGAAACCATCGTCGGCCCTGGATTGCATCGAGTGGTGGAGCCGAAGGCAGAGGTTCTGACCGGTCTGGACGTTCTCGCGCAGGAAAACTTCGCTGCGCTGGCCGGCAAACGGATCGGCATGATTACCAATCACACGGGTTTGTCCCGCGATGGGAAGCGCAACATCGACCTGATGCTGGCCGCAGGGATCAAGATCGCGGCCGTGTTCTCACCGGAGCATGGCCTGGCTGGCACCGAAGACCAGGAAAATGTTACGGATACCAAAGATTCGGCAACCGGTTTGCCGGTGATCAGCCTATACGCCGGACCCACGCGCCGCCTGACTCCCCAGATGCTGGCCGGCGTGGACGCCCTGGTTTTCGATATCCAGGATGTGGGCGCGCGCTTTTACACCTATTCCTGCACTATGCTTTCCAGCATGGAGGAAGCAGCCAAGCAGCATTTGCCGTTTTACGTGCTGGACCGTCCTAATCCCGTCACTGGAGTGCATGTGGAAGGGCCGGTCCTGGAGCGCGATCTGGAATCTTTCGTCGGCTGCTTCGAGATTCCAGTGCGGCACGGCATGACGTTCGGCGAACTCGCGAATATGGCGAATAGCGAGCGGAATCTCGGCCTGGATTTGCACGTGGTAGCGATGCGCGGCTGGGATCGCGGCGATTGGTTCGATGCCACGGGCTTGCCCTGGGTGAATCCTTCGCCGAATATGCGCAGTCTAAATGCTGCCACGCTATATCCTGGCGTGGCGATGCTGGAAGCATCCAAGAACTATTCCGTGGGCCGCGGCACCGACTCTCCGTTTGAGCAAGTGGGCGCCGATTGGATACACGGCCCGGAGCTAGCGGCATTTCTTAACAGCCGATATATTCCGGGGGTGCGCATTTATCCCACGTGCTTTCGTCCCAACAGTTCCAATTTTGCCGGACAGCTTATCGAAGGTGTCCGGTTCGTTGTAACGGATCGTAACGCGTTCGATAGCACCAGGCTGGGCTTGGAGCTTGGTTACGCTTTTGAAAAGCTATATCCCAGCAGGATTCCTTGGGACGTCAATAGGTTCTTGATTGGCGATCACGAGGTGGTCGCGGCGGGCAAAACGGGGGCCGATCCAAGAACAACCGTCCAGAAGATGCAGGACGCTCTGGCGGCTTTCGTGAAGCGGCGAGAGAAATTCCTGCTGTATAAATAGGCAGGTGGCAGCCCGAGTCCGTACGGTTCGGAGCTCCAACGGGCATGAGTGCCCGCCTCCCGAGCCGACAAGAGTATCGGTCCGTGGTTAGACTGCCGCCAACCCAGGCGACCGCCGGCTTCGCGCCTAAGCGTCGGCCGGCTCCGCCCCTTTAGGCCACCGCCGATTTCGCGGAAGTTCCCTTGGTCTCGCTCTTGGGCCGGTTCTTGCTACCCGGCGGCCGGCCGCGTCTTTTAATATTGGACATCCAGGCTGGCGGCCGTCCGCGGCGTCTGCCGCGTCCCCGAGCCAGACGCTCCAAAGTCATGATTGCCTCTTCAATTTGCTCACGCTCAGCGCGCAAATCCGCCAACATCTTGTTGATGTCCATTCCTTAGCCTTCTCCCCAATTTTTTAGTCTGAAAAACTGCCTTCCGTTCTGGAAGCCGAACAAAACCTGCGTAACTTATTAACGTTGTAATAAAAGTTGTACCGTATTTTTTGTCGCGATTCAAGTGTTTTGTTCGGAAAGCCGAACAGAAAGTTTATGGTACCTGACACTCGATCTTGACTGCAAGCATTCCAAATCAGGCCGCGCGCCCCCTTTTCCAGAAGAAATAGAACGGTAACCCCAGCGCTACCAAACCCACTCCCATCAGCGACTCGCGAGGCGATTTTAGAAGCGTTGATACCACTAGGCAGGCAATGGCTAGTACGAAAACCACCGGAACAAGTGGGTATCCCAATGTTCGATAGGGCCGCGGCATTTCCGGCCGCTTGAATCGCAGAACGATGACCGCCGCCGTGGCCATTCCATAAAGGATAACGCTGGCGAATATAACATACGTATATAGCTGGCTGTACCTGCCGCTCAACACCAGCAGCGCGCCCCACGCGCTTAACGCCAATATGGAAACGCTGGGGGTCCGATGCTGAGGATGGACGAAAGCAACGCGGCGGAAGAACAGGCCGTCGCGCGCCATCGCGAAGGGAACGCGCGATCCGGACAGGATTGACCCGTTCAACGCGGCAAAAATGGAGATCATGGCCACGATACTGACCGCATTTGCCCCGAATGAGCCCAGGATGCGGCGCATTGTCTCCGCAGCCACCCGCGCACTCGAGGCAACTTCGGCTGCCGGTAGGACGTAGAAATAGGCGAGATTCGCAAGCAGGTAAATCGCGATCACTACTAGCGTGCCAGCAATTAAGGAGCGTGGCAGGTTCCGTTGTGGGTCCCGTATCTCAGAAGCAACCATGCTGACGTTGTTCCAGCCGTCATAGGCCCAAAGTGCGGCTACTAGTGCTGCGAAAAAACCAGTAATACCCCCTGGCGCAGGGATGGAGGTATGATAATTCGCCACGCTTCCATGGCCTGTCCCGAGCCCGATCACGATAATTCCCGCAATCAGCCCCACCTTCAAGATCGTTACAATTACTTGCAGATCGCCGCTTACCTTCACGCCGAAATAATTAATCAGCGCCAGCACCACGATTACTCCCATGGCCAGCAATTGACCGTAACGGATTTCAAGTGGCTGTCCTGATTCACCGAGGGGTAGTGGGACTACCACCCATACGGCGTTCATCTCCGGTCGAAAGTTCGCCAGGTAGATGAAAAAACCGGTTGCAAGAGTTGCGATGGATCCGCTCTTGGCCACCCACATCTGTGTCCAGCCGTAAATGAACGCCCACAACGGTCCATAGGCTTCTCGCAGGTAAACGTATTCGCCACCGGCTTGGGGCAGCGCCGCGGCCAGCTCGGCATAGCTCAAGGCGCCGAACAGCGTCAGCATTCCGCCAAAAATCCACACGGCGAAAACCATCGCGGGTGAGCCGACACTTTTCACCATGTCGTTCGGCACCAGGAAAATGGCGCTTCCGATAACGGTGCCCACCACGATGGCGGCGGCGCTCCAGATGCCGAGGTCGCGCTTGAGCTCGGCGTGGCCGGCTACGGCTTCAGGCAGTTTTTCGAGCATTTGAGGATTCTCCTAGTACCAGCGAAACAACACAGCCGGTTAGAAATGTCGCGGTGGTTCCTATCAGGACATACCACGTGAAAGCAATGTTCGTCCACCGTTTGACGGCAATCATCAACAGCAAACCCGCAACCATGGCGATGATGGCGGAGTTTTCCTGAACACGCTTGGTGAGCAAGCCGAGCAGAAACACGCCTAAGAGGGAACCGTACAAGATGGATGCAATGGTGAGGCCGGCTTCGAGTACCGATCCCCAATGGCGTGCTACCAGGCCTACCAGGAATAGGATCACTGCCCAGAGAACCGTGGCTCGCCGCGCCATCGCCAGATAATGAGTCTCAGTTGGCAGGGAATGGCCCTGCCCCACACGCCGGGCCACGAGTGGTTTGTAAAAGTCCATAACGGTGGTGGATGCCAGCGCGTTCAACGCCGCGCTGAGGTTCGACATGCCGGCGGCGAGAATTGCGGCAATCACCAGCCCCGCGACGCCGGCGGGCAGATTGTTCCAAACGAAGCTCGGGTACAGCGCTTCGGCGGGCTTAGGGGCAACCAGATGCATGTCTGAACAGTGGACGAACAGCAGCAGGCCAATGAACAGAAACAGCGCGAATTGAAAGAAGATCACCGCCCAACTGGAGAAGAGCGCCGCGCGGCTTTGTCCTTCGTTCTTGGCAGCGAGAAGACGCTGCACCAGCAACTGCTCCGTCCCGTGACTGGCAGTGGTGAGAAAGCATCCGCCGATCAACCCGGCCCAAAAGCTGTAGTTTCGAGAAAAAAAGTCGAAAGTCCAGGAAAACCGAAAATCGAACATCTGGAATTTGTGCGCCGCATCCGCCACATGCTGAACATGCGTCCAGCCGCCAGGAATCTGGTGCAGGATGACGAAGAAGCTCAGCACCGCTCCCGCGACATAGAGGAACATCTGGACCACGTCGGTCCAGATCACGGCCGTCATTCCTCCCTCAAAAGTGTAAAAGAGTGTAAGGCAAACGATCGCGAAGATGGATACTACTTCGCCGGTTCCAAGAATGGTGGAAATGACGATGGAGACCGCGAACACGCGCACGCCTTCAGCCAGCGCGCGCAACAGTAGGAACGTGCCGGCCGTGAGTCTGCGGATGCGCTCCCCGAAGCGGCGCCGCATCAGCTCATAGGCAGTGAACATTTCACCGCGAAAATACTGCGGCAGGAACAGGACCGAGATCACAATGCGCGCGGCCAGGTATCCCAGGATAAGCTGCAGAAACTGGAAATTTCCATTGAACGCGAGCACCGGCGTACCGATGACAGTGAGCGTACTGGTTTCCGCCGAAACAATGGAGAGCGCGATAGCCCACCAGGGCGCCGCGTGCCCGCCGAGAAAATAATCCTTCAGACTGTGCTGGCTTTTGCGGAACCGCGCCCCAAACCAGGTGATCGCGAGCAGGTACGCGGCGATAGTGCCCCAGTCGAGAAAACGCATGAGAAAGCGGATGATAGCATGAGCAGTCCCCTCGGATTCTGCGCATATTGATGCATCGAGCTGGACGCCCAGCTCATGAGCGCCGCCGAGGTGAAATCAGGAATCTTCCCGGCCTCGTTTTACGAGACGAACCACGCCCATCATCCCCAAGCCGATGGAGAGCATGAACACAAGACCAGAAGGCTCGGGCGTGCCGGTGCCG
>Ga0187851_10002721_pt1 | contig 15422 bp, 15 predicted proteins | sample June2016WEW_6_10_FD_132997 | JGI IMG/M metagenome (GOLD analysis project Ga0187851, IMG submission 132997) | Peatland microbial communities from SPRUCE experiment site at the Marcell Experimental Forest, Minnesota, USA - June2016WEW_6_10 | ecosystem: Environmental > Terrestrial > Soil >...
AATCTCTCAGCCGCCGTCTTTTCCCCACCGTGCAACGCTGAACTGCGCGCCGGCGAATAGGATCAAGCCGGAAATGTAGGCCCAGAAAAGCAGCCCGACCGAGACGTAAAACGGCCCGTAGAATTCGCGCAAGCCAAGGTGCGGCAGAACCGCCACGAAAACAAATCGCGCAACGAGCCAGACCAGGCCGGTGATGATCGCGGTGCGCAGGACCGGCCGCCACGGCACCTTGCGATTGGGCAAAATCCAATAGACACTGAAGAAAAACAGAATCGAAGCGACGCCGGTGGAGATGGCCAGCCACACGTAGCTCAATGCGCCGTAGGAATAGTTCAGCGTCTTGAAAAACCAGTTTTCTCCAGGGTGTACGAGCGCAGCAGCGAGCGGCTTATCCACGCTGACGTTCACCAGCATGCTGGCCACCCCAAGAACCACCATCAAAAGAGCCAGTCCAAAGGCGATGGCCTGGTTATAGAGGTAATTGCGGCTCTTGGTCACACCCCAAGCCTGATTGAGAGCTACCTCCAAAGGCAGGAAGATACCTGTGCACGAGATGAGAATCATCGTCAGCGAGAGGGCCTGTACTCCGTGTTTCGTCGACAACGCCGCTGCCGCCTCAATGCTGTTGGCCAGCCAGTTCGGATCCTTTGTTACCGAGGGCAGAAAGAAGTTCACCATGTCGTTGACCACGTCGACCATCGCCTGCGAGTGGAAGACGCGCAGCGCCAGCGTGTAAAGCAGGATGACAAAGGGAATAAAGGAAAGGATGGCATTGGCCGCAACGCTGAAGGCGTAAGTGTGCACCTCGCTGTCGAGCAGATACGCGATCAGTGCCGTGCCGCTCTTACGCCAACGGAACCACTTGGACTTCGTCGCCGGCTGCTCGGGATGCTTCGCGGCGGCGGCAATCGCAGCGCCGGCCTCGCGGGCTTCTTCGAGCGCAGTGTGCGAGTCGTCGGCCAATGGTGCGTTCCTTTCATTCAGCCCGCGATGGAAACGGGTTGCCAGGCAAAGCGCGTTGTTCGGAGGCGCTGAAAATAGAATAGCTCGTCGCGCATAAGAAAAGCCGGCAGAAGGTGCCGGCCTGAAAAGCCAAAGTACCGAGCCAGATGGGCCTGGCGCTGGAGCCGGCGTTTATTCGTTCCGCAGCTTTTTGATCGCCGAGCGCGCCGCGCTGCGCAGGCCGTCATCTACATCCGCAGCCCACTCCTCAAGCTTCGGCACGAATCGCATCAGCCCACTGTTGCCCATGGCGATGGCCACGTTGCGGCGCAGGCCCAGGAATCCGGCGCGGCGCACCGGCGAGCCGTTGAATTCCCGCTCGAACGACTCCTCGTCCAGAGAGCCCAACCAGTCCAGTGCCGGGTTGATAAGCTCCGGGCGCGGCTCTAACTCCGAATCCGTCACGATGGGCGCTTTTCGATTCCACGGGCACACATCCTGGCAGATATCGCAGCCGAAGACCTGGCGGCCAATGCCCGGCATCAGATTCTCTGCAACTGGTCCCTTGTGCTCGATGGTCAAGTACGCGATACAGCGTGTCGCGTCCATTTGATAGGGCGTGTCGAGCGCGCCAGTCGGGCAGGCGTCGATGCAGCGCGTGCAGGTGCCGCAGCGATCAGGCAGCTCGAAGGAGCTTCCCCCAGGGGCTAAAGCCCCGGAGTTTCCTGCTGATTCATCAGCACGACTAGAGTGGTGCTCTGACACTTCGGGCATTCCGGAGGCGTTTTCCGCTGACTCGCTAACTCGCTGACTCGCTGACTCGCTCACCGGCAGCGCAGTCAGCAGTACTGCAAGAAATCCCCACGAGCCCAGCCTGGGATGGATGAGGCACGTATTCTTGCCGCTCCAGCCCACGCCTGCCGCAACAGCCAGAGCCCGTTCGACGACTGGGCCCGTGTCGACATACGCACGCGATTCGAACTCGCCGAACCGCTTGTGCAGCTCCGCATCCAGTGAGTTCAACCTTTTCAGCAGCACTTTGTGATAGTCGCTCGGCTTTCGCTCGCCCTTTTCGTCAACTCGGCTACTCCACGCATACCGCGCAATCCACCCACTCCGTGGGTTTTGCGTTTTGGACGAGAGGGGTGCGTTGGCGTAGTTATAGCTCGCAAAACAGACAATCGCCGAGCGTGCCCAGGGAAAAGGAACTGCCGCACGCTCTCGCAATAGACGGCCATTCTCGCTGGCTCGCTCTAGGTAGCGCATGGTTCCAGCGCGGCCTCTGGCCACCCAGTCGCGAAAGCGCTCCGCGTCGCGCGCCTCGGCCTCATAGGGCAGCGCCACCAATCCAGCCTCGGCAAATCCTGCATCCATTGCCAGGGCACGAACATCGCACTGGCGTAGGCCCGAGATCGAACGCGGACTAACGGCGGCATCTTTCACGGAACTTTCGTCACCTCGGGCGCGTAACAGATACCGGTGTTCATTAGCGGACGGGTGAAGTGGAAAACGCACACCCAGTGCCGCGGCGGTTCACCGCAAGAGCGCTCAGGCGCCCTGCAAATTCAGCATATTCCCCCAGCGCGGCGTTTGGTGGTTTTGGCCCGCCGCATGCAACAAGGTAGGTTGAAATTGTTAACGCGCCGGCTCGCAGATTCGTTTGAACGTGTGAAAGCGACGCCGCAGGTCGCGCAGAAGGAGATTCCAATGAACGATCCCCGGTTCCAAACCGCCATTCATTTCGTTATCGATACCACCGAACTCGTCAGGGGCTACGAGGAGCAGTTTCTCGAGCAACTTGCGCCACTGGTATGCGGCCAGAGCGTGACGCTCGACCTGCGCAAAGTGACGCGCGTCGACGCCGCCGGCCTGGCCGCGCTGATCACGCTGTATTGCGATGCGTGCAAGGCTGGCCACAAATTCCGCATCAGCAACCCTTCGCACCACGTTGCAGAACTTCTCGCCCTGGTGCGGCTCGACAGGCTCCTCGTTACTGGGCTCGAAGACGAGCACGGTTGCACCGGCCTCGAGCTTCAGGAATCGGCGGCGTGACTTGATGTGCTCAAGGCTGAACGAGTTGCGAGCCACGATTTAGTTCTCACCGAATTCCCGCCTGGCCGCCCATGCTGTCGACGAACTTTTGAATCGTAACCGACGCGCGCTTTGAAGATTGAACCACGCCGATTCTAGATGACAGAGGACGGGTCGACTGTCTCTGAATACGGTATTTCTCGCCGCGAATCAGAGGCTTACGCCTGGCTCGACGATCCGCTCTTCTGAATCGGTTTTTTTAGCTTGCCTGCCGAGGCCGGTAGTAACTTGTTCCACCGGCCAGCGACCCAGCCCACAGGCTTGGGTCTGCGGGCTGTTCGCTTGACCCAAGAAAGAGCACCCCGTCAGCGGCCAGCAAATGGTGAACGTTCGAAAGCAGGGTACGCCGTATCTCCAGCGGAAAGTAAAGCATCACGTTGCGCAGAAAGATGACGTCGAACCGATCAGAGAAGCGGCTGAAGGGCAGGGCAGGGCCGGAGAGATTGGCCTGGCGAAAGTTGCAAAGCTTGCGAGCCTCCGGCCGGACGATCCAGTCTTCGCCAACGCGGTCGAAGTAGCGGACGACGTGCCGCGCCGGCAGACCTCGGTTGATCTCAATACGGTGGTAGCGTGCAGCCTTCGCGCGTTCGACCACTTCGCTGTTCAGATCGGTCCCCTCGATGGTTACGTTCCATCCGGCGAGCATGGGAAAATGCTCGAGGATAAGCATGGCCAGGGAGTAGGCCTCCTGGCCCGTAGAGCATGCGGCGCTCCAAAGGCGAAGCGTTCGTTTTCGCCACCGAGCCTCTAAGATTGCGGGAAGCAACTCGACACGTAGCAGTTCAAAAGGCCTGGCGTCACGGAAGAAGCTGGTTTCGTTGATGGTCATCGCCTCGGCAACGGCACGCTCGAGCGAAGGGTCTCTCGTGCAGCGCAGGTGGCGGACCAGTTCGTCGATGGAGTTCATGCCCTGGTTACGAAGTACTTTCGACAGGCGGGTGTCGAAGAGGTAATCGCGCGATGGATCAAGGACATTACACGACAGCGACAAGACAAGGTCGCGGAGGTAGCTATAGCCTGGGGCGGAGTCCATGGTTATACCGCCATCCTGGTGCGGCCTTGCGCTCCTGCCGCCGAGGAGCGACTGGTTATTCTGACCATCTCCGGTGCGATTGCCGCCAGCGGGAGGGTCTTGCGGGCGAGCCCGGCCTGGGTCACTGCACCGGGCATTCCCCAAACCGTGCTTGTCGCCCTATCCTGGGCGATGATGGTGCCTCCTTGATTCGAGATGTGACGGCATCCAGCCAGGCCGTCTGAACCCATGCCGGTAAGCACCACTCCCAAAACGCCCGGCCCATAGACCTTGGCTGCGGAGCGAAACAGCACATCGACAGCAGGCCGGCAATGGTTTTCAGGCGGCTCCTGGTTGAGGTGGACTTTAGGCGGCACGCCGGGATGGCCGCAGGCCACGATCTCCATATGCCAACCTCCGCGAGCGATCAGGATGTTGCCGGGCAGTACCTGGTCACCTTCACGGGCTTCGCGGACCCGCAAAGGGCAGCGATGATCCAAGCGCTGGGCAAACAACCCGGTGAAAACCTCGGGCATATGCTGCACGATCAATATGGGTAGCGGGAATCCGGCGGGGAGCGCTGGGAGCAAGAGGTCGAGGGCCGCTGGACCACCGGTGGAGACCCCAATCACCACCACGGTGGGTTGCGATGCGATCGATGGGGCTTTGGGCGGCGAGAAAATTGCATCGTTGGTGCGAGAAGCGATCGACGACAGAGGTTGTCGTTCCGTGCCCCCGATCAGAGCATGAATTTTAGGCAGCAGATCCTGAGCCAGAGCCTGGAATGCCTGTTCGCGGCTCGAGTGGCCGGCCGGCTTTGTTACATAGTCCGAAGCTCCGGCAGCCAGTGCCTCGATCGTGACCCTAGCGCCGCTCCGGGTAAGAGAACTGCACATAACCACCGGCATCTTGTGGCTACGCCGGCGAAGTTGCTTGAGCGTATCAAGCCCGTTCATCACCGGCATTTCCACGTCGAGAAGGATGAGATCGGGACGATTCAATTCGAGCAGACCGAGTGTGGATGCGCCGTCAACGGCGGTTCCGGCAACTTCCAGCGCGGAATCGGAAGCGATGACGGAACGCAGAAAGCTGCGCATGACGGCCGAGTCGTCAACGATCAAAATACGGTTCCGGCGACTGGGCGCCATGCTTCAGGCCTCCGCGAGTCCGAGGATCACGAGCTTTTCACCCAGAGCCTGGTCGTCGAAGGGCTTCATGAGATATTCGTCGGCGCCAGCATCGAGCGCGCGCACGATACAGTCGCTTTCGGCCTCCGTGGTCACCATCATGACCTTGACATCCGAATAGCCTTCGGCGCGCATCTTTTTCAGCATGTCGAGGCCGTTCATGTTGGGCATGTTCCAGTCCACAAGCGCCAAGTCAAAGGCATCGCCGCAGTGCAATTGATCGAGCCCGGCGCTGCCGTCGACGGCTTCCTCGCACTCAATGCCTCTTTCTTCGAGAAGGCCTCGCAGGAAATCTCTTACGAAGCGTGAGTCGTCGACGATGAGTGCCCGCATGCCTTCCTCCCAGGTGTTGAAGCCCTCTCATGCTGTCGGGTTCGTCGCCAAGCACAAAGGGTCTAGTCGATCGGGATCGAGCATAATCAACAGTCCGTTCTTGAGCTTGTAGGCCCCCGCAAGCAAGGATCTGCGCTTTTCATCGAGAATCGAGGGGTTGGGTTCGTATGCATTGGCAAGCACGGTGAGGACCTCTCCCACGGAGTCGACCAGCAGGCCAAAGCAACCACCGCTGCTCTCCAGCACCAGGATGTCCTGCGCGCCGTCTTTGGGCTGAAGCCCGAGCAATCTCCGCAAACTCACGGTGGTGAGGACATCGCCTCGGTAGTGCACGAGGCCGCCTACATAAACGGGCGCCAGCGGAACAGGCTGAGGGCGGGCAGAACCCACAATCTCCAGAATGTGACAAATGGGGACACCGAAAAGCGCCTTTTCCACTCGCACCGAGCAGACCTCGACCAACCCCTCTGTTACGGCCTTGCGGCGCAATGCTATCTCCCCTGAACTCATCCCGCTTCCTCCGCCAACTCCTTCCAATCTTCAATCTGGTCCCCGCCTGCTGGCGGCGCTACCGCGGTGGCCAAAGAGACCACACCGGTAACGCGGTTGTTGAGCAACGTCACGCCTTCGGTTTGCGTCCCCGTGCCGGCTTCGAAGAGCCTTTCACCGGACGCCACGTCAAGCACATGGCTAACGGCGAGGCCCACGTGGCGATTGCCGTCCCGGCACACCACCACGATGATGGGAGCATCGTGATCGCCTGTTGCGGCCGGGAGCACCCCCCCCGTGTCCTCGATCGGAAGCAACTGCCCATCAAAGTTGAGAATCGGCCGGCCATCAAAGTACTCAATTCGCGAAAACGGCAGTTGCTCGATGCGCAACACATCACCAAGCGGAACTGCTCGTCGATGTCCGGCGACATCGACGAGCAAGTATTCAAGCTTGGGAACGCCGGCTTCTACGTTCTGCGTCTCCGACTGCGCATGATGCTCGTCGCCGCTCATTGCGACGCCAGCTTTTATGGCAATGGAGCCGGGATCAAGAATGAGGGCCAGATCCGCATTGCCGAGGACGGTAGCCCCCGAATAAATGCCAATGTCTTTCAAGACCGCGCTAAGTGGTTTAACAACGATCTCTTCGGGATCGGCAAGCGAGTCCACAACCAGCCCGAAGCGGCGGCCGTCGGCATCAAGCACCGCGACAAAGTTGTCGCGGTTGACAGCGAGTTTTGAATCTCGGCCGGTCATGAGCAGCCCATCGAGGAACACTAGAGGCAAAAGGCGGCCGCGCAGCCGGTAGAGAGGCGCGTGATCGATCCATTCGATTGCCCCGTCGGCTTGCTCGGGGGGAATGTGCACGAGTTCGGAAAGCGCCGCTTGTGGCAACGCGAAGCTCTGATCCAGGCTGCGCACGATGAGCGCGGGGACGATTGCCAGGGTAAGCGGGATGCGCAGCCGCAGGGTCGTTCCCTTGCCGGCTCGTGAATCGATCTCGACTTTGCCGCCAATTCTCTCCACGTTGGTGCGCACGACGTCCATACCGACGCCGCGCCCGCTCACGTTTGTGATCTGGGACGCGGTGGAAAAGCCGGGCAGGAAGATCATCTGCAAGAGCTCGCGTTCGGCTATCTGCCGGGCGCGTTCCGCCACGATGAGCCCTCGTTCGATGGCTTTGCCGCGCACTTTCTCCACATCGATTCCGGCGCCGTCGTCGCAAACCTCGATCACAACGTGGCTGCCTTCCTGAAGAGCACGAAGTGCAAGCGAGCCCTCGGGATTCTTGCCGGCAGCCCGGCGTACTTCAGGCGGCTCGATGCCGTGATCCAGCGCGTTTCGCACCGCATGCGTCAATGGATCCTTGATCGCTTCGAGGAGACTCTTGTCGAGCTCGGTTTCCTGTCCCTCTACGTGGAGGTTGACGCGGCGGCCCAGCGATTGCGACAGATCGCGAATAATGCGCGGTATCTTCGAGAAGACGTTGGACACGGGCTGCATGCGCGCCTTCATGACAGACTCCCTCAGATCGGCCGTCACCATATCCAGGCGGCGCGAGAGCAGAGTCATATTGGGGTCGGCGGCGGTGGCTTGAAGGACCTGATTTCGGGTGAGCACCAGCTCGCCGACCAGATTCATCATTCGATTGAGGAGCGCCACGTCGACACGCAGCGTGCTTTCCGAGGCGCCGGCACTCATCGGCACGCGCGGCTTGGCGGCTTCGGCGGGCGGCTCGCTTGCGCGCTGATCCTGGACCGCCGGGCTTTCGGGCAGGACCGCCGTCTGATGCGACGGAGAACAAGTCGCTAGCTCGACAGAGCCTCCAGAAGCAGTCTCTAAGATTGGCTCGACAGCGACGGCGGAACTTGGAGAAGCCGATATAAGCGCTCCGGGCTCAGTCTGTGCCGTGCTTCTCGCCGCAGCCGATCGCCGCGTCCGCCCAGGGGCGGGATGGGGCTTTCCAGAGCAAGCCGGTCTCGCCGTTGGAGCGCTCAGCTCGTCCAGGCGCGCGATCAGCGCGATATCCTCGTCGCCGCCTTCGTTGCCTTCGGCCTCGATGATCTTGAGGATGGCTCGCAGACCATCCCGGAGTTCCAGAAGTGCCGTAATAACCTTCGAGCTGGCCGAGAGCTTCTTATCTCTCAAAAGGCCAAGCAGGTTCTCGCCCGAATGCGCCAGCTTTTCCAGACGCTTGAAGCCGAGAAAGCCTGTCGTTCCTTTGATGGTGTGCACCGAGCGGAAAATCTCCGACAGCAACGCAATGTCCTGTGGCCGCTCTTCGAGTTCGGTGAGGCACCGCTCCATGCGGTCCAGGCCTTCCTGGCTCTCGATCAGGAATTCTCTTGTCAGATCGTCCATCGGTAACCCGCTCGTCCCCGCGCGGCGATTACGCGGTCAGGCCGCGATTCGCGGGGCACTCAGGTGGTTTATCGGAAGGAATCCGCGCGACTTGAATGAAGCAGGGAGCGAGAGAGCAGGCCCGATCAGGCGCTGCGACAAGGTGACTGCGAGCCCCCGACAGAGTATACACAGCGCGTCATAATGGATTAGCCTCTATGCTTTGCCCCATTCTCTACCCGGGAAGATGCATCGATGAAGACGAAAATCGCACAATCGGCGCTCAAGAGGCTGATGAAGCACGCACAACAGGCGGCAAAGCAGTCCTATTCGCCATACTCCAAGTTTCGCGTGGGAGCAGCTCTGCTGCTGACCAACGGCAAGACTGTAATGGGGACCAACGTGGAGAATGCAAGCTACGGGCTCACGATCTGCGCGGAGCGGGCGGCGCTGGTGCGAGCCGTTGCCCAATTCGGACCCAAGATCCAAGTTGCGGCCGTCGCCGTCGCCAACCTGAACAATTCGTCGAGCCCGCCTTGCGGCGCATGCCGCCAGATGCTTGCGGAGTTTGCACTGCCCGATGCGCCGGTGATCTTTCCCGCGGCGGATGGCATACGCACGATGGCTTTCAGCGAACTGCTGCCCGCTGGATTTGAGCGTCAGCCAGAATAGGGCGCATTCCATGACGGAGACAAAGCCCGCGCAGCCGCAACCCTCCCCGATTGCCCCCCTGCACATGATCGATATCATCCGCAAGAAACGGGATGGCGCGGCTCTCGATGCGCGCGAGATCGGCTTTGTGGCAGCGGGTGCGGCAGACGAATCGATTCCTGCTGACCAGCTGGCCGCTTGGCTGATGGCAGCGTGGCTCAACGGGCTCTCATTGGACGAGGCGCGCGCTTACGCTGGCCATGCGCGACTCGGGCGAGAAGTTTTCGCCGATCCGGCTGGGCAAGTGCGCCGTTGACAAACACTCGACAGGTGGTGTGGGAGATAAGACCAGCTTTCTCGTCGCGCCTATCGCGGCTGCTTACGACGTGGCCGTGCCCATGATCAGTGGACGCGCCTTGGGCCACACGGGCGGCACACTGGACAAACTCGAGGCCATCCCTGGCTATCGAACTTCGCTCACACTCGCCGAGTTTGAAGACGTCCTCAACAAATGCGGCGCTTCGATCATGGGCCAGACCGATCAACTGGCGCCCGCCGACCGCAAACTCTACTCACTGCGCGACCGAACGGGTACCGTCGAGAATCCAGGCCTGATCTGCGCGTCGATCCTGAGCAAGAAACTGGCTGCCGGCCTCGACGGCTTGGTGCTGGACGTGAAGACCGGGTCGGGAGCGTTTCTGCGCAGGAAAGAAGATGCCGAATTCCTGGCGGCGCTGATGGTGACCACGGCCGAAGCGGCCGGCACGCGCGCCGTAGCGCTCCTCACCGATATGGGCCAGCCGCTGGGGCGCGCCGCCGGCAACTTTATCGAACTTGTCGAGTGCGTCGAGTTGCTGCGCGGAGCGCGGCCGGCGTACTCCGAGGATGTACGCGAGCTCTCGTTGATCCTGGCCGGGTGGATGATCCATCTGGGCGGCAAGGCGGATTCGCCCGAGGCGGGCTACAAGCTTGCTGAAGCAGCTTTGACCGATGGTGCGGCGCTGGCTGCGTTCTTCAAGATGGTCGATGCGCAAGACGGCGATGTTTCGGTCTTCGACAATCCGGCGTTTCATAAGCCCGGCGCGACCAAAGTCGTGGAGGCCTGGGAAAGCGGATTTGTCTCTGAGATGGACACGACGGCGCTGGGCTGGGCTGTGCAGCGCACCGGCGCAGGGCGCGAAAAGGCTGGCGAGCCGGTCGACCCCAGCGCAGGAATTCTCTTCCACGCAAAGCGCGGTGCGCGGGTCGAACGGGGCGAGGCGCTGGCAACGGTCTATGCGACAACCACGGCGCGGCTTGCCGAGCCGGGTGAGATCCTGCTCAAGGCAATTCTCTTGTCCAAAACCCCGCCCCACGCAGTGGCGCCGCTGGTGGGGAGAGTCTTCACGCGTGAGACCGCGGAGAAGTATCTAAGAAACAGCTTCTAGCTTCCACCCTCTAGCTGCTAGCCTTCCCTTACCGCATTGAAGTTTGATCGCATCGAGAGCTTGGTTGTTGCAGGCAGAAGCTAGAGGCTAGAAGCTGGCAGCTAGAGGCTGCTTTCAGGAGGCAAACGCATTGGCTCGATATACCGGTGTGCTGGGAATTCTGGCGGTTCTTCTGGCCGCATATCTTTTCTCAACCGACCGCAGACACATTCGCTGGCGCACCATTGCCTGGGGGCTGGGCCTGCAGATCACGTTCGCCTTTATCGTTTTGCGCTCCGACGTCGGCCAGAAGTTCATGACCTGGGCGGGCGGCGTGGTCACCACCATGCTTTCGGCCACCGTTGCAGGCACAAGGATTCTCTTTGGCCAGCTCGGCCTTCCCAATGCCGGGGCATTCGGCAATCTGCTGCCGCCCACTCCGCCCAATCAGGGCGCCATCTTCGCGTTTCAGGTGCTGCCCACCATCATCTTCATCTCGGCGTTCTTCGCCGTGCTTTACCACATCGGGTTGATGCAGATCATTATTCGCGCCATGGCCTGGATCATGCTCAAGACCATGCGCATCTCCGGCGCGGAGAGCATGAACGTGGCGGCGAGCATCTTCATGGGGCAGACCGAGGCGCCGCTCACCATCCGCCCGTTTTTGTCGAAGGCCACGCGCAGCGAGCTGATGACCATCATGACCAGCGGCATGGCGCACGTTTCCGGCGGCATCATGGCCATGTACATCTCGCAGGGCGTTGAGGCGCGGCACCTGCTTTCGGCGGTGATCATGACATCGCCGGGAACCATCCTGATGGCCAAGATGCTGGTGCCCGAGACCGAAGTGCCGGCCACCGAGGGCAAGGTCGTCATTCCCAAAGACGAGATGCACGCCGACGAGAACTTCATCGGCGCCATCGCGCGAGGGACAATCGACGGCGGCAAGCTGGCCCTGAACGTGGCCATCATGCTCATCAGCTTTCTCGCGCTCGTCGCGCTGCTCGACATGATGCTCGGCTGGACGCACTCGCTGGCATGGATGCACTGGGTTCCACCCAGCCTGGGCCAGATCCTCGGATTTCTCTTCGCGCCGGTGGCGTGGCTCATCGGCGTGCCTTGGCGCGACGCGCCTGCCATCGGCAATCTCCTCGGCACGCGCATGGCGCTGAACGAAGTCATCGCCTACATCGGCTTGGGCGCCGAAAAGGCGACCCTTCTGCCGCGCTCCTTCACCATCGCCACCTTTGCGCTGTGCGGCTTTGCCAACCTCGGGTCGATCGGGATGCAGATCGGCGGCATCGGCGCGCTGGTTCCCGAGCGGCGCAACGACCTGGCGCGGCTGGGGGTTCGCGCCATGTTCGCCGGGACAATGGCGAACCTGATCTCGGCCTCGATAGCGGGGATTTTTCTGGGATGAAAAAGTGAAGGAGTGAAGCACCTGGCCGACGACCTCGCTAGCTCTTTCGGAAGCGGGTAGCGAGGGCTTCGGCATTGCGCGCCAAAATGCCTACATCGCTACCCACAGCGATGAAATTGTAGCCGGCCTCGAAGAGCGCCTCGGCGTCGTCGGCATTCGCGGTGAGCGTGCCCGCGGATTTGCCCTTGGCACGGATGCGCGCGGCGGCGGCGAGGACAGCGGCCTGTACTTCAGGTTGTTTAGGGTTGCCGAGATGACCGAAGGACGCGGCCAGGTCGCTGGGGCCGATGAAGATGCCGTCGACGCCTTCAACCTCGGCTATGGCCTCGATTTCCCCGAGAGCAGATTTGGTTTCGACCTGCACGAGCACGCAGGTATCGAGGTGTGCGTTGAGGTGATAGTTCTGAACGCGCCCATAGTCGCTAGCGCGGGTCACGACGGCCACGCCGCGAATGCCGAGCGGCGGGTAGCGCACGGCGGCAACGGCCTTGTGGGCCTCCCCAGCGTTTTGAACGAAGGGAATGAGCAAGGAGCGCGCGCCGACGTCGAGCGCCCTTTTGATGATGACCGGCTCATTCCAGGGAATGCGGAAGACCGGCTCAGCCGTGCCGCCGCGCATGGCCTGCAACTGCGGCAGCAGGGTGGCGATGTCATTGGGGGCATGCTCGCCGTCGACGAGAATCCAGTCGAAGCCCGCGCCGGCCAGGATTTCGGCCGCAACGGGGCTGACCAAGCTGCACCAGAGGCCGACTTGCCGCTCGCAGCGACTGAGTGCCAACTTGAATGCGTTGCGGGGGTAGTTTCCGGGCCATTCGGACATGGGTCGAGTCTCCTTGGGCGATTGTAAGCGGAGAGAAGAGCAAGTCAGCAAGTCAGCGAGTTAGCAAGTCAGCGCGATGCCGCCGTAGCTATTGCGCAGGCGCACTGAAGTCGAGGCGTTTGATTTCACCGACGATGGGGCCGTAGCTCAAGATCGCGCAGAAGGCAATGATGCCCACAAAGACAAGAGCGCCGTTGTAGGAGTGGGTCTTCTGGACGATGTAGCCGATGACGAGGGGGGTGGTAATGCCGGCCATGTTGCCAAAGAGGTTGAAAAGGGCGCCGTTCATGCCCACCATGCCTTTGGGCGAGGTGTCGGAGATGACGGTCCAGCCCAGCGCCCCAATGCCTTTGCCGAAGAACGAGATCGACATGAAGAGGAGCATGATGCTCTGCGAGGACGCGTAATTGCAGGCGATGATGGACATGGAAAGCGCCATGCCGGCCATGATCGGAAGTTTGCGCGCGAAGCTGAGGGAATGGCCGTCGCGCAGCAAACGATCGGAGAAGACGCCGCCGAGGATGCCGCCGACGCCGCCGCAGAGGCCGGGCACGGCGGCCGCGAAACCCACCTTGAGCGCTGACATGTGGCGCGCCTGCGAGAGGTAGAGCGGAAACCAGGTGAGAAAGAACCAGGTAAGGGTGTTGATGCAGTACTGGCCGATGTAAACGCCGACCAGCATACGGTAGCTGAGGAGCTTTTTCACCGTCGCCCAGGTGAGCGTGTTCTTGCGCGCGCTCGCGGCGGAGTCGGTGTTTACGAGGCCGCCGCCGCGCTCGATGAGGTCAATTTCGGACTGCGAGATCCGCGGATGCTCTTTGACGCCGTAAATGCTGGTGTACCAGACCACCGAGAGCAGCGAGCCAAGTGCGCCCAAAAAGAAGAAGCAGCTGCGCCAGCTGGAAACATGGATCAGCCATCCGAAGATAGGCGCAAAGAAGGGCAGCGCGAAATACTGCGCGGAGTTGAAGATAGCGGAGGCGCGGCCGCGTTCGGAAGTGGGAAACCAGGAGGCGACGATGCGCCCGTTACCGGGAAAGACGGGGGATTGAAACAGGCCCGAGAGCACGCGGAGTATGAAGATGGCCGTGAAGGCGGCGCTTGCGGCGAAGTAGCCGGCGAAGGCGGTGAGAAAGGCGCAGATCGACCAGCCGATGATGGCGATGCCATAGACGCGCTTGGATCCGAAGCGGTCGAGCAAGCCCCCCGAGGGTAGCTGGCCCAGTGCGTAGGCCCAGCCGAAGGCGAAGAGAAGATAGCTCATGCGCTGGGCGTTGAGGTTCATCGCCGCGGGCATGGCCGGGACGGCCTGCGAGAGCGCTGAGCGGTCAGCAAAGCTGAAGCAGCTGACCACAAACAAAACTGCGATGATGAGATAACGGACTCGCGTTGGTCGCGCGTCGATCAAGCCTGGCGTCATCTGGCTTTGATCAGCGGCGCGCCGGGGATTTTGAGATGGACGCGGTATACGCTGGTCGAGGCCGTGATGTAAAGGGTCTGGCGGTCGGGGCCGGCCCAGGCGACATTGGACACGCGCTCGGGCATCACGATGGTCCCCAGCGCCTTGCCTGCAGGCGAAAAGATCCATACGCCGCCAGGGCCGGCACTGTAGATGTTGCCCTCGACGTCGACCTTCATGCCGTCGGGCGCGCCCGGGCGCGGATCGGAGGTTGCGTCGTAAAGCAACTTGGGCTCGGCCAGGGTGCCGTCAGGCAGCACGCGGTAGCGCATCCAGATCTTCTTCGGCTCACTGTTATTCACGTAGAGGTATTTCTCGTCGGGCGAGAAGGCGATGCCGTTGGGCCGCGTGAGATCGCTGACAAGAAGCTGCAATTCGGCGCGTAGAGGCGGAGCGCCGGGTTTGTGTTCGACCGCGCGAGGAATGCGATAGACGCCGTTAACCTTGAGTTGTTTTTCGGGATCGGTGTCTTTCTGCGTGCGCAAGCCGTAGGGAGGGTCGGTGAAGTAGAGCGAGCCGTCGGAGCGATAGACCAGGTCGTTGGGGCTGTTGAGGCGCTTGCCCAGGTAGTTGTCGGCGAGAATCGTGATGGGACCTTGAGGATCGATCGTCTCGAAGCGAAAGACGTCGCGCTGCGCGTGGCCGGCAACGGTGAGGCGGCCGCGCGCGTCGAGCGTCATGCCGTTGGTGCCCGGCTCGGCGCCATAGGCGTCGCTGCCCTTGTAGCCACTGGGCTGCAAAAAGATGCTCACGCCTGTGCCCGGCGTCCAGCGGCGAATGCTGTTGGAGGGGATTTCGGCAAAAAAGAGGCTGCCCGAATCCCAGATCGGGCCTTCGACCCAGGTGAACCCTGTGGCGATGCGTTCCAGCACCGCATCTGGCGCAACGATGCGGTCAATGGCCGGATCGAGGCGATCGACCTTGAGTGGAGAGGAGTCGAGCACTTCGCGCGCGGATGATTGCGCGGCGCCGATGCCGGCAACAGCGTGGCCTGCGCCAAAGAAGAATGCGCCGGACGCAAGGAGCGCCAGAATTCCGAGGATGGAAAGCGAGGTCTTTGGTTGCATTGGTCTTCCCGACGAGTGAGATGGGCGCGGTCTCAGGACTCGAGCGGCTTTGCGTCGAAGTTTGCTGAGCTTCCGGCGCATTCATCTTTCGCTGGCGAACGCGGTCGTGTCAAGCGATGGCAGGAACTACGTTTCCCCGAGGCTGGGCTGCGCGAGCGACGCCGATCAGCATACAATCCTATTTGTGACGGCGAAGAACAAAG
>Ga0187851_10002723_pt1 | contig 15410 bp, 17 predicted proteins | sample June2016WEW_6_10_FD_132997 | JGI IMG/M metagenome (GOLD analysis project Ga0187851, IMG submission 132997) | Peatland microbial communities from SPRUCE experiment site at the Marcell Experimental Forest, Minnesota, USA - June2016WEW_6_10 | ecosystem: Environmental > Terrestrial > Soil >...
AGAGATCCTTTATTCCGCGCTCGAAGATTACAAACTCGACATCATGATCGGGCAGGGACCGTCCGCGCGCACGCACACCATGGACGTGAAGCCCTTCACCTTCATTGGCGCCACCACGCGCGCGGGGCTGCTCTCGGCGCCGCTGCGTTCGCGGTTCGGGCTGCTGCTTCGGCTGGAGTTCTACACCAACGACGATCTGCGCATCATCATCGAGCGCTCGGCGGAAATTCTGGGCGTGAAGATCGATCGGCCCGGGGCTGTCGAAATCGCGGGGCGCTCGCGAGGCACACCGCGCATCGCCAATCGCCTGCTGCGGCGCGTGCGCGATTACGCGCAAGTACGCGCGGCCGGGCATATTGACTTGCCCACGGCGCAGGCTGCGCTCTCCATGCTGGAAGTGGATCGCCACGGGTTCGACGAGGTGGATCGCAAGCTGCTGCTGACGATCATCGAAAAATATCAGGGCGGCCCGGTGGGCGTGAACACGCTGGCGGCGGCGCTCGCGGAAGAGCCGGATGCAATTGAGGAAATCTACGAGCCGTTCCTGATCCAGATCGGCTTTTTGAATCGCACGCCACGCGGGCGGATCGCAACCCAGTTGGCGTACGAGCATTTCGGAATCACTCCGAACCGGCGGCAAAGTTCGCTGTTTTGAGGAGACGGCCGGGACTCGACATCTTCGGGGCCAGCGCGCCAAAGAGCGGGCCGAACCTAGGCACAAAGCCTGTTAAGAGCGTAATAGACTTGGAGGCATAATGCGCGAAGTTATATCAACCGACGGGGCTCCCAAGGCGATTGGCCCCTACTCTCAGGCGGTTCGGGCCGGCGGCTTGCTCTTCACTTCCGGACAGGTAGCGATTGATCCGGCCACCCAGCAGGTTATCTCGGGTGATGTCGCGGCGCAGACCGACCGGGTCATGCAGAACCTGGCTGCAATTCTGCAGGCCTCGGGCAGCAGCATAGAGCAGGTCGTGCGCTGCACAGTCTTTCTCAAGAACATGGGGGATTTCGCCGCGATGAATGAGGTTTACGGGCGCTACTTCAAGCAGGCGCCGCCGGCGCGGTCCACGGTCGAAGTGGCTCGCCTTCCTAAAGATGTTCTGGTCGAAATCGATGCGATTGCGTTGGTTTGATAGCCTGTATATTTAACCGCACGAGCAAACAATGTTGCTTCGAAGAACCTAAGGAGAGGGTACGATCATGAAGAAAGTGCTTCTAACAATTATGCTGTTGGGACTGGCGGGGATTGCTACCGCCCAGGCGGCTCCAGCAAAAAAGGCGCCGGCTATGCCTATGGGGCCGACAAAGGTTACTGGCGATCCCGTCAAAACGGCCAGTGGACTCCAGTATTGGGACATCAAGGTTGGCACAGGTGCCGTGGCGCAGAGCGGACATAAAGTGAAGGTGGACTACACGGGCTGGCTCACTGATGGAAAGAAGTTCGACAGTTCGGTAGGAACGGGGAGGCCGTTCGAGTTCATGCTGGGTGCCAGCCAGGTCATCAAAGGCTGGGACGAAGGCGTGGTGGGAATGAAAGTCGGCGGCAAGCGCCAGTTGCGCATTCCGCCGGATCTAGCCTATGGACCGAGAGGTTATCCCGGAGCCATCCCGCCCAACGCGACCTTGATCTTCGACGTGCAGTTGGTGGATGTGAAGTAGATAAACTCAAAAGTCAGAAGTCAAATTGAAGAAGTAGACTCCGCCCTTGCGGAGAACTTCTACAATTTGACTTCCGACGTTTAACTTCCGACTCTTGGCGGTGCAGCGCCTAAGCCTTCACTACCTTGCCGCTGCGCAGGCAGGACGTGCATACGCGGATGTGTTTGGTTGCCGCTCCCACCTTGGCATGTACGGGCCGCAGGTTGACGTTCCAGCGCCGTTTGGTCACGTTGTGGGCGTGGCTGATGGTATTTCCGAACTGCGGCCCCTTGCCGCAAATATCGCATACTCGTGCCATGACTTGAGGATCCTTCCAGGCTGATGCCAAAACACTGATTTTACAGTAAACGGGCGGATTTATCCACAGCCGCGGAAGGCTCCGACAGTCCGTCACACCGCCCGCACCCGCCTTCGACGATCCTGCCATGGAACGTCCAGGCATCCTCGTGCAGGTCTTGTTGCCAGATTCAGGCCTCGGACTTAGGCGGCCTTGCCCATGACCGGCTCCGAGCAATGGGCGCAGCGCCGGGCATCGATCGGAATCTCGCTCAGGCATTCCGGGCACTTCCTGGTGGTCGGATCGGCCGGCGCAGGATCCCTCCTGGTGCGCGCGATCAAAGAGTTCACCGGGGTCACGACAAAAAAGTAGACGGAGGCGGCTATAAGGACGAAGCTAACGATAGCCGTAATGAAGTCGCCAATCGGAAACACCGTGCTCCTGACCGTGAAGCTCAGCCCGGTGAAGTCCGGCTTGCCCACGACCAAAGCAATTAAGGGGTTGATGAGGTCCTTCACGAGGGCGGTGACGACCGTCCCGAAAGCTGCGCCGATCACCACTCCGACCGCCAGGTCAACGACGTTGCCGCGCAGGATGAACTGCTTGAAACCAGATAACATGAATTCTCCAATTTGTCGGGTGGCCAACAAAGGTAAATGGACACCGGGCTTTGGTCAAGGCACTAGTGTAGTAAGAGTGCAGGAGTTTGCGCTGAGCCAGATGCGGTTTGCAGGTTGCTGCGTTAGGAGACCGGGATCGTCGAGCCTTCAGATCCGCATGGGCATGACGATGTAGCGGTACTTGTAATCCTCGGCTTCAGCGGGGCGCAACTGGCCGGCGGATTGTGCATCCTTCAATTCCAACTTGACCTCTCCCGAGCCGATCGCCTTGATGAAATCGAGCAGGTACTGGGCATTGAACCCAATGGACATCGTGTCGCCGTCGTACGCCACTTCGATCGAGTCTTCGGACTCACCCGTTTCCGTCGACGAAGCGGAAAGTTTCAACTCGCCTTTCTCCAGCTTCAAGCGCACCGCGCGGGAACGCTCATCGGCGAACTGCGCTACGCGGGAGATCGCGGCTCCCAATTCATCGCCCTGCACGAGGATCGACTTGGTGATGTCCTTGGGCAGAACCGCTTCGTAGTTGGGGAACTGGCCAGTCAACTGGCGCGAAGTGAGCAGCCGGGGCCCTACGCGGAAAAAGAGAGTTGACTCATCCTTCGCGAAGTCTATGGTTTCGACATCCGAGTCGAGCAGCGACTTAAGTTCGTCCATCGCTTTTTTCGGAATGAGCGTCTTCATTTCACCCGACACGCCTTCGAACTTCTCTCCAGCGCGCTCGATATGAGCGAGGCGATGGCCGTCGGTGGCAACCATGGTGATCGATTCCGGCTTGAGCACCATCAGAGCGCCATTCAGCGTATAGCGGGATTCTTCACTGGCAATCGCAAAGCCCGTCTTGGCGATCATCGACCGCAGCACAGGGGCGGAAATCTTGATTGCGCCGGCGGACGGGAACACGGGGAGCCCCGGAAAATTCGAACGCGCCATGCCCACCATCTTCGTGTTGGAACGACCGCAACGAATGCTGACCCAGTGATTCTCCAGCAGGCGAATCGTAATCTCCGCGTCCGGCAGCAGCTTTACGTAGTCATAGAGTTTGCGGGCCGGAATCGTGCACGCGCCCTCTTTTTTTACCTTGGCGTTGCAGGATGTCCGCAGGCTCAGGTCGAGATCGGTCGCTGTAAGCATGAGTTTGTCGCCGGCAGCTTCGAAAAGGTAGTTGGAGAGAATCGGGATAGTGGTCTTGCGCTCGACCACGCCCTGGGTGGCCGTCAGTTCGCGAAGCAGTTCAAACTTGCTGACCGTGATTTCCATGGTCGTGGTGGCAGCGGCAGGGGCAGGCGCTACTTCTACCGGCATATTGGATCTCCCGACTGTACTTCTGTTCCTTATTCTTATATCAAATACAAAACGAATAAAACCAGTAGTAACCGTAGGGGGGCCGGAGAAGTGGAAATTTGGTCCATCTACCATCGGTGCAGGGTTTTGCACGCCCAACCCTCGTGTGAAGAATCGAACCCGTGACCTGCGGGCCCCCACGTATCGAATCGACCCTGCCCGCAATTTCATCCGGTCTCACACAGATTCCACAATCGCTAAACAGCCTAGAAGCAGGAAGACTGGACCGCAGAGTGGAAAACGAGCCGCAAACCGCTATTTACGCGCCCAGTTGCTCGGTCAATTTATTGAGCAGCCTGTTCAAATCTTTGTCTTCCTTGCGGAGGTTTTCGATCTTCTCGACCGAATGCAACACGGTTGTGTGGTGCTTTCCGCCAAACTGCCGCCCAATTTCAGGCAAGGATGCTTCAGTCAGATGCTTGGCCAGGTACATGGCGATCTGCCGCGGATAGACAATCGAGCGCGAATTGTTTTTGGCCTTAATTTCCACCAGGCGCAGGCCGAATTGCTCAGCCACCGCTTTCTGAATGGACTCAATCGTCACTTTGCGCGCCTGTGAGTCGATGAAATTCTTCAGGACCTGCTGCGTGTAGAGCAGTGTAATTTCGGCGCCAATCAGGGAGGAATGCGCCACCAGCCGGATCAGCGCACCTTCCAACTCGCGAACGTTGGATCGGATATTCTGGGCGATAAATAGCGCTACGTCCTGCGGCAAGGTTACGTGCTCTTGCTCAGCCTTCTTCTGCAGGATGGCAACTTTTGTTTCCAGATCAGGCGGCTGAATGTCGGCGATCAGTCCCCATTCGAAGCGGCTGCGCAGACGATCCTCAAACTCCGCCAACTCCTTCGGAGGCCGGTCGCTGGCAATCACGATCTGCTTCATCGATTCGTGCAGCGCGTTGAAGGTGTGGAAAAACTCTTCCTGCGTGCGCTCTTTCTGGGCCAGAAACTGAATATCGTCGACCAGCAGCACGTCTACCGTGCGGAACTTGTCCCGGAAGCTGATCATTTTGTCGTAGCGCAACGAGTTGATCATCTCGTTGGTGAATTTCTCACTCGACACGTAGCAGATAGCCGCTTGCGGGGAGCGCCGCTTCACTTCATGCCCGATGGCCTGCATCAGGTGCGTCTTGCCCATGCCGACGCCTCCGTAGAGGAACAGCGGGTTGTAGGCCTTGGAGGGCCGCTCTGCAACCGCCTGGCAGGCGGCGTGGGCAAACTGGTTGCCGCTGCCGATGACAAAGGCGTCAAAGGTGTAGCGCGGGTTCAGTTGCGCAGCGCTATCCCAATCGAACCTCCCCTGCATGGGAGCTGCCGCGGTCGCCGGCTGCCCGGCACTTGAACCGAAAGCCGAGAGTCCGCCATTGTGCCGGATCGGCGTGTTCGAAGGATCGTCCTCGGCGGTCACGAACTTTACATCCTCGTATCCCAATCCCAGGTTGTCGACCGCCTCCTGGATCAGATCGGCATACTTGTCTCCCACGTGCCGGAATTCGGCGGTGGGCACGCGCACAAAAAGAATTCCATTGCTGATGTGGCTGTAACGGGTTGGTTTCAACCAGGTGTCGTAGGAATGACGATTGATTTTCTTTTCCAGCGCATCGAGGATGCGCGCCCACGGGTTCGGAATAAACGCGGAACTGGCAGCTGACATTTTATGAATACCAGAAACCCAGCCGAAAATGGCTGGGGCAAATCCGATCTTGAAATATAGGTCTGCTTTTTAGTGCGGAACAACTTCTGTTTCGCGGTACTGGTTGTCGTTGAAATTCATTACGGGACGAACGGCATACTAGCATAAAAAAAATCGCTGTGTCGGTGTTGTCCAACAAAAATATTTTGCGGGCACCACCAGTTGCGTCGAATTTTCTGGTGTTGTCAAGTGTCGAGAAACTAACTGTCGCGCAAAGGGTGCAATTGAAGGAATGAATGAGAAGAGACTTTTGACTAACAGCGCCGCGCCGCGCCGGTTAAGGCATCCGGCGCCGCTCTGTTTTCGCGGCTGTCTTGTAACTCGCCGGATACACCACCACGGAGCGCCGGCCGCCTTCACCGTCGCTCTCCGTGCGCAAATCTTTTTCTTCGCGCAACGCAAGGTGCACGATGCGGCGCTCGCGTGACGACATTGGACCGAAGCGATAAGGCTCACCCGTCCGCCGGACTTTCTCGGCTGCGGTCCGCGATGCCAACTGTATTTCGTCGAGCCGCAGGGCACGAAAATTCTTGCAGTCAAACCAGATCTTCTCGTGCTCGTTGCCCTGCAGGTGCAGAATCTCCGACCCGAGCAACTCGAACGAACGCAACAATTCGCCCCCGCGTTCCAGCAGCAGCGTCGAGTCCGGCCCGGCAAACTCCACCAGAATCTCCGGGTGCTCCCACTCGCGATTTTGCGCGATCGGCGGATCCACGGTGATCCTGTACTTCAGCCTGAACCCGCCGTTGCTGATGACGGTTTGCAAAAACTCCCCAATCTGTTTGGCGGCGGCGACTTTATCGGTGATTGGCATAGTTAGCTCTTAACCATCATCCGCCAGCAAACCCGTGATGCGTTTGCGCTGACGGCCGACAGCTTGATTATTTCTCTTTCTTCCGGGCGCGCTTCTCCATCATCTCGCGCATTTCGCGTCCTAGCGAAGTGCGGTTCATTACCGACTGCTGGACGATACCGATCAGCTGTCCGGCCGACCAATATAAACCCAACCCGGCCGGCAGGTTCCAGCTGATTACGCCCATCATCCCAGGCATCATAATGTTCATCATCTTCTGCTGCGAAGGATCCATGCCGGCCTGCGGCGTCATGCGCTGCATGGCGAACATTGTGATCACAATCGCGACCGGCAGAATGTGCAGCTTATCGGGAGACGCGAGATCGTGAATCCACACCCAGGGCGCATGCCGCAGGTCGATGGCTACGCCCAGCATGCGGTAATAAGCAAACAGGAATGGCATCTGGATCAGCAGCGGCAGACATCCACCCGCCGGGTTCACGCCTTCCTTTTTATATAGCGCCGAAATCTCGGTGTTCATCTCGGCCTTGCGCGGATCCCGCAGGCTGTACTTCTTGTATTTTTCCTGGATCGACTTGATCTGCGGCGCCACGCGCTGCATCTTCAGCATCGACTTCATCTGCGACAGGCGCAGCGGCAGCAACGCCAGGTTGATCACCAGCGTCTGCAGCAAAATCGCCCAACCCCAGTTGTGGACGATGTGGTTGTAGGTCCACTTCAGCCACAGGAAGAGCGGGCGCGCGATCAGGCCAAGCCAGCCAAAGTCGACCACCGCCCGCAGGTCGGGATCGGCGCCAGCCAGTCCGGGGATCGGCACCGCTTCCAGATCGGCCAGAGACTTGGGCCCGACATAGAGGCGGTCCGCGGTATCGCTACGGACATTGCCCACGGCAGCGCCCAGCACGTCGACCCGGTCTATCTGGTGAGTGTTGGGATCGGATTCGTAACGGGGGATCTCAATCTGATTACGCAGCGTGACCAGCGCGGAACTCTGTGGATCCTGCGGAAGAAACGCAGCCGCAAAGTACTGGTCCGACAATCCTGCCCAGTTGAACGGGCCCGGGATCGTGCCGCCTCCACTGATCTTCTTGATCGCCAGCCGCTCGACCTTGCTGTCGTATTGATACGCGACCTGGCCAGCGGCATACGAAGGCGCAGTTAGTTCGCCGCCGAAGCCGGAGGGCCACATGGGAAATGCGCTGACGACAACCCCCTTCACTCGTAGAGACGTCTCAATGCCGATTACATAACTGCGATCGAACGTGAAGTGCTTGCGAACGGAAAGATCGCTATCCGAGTACTCGAACGTGATCTCGGCGGGCGAAGTCGCCCCCGTACTCGTAGCCACATACAGAGCCGAATTGATCTTGCTGCGCAGCGCTTCGTCGAGGTTGCCGGGATAAGTCCATAGCGACAGAGGATAACCGTATTTCTCGGCTGCGGACCGGTTCACAAGATCAAGCGGCTGTCCCTTTTCGTCATCCCACTTCTTCAGGACCCACGACTTGACTTGCCCTCCGCGATTGGTAAACACGATGCGGTACAGATCATTCTCAATGACCGTATCGGATTCGCTTGCCGCCTGCCTGGCAGCGGCCGGAGCCGCATGCTTGGGCGGCGTGCCGGAAACCTGCGGAGTCGAACCTGCCGTCTGCGCGACGGCGGCTTGTGTCTGATTGGGCGCCGGTGCGGGTTGTGCGCTCTTCTGATTGGCGGGAGGCTGCGGCCCGTACTTTTTCAACAGCGGCTGAAACAGCATGATGACCAGAAAGGTCAGCGCAAACACAATGAGGAGTCTGCGTTCCATGCCGGGTTCTTGCTGGGGATTCTGGAATTCTGCCAAATCAGTAGCTCGCTGTTCGTGGTTCGTGGTTGGCCGTTTGCGTGGAGCCGAGGTTGATCGAGGCGAAGTGCTCTATCTCGCCGTGACACTGAAAGTTGTTTGTTACTGGGCCGTCCTTGACCACCGGGTCGTATCCACCCCTCACAAAAGGATGGCAGCGCAACAGCCGCCAGGCCGCCATCAATCCTCCGCGGAGGGCGCCATAGCGCTCAATCGCCTCCATCGCGTATTCCGAGCAGGTGGGTACGTAGCGGCACGACGGAGCCAGCGACGGCGAAATCCAGCGTTTGTAAAGGCGCAGCATCCCGAGCGCTAAGGACTTCATTTCTCTGCCAGCCTCCTGGCAATCACGGCAAACGCGCGGCCCACTTCTTCGAGCACGAGGGTAAATTCCAGCGTCAGAACCGACTTCTTCGGGTTGATCACCACATCCACCGCGCCCTGCAGGGTCGCACTCTGGCGCCGAACGGCTTCGCGCAGCCTGCGCTTGATCCGGTTGCGCTGCACCGCGCCGCCCAGCACGCGTCCCACCGTAAAACCCACACGCGCCGCGCCTTGGGCCTGCGGCAAAAAAAAGACGGTCATGTGCGGACAAAATTGCCGCCGTCCCTGCTTGTAAACCCGTTCAAAATCAGAGTGCTTCAGCAGTCGCGCCGCGCGCGGGAAACCTGTTCCCTTCGGTGCGAGATGTTCTTCACCCCGGCTCGGAGCCTCGGCGCTCACAACCTTACTGTCCTGCACAATAGTTAATGATAAGACGGCCTTCGCTTTTGTCCGGGGGGATTGCTACTCGCGGAAACCTGGCTTCACGGAGACGCGCTTGCGCCCCTTAGCCCGGCGACGCGACAGCACTTTGGCCCCGCTTTTGGTCTTCATGCGAGTCCGGAACCCGTGCTTCTTCGAGCGCTTGCGCCGGTTGGGTTGAAATGTACGTTTCGGCATCGAAAATCCTTGCTCCTGATTGAATCAACAAGTCCTGAGGCAAACGGTAAGTATAAATGACCGTAGGTGCCCCCGGCAAACCCGAAAACGGGGTGGTAGGGCGACGGGGATGGCAACATTTTGAAGATGCCCAGTGGTCTTGCAGAAGTCATCCGCGGCTGGGCCGATGAATACGTAATCGAGGATACATCGCGCCCCCGAAGCCTCGGGCGATGCTAAGCCAGTTGGCGAACGGCGAGCGAACCGTTTTCTCCAGTCGAAGCGAGTATGTATAATCTCGCCCTACTAACACCATTAGTTTGGGCGAACCGGCCCTCTCGAGCCGACTGTGATTTTGATCCGCAATTTGTAAAGGAGCGCAAAATGAATTATTCACGCCTCGCGCTGGCGGCGCTTGGTGGCATGGTCGCGTATTTTGCCTTTGGTTTCCTGCTGTTTTGGCTGGTGCCAGCTCTTATCGAGGAAGCCCACAAATACCCGGACGTATTCCGGCCTAAGGAAAAAATAATGGCTGTTATGCCAATTGGGATGGTCGCAACTCTAATAGCCATCCTGGTTGTCGCGATGATTTTCGCCATGCTACATCCCGGAGGGTCGGGCATTATCGCGGGCGCGCGTCTGGGCGTTCTCATTGGCATTTTCGTGGTTTGCGCCTTTGTGCTGCACAACTACGTGAACCTGAACATCGGTCTGAAGCTCGCCCTGGAACAGGCTGCGGCTTACTTCCTTCAGTGGATGATCGTCGGGATGGTCATCGGTCTTATTTACAAACCGCTTGCCCCACGATAATCGTGAAATTATCTGGATTTCGCACCTGTCCCGATGGTCCCCTTCTGGACTGGCAATGAATGGCGAAAATCAGGCTCGACGATATCGTGAACTGAAGTTAAGACGCAACCCAAGCTCCGCAATCTCCCGCTGAACTTATGTATAATCCGCCGATGCAGCGAATACCCTGGAGCACGATTGCGCTCGGCTCGCTATTGCTTGTCTCGGCCCGCTCCATAGGAGGACAGGAAGTGAAATCTCCCCAACCTGAAAACTCGAAGCCGGCCGTCAAAACGGAGCAGCGGGGGCGTGTCGTTGGCATCGGCGGTGTCTTCTTCAAATCCGCCAATCGTGATCAGACGCGCGAATGGTACGCCAAGCATCTCGGACTGGCTGACAAAGGCCAGGGTGCGATGCTTCCGTGGCGCGAACAAGACGACCCGCAAAAGGAGCACGTTACCGTCTGGACTGTTTTTTCCAACTCCTCCAAGTATTTCGATCCCAGCCCCGCGCCGTTCATGATCAACTACATCGTGGACGATATGGATGCTTTGCTCGATCGCTTGAAACAAGAGGGAGTAAAGATAGACCCCAAACGGATGGATGAGTCGTACGGTCGCTTTGCCTGGATCTATGATCTTGATGGAAACAAGATCGAACTCTGGCAGCCGCTGCCCGCAAAGCCTTAATTCGACAACGATGTTTTGAAAGGGCACTGTGGGTTTCAGCCGCGTCGCACATCCGCCTGGCACGAGGCATTAGACCCTGAAGTCGAAAGTCCGATAATCGTCTCCGCTCCCCGAATCAGAAAGCTGCCGCTCCAGCCTCCGCTACGGCATGGTCCTGGTCGCCCGAACCGCCGCTGACGCCGATGGCGCCCACCACCTTGCCACCGCGTTTCAGCGGTATGCCTCCGGCAAAGATCATGATTTTCCCATCGTTGGAAGCGTGGATTCCGAAAAACTGTCCGCCCGACTGCGAGTGCGTAGCCAAGTCTTTTGTAGCGATGTCGAAGGCCCGCGACGTATAGGCCTTCTTGATGGAAATATCGATGCTCCCGAGCCACGCTCCATCCATACGCACGTGGGAAACCAGGTTCCCGCCTTCGTCTGCAACTGCGATGTTCATCGGTTGACCGATTTCCTTGGCCTTCTTTTCAGCGGCGGCAATCACGCGACGCGCGTCTTCCAGTGTCATAGAGTCTCTCCTCATTTTTTCGGAGACCGGCCCCATGCTTCCGGTCCGAGCACCCCGGCGAAAATCTTAGTGCGTGAACCGGGTCAAGTCAATGAAGGCCACATTCTTACCCGCGGCGAAGATTTTGATGAACCAGGATGCCTTTGGGGTATCGACGGAGGCCGCCGCGCAATTGATCAGAAGGTGAAGCGGCCACCGATTGTCGGAGCAAAGTTGTTGTCCGAGTTATAGGGGACGCCGGGGCCGTGAGGGATGGCGACGTCCAGACCTCCGCTTACCCAGGAATACGCAATGCCGGCAAAACCGTCGAAACGCTTGGTGAAGTGATGATCCACATAGAACGACCCCTCGTTGAGGGTGCCGGCGCAGGAACTCCGGAAAGTGGGTGTGGGGCAGCCCCCAGCACGGAAGTCGTTCTGCCGCTGTTGATACCAGGCGAAAGTGAAATCGGTCTTGCTGCGGTAGGTGTACTTCGCGCCCATCCACCAGATATTCAGCAGCTTTTCCAAATCAAGATTGTTGTCTTCGACCCCGCTCATGATGTAACCGCCCTGGTCCTCGGCGCCAACGCCCAACGGGTTCTTCGGGTTATTCTGCCAGATGTATTCGTATCCGGCAAAAAACTTGAAGGGATCCCACGCGTATTTGGCGGCGACCATGATTGCGTTATTGTCGGTCACGATGCCATATACGGTATCGTTTGGATCGATCAGATTGTTCCCGGTGATCTGGTTTGTGTTGATGCTGTCGGTGGTCGACTGATATGGCGCCGAGAGGCTCTGAGGCCCGAGCAAGGGGTTCAACACGCTGATCGCCTGATTGTAATGTTGGAAAACGGCGTCGGCCGAGAACTTGCCATAGTTCCCGCCGAGGTCGAATCCATAGGCGTTGTTGTGGGCCGCTTCCGGTGTACAGGGGGTAGCTCCAGAAACTCCAGCGGCAGCACTCCAGGTTGAGGAGGCCGAGTAGCAGCCCGCAGAACCTGCGGCGAATTTATACATCGCGCCAAAATGGACCGGGCCATAGGCGATGCGATACTTCACCGCATCGTCCCAACGGCTGTCCTCGGTGTCGCCGCCGCCCGCCATCGTCCCGTTGTACCCGATGTAGGAAAACGCATAGCTGCCGTTCGCAGGATCGTATTGCAGCATCGCATCGGTGCCCAGAGAGCGCTGGCGACCGAAGGTCAGCTCGCCGAAGTGCGTGGACGAAATACCGCCATAGTATTGGTCATTGAAAGGTTGGCCGGCGCGCGCGCCGTCGATGGCGATCGAATAGCTGCTCCTGGGTAGGCCATTGTTGATGATGTCGGTCTTCGATGCGTTTGCCAGCAGGCCCGACTGCGGATTAATGCCGGTGGAACCGTTGAATACAACGTACCAGCCATCTGCAAACTGTACCTTGCCCCTTATGCCCAGACCGGTCTGCGACAGGTTGTTCGGTGCAACCAGAAATCGATGTTGATAGCCGTTCCGGTTCACCAGAGATTCGCCTTCGTAGTTATAGCCGTTTTCCGGCAAACCGTGGCTCACCCAACCGACGCCGACGTCATACGCACCGTAGACTGTGATGCCGTGCCAGGTCAACGTGCAGTCGGTGGTAGCGAACTCGTGGCCGCTTGCGCAGGCGTCAGGGGTCGTTCGCCGCATCTTTATATCGACCGTGGCGTCCTGGCCAGCCGCCAGGCTGATTCCGGTTAACGTTACCTCGGTGAACCCTTCCTTTGCCGCGCGAATCACGAAGAGGCCCATCGACAGGCGGGACGCCTGATAGCGCCCCCCGCCGTCGGTTGCGAAGGTGCGCGTTGCACCGGTATCCGCGTTCTTGATTGTCACCGCGACATCGCGCAGGGCCGCGCCAGTTTGGTCTGTCACTACCCCGGAAAGGCTCGCCCCCGTTTGGGTCTGAGCAAAGGTGAGGGTTGACGAAAGCAGAAAAACAACTGCTGCGATAACCAGGTAAGCCTTGCGCATATCGGCCTCGAAAAATCAGTGGTTAAAAACAGAATTTGCAAGTGTACAAGACATACGATTATCGTGTCCATAAGTGTACGGTATAGTCTGTTTTTCAATGAGTTCGCTGTCCCACTGATACAACCGCGATTGAGTTGACCGGGAAGATAGTTGTCGCTACGATTGCGTCCCGATGGAGAAGAATGGCAAAGCCGAACGGAATGCTGAGGGACTGCTGAAGCTTCGTGACGCAGCTCTGCAACTTGGGATCAGCTTCCCCACGATCAAGCAGTGGATTTACAAGAAGAAGATTCGAAGCATTCAGACTGCGGGAGGACACCATCGTATCCCGGAGAGTGAAGTAGACAGATTGCTTTTCCGAACGCGTGGTAAGACGGAACAACGACGCAGACTGGAAATCCGGCGGGTGAGTGGTCGGAATCAGCTCGTGGGTCGAATAGAATCCGTGCAAATTAGCGGGTTGATGGCCGAGGTCAGAGTTTCGATTGGCGGCCAGCTAATCACGTCCATCATCACGGCACGCTCCGCCCGAGAAATGCAGCTTAAGCGGGGACAGACTGCCGCGGCCCTCATCAAGGCTACCGAGGTAATGATCCTGCGGGTTTGACCCCGGAAGAACTACTCCTGGCTACACAGCCTCATCGGGGGGAGTTTTCACAGGCCCTCTGGGCGCGCGCTTCAGACAACCAGCCGCGCAAAACGTGAAAGCGGTTTCTCCGGTATTCCCGCCGAGCGCTCTGGCTATACTCCTCTCATGAAGATGAGCGAAGTTGGAGTCATTTCTTTCTGATGAATCTCGATGACACGATCGTGGCCATTGCCACTCCGCCGGGCCGAGGCGGAATCGGTGTCGTCCGCATCGCTGGTCCGAAGGCGCGCCTGGTCGCCTCGCCGATGCTCAGGCTGAAGCACGGACTCGAGCCGGGCCGTGCTATCTTTGGCGAACTGATCGACCCGCGTGCTGCCGCACCCGCCAGCGAAACCGTCGCGAACGACCGCATTGACGAGGTGGTGGTCACCTATTTTGCGAAGCCGCACTCTTACAGCACCGATGACATCGTGGAAATCTCCGCCCACGGATCGCCTGTAGTCCTGCGCCACATCGTCGAACTCTGCCTCGCTCAAGGCGGGCGCCTGGCCGAGCCCGGAGAATTCACCATGCGCGCCTTCCTCAATGGACGCCTCGACCTGACCCAGGCCGAAGCCGTCCGCGACCTGATCGACTCCCAGACGCTGTTTCAAGCCAAGGTAGCAGCTCAGCAACTGGGAGGCGCGCTTTCCAGGCGTCTCCAACCCATCAAGCAAAAGCTGATCGAACTGATTGCCCTGCTCGAAGCGGGGATCGACTTCGCCGAAGACGATATTTCCGTTGCGCCCGATAGCGCCATCCTGAATCGCATAGCCGACGTCCAAGGCCCGCTCGAACAGCTCGCCTCAAGCTTTGCCTATGGCAAGGTTGTGCACGAAGGTATAACTCTAGCCATCGTGGGGCGTCCCAACGTGGGCAAATCGAGTTTGTTCAATCGGCTGGTAGAACGCGAGCGCGCCATCGTCACCGCCCACCCCGGAACCACGCGCGACCTGGTAAGCGAAACCGTGGCCATCGGTGGAATTCCTGTGCGACTGGTGGACACCGCCGGAATCCGCCGCGCCCTCGACGAAGCCGAAAGCATTGGTATCCAAAAATCGATGGAAGCGCTGGCCGACGCCGATCTGGTCTTGGTAGTCCTCGACGCGGCTCAATCGCCCGGCGACGAAGACCGTGAGCTGATGAGCCAGGTGGAAGGACGAGCGGCCATCGTGGTGGAAAATAAATCCGATCTCAGGAGCCCGCAGTTCAAACTCTCCGATTCACATTTGCCAAGCGTACAAACCTCGGCTCTTACGGGTGCGGGTGTTCCCGAATTGCGCGCCGCGATTCTGCAGCGTTTGGGAGGAGAATCAGGACCGCAGATCGAAACTGGATTTCTGACTAGCGCGCGCCACCAGAAGCTTGTCAGCGATTCGATCGTAGCTCTCAAGACAGCCAGCAGTGCTGTCGCCGCGCGAGTCCCCCACGAAATGCTGCTGCTCGATCTCTACAGCTCCTTGCGCCCGCTTGACGAGATTACGGGCGCCACCACCACCGACGACATTCTGAATCTCATTTTCAGCACGTTCTGCATCGGAAAGTAGAGTGGCGCCCGGAGAGGGCCGATCAATCCTCCGTTGCGCACATCTAAAATCGGATAAAGCGGATCGCCGCCTAGGCCTTGGTCACTTCTGATGTGTGGAAAGAAA
>Ga0187851_10002729_pt1 | contig 15374 bp, 14 predicted proteins | sample June2016WEW_6_10_FD_132997 | JGI IMG/M metagenome (GOLD analysis project Ga0187851, IMG submission 132997) | Peatland microbial communities from SPRUCE experiment site at the Marcell Experimental Forest, Minnesota, USA - June2016WEW_6_10 | ecosystem: Environmental > Terrestrial > Soil >...
ACTCCACCATGCGATCGGCGCGCTCCAGGTCGGGCTCGGAGGCGTCCGCGTGACCGCCCATGATGCGGCCGAGGAAGCTCAGAAAGAGAGAGCATTCGGCCTGCGGTTCGTAATTGTGGTGCACGAGCTTGGTCAGGTACAGTTTCTCGTCATGCGGCTTCAACTCGCCCGTCCGCAGATCGAGCGTGCCGTTGAGGAAGTTGAGCAGGAACGGATGCGTGTCGAGCTGATCCGGGGTGATGACCATCTCGCACTCGGCCATGGCGATCATATTGTTGATGCGGCGGGCGTCGAGCGAGCCGTAGGCGAACTTCTGCAAGTCGGCGTCGTCCGCGTGGGCTGCCTGGGACAGGAACTCCAGCATCGTCAGCTTCGCCGCCCGCCGGATTGCACCCTTGTCATCGACGGCCCAGCGCCGCCCATCCCAGACGAGCCATTTCCGGATGGCAGGGCAATAGCGCAACTCGGTACCGCGAAAAGCGATCAGCCGGTCCGCGTTGCCGGTGTCGTTCAGCAGTTGTGTCAGCAGGCTGGTTGCGTTGGCCGGCTGGACTGCGGCAGGAGCAGGTGACGGCGCACCAACCTCTTTTCGGGAGCGTTCCCTGCGCCTCGCGGGCGGCGCCACATCGATTTTCTGCGGATCTACGGCTACCGTCTTCTCGACGATCTCCTTGAGCTAGTCGGACGTGCCGCCAGCCTCGATCCAGTCCCACAGATCGCCCTTCGGCGGTAGGCCCGGGAGCTGAATCACCTTCACCTCCGCCACGTACGGAGCCAGCGCCGCGGAGACCACCTTGCCGTGTGTCTCGCCCTTCGTGTCGTTGTCGACGAGGATCCGGACGGCCTTGCCCAAGAGGGGCTTGGTGTACTCCCCGCTCCACTTGCCTTCGCCGTCGGGCGTGCAAGTCGTGACAATGCCGAGCTCCGCCGCGCCGCGGTCGGCGGCCTTCTCGCCGTTCGTGATGAATACCTCGTCGGCCGCCGCCAAAGTGTTCAGGTGGTATAGGATCGGCGGCGCGCCGGCCTTGTTGCGAGGGAGCCAGCCCAGTTTCGACGTGATCGCATACTGGCGAAATGTCTTGTCATTTTGCTTGTCTACGAAGCGAACCTTGACGTAGGAGAGGGAGCCGTCGGCGAGGAAGTAGGGATAGGTCACCGCGTGCTTCCAGCGGTTGTCGCGCTCGATCTTCTCGATCCGCTCCCGCAGATAACCGTGTGACCATCCCGGCAGGCCCCACTTCATTTCCGGCTCGCGATCCACCTGACGAAGCGCTGGCCGGCCGACGATCCGGCGCACTTCGTTCGCGGCCGAGTGAAAGTCAGCTCCAGTGAGGGCCATCTCCAGGTCGAATAGAGAGCCACCGCGGCCGCATTGGCTATGGCAGTACCACATCCCCGTAGTGGCGCTGATAGTGAAGTTCATGCCCTCGCCGCCGTGGACTGGGCACCTCCAACGCAACTCCTCACCGCTCTGCTCCAACCCGGGCAAGCGCTCCCTGATGCAGTTCGAAATCTCCTGAGGAGTAAGGTCACCATGCGAATGCACCGAGAGGCTAGTCATGGCGATCCCCAACCTCCACCTCCCGCTTGATGCTGGCGATGGCGGAGTTCATCGCGATGCGCCGCAGCGCCCGCCTTCCGCCACCTCGGCGGCGGTCTGCCCGGCGGATTCCAACCACTTTACAAATGCATACCGCGGGATCAGGATTCGATGCCCGAGGCGCAGGTGCGGGACCTCCTTCCGGTTGATTGCGGCATAGAGACCGCCGCGGCTGATTTTGTCTTTGCCGATGATGCGGTGGGCTTCATCGACGGTCAATGTGGCGTCCTTTTTGTCCATCTGGTCCTCGTGAGTCTTGACAACTTCTGTTTGGTTCGTTCATAATGCCAATTGGGACCGGTCCAATCGGTCATGACCGTTGTGGCAGATTTCAATATACACCGGACCAGTCGGTCCGGTCAATATGGTCCTGCGAGGAGCTTATGAATACAACGAAACAGCAGACGAGCCCGGTAAGCGAGGCCGTCCGAATGCTGCGGCTGGCGTACGGCGAGTCGCAGCAGGCGTTCGCCTACCGGATGAAGACCGCCATCCGGACCATCGCGCGCTACGAGACAAACAGGCCGCCGAAGGGCAAGGCGCTGTCGGAGTTCTACAGGGTGGCCGTGGAGATCGGCAACCAGGACCTCGCCACGGTGTTCAGAAATGCTCTGACTGCGGAGATGGGGGTCGCCGGGAAGTTCACCCAACTCGGCGCGCTCGCCTCATATACAGTCCCCAGCATCCAGAAGGATCTGCTTTTGTTGGCGCACAACCTGCAGTACAGAAGGGGGCCCGCCAAAGCCAAAGTCGAGGCGGCAGTTCAAAAGCTGAAGGAGGTCATCGCAGAGATGGACAAGCTGAACCTCTACCTGCCGAAACGGACTGAGGTGGGAACTGGGGATGAGGAGATCGAATGAACGGCTGCGTGTTCAAGCGCAAGCTGAAGTCCGGCACAACATGGTGCTATTCGTTTCTCGCGGGCCGCGATCAGAACGGCAAGCGGATTAACCCTTTCAAATCGGGATTCGAAACGAAAACCGCAGCAGCGTCCGCGTTGCGCGATGCCGTTGTCGACTACGAGAAAACGCACGGCAAGATCACAAAGCACCGCGGCATCCTCGGCACCGTGACGTGGGGCTACATCCTGGGCGACGAGGCCAAGACCGGCTTCAGCGACCAGGGCGCGGCCATCGCCGCGCTCGCCGTTGCGGTGGAGCGCCGTGCCGCTGCCGAGCAGGCGCCGGCGGAGGTTGATCCGACATTCACGGAGTACATTCGGTATTGGCTCAAAGAGCACGCCTGCCGGCGGCTGGCGCCGAAGACGTTCGAGCGATACAAGGACTTTGCCGAGTACCTGATTCGCCACCTCGGTGAAACCCGGCTGAACGACCTCACCACGGCGCAGATTCAGCGCACGATTCACCGGCTTGAGGATTGCGGCGGCATGGTCACGACGGACCACCCGGAGGGGCGACCTCTGGCGCCCAAGACCGTACGTAACATCGGCGCCATGCTCTACACCTGCCTCGCGGAGGCTGATCGGCTCGGCGTATTGAAGATTCCGCACCCCATGCGAAATAAGCGCGTGAAGCTACCGAAGCTGCCGAAGCGGGAGCCCGCGGTCGTCGACAAGGAAAAGCTGAAGCTCCTCTTTGATCGCGCCCGGACGACTCGGCTGTACCCATTCATCGTCCTGGCATCGGCCACCGGATGCCGGCGCGGCGAGTTGCTGGCGTTGCAGTGGCCGGACCTGAACGAAAAGACCGGCGAACTGAATGTATCGAAGTCGCTCGAACAGACGCGGGCGGGCGGCCTCCGGGTCAAGGGCACAAAGTCGGGCGAAGCACGGCATTTTGTGGTGCCGGAATCCGCGCTTGCCGTCCTGGCGGACCACCGCGCCCAGCAGGACGAAGACAAACGGCTCTTCGGCCCCGACTACCAGGATCACGACTTAATCTTCTGCCAACCGAACGGTGCATACTACTCGCCGGACCGCGTCGGTGCCCGCGTCAAGGAACTGATGGTTTCGGTCGGACTTGAAGGCGTCAGCCTCCACTCGCTCCGGCACACGAACGCCACCGAATTACTGCGCAACGGAGTCCCCATCGCGGAGGTCAGCCGGCGCCTCGGGCACGCCGACCAGAACATCACGCTATCGATTTACAGCCACGCGGTTCCCGCCGACAGCCGCGCGGCGGCAAATGTCTGGGATAACGCCCTTGCGGACGTTGTTCAGGCCAGCCGAAAACCTGCAACAGTGCGGAGTCTTGCAGAGTCTTGCACGGAAGGCACTCGGCGGCTTGGTTTTGTTGCAAACAAAAGGAAGAACGTGGTGGGCGCGACAGGACTCGAACCTGTGACCTCCTGCGTGTGAAGCAGGCGCTCTAACCAACTGAGCTACGCGCCCAACTTCTTCATCCTACCGCAACGCTCCCGGACCGCAAACCTCGGTGCCGGCCGCTCCTGGGCCGGCCCGCGATTGAAACCGAAGTGCCAATCATCTCCGTTGACATTCCGCCGAATAGTGTAAATACTTACAGCATGGAGCTGACCGAGCGCCAGCGCGAGATTTACGATTTCATTGTTGCGTTCCGGCGTGACAACGGCTGCTCGCCGTCGATTCCGGAGATCCAGCGGGCTTTCGACATCCGCAGCCCCAATGGGGTCGCCGGCCATCTGCACGCGCTCCAGGCCAAGGGCTACATCCGGCGCTCCGCCGAACGCGGCTCGCGGCAGGTCAACGTAGTCGGTGAAATGCCGCCGGCCGCGATCGCCGCCGCCTCGTTGCACGTTTTCCCAGTCTACGGCCACATCCCGGCGGGTCCGCCCACGGAGTACGTCAACCTGCATCCCGACGGTACCGCGACGATGGACGAACTGCTGCTGGGATTCAAGCCCCGCGAGGGCTGCTTCCTGCTCAAGGTGCGTGGCGATTCGATGAAGGATGCGGGGATCCTGAACGGCGACCTGGTGCTCATCGAGCCGACCGCCGCGCCGCGCGCCGGGCAGGTGGTCGCTGCGCTGATTGACGGCGAGAGCACGCTGAAGCGACTGGTGAGAGTCAAGGGCCGCTGGTTTCTGAAAGCCGAGAATCCGGCTTGCCCGGAGTTATACCCGCGCGCCGACCTGGTGATTCAGGGCAGCGTCCGGACGGTGATCCGGAGAATGGATTAGCCGCCGGCGGAGCCCCCGCGGACGGTCTGGATAGCCTCGCCTGCCAAGCGCGCACGCGCGCGCCGCGCCGCCGATTTTGGACTGGCAATGCGTGGCCACTCCGGAGATAATCGGCGCATGACCTCTTTAACTCTGGATTGCGTGGAAACGGAATCCGAGTTGCTCTCCGCCGAGTTGTGGGAGCACGGCGCGTCGGGCATTCAGGAGCACGAACTGCCTGGCGGCCGCGTCCGGCTGCAAGCCTGGTTTGACGCAAACGATGGTCTGGCCGAGCGCTTCGCGGCGTACCGCCCCCGGGTGGAGGATGAAAAAGAGGTGGACTGGGAGACCCTCAGCCGGCAGGCCTGGCAGCCGGTCGAGGTCGGCGCGCGCTTCTACCTCGCTCCGGAGTGGGACGAGTCCCCGACGCCCGAAGGCCGCATGCGGCTCACCGTGCACCCCGGCATGGCGCTCGGCACGGGCGATCACCCGGCCACACAACTCGTCCTGGTGGCCCTGGAAAAACACCTGCATGAAGGTGAACGCATTGTCGACACGGGCACCGGCACCGGCATTCTGCTCGAAGGCGCGTATCTGCTCGGCGCGCGCGGCGTGGGCTGCGACATTGAATGGGAAAGCGCGCGCACGGCGCGCCGTAACCTGCTGGCTGACGCCTGCCCGCCGCGCGTCTTCGCCGGTTCGCTGCGCGCCCTGGCCGCCCGATCCGCCGATGTCGTGGTCTCCAACATTAACGCCGTGACGCACCACGCGCTCGCGCCGGAGTATGCCCGCGTCGCGCGGCGCCTCGCGATCCTGGCCGGCTTCCCCGAACGCCACGTCGCGGGTATCGAGCGGGCGCTCGGCGCGCACGGCTGGCACCCGCTGGACCGTTTGTCGAACCGCGAATGGGTCTGCCTGGTCTTCTCGCCGCAGTGAGACCCGCGGCTCCAGTCCGCGCTCCGCGATTCAGATTTCGATCGACAGCGCCGCACTTGGCGTGCGCCGACTGCCGGAAAGACTGCGTTGAACCAACGCGCGCATTCAGGCCGCGCGACGCTACCGCGCCAGGCTGGCTTTGAACCGCGCCGCGTTGCGTCCCACGGCGTCCAGCAGATCCAGCGTGCCGCGGTGGATCTGGAACTGGCGGGTCGCTTCCAGGGCTTTCATGTATTCGGCTTCGACGCCCGGGCCGGCGGCGCACGCCATCTGGGTCACGGCCAGCGTTCCAAACCGCAGCAACCGGCCATCGAGAGTGTAACTCCCGCCGAACCGGTTGCAGCCGCTGAAGCCCGCCACACGGCCCTCGGTCATGAAGCGGATGGTCGCCTCGCGCTGCCCGGCTCCGGCCGGAACCGGCTCGTTGGCCAGTTCGGTCAGCACCCACGCTGTGTCGATCAACGGAGCCGTCAACTCGCTTTGCGACTTCTGGGCGCCATCGCGCAGGCTCACCGCAATCAGGGCCGCCCCGCCCAGGCCCGACCTCGGCGTGGCCGGCGCCGCGGCGGGAGCGCAGGCGCCGCCCGGCTCCGCCGCCATAATGTTCGCGATTCTCAGAATCTCTTGGCCCGCGCCCACGGCGCCGCCGGCGACGGCCGGAGCTTCCAGAGCGCCGGATGCGGTGAGCAGCGCCGCCCGGCCGCCGGCCGTAGCCTGGGCCAGGCGCTCCAGCAACTTCGAGCGCCCGGTCGTCTCTACCGCGAATTGGACCGTGCTGCCGCAGGGCTGAAAGCGGCCCCGCCCACGCGACTGCGTGTAGATGCCCCGCAGCCGGTACGTGCCCAGAGGCACGTAGGCCTGCGGCTCGCGCGCCAACCTGTAGTCCGGCTGCGACTCCGCGGCCGTTTGAGCCGGCGGCCGGACCGGCCGCCCCGATTCATCCAGCAACTGCAGCGCGCCGTCCGGCAGAATCTCGAAACTCTCCGTCTCGCCCAGGCTGGAATGCACCACCAGCCGCTTGCCCCGCGCCGTCCAATCCCCGAAGTCCATCACGCGCTGGCCGCTGCTGGCCGTTTTTAAATAACTGCGCTGGCGGTAGAAAAAGCCGTCCGGCCGCAGGCTCACCACCTGCCGCACGCCCCGGCAATCGGCGCACGGCAGCGTCCCGGTGAAGGTTGTGAGTTCGGCAATTCTGAATTCCTGACCGGCAGCCGTGGCGAACAACGCCACCGCCGCCAATGCCAGTTTGCCCCGGCCGCCTTGAGTGCGGCCCCATTGCACATGCATCGATCGCCTCCGAACGGACGCCGGGCGTGTGAATCCCTCCACCCGCCCGAGAGCCCTCGCGGACCAGCGCCAGCTTCGTCTGGCTGCCCACGGAGCCCTGACCGCATTGTCACGCCAATTCGAGGCTCCCGGCGGCGGGATTAGAGTAAATGCGCTCCCCGACCCCTTCGCGACTGGTGGCCGAAATGCACCGCGGTGGTGGCCACCGGCCGGCTCACCGCTGCGATCGCGAGGATTTCAAGCAGCTTGCTAATTGGCATCGCGATTGCTGAAGAGTGGACATCCGCTTGATCGATGGAGCGGCAATCTTCAGCCCGGCGCGACACGTGGCGGCCCGGCGCGCTGTGGCGTCCGGACCTGCCGCGGATTGTAGTGGCACATGAAAAGGTGTATAAGAGCTATGTTCGGAGGTCAAGGAGTAGTTTTCTCCCAGCGGCGTTTCGGCTGGGACGTCAAGTCATCCCGGCGGGAACGGCGCGCGCGAAATCGGGCGGTCAGTGACCGCGTCGTCGCGGGGTGCTTTTTCTTTGATCAGCCCTTGGAGGAGGGCCGGCGAGTGAGGGTTCGAGAGCCTCGGCCATCCCGTATCCATCTCCCTCCCGGCGGGCCGCTGCAGCGGCCGGCTCCGGCCGGCTGTTCCACGATTTCCCTCGGTGTGGCAATCCAGCGGGTGGGCGCGGCCCTGCGGCCGCGACTGCCGATTGCCAGTTCATGTTTGAAGCAGTTGAAAAAGTGCGCGGGCAGGAACCTGAAACTCGCCTTTACAACCGGCCAGGTGACTGACGTTGCTTCGCATCCAATTTGTGTGGCCTAGACAAGGAGAATTCGATATGGCACTTTCATTCACTTTTCGACCGGCACCTCGCTACGCGATCCGCGCCTTAATGGCGCTTCTGCTTTGCGCCTCGACCGTGGCGCTGTATGGTTTCGACGATAAGGACAAGAAAAAACCGGCCGCCCCGGTCAAGCCGGCACCGGCCAAGCCAACCCCGCAAGTCCATAACGGGTCGGTGGTGAATCATCCGGTCACTGCCAACCCCAATCTCAATAACCGGACGATTACGCCGAACAACAACACCAATTTGAATAATCGGCCGATCAATCCCAACCCCAATCTGAATAACCGGACGATCACGCCGAACAACAACACCAATCTGAATAATCGGCCCGCCACCCCGCTGAACAACCGGGGGAACATCAACTCCAATCTGGGCAACCGGCCCGCCACCCCTCTGAACAACCGGGGGAACGTCAGCTCCACTCTGAACAACCGGCCCACCACCCCGCAGAACTTTCACGCGCCTGTGCTGAATACCAACCACCTGCCGCCAGGCAGCCAGGTCGCGCACGGTCCGGGCGGAGTCACCAACGTCACCACCAGGACCGGCGGGCAGTATCAGTTGAACTCCCAGGGCCACATGTCCAGCTTCCATGCCCCCAACGGCGCGTCAGCCAGCTTCCGCCCCAACGGCGCGCCCGGAGTCGTGCACACCGCCTCCGGAACGACCATCATCCACAACAACTACGGCGGGCGGACGGTCATCGTGAATCGCCCCGGCAATACCGTCATCGTCAGCCATGGAGGCGGCCGCGGCTACGTGCAGCGTCCGTTTGCGGTTGGAAACCGGAGCTACGTCCAGCGCACTTACGTGGTGAACGGCGTCCGCAGCTCCCGCTTTTATCAGTCGTATAACTACCACGGTCACGCCTATCCCTACTACGTCCGGGCGCACTTTTACCGGCCGGCCTTCTATGGCTGGGCGTACAACCCCTGGGCGCGGCCCGTGGCATACGGCTGGGGCTGGGGCATCGGCACGCCCTGGTTCGGTTTCTATGGCGGTTACTTCCAGCCCTACCCCATGTACCGCAGTCCGGCCTTCTGGCTGACCGACTACCTGTTCTCCGCCACGCTGACGGCCGCCTATCAGGAGCGCATGGCCGACCAGGCCGCCATCGCCGCCCAGGCCAACGCCGCCGAGCAGCAGCAGAACCAGGTGCAGATGAACGATCAGGTCAAGCAGATGGTCGCCGACGAGGTCCAGCGGCAGCTCGCCCAAGCCCGCACCGAGAGCCAGTCCGCCGGACAAGGGGCGATGATGGCCGCGCCGAGCGACGGTCTGCCGGCCAGCTTCACCGACAACGCGCCCCACGCTCTCGTGGTCTCGAGCAGCGTGGATGTCAACGACGGCGCGTCCGGCTGCGCGCTGGGCGAAGGCGACGTGGTTGCATTCAACGGATCCCTGCCGCAGGGCGCCGATGCGATGAGCGTGAAGGTCGTCGCCAGCCGCGGTCAGGATTGTCCTACCGGCAGCACGGTTTCGGTCCAACTCCAGGATCTGATGGAAATGCAGAATCACCTGCGCGCCACGCTCGATCAGGGCCTGGAGCAGATGCAATCCAACGCCGGCCACGGCGGGCTGCCCGCCATCCCGTCCGGCGCGGCGGGCACCGTCGACTCGGCGTTCGCCTCCGGCGCTCCACCGCCCGACGCGAATGCCGCCTCTGAGTTAAGCAGCGGGGCCGACCAGGCCTCGCAGGAGGAAATGGCCGTGTTGAATCAGGCCTCCGACGCCGGCTCGGGAGACGCCGGCTCCGCTCCCGCCGCCAGCGGCGGCAACTCGGTCAGCCTCGGCATGAGCGTCGATCAGGTGCGCGGCATCCTGGGCAACATGCGCCTCGTGGCCACGGTCGGCAACAAGCAGATCTTCCAGGCCGGGGGCCTGAAGATCACCTTCGTCAACGGCCAGGTCTCGAACGTCGAGTAACTGCCGTCAAACGCGAACAACCGCCGCCGCACGGTCTTTTCACCGTGCGGCACGCGTGTTTTTACCGCTGCGACACCATGACTTCGCCATGGGAACACGGTGATTTGACGGTGAAGCCATGGTCTGGCGACGGTGATTTCAGGCGATTGGCGGCGCTGGAAACGCCCCGCGCGCCTCCTCGAACCGCACCCCAAGTTCCAGCAGCGTTTCCTCGCTCCAGGGCCGGCCAACGAATTGAACCCCCACCGGCAGGCCGTCGGAGTCGAAGCCGGCCGGCACAACCAGCGCCGGCAGGCCGAGCAGGTTCCAGGGTGAAACCGGCCGTATGGCATCCATCAGATCGATATCGCCATCCGGCGTCGGAAAGCTGCGCTGCCGGTGCGCGAAGGCCGTCACGCCAAAGGCCGGCATCAGCAGCACCGGCGTGGCGCGCAGCGCCTCGATCAGCCGCGCCCGCAGCGCGTCGCGTTCGCCCAGTTTGGTGCACAATTCGAGCAGCGTGGGCGCCGGCTCGCCCGCCACCGTGTCGATCAATTCCAGCCCCGTCCAGTGGCAACTCCGTTCGCGGCCGTCGATCAGCGCGCGCAACAGCACCGCCAGCACGTCCACAAAGAAGAAGCGCCACAGCTCGTGCGCGCCGCGCACTAATTCGAAGTCGAAGGGCACCACCTCCAGGCCCATATCCTCGAGGATCTGCGCCGCCTTGCGGACGGCCTCGCGAACCGCGGGCTGAACCGGCGTGTCGCCGCATTGTTCGAGCACGGCGACCCGGCGCGGCAGTGCCGGCGCGCCTCCAAAAATGTCCACCGGCGCGGAGAACGGATCGCCCGGATCGTCGCCTGCCAGCACCTGGTAAAGCACGCGCACATCGGCCGCCGTGCGCGCCATCGGGCCGGTGACGCCCATGAATCCGGTGGGATGCGAGATCACCGGCCAATGGCCCGTGGCGGGCACGCGGCCGGGCGTCGGTTTGAGCCCGCAAATGCCGCAGAAATGGGCCGGTTCGCGGATCGAGCCGCCGCCGTCGCTGCCGATGCCGCCGGCCACGCAAAAGCTGGCAATGGCCGCGGCTTCGCCACCACTCGAGCCGCCGCTGGTGCGCTCCAGATTCCAGGGATTGTTGGTGCGGCCGATATAGGCGTTGTCGGTTTCATAGTTCATCAGGAATTCGGGCGTGCTGGTCTTGCCGACAATCACGCCGCCGGCGTCCTGGAAGCGCGCCGCGGCCCAGGAGTCGCGCGCGGCGATTTCGTTCCGGCGCAGCAGACTGCCGGTGCGCGTGGCGTGGCCCGCGAGGTCGAAGGAATCTTTCAGCGACAGCGGTACGCCGAGCAGCGGCGGCAGCTCGCCGCCGCGCATCAGGCGCTGCTCGGCGGCGCGCGCGGCCGCGAGCGCCTGCTCGGGACAGAGTTCGATAAACGCGTTGATGGATGGGTTCAGGCGCTCAATCTGGCCGAGCGACGCCTGCAGCAGCTCCAGCGGCGAAACCTGCCGGCTGCGGATCAGGGCGGCGATCTGGACCAGGCTGAGGCGGATGGACATCGTCTTACTCTATCCGAGCGACTCCGGCGCGCTCAAGGCCGGCTATAGCCGGAGGCGGGAGCCGGGGCGAAAACGGCGCAAACCGCTACTAGTAGCGGCCACTAAATCGTAAGCTATTGATTATAAATGTCTTATATACCGCTGGCCGCTACACTGTAGCGGCTTGAGCAAGTTCCGAGGGCTTCAGGGGGACCGCGTCGCGGGGCATCGCGTCAAACCCGGCAGGCCACAATTATCCTTTAATCGCACATGGTTACGGTCACTGGCGGACCAACCGCGTTAAGATCTGTAATGTGACACCGTTGAGCTTTGAAGAAGCGCGGGCGACCGTTCTCCAGCTAGTCCGCGCGCACGGGGAGAAGCCTGAGCGGGAACAGGTTGAGTTGGGGCAGGCGCGCGGGCGCGTGTTGGCCACGAAGGCCGTGGCGGACCGCGACGATCCGCCGCTCGATCGCGCGCTGAGAGATGGCTATGCGCTGCGGGCCTCCGACACTCCGGGCACGCTCAAGCTGATCGGCGAGCTGCGCGCCGGCGCGGTCTTCCCGGGAGAGATCCCGGCCCGGCAGTGCGTCGAGATTATGACCGGCGCGCCGGTGCCGGCCGGCGCCGACGCCGTGGTGATGCTCGAACATGCCGCGCTGGAAGGCCGCGGCGTCCGCGTGGGCGCGGCGGTGGAGCCGGGCGCGCACGTTAACCCGCGCGGGTCCCAGGCCCGGCGCGGCGACATGGTGTTGAAAGCCGGCACGCGCCTGGAATACGCCGAGATGGCCCTGCTGGCGGCGACTGGAGCCATGCAGGTGGTGGTGTATCGCAAGCCGCGGGTGGCGATCCTGACCACTGGCGACGAAGTGGTCGAGGCCTCGACCCGCCCGCTGCCGCACCAGGTGCGGAACTCGAATGCCTGGTCGCTGGTGGCGCAGGTGGAGCGGGCGGGCGGTGAAGCGCTGCTGCTGGGGACGGCGCCCGACGCCCTGGATCGCACGGCGGCGCTGATCGGCGAAGGGCTGAAGGCCGACCTGCTGTTGATCGCCGGTGGCGTTTCGGCGGGCCGCTACGACGTAGTGGAACCTGCGCTGGCGCGCTGGAGCGCCGAGATTTACTTCGACGGCGTCGAGATTCAGCCGGGCCGGCCGCTGGTCTTCGGCCGGGCCCAGGAGAAGCTGTTTTTCGGACTGCCGGGCAATCCCGTTTCCACGATGGTCTGCTTCGAGCTGTTTGCGCGCGCCGCGGTGGAGATGTTAGGCGGGCAAATCGAGTCGGTTCTGCCGCTGCTCGAGTCCGTGCTGACCGAGGATTTCCGGCACGAGCCCGGCCTGATGCGTTTCCTGCCGGCGCGGCTGAGCGCCGATGGCCGCGAGGTGACGCCAGTGGCCTGGCACGGGTCGGGCGACATCGCGGCGTTGTGCCGGGGGAACTGCTTCCTGGTGGCCGACGCGAACACGCCCGAATACCGCGCCGGCGAGCGCATCCGGGTGCTGCCGCGTTGATCGAACGGCGGAGACGGTGATGGGCCGGGCGAGCCATTTCGACAAGGCCGGGACGGCGCGAATGGTGGACGTATCCGCCAAGCCGGCGACCCGCCGCACGGCCACGGCGCGGGCCTTCGTGCGGATGAGCCGCGCGACCGTGCGGGCGCTGCAGGACAATCCGAAAGGCAACCCGCTGGAGGTGGCGCGGATCGCGGGCATCCAGGCTGCCAAACGGACCGCCGAGCTGATCCCGCTGTGCCATCCGCTGGCGCTCTCGCACGCCGATGTCGAAGTGCGCGTAACACGCGACGGCGTGCGGATCGAAGCTACGGCCGCCACGACGGCGCAAACGGGCGTCGAAATGGAGGCTCTCACCGCGGCCTGCGTGGCCGCGTTGACGGTCTACGACATGACCAAGGCGCTGGACAAGGGCATCACCATCGAGCGCATGGAACTGGTGGAGAAGACCGGCGGCAAGAGCGGGACGTGGCGGCGCAAGGCGCAGAAGAAAGGGTCGAGCAAGCCGTGAGATTACGGGTGGCGGTGCTCACCATCAGCGACCGTTGCCTGGCCCGCACGCAGGCCGACGCGAGCGGCCCGGCGGTGGCTGCGCGGCTGGCCGAGCACGGGTACGAGGTGGTGCGGCGCGAGGTGCTGGGGGACGAGCGGGCGGCGATCGAGGCGCGGCTGCGGGAATTGGCCGAAGAGGGTGGCTGCGACGTGATTTTCACGACCGGTGGAACGGGCGTGGCGGCGCGCGACGTGACGCCCGAGGCGACGCGGGCGGTGGTGGAGCGCGAGATCCCGGGCCTGGGCGAACTGATGCGCGCCGAGGGGCTGAAGAAGACGCGGCGGGCGGCGCTTTCGCGGGCCACGGCGGGCACGCTGGGACGCACGCTGATCGTCAATCTACCGGGGTCACCCAAGGGCGCGCGGGAGTCGCTGGATGCTATCGTGGATTTGGCGCCGCACATCGTGGAATTGCTGCAGGGCCGCACGGCGCACGGACCGGAAGAAGAGCGCGCGGCGCAGCAACCGGAGTGAAGCGCGCGGCATCCTACAGACTGGGAATCGTGAGGCGGAATGGGATACAAACTGAAACCCGGTAGCGTCATCGCCCTGACCGCCTGCGCGCTGCTGCTGGCGGCCGCGGCCGCGGCGCCGCAGCCGCAGGAACCGGCCCTGGACCAGCCGCAACCTCCGAAAAAAATCCTGCCCGGGATGCTGGATCCCGACAAGGCTAATCCGCCGGCGACGACGCCGGTATTGCCAACAGCGCCGGCGCCGCTGGAGAAGCCGCCGGCCGACGAGGGTCCGCTGATCCGCAGCACGCTGCACGTGGTGCTGGTGCCGACGGCGGTGACCGACAAGAAGGGCCACACGATCAACGGTCTGCGGGCCAACGATTTCGAGTTGTTCGACAATGACAAGCCGCAGAAGATCGACCGCGACATCGTGTTTTTGCCGATGTCGATGGTGATCTGCATCCAGCGCAGCGCCAACGTCGAGGCGGTGCTGCCGAAGATCCGTAGAATCGGCACCGCGATGCACGACCTGCTGATCGGCGAGGGCGGCGAGGCGGCGGTGGTGAGCTTCGACCATCGCATCGAAACGGTGCAGGATTTCACGAGCGACGCGGACAAGATCAACAAGGCGGTGGAAAAGATCAAGCTGGGCGGGCAGAACAGCCGGATGATCGACGCGGTGCAGGAGGCCGTGCACATGCTGCGGTACAAGAAAGACCGCCGCAAGGTGATTCTGCTGATTTCGGAGACGCTGGACCGGTCGAGCGAAGCACATGTGCGCGAGGTGGCGATGGACCTGGAGCTGAACAACATCGACGTCTACACGCTGAACATCAGTCGCATCGTGACGTCGCTGTCGGCATCGCCGGAGCTGCCTCGGCCGGATCCGTTCCCCCCGGGGGCGCGGCCGCATCCGGCGGGCACCTCGATGGACCCGACCACGATCGCGCAACTGGACGGAGCGCCGGGCGACAGCGCGGATTTCGTTCCGGTGCTCGAGGATATGTACCGCGGGGTGAAGGCGATCTTCATCCGCAACCCGGCGCGAGTGTTCACCAAGCTGACGGGCGGGCAGGAGTTCAACTTCGTGACGCAGGCCGACCTGGAGACGGCGATCGGGGAGATCGGCCGGGTGATCCGCAGCCAGTACATTTTGAGCTACTCGCCGAACAACAAGCTGGAGGGCGGGTACCACCGGATCCGCGTGGACGTGGCGCACGAGGGCTACAAGGTGCGCACGCGGCCGGGTTACTGGATGGCGGGCGTGCCGGACTAGCGCGGATTTCTCACGCGGGGAGACGGGCGTCCTCGATCGGGGCGAAACAGGCTCTCCCCGTTACCCATTTCGGCTTTGAAATAGGGATTTGCGATGGCCAGCCGAGCCGGTCTGGAGTAGCAGGGATGGCGGCCTTTTGACAGCTCACGCTGGACGGCGAACAGGTTGCTTGACTGCGTACTCCACCGACATCGGGTTCGCCATCCGCTTTGACGCGTCGAGGATCTCGAGCGCGACCACATTGCCACTTACACCGTAGTCCAGGACCAGACCGGGCTTCTCTTCGTCGCTCTCGGCGATCTTCTCGTCGCTGAGCAGCACGCTGAGGACGTCGACTTCCGGGTCGTATACGACTTTCATTCGGCCCTCCAGTATTTC
>Ga0187851_10002734_pt1 | contig 15350 bp, 9 predicted proteins | sample June2016WEW_6_10_FD_132997 | JGI IMG/M metagenome (GOLD analysis project Ga0187851, IMG submission 132997) | Peatland microbial communities from SPRUCE experiment site at the Marcell Experimental Forest, Minnesota, USA - June2016WEW_6_10 | ecosystem: Environmental > Terrestrial > Soil > Wetlands...
CTGTCCGGCGCCTTCCGGGAATCCGAATCCACCGCTACACTGAACCAGGAGGCACGACATGACTCCCAACGACGCACCCAGCACCATCCCCTGCGACCCCGACTACATTTCGGGGTTGATGCAACTCCCGGCCTTCCAGAACCTGCTCGCCAAGGTGGAGACGAACTTCTACCGGAACCGCCCCAAGGAAGCGGCAGAACTGGAATTGGAGGGGACGATACGCTTTACGCTCCAGGAGCGGGCAGCCCAGGCTTGGGAGATACTCAAGGAAGCCCGCTCGACGGGCCTTCCGATGGACCAGGCCCAGGAGCTGATCTCCGAACTGGTCTACCCGCCGCTGGAGTCGGACGACAACTGATACTCGAAGGCGACGCCAAAGCCCCCCAGTTGGACTTTGGCATCGCCTCCGACGACGCCACCGAACCCGCAACACCCAGACCAATTCTCCCTCCCGATCCTCTCCGCAACAGCCGCAATTTCCGCCTCAATGACGATGTCGCCTCGCATATTGCCGAGGGCGGGTCAAAAGCGCGCATACAGCACAACCTCGACATCCTTGAGCTGCTCAAGTCCATCCAGGCCGATCAGCGCACCGCGACCACCGACGAACAGAATCGCATCGCGCAGTACATCGACTTCGGCGGACTGCGCGAGTTGTGGGACCAGGGCTATCGCTACTACGAGGAGCGCAACCGCCTTGCCGAGATCCTCACCGAGGACGAGATTGATGCGGTCAAGGAGACATCCCTCAACACCCACTACACCGCCATTGAGGTCGTGGACCAGATGTGGGCGGCGGCAAATCGCCTTGGGTTTGCCGGCGGGCGCATCCTCGAACCGGGCATGGGAGTTGGCAACTTCTTTGCCCGCATTCCCGACCAGCTTCTCCATGAATCCGAACTTTTCGGGGTCGAGAAGAACCCCCTCAGCGGGGCACTCGCTTCCATGCTCTATCCGGACGCCAAGATTCTCGTCCAACCCTTTGAAGACACCCGGCTGCCAAACAACTCCTTCGACATGGTGATCGGCAATCCTCCATTCGCCGACATCAAGATTGCCGACCCCGAATACTCCGACCCCAAGCTCTCCCTTCACAACTATTTCGTTGTTAAGTCTCTGGACAAGCTCAAACCGGGTGGGATCGCTGTCTGCATCAGCTCGCACTACACGCTCGATTCTCTCGACGTGCGCGCCCGCCGCGCGATGGCTGCTCGGGCCGATCTCGTCGCTGCAATTCGTCTGCCTGACGACACCTTCCAGAAGAACGCCAACACATCCGTTACCACCGACATTCTGTTCTTCCGCAAGCGGCTTCCCAACGAACCCCAACCGGAGCACCCGGTCTGGATTGACAGCGTATCGCACATTGTTCCGGGCTATGGCGACCCGGCGGCGGTCAACTACAACGCCTACTTCGACGAGCACCCTGAGATGGTGCTCGGAGTTCACAGTGCGGAGAGCCGGATGTACGGACGGAAAGACTACGCGCTCAAGCCCTTTGTAGGCGACACGAGCATCGTCGAGCGTCTTCAAAAAGCTATCGACACCTTACCGGAAAATATCTTCACGCCTTACGATCCGTCTGTCTCCAAGGATTCACGGAACAGCCGAAGCGCATCCTCGCTTGTTCCGGCACCCAACACCGTCAAGAATCATTCGTATTTCTTCGACGAAGGCACCGTCTGGATCAACGACAACGGCGCCAGGACTCCGCTTCCACGCGCATTGTCGAGTGGGCGCGTTCTCTTTCAACTGAAATCGCTGATTGCTCTCAGGGACTCGTTGAAGGAAGTGATCCGGCTTCAACTCCAATCCGCAAATGAAGGCCAACTCGCGGAATGCCAGGAGCAACTCCTACGGCACTACGAAAGCTATCGTGCGAACTTTGGCCCGCTCAACAATGTCAGCACGGCCAAGGTCTTTGAGGACGATCCCGAGTATCCGCTATTGACGGCGCTCGAAAACATCGACCCAGAGACTTCGAGAATCAGTCTCGCCGACATCTTTACCAAGCGCACAATCCGGCCCTACGAACCGCTGCGCGAACTTCCGAGCGATCCGAAAGCGGCCATGCTCCAGGTGTTGGCCGAGTGCGGCCGATTGGACACCGGCCTGATGTCTCGTCTCCTCGACAAAGCGGAGGCGGATGTCATTGGCCAGCTTGTCACCGCCGACCTGATCTACAAAGAGCCGAACTCTCAGCAATACCAGACAGCCGACGAATACCTATCCGGCAACGTGCGGCAGAAACTCAAAGACGCTCAAGGCGCCACGCTGCTCGACCCGGCCTATGAACGTAACGTCAAGGCGCTCGAAGCAGTCCAGCCGGAGATCGTTCCGTTCATCGATATTGACGTGCGCCTTGGGCAGACCTGGGTTCCCACCGAGGTGTACATCGCATTTCTCAACCGGCATCTGGCCGAGCAACGCCCAGCATCCGGCGACCGCGCGCCTTCTATTTCAAGAGACATCAATGGCCGCTGGAGCGTCGATCTTCCGTCCTGCTACAACACATTCGAGCTGACCCATAAGTGGGCTGGCGGAGGAATGTCCGGGCACAAGCTGCTCGAATATGGCCTCAACCTTCAGGAGCCTACGCTCTATGAGAACAATGCCGATGGAAAGCCGGTCATCGACACGGTACGAACCATCGCGGCGCGCGCCCGGCTGCGCGAAATCAAAGATGCCTTTTCCGAATGGATCAAAGACGACAAGCAGGCCGACATACAGCCTCAAATCGAGCGCATCTACAACGAAACCTTCAACGCCAACCGCCTCCGCATCTACGACGGCGGGCACCTATCGTTCCCAGGTCTGAATCCCACCATCGTTCCGCGGCCATATCAGATGAGAGGGGCTTGGCGCGTCATGGTCGAAGGCCGCGCTCTCCTCGACCACTTCGTCGGCTCCGGCAAATCCCTCTCCGTGATTATTGCTGGCATGGAGTCGCGCCGAATCGGAATCTCTCGCAAGAACCTCTATGTCGTCCCGAACAACATGATTCAGCAATGGCGCGAGGAGTTCAAGAAAGCCTATCCTTCCGCCAATGTCCTGGCCGTTACCGAACGCGACTTCGATTCTCCACTGAGCCGCAAGCGCCTCTTCAGCCGTGTCGCCACCAACGAATGGGACGCCGTCATCGTTCCTCATTCGCAGTTTGATATGCTGCCCATCTCGCCTGAGCGGGAAGCAAAGACAGTCAGTGCTCAGATGCAAGAGATGAAAGACCTGCTGCGCGAAGGCTCTGAAAGCAGTCGCACCAAGACCAGAGCGGAGAAGCGGACCACGCGCCAGATCGAGAACAAGATTCAGAAGTACAAGGAGAAGCTGAAAGAGCTTTCTCAGGGCCGGAAGGACGACACCATTTACTTCGACGACTTGGGCGTAGATCGTCTCTTCGTTGATGAAGCCCACGCTTACAAGGCTCTGGCCATCGTCACGAAGATGGGAAACATCGCCGGCATCAGCACCCGCGAGTCTCAACGGGCGCAACGCATCCTCGCCAAAATCGAGTTCATGCAGGAGACACACAACGGCGCAGGCGTAATCTTCACCACCGCCACGCCGATCACGAACACACTTGGCGAACAATTCGTGATGACGCGATACCTGGCCCGCGACATCCTCAATAAATGCTCCATCAACAATTTCGACGACTGGGCGGCCAACTTCGCCGAGCCTGTCACCCGCATGGAATACGCCACCGACGGCGTGACCATCAAGCCGAAGACCGCGCTGGCGAACTACGTCAATGTTCCCGAACTCCAGTCCATCTGGTCCCAGTTTGCCGACGTAATGATGCAGGACGAGGCCGAGGAAGCTGGCTACATCACCCTGCCCAAAGCCGTGCGCAAAGACATGCTGGTCAAAGTAACTCCAGCCCAGGAGCCATTGCTCCAGAGCATCGCCGAGCGCGGCGAACTGCTGAGCCTTCCGATGAGCGATCCAGAGCGGCCTGATCCAACGGAAGACAACTGGCTCAAACTCGACTCCGACGCCTGCGCCATCTCGCTCGATGCGCGCCTTTACGATCCAACCTGCCCAGACGATCCCGACAGCAAAGCCAATACCGCCGTGCGCACAACGCTCGATGTCTTGCGCCGCACGGAAGCCGAACGCGGGACTGTCATTCTTTTCGCCGACCGCTACCAGCGCGGCGAATTCAATCTCTTCGAGGACATGAAGAAGAAACTCATTGCCGCCGGAGTGCCAAGAGAACAGGTTGCCATCGTTCACGACTACAAGAAGGGCAAGGAATTCTTCGGCCTTCAACAGGCTATGCGCGCAGGCCGCGTCCGCGTCCTGCTCGGCACCACGGAAAAATGCGGCATCGGAGTCAACATTCAGACGCGCCTCAAGGCGCTGATTGATCTCGATCTCCCCCAGCGGCCCGACCAGTTGGAGCAGCGTCACGGACGAATGCGCCGCTCCGGCAACACCTTCTCCGAGGTCGAGTTCTACCGGATGATCTCAGAGCCTCGTGATGTAGCGTCTCCCAAAGCGCACGATCTCCAACGCGCCCAGCTCTTGGAGCGCAAGCAGACCTTTCTGTCACAGTTCAAATCTGGCGGTCGCATGGGTCGAAAGATCGAGGACATCGCCGGCGAGACACGGTTGAGTCCTCAGCTATTTGCTCTGGCCAAGGCCCAGGCCACCGGCAACCCTCTTGCTCTCGAAAAGATCAAGCTGGAGTACGAGATCAAGAATCTGACCTTGCTTGCCCGTTCCAACCGGCTGGACCACTACAACAATCGCCAGCAACTGCTCAACGTCGAGTACCGGATTGCGCATCTCCAAGACAGGCTGCCCCAACTCAAGAAGGCCAGCGAGACTTTCAAGTCGCACGAACGCCGGGACGACGAAGGCAAACTCCTCAGCCTCCAGGTTCGCTTCAACGGCCTCGAATTCTCCAAGCTCAAAGACGCCAACGAATACCTACGGACGGAGACCCTCGACAGCACCACCCAGCTCACAGTGAACGGTCTCGACATTCCCCTCGCCGTCAGCGACGCCCTCATCAAGGATGAACTCGGCACCATCACGGACATCACGGCCGTCCGCTACAACCTGGCCGGCGAATGGTTCGATGTGCCGCGCCCGGAAGCCCACCTGGGGCTGCCTTCAGCCCAATCCCTGCTTACTTCCGTTCTGCGCCGTGGCGGCGACCTGCCGTCGAAGATCCTCGAAACGGAAGCCACTATTCAGGGAAACGAGGCAACGCTGGCCCGCCTCCACACCGCCTTGGACTACCAAAGCCCCTATGAGACGAAGCTCAAAGAGTACGAGCAGCGTCTGGCAGAGATCGACAAGGAACTGCTTGGCAAGACGGAAGAGATCGAGGAACTTGTCGATGCCGAAACGGAAGAACTGCCGTCTTCAAAGCCCCTTCTGGTCGAGCGTGAATCCACGGACAGCGAAGAGCGCCTCTACGCGAAAGCGATTGAAGGCCAATCTCCGGCCCAAGTTGCCGTCGATGATGCTCCAGGCGAAACCTGCGAATTGCCCGCGAAGCAGGCTCCGCGCTTCAAAAGGAGGCAATCAGTCGATAGAGGACGCTAGGCTAGGCTGTCTCGCGGCCATCAAACGAGATCAAAGATGCATCCCATCTGATCTTGGTAAACATTCTGTTAACGTACAATTCTTCATTGGATAGTCAATCCACGGGGTCAGAGAGATAAAAGTGCATTTCCTAGCCGTCGTAGCTTATGTCGCAGGACGACTCATCTCCGGAGAAGATCTATTGTCTATCTAAGAGTACTCACAGACACGTCAACGGCCAGTGGGGGAAACACTATCGCCAGTGACGTGAATGTGTACAATTACGAAGAACAGTGTCAATTCGGTGGCAGCAGCATCCGCCAGTCGGAGAGTTAGCCTCAAAATCAGAGCCTGAGACTCGTTGCTAATTGGCTCTCCCAGGTGGCATAAACTCGTGACCTGTCATTTCAGAAGATATAGCGTCGAGAAACTGAAGTGGGGCGACCGCGAGAAACTCGGAGAGAAGCCAGTTGTAGCGCCCCTGGAAGTGTTTCGCAAGCTGCTCCGGAGAGTAGCGTGAGAGTTCGCTGAGTCTGTGCATTGTGGCGAACGCAATAGTTAAGCTCGAACGATTTATTAACCCATTTTGGACACCCGCCCTCTTAAGGTACCATAACCGCTCGGAACTATAGATGTAAGACAGCCGCTCATGAAGACTGGCGTGATACTTCTGATAATCGATTAGGCTCTGTTTCTTTCTCTGGGGAACCCAAGCAAACCGCTTCTTTCGTCGCACAACAAATGCATTTGTCACGCTCGTGTCCTGTTCGAAGCTGCTTCCAAGTTTATTTATGGAGTGCTGTGAAGCGTAGTTTCCTTCCAGCGTTGCGCAGAACCAAGATTTGTCGGTCGTCATCGAACGAACAATTTGTGGATTGGTAATTGGAATAAACAGCTCGGGGAGATTTGGTATGGATAGATTGAATGCCCGGTGAATATAGACCAGATTGTATAAGAGGTCGCGAAGTGAATATTTCTCCTCGTTATAGGACTCGCCGAGCAGGGCGCAAAGATCAGACAACACTCCGCTCCTCTTGAAGACTACATATTCGTTCGAGATGGAGCACTTCTTTCCAATTGAACCACCCGAAACCCCGTGTAGATCTGTTAGTTTTATCTGCTTGACGACCAGGAGCGCCTTCACGGCATTTAGCATACAGTAGTATGCGGTAAGGGGCGAAGATTCCTTCGGCAAGAGTTTAGTGGCAGAGAAGAACTGGTGCGCTTGATCCCAGAAAAATCGCGCCCGTGAAAACTTCTTACGCTTGAGCCAAAGGTCGATGTAATCCCAGGTGTCGGTGACGAGGACAGTCTTACTCCCAAAATCCGGCGCAAGACGGGCCTTATGAATCTTGAGAGGGCGGCCTCGATATTCGATTGTCTTGAATCCCATCATTCCTCGCGTTTGATACCTATGTCTTTAGATTCAAAGATTGTCAAAATGCAGCCAACCCATGTGAATGGGCTACGCGAGTCCTAAAGACGCGCGATAATCGATCATCTGAAATCCGCCATTCGCATACAATGCAAAAAACTGCCGCGGATTTCAGCTAGAGTGCCGGGTGCCACCATTCTAACCGCGTTGGGGCTTTTTCAAGCCGATAGATCGATCATCCGCAGCATATAACTTGCCACGAACAAGAGTTCGAGTGTCTCGGCCGCATCGGGGTCAGGAAGATTATGCGGCTCGTGATCGAAGGAATTTCGGAACCAACCCACCCCACTCGACAGTAGGCCCTTAAGCTGCTTCGCGTAGCCCTCGCGGCTCTGTGCATTCCCTGCGGCAAGGTTCGCATACGGGAACTTAAGGTCGCCGGTGTCAAAGAGTTTGTAAGGCAAATTGACACCTGAGACGCCTTTCGCGCCCGGTGATGCTGATGCATCGCGGATTTCGTTCAGGTGATTCTCCACGCGCATGAATGCGGCGGTCACTGCCTCCTTGTACTTTCCTTCGCGGAAGTAGTGCTCGTATCCCTGTAAGTCCTTATGCAGAAACCGAAGAGCATCAATGATCGTGCGATCTAAAAGAACAGTGGAGATGTCCGCTGCGGCCTCTTCCCAACCCTCCGGCGTGATTTCGTAAAAATCGTGTCCGGTATCGAAAATGTGTCCGTTATTGACTATGAAACGCCAGGGCGCGCCGAACAGGAACTTAAGAGCATCGTGCCGCTCGTTCTCTGGAAATCCAAGTGCGAATCCCTCCGAATCGGATACGCCATAGGGCTCCAACAGGAGATTCTGTCGATTGAACTTGTCGCGCGGAAATCGATCCGCTAAAGCCTTCAGCAGAGCGCGTCCCTGAACGTGCGGAGGAAGCCTTCGGAATTCGTCGAGGTTGGACGCGATCGATGCTATTGTGAATCGTTGGGCCATGCAACAATATTATGACTTCCCGACGACAGCCGGGTCCCGGAGGTCTGGATTTTTGGATCCTGGGAGCCTGCCGCCCCCCCAACCAAGGCTGCCAGAGAAGTCACCTGACGCGATGCGAACATATGGCCATCGCGTGAATCAAGGGCCTATTGCGCCCGGTGGAATCCGACGAGAGGAGATACCACCCGAATGAAGCCGACAAGGAGAGAATCCAAAACCGCTGCCTGCACCGAACGGTCCCGGCAGGTCCACTGTCATGGGCAGCGGCCTCGATCATCGCTCGGTCTCATGCGAAACAACCAGGGCAGGGCACCGTTTGGGAACTGGCCGACGCAATTTCCTGCAAGTTCAGAAATATTTTTGCGGAACAGCCATCAAAACAGCCATTCGCGCGAGAAAAAGAAAACCGCCTTTTGGGGCGGTTTGTAAAGTGCTCATTTTATTGAAGTTATGGTGGACGCGGTAGGAATCGAACCTACAACCTGTCGGTTAAGAGCCGAATGCTCTGCCAGTTGAGCTACGCGTCCAGACAATCAGGATCAGCCGTGCGGCGGGAATCTCTTCTCACAGCTTTGGAGGGCTGATAATCCGTACCGTCCCTTAAGAAATATAGCACAGACCGGGAGCGGATTCCGACCAGCATAACGCCCCAAGAGCGTGGCGAAAACCAAGGCTGTCAGTTCCGTTCGGTATCGGATCGCGGGGCAATTGGGTGAGAGAGGATGGGAGAAAGGAAAGGCCCTAGGAAGAAACACGTTCTCCGCTAAGCAGCTATGGATGTTTTCTGGACGGTGAATCCGAGACTCTCGAGCCGGTTAACGAGGCGTAGTGCCTGCTTGCCTTTGTCGCGGTTGTTGACGTGGCTTGCCCCGAGGTCCTGATAGAGAGTTCCAATCTTGAGCATGTGATAGGCGGCGGTGAGGGTGGAAGCGGCGACGGCTCCAATGGCCTTCTTGGGGCCCCGTCTGGAGCGGACGCGCAGGTACGGTACCTGGAGGTAACTTTCCTTGGTTCGTGAGGCTGCCCAGGCGCATTGAATCAGCGTCGTCTTCAGCCAGGGAGCTCCCTTTTTTGGTGTCTTCAAGCTGCTTGTGTAAAAACGCGGAGGGTGCGGTTTTTCCATTCCAGGTTGAATCGCTGGAAGATGGAGTGTATCCGTCAGAGGAAACCACCTTGTTGGCGACTATGAAATCATGCTGAAGTGTAGGCATGAGTGCAGAACAAAGCGGAGTTATGCGTCGTAGCCGGGCTGCAGTAGAGGCATTGGTATCGCTGGAGTGAACCCCAAAACTGAGACAGCTGGAGTGCCACACTATGCAGTGAAAGGAGTATGGCGTGGCGAACAACGGGGTTCGATAGAGCCGGCTCAGCAAATTCGGACAGGGGTTTAAGTGGAGGTTCTGTTCTTTGGCGGCCTAAGATGGCTGAGAAGAGGAGAACCGATGAGCAGGCGTCCACGCAGGAACCACACTGCGGTGTTCAAGGCCAAGGTGGCTTTGGCGGCGATCCGGGGCGAGAAGACTTTGGCCGAGTTGGCCGAGCAGTTTGACGTGCATGGCAACCAGATTACGCAGTGGAAGAGCCAGTCTCTGGAGGGCGCCGCGGGCGTCTTCGGGGAAGCCAGGGCTACTTCGGCTTAAGAGTTGGTAGACGTAAAGACCTTACACGCCAAGATAGGTGCCCTGGCGCTGGAGAACGATTCTTTAGAAGGGGCGCTGACCAAGACCGGGTTTCCGCGAACAGGTCTTCGTTCGCGGGGTGGAAGGCGGAACTGCTGAGCGCAAGGCGATGATCGATCCCGAGCACGATCTTCCCATCAAGCAACAGGCCGAAATCCTGGGCATCAGCCGCAGCACGGTCTACTACCATCCGCGCCCGATCTCGGACGATCTGGCGGGTGGTCCACTTTTACTCCGCCACGTCACGCCGCTAACGCGGCGTCACGTGGTCTATTTTTGCTCCGGCGCGTACAGGCTGTAGTGTGATCGCTCTCCTGAAATACGCGATCACAGCCTCACCTTGCTGCGAGCACAAACCTCCGATGCGGCCAACGCTCCCCCATCAGCACCGCCGCCAGCCCCAGTCGTATGCCTTGGACGGCCAGCAGCCGCGCCTCCTCCAACACCTCCTACTTGATCGTCGCTCCGTCGAGAAGCTTTGCCAACTTGCGCTCCCAAGATTCATCGTACGAAGAGCATGGCCTTGGCCGCGGCCAGCCACTCAGAGGTTCGGTTGCGGTTTTTTCCACAGCACTCCTAGAGGGTTCGGGAAGGGCAGTAGTAGAATGCGGGCCGAGGAGAAAGTCACATGAAAGCCCTGCGTCTTTGCACTCTCCGCGCGCCTCGCGGCCCCCGTTTGTCCAGGTGCATAGCCCTCACCGTTTGCTTATTTGCCTTTGTGGCGGCTGCGTTCAGCCAGACCTTATCCCAAAACTCGGGTATCAACCCGCAGGACACACATGCGGTATTCGACCTCAGTGTGCAGAGCACCGGAACCGTTACTCTGCCCTCTGCGGTCTATAACCCTAGCACACAGACAATGTCGACCGTCTTCAACGTGAGTCCTTTGGCTCGTACGATGCACGTAGAGGCCGGATACGATACGAATGGCGGCATGGTGATAAACCTCTACCTGAATCCAACCACGGCCAGTTCATACACAACTTCGATCAGCCCGGTGGGCGTGGTGCGATACGCCCAAGGCCAGATCACACTCTTCGACACGAACAATGTGCCGATCCCACAGGTGCTGCCCAACTCCGGCATGAGCGCCTTGTTGCCGCCGTCGTTCGTTAACTCAAATACAGGGGGCTCGTTGCTCGGCCAACTGGCGGTCAGCGACATTCGGCATTTCGCCGCTGTGCGGAATGCCGTTCTCAATTTGCAGGGCAGCAGCGCGACTGTCAGCTTGCCGAGCGGCCCGGGCCCTCAAGTGGTCTGGACCTACGCCCAGTCCGGGTCCACCTGGGTGCCCCAACAAGTGCAGATCGCGCCCTCCATGGCGAACGGCTCGGTAACCCACAGGCTCCAGTTTTCAAATCTCGCCGTATTCGACAATGCCGCGGCGGATGCGGCCAGGGCCTCCCAGCCCGCGACGCTGCAATCTCCCCCGCCGAGCAACAACAACGCGGCACCTCAGTTCGCGCCAACGCCAGAATTCGCGATATCCTGCCCTGGGAATCCTGGACAGGAATACCAACAATACCAGCTGGGGGGCTCCCAGAATATCGCCTTTCAGCATGGATTCATGTCAGACCCCTCCACATGGGTCCGCATGGTCCCCTGGCTGAACCAGGACTTCATTTTTGGAACGGAGGTGGTCTCTGCTACAGATTGGTGCTCTAACATTACCGACCAGGCGGGCGCGCCGGGCACGCCCGGCACGCTGGAAGGAGAACTGAGTCAGGCCGGCGGATCGAACTACATACTCGTTGCCCACAGCATGGGCGGGCTGGTTGCCAGGAAAGCCGCGCAGAACCTCCAGAACACGCCTACCCCGGTTTATGGTGTGGTGACCATGAACACGCCGAACCAGGGCGTGGACCTTGCGATCAACGGTGCAGTAGAGATGGGTGTCGCGGTCGGAGCGCTATCCAACGCTATGTATGGGTGGATGGGCTGCGGGAGCGACTTTGACAACATCGGCTGTTTTGCCGCCGCACTGGGTGCTAACGGCGCTGGGACCATTGCAGCGTCTTGGGGCGAGAGTACTATCGGCGCCGTCAGGGACGGGACTCCGGGCAGCGGGTTCCTGGATGAACTGAACAATCCCCAACAGCCGGAGAATTTCCGGCAGGCGGGGGTCGTTGCTTACACGCCGCAGCGTTGGCTCTTCACGCGGGAGCCGCTCGAGATGTTCTTCGGCTCGCAATGCTGGCCGGACAGCAACTGCGGTGAAGAAGTGGTCGCGGCCGACACTGAATTCCTTTACGATGGCGCCGAAACCAATATGCTTGCGGACATTTTGATCGAGGATTTCTGCGCGGAGGAGGACTTGAATTGTCCTGAGGCTTACACTAACCTCCTTGACGAGCAAATCAACTTCGATGCGGGGCTCATGGGGTGGATGAATGCCATCGACGGCGTTTATGACACGTTCATGGGATGCAATTTCCAGCAAGCCTATTGCGAAGGGTCCGACGGGTTGGTGCAGTTTTCGAGCCAGGTGTATCCTAACATGTCGCCCAACGGACTGGAGGCTGACATTTACGGCGCCGATGCGCATGGCGGCGCCACCAAGAGCAACTACGATCACGCCGCCATGGATTGGGTGCTCAGTCAGTGGGGAGTGCAGCAACCGTCAACCTGCACCTACACGACCAGCACAAGCAGCATCACTTTGCCGGCAAGCGGCGGGGCGGGTAGCTTCAATGTCACTACGAGTCCCGGCTGCCAATGGTCTGCTACAAGCAAGCAATACTGGCTAAGTGTTGACAACCAGACCGGAACAGGGAATGGCACGGTCAATTTTAGCGTCCAGCCAGACCAAACGAACATGTCCCTTCAGGGTGTGATCACTGTCGGGAGCGCCTGGTCAACGACCAACGTGAATATTACTTTGTCTGGGGTTTGCTCTTATTCCTTGACCCCAGGGCCTGTGATTTCCATTCCTGGTACAGGGGGGACCGGGACCATCTCAGTGAACACCCAGACCGGTTGTGTTTGGTCGGCGGTATCGAGCGCGCCCAGTTGGCTGGCGATCACCGGCCCCGCTACCGGGACGGGACCCGGTAGCTTCGAGTACAACGCAGCCGCCAGCACTGGCGGGGGCTATCAGTCGGCGACTATTACCGTCGCCGGTCAGATTCTCACCGTGAATGAGGGGACAACCTCCGGGGCGCCTGGGACCGGAACGGTCACGATCATCGGGAGCCCGCAATCGACCACCGTCAACGAATGCCCCGGGAATCCGCATGGGCCCTGCATGGCGAACGTCCAGGAGGGCGGGGCAGTAGTCGTTTGGGTTAACGGGATGAGCTATTCAGCGTATTACCCCCCCAATGAATCCGCCGCATCGTTGGCGGTAGCGCTGGAGGCGGAGATGAACTCGCCCTCATCCCCAATTATCGCGACGGTTGCCGGATCCACCATCACCATAACAGCGACCGTCAATGGAGCCGCGACCAATTATCCGCTGTCGACCTCCTACGGGTTCAACACGTCCAATTTCTCATCGCCGGCGTTTCAGGCGATAGCTTCAGGACCGTCCCTGACCGGAGGGCATAACTGAAAATGAGGAGGGCTTTCATTCTTTTTTGGGTCTTCGCTTGCGTCTTGGCGGCGGGCTACGGCTACGGCAGCGGGTTGAACCAGGGGACCAGTCCGCCCCCTCAGGTGAGTCCAACGATCGGCAGCACGTCTCCGTATTATGCCATCGCCAGAAGCGCGGGCTTTCCGATGCAGGTGGTTGGCTACAACTTCACCAGCACGTGCGTGGTGGAGTGGAATGGAAGTCCTCTAGCTACAACCTTCGTTACTAACCAATTCCTGAATGTGCAGATCGCGGCGTCGCTAGTGGCGACGCCGGGGTCTGCGCGGATTACGGTGAAGGACACGTCCAGTGGGTTGGCCTCCAGCGCGGCCATCTTCCCCATACTGTCGCCGGCAGCGGCGACAGCAGGGGTGATTCAACTGATCAGCATTGCCCCGGATGGCTCGGCTGCAAACGGCGACAGCCTGGTGGCTGCCTCTATCAGCCAGACGGGCAGGTATATCGCATTCCAGTCGTCGGCGACGAATTTGACTTCGGGTCCAGCAAATGGGATCTATCAAATATTCCTGCGGGATACGTGTATTGGAGCAGGTGCTGGTTGCGTGCCTTCGACGCAGTTGGTGTCGGTTACCGATGACGGGCAGCCGCCAAATGGACAGAGCCGCTTCTCTGCGGTCAGCGCCGACGGACGTTTTGTCGCCTTCGATTCCGGAGCAACCAACTTCGTTCCCCGGTTCGGAATTTGTGGTCCAGCGCTGAATTGCGTCTATCTGCGGGACATGTGCACAGGTGTGGCGTCCGGATGCACTCCTGCAACTGTCCTGGCTTCCGTTGCAAGCGATGGAACGATACTTGACGGAGCTCACCCGACGATTACGCCTGATGGACGATATGTAGCCTTCAACTCCACAGGCAGCGCGCCGGGCGTAAACCAGATCGTGGTACGCGATACCTGCAATGGCGCGCCGTCGGGGTGCACGCCGAGCACCTTTACGGTTTCTCTCAACGTGGCTGGGCTACCGGGCAATGAGAACAGCCTCGGTCAGCAACTCACCTCGGACGGGCGCTATGCGGCTTTCGCCACCTACTCGACGAATATGTCCAACCCAAGCGCCCCAGCAACCTCCAGCACGGAGTCGGTCTGGGTGCGGGATGCCTGCATGGGCGCGGCGACGCCCTGCACACCGACGACAGCGCGGGAGGACGTGGCAAGCGATGGGACTGTGAACAACGGTAATCTGTCTATTGACGCAGCTGCTTCGATCAGCGGCAACGGGCGGTATGTCTCATTTTCTACCCTCTACGACGCAACGGACCTGGTGCCGCAGAATGTAAACGGAACTGGAAATGTCTACTGGCGGGATACGTGCGTGGGCGCGCCTGCCGGCTGCCAGCCTTCGACCATTCTGGCTTCGCTGGGCAACGATGGATCGATCGCCAACGCTGCGAGCCACCAACAGTCGATGAGCGCGGATGGCCGGTTTGTGGTGTTCACCTCGATCGCCACCAATCTCGTTTTTCCGGCGGGCATACGGCAGGAGATATACGGAAGGGACACCTGCGCCGGGGCGCCGGCGGGCTGCGTTCCGGGTACCGTGCGGCTGGCGGTGACCACCCCGCAGCCGAATACCTTTGCGCCGGGAAATCTGCCCAGCGGCTACCCGGTGATCGGCGGGGACGGCCATTACGTCGTCTTTCTTTCCAGCTCGACCAACTTCGTGCCCTCGGCCAAAGTGCAGCACGCCATGGTCTACCTGGCAAAGACCGGATTCTAGTGCTTTGCGGGAGTGGGTACTCAAGTTGTCCATGAGCAGATGTATCGTATCGGCGGCGTGGTAATGCTCGGCAGTCTCCAAGAGGATGTCGGCGAATTCCTGCGACGAGTCTGGGTGTCACCTTGGTGAAATGAATACTCACCATGGGCTCAATGCCGCAAGAACACTGGCCGTTCGGCAGCGCAAGTATTCATTATCCCACCGCGCAACTTGTCCTGGTTGCATGGGAATTGGTGGCCGCGTATGACGCATTAATTCAGAAGTGTGTTTTTGGGGAGGCTAGCAGAAGAGAAATGTTGGCCTTTCTGTTGGCCTATAAGATAGTGATACGTAAGCGTCCTGAGTTCCCCTCTGGCATAACCTCGGGGGCGCGACCGACTATTCAGTCATGGTTCATTCAGAGGGTGTGGGAGAGGCGCGTCGCGCGCGGAGATGGCGATCGGTAGCTGAGAA
>Ga0187851_10002735_pt1 | contig 15336 bp, 8 predicted proteins | sample June2016WEW_6_10_FD_132997 | JGI IMG/M metagenome (GOLD analysis project Ga0187851, IMG submission 132997) | Peatland microbial communities from SPRUCE experiment site at the Marcell Experimental Forest, Minnesota, USA - June2016WEW_6_10 | ecosystem: Environmental > Terrestrial > Soil > Wetlands...
CCAGGACAGCAGCTACAGCAGTGACAGCGTCAAGATCAACGTGGAGCAGATCTTCAAGCTTCTCAGCCCGACCACTGAAATCAAGTCGATCTAAGCCATGCAATTCAGATTCAAACAGCAGGGCTTCCAGACCGAAGCCGTCATGGCGGTGGCAAATTGCTTTGCCGGCCAACCCCTTACAGGTGGGATCAGTTACCGTATCGATCCGGGCCGGGAGGTCGAGGCTACCGGGCAGATACGCCTCGATCCGGAGCAGTCTGGCTTCAAGAACAACGACATCCTCCTGCCTCCGAGCGAACTGCTACACAACATTCACGCCGTGCAGCAGCACCAGAACCTTCCGCTTTCCAGCAGCCTGAAGAGCACGCCCGTGTGCCCTGTGAACCTGGACATCGAGATGGAGACGGGCACAGGCAAGACCTATTGCTACATCAAAACGATGTTCGAGCTGAACAAGCGCCACGGCTGGAGCAAGTTCATCGTGGTGGTCCCCAGCATCGCTATCCGCGAAGGCGTTGCTCAATCCTTTCAGGACACCGCGGATCACTTTCTGGAGCAGTACCATAAACGCGCCCGTTCCTTCATCTACAACTCGAAGGAACTGCACAATTTGGAAAGCTTTTCCTCAGATGCCGGCGTCAACGTCATGATCATCAACGTCCAGGCCTTCAACGCCCGCGGCCAGGACGCCCGCCGCATTTACGAGGAACTGGACGATTTCCAGTCCCGCCGCCCCATCGACGTCATCAAGCGCAACCGCCCTATCCTCATCCTCGACGAGCCGCAGAAGATGGAGGGCGCGAAAACCATCGAGGCGCTCAAAGAGTTCGCGCCATTGATGATCCTGCGGTACTCTGCGACGCATAAGCAGGAGCACAACAAGGTCTACCGCCTCGACGCGCTCGATGCCTATAACCAGAAATTGGTAAAGAAAATCGCGGTGCGTGGCATCTCCGTGAGGGGCCTTGCCGGGACCAACGCCTATCTGTATCTCGAATCCATCCTGGTTTCAACGACCGAGCCGCCGCGGGCGCGCATCGAATTCGAGGTGGGCCATGCCAAGGGGATCAAACCCACCCTCCGCCAGTTCAAGAAGAAGGACAACCTGTTCGATCTGTCCGGCGGCCTGGAACAGTACAAAGGGTTCGTCGTCGCCGATATCAACGCTCTGGACAACACCGTCAGTTTCACAAACGGCGTCGTGCTCCAGGCGGGCGAGGCCACAGGCGACGTGAATGAAGGTGCCCTACGCCGCATCCAAATCCGTGAGGCCGTCAAGGCGCACTTCGACAAGGAGCGGACGCTGTTCTCACAGGGGATCAAAGTGCTTTCGCTCTTCTTCATTGATGAAGTGGCCAAATACCGCATCTACAACGATGCCGGCAAGCAGCCCGGCGAATACGCCCAAATCTTCGAAGAAGAATACAACCGCCAGCTTAACGAAGTCCTCACGCTGGAGGACACGCCGTACAACCGCTATTTGAAAGCAATCGAAGCATCCAAGACGCACGAAGGCTACTTCTCCATCGACAAGAGAAGCAAGCACCTGGTGGACCCGAGCATCGTTGCGCGCTCGACGGAAACCGACGACGTGGATGCCTACGACCTGATCCTGAAACACAAGAAGCGCCTCCTCAGATTCGAAGAACCCGTGCGGTTCATCTTTTCCCACTCCGCGCTGCGCGAAGGATGGGACAACCCAAACGTGTTCGTCATCTGCGCGCTCAAGCATAGCGACAACACGGTCTCCCGCCACCAGGAAGTGGGGCGCGGCCTCCGGCTTTCCGTCAATCAGGATGGCGATCGCATGGACAACGCGGCCACCGTGCATCAGGTGAATGTGCTGACCGTCGTGGCGAGCGAGAGCTACAAGGACTTCGTTGCCGGGCTGCAACGAGATATCAAAGACTCGCTCTCGGCGCGCCCGCGGAAAGCGGATGAAGCGTATTTCGCCGGGAAGATTCTCAAGACGGAAACTGCGGATGTGACGGTGACTCCGCGGATGGCCAAGGCCATCTATCGGTATCTCGTGAAGAACGACTACACCGACAACGCCGACCAGATCGCCCCCGAATATCACGAAGCTAAGAGCGCAGGAAAGCTGGCGGCGCTCCCGCCCGAATTGGTGCCTTTCGCACCCCAGGTATTCCAGCTTATCGAAGGCGTCTTCAGCGATGCCTTGCTTCCGGGAATTGACGATGAGCGCAAGGCCAAGGTGAACCCGCTCAACGCCAACTTTGAAAAGAAAGAGTTCCAGGACCTGTGGGGCCGCATCAACCGAAAGGCGGCGTATACCGTGCAGTTCGAAACGCCTGAGCTGGTTGGAAAGTGCGTCTCGGCGATCGATAGGGAACTGAAGGTCAGCCCGCTTCAATACACCGTTCAGCGGGGGGAACAGACCGCCAGCGCCAGCTACGACGAGGTGCAGAACGGGGAGATTTTCAAGCTACAGGAGACGGAAACCGGCGCGCTCACAGCTTCCATCCAGTCCGCCGTCAAGTACGACCTCATCGGCAAACTGGCCGAACAGACGAAGCTCACCCGGCGCACCGTCGGAGGCATTCTCCAAGGAATCAATGTGGCAGTTTTCAGCCAGTACCGCATGAATCCAGAGGACTTCATGCTGAAGGCCGCCCGTCTCATCAACGAGCAAAAGGCCACCGTGATTGTAGAGCATCTCGCGTATGACCCGGTGGAAGACCGCCATGCCCTGGATATCTTCACCCAGGCGCCGAAGCACGATCTCAGTAAAGGGGTCAAGGCCGGCCGCCACATTTACGATTACGTGTTCACGGATTCCGCGAACGAACGGGCGTTCGTCCAGGAACTCGACACGGGGACCGAGGTCGTGGTGTACGCCAAACTCCCCAGGACATTCTTCATTCCGACTCCGGTGGGAGACTACAACCCCGATTGGGCGATCGCGTTCCAGGAGGGCACAGTAAAGCACGTGTATTTCATCGCCGAAACCAAGGGATCTCTGTCCTCCATGGATCTCAGGAAGATCGAGGAATGCAAGATCGACTGCGCCCGCAGATTCTTCAGCAAGATCACGTCCGATCAGGTCAAGTACGATGTGGTGGATAGCTACGCGAAGCTGATGGAGTTGGTGAAATAGGATGACTCTGGATTCCGGCAATGACGAGGCAATCCCGGCGTCGGTTCGGTACGTGAAAAGCGGACAGGGCGGCAAATGGTGGCGGTCAGCCAAGACGGAACGACAGGTCCACCTTGGGTGGAACAAGATCCCTCGTGAGCTGCTACTGGCACCCGTTTTCGTTGTGATCGAGCGGTTGATCAGAAATGAATATGGGTCTCGCTCAGGCGCCACGAAGGACTTCAATTCGCTTCGTGATCTCCTGGACCGTCCGAGCCAGCTCATATGGATCACGTTTGAGGATGGTTGCATGTGGTGGTGCACGGTGCTGGACGGTGCAGTTGTGAATCCTGCAGGGGAGGGCGCCGACAGGGGACACTTCTGGCTCCGCTGTGCGCGGCCTTGGTCTAACCGTTCCTTAGTTAAGAGGACGCAACTGTCCATTTCGGACATGCCGGTGGTGGTTACTACTACCGCCGGATTTCAGGGCACCGTTTGCCGCCCGGGGCACCGGCAAGCAATAATCCGAATCATTCGAGACGAGCAGGATCCTGACACTGCGCAAGCCGCGATCGCCCGCCGAAGGTATTCGAACCTGAAAACGGCACGCAGGCTCGCGACGGCGCTGCGACGCAGGTTCGGACCGCTCCGGCTGACGATTCCCCACCTGGGCTTGGACCACCGGGAGCCCTTCGGCGCAGGCAAAACAGGAAACAGCGTATGGTTTGGCTTCGGCCGCCGCAATGGTATGCACATTGTGAAGAACCGGACCGTTGCCAATAGGAAGCAGCATTAGATGGCAGTATCGCGCTTTAGGACAGTGTTCTTGTTGCATGGGAAAGGAGGTTGGCCTGGGGGCAGCGTTCTGCAATTGCAGGAACTTCTACAGGCCTCTTTCCCTGAACCCCGCTATGTGCGTCCGTCCCTGCCGCATGGGCGCGAACAGGAACAACAAAGAGCGGAAGCTTCGGTCGATTTCTTGAGACAACTTCAGATCGATCCCGGAGCGCTGGTCGTCGGGATCAGCCTCGGCGGATTGGTTGCGGCAAAGCTTCAGGAAACCGGGCGCGACGACCTTCACGTGATCTGCATCAGTTCGCCGACCCGTGCCGATGGCGTCGAACTGCAGCGGAAGATGCCCCACCGCCTGGCATTCTATTCTTCACAGGATGACGTGATCGCAGGGCGGACGTCCCAATGGCCCGATCTGGCTGAGGCGTGCAACATTACCTGGTTGTCCCACGATACGGATTCCCATAAGGAAGAACTGGCGCAATTGATTGTGCCCTACATGGAACTGTCGATCGAATAGCCCAAGCCTGGAGCCGCCTCATTCCTCACGGAACGGGTCTTCCGGGTAGCGCGCAAGGATACTCTGGATCTCATCGATCACTTCTGGCGGGACCAGTTCGACCAGGTTCGCCGAGCCAAAGCGATAGTGAGTCAGCAGCTTTTTCTTTAGTCCGACGTACTGGGAAAGCGTGGATCGAGACTGTTCCGGTAAGGGGACCTCGACAAGGCCGCATTCCTCCAAGCGCTCGATCTTTGCTCGCATGGAGAGATAGGAACCGTCCCCCAATGCAGCGATCTGCGCCCGACAGCCCTCTCGAATGTTCCGGGACCAATATCGAAGCAACTCAACCAACCGCCGCACAGTGGGGTCTTTGAAGTCCTCACCTCCGAAGATGTCACCTTCCATCCACCCTTCCGATGCGCTCCCGTCCGGTGTGAGGAGATAGCCGCAGAAAGAGATGCTCGCAATCGTCTCCGGCAGGGGATTCAAATCAAAGTCGAGTGCCACGTATGCCGGTTGCACCTGATGGATCTTCAGCGTCAAGACGATTGGGCGAGGGAAGCCATCGCCCAGAGGGTCAACCGTACCGAAACGGACGGTTCTCTCGAAAGAGATGGCATTGGGCACTGATGATGCACTCATGACCCACATGATACAAGGATGCGGGAGCACCCGAAAACGCTGACGCTGCGGACCGCTGGTAGTCGCGCCCCATGATGAGAACCGTCTTCCCCCTCCGCTGGCTAACGCCAGTCATAATGGACAAGAATTTGAGATCCAAAATAGGAATTGCGGATATAATGGGCGGATGGAGAGGAAACTATGACCTGTGAAGTCGCAGTAATGAACAACCGCGGAATCGCCTTGGCAGCGGATAGCGCTGTCACGTTAGGCGAGCGAAAGATCTACTACACGGCGGAGAAGCTCTTCCAACTGTCCCCCGTCGCGCCCATCGCAATTCTGACCTATGGATCCGCCGACATCATGGGCGTTCCTTGGGAAACGGTTGTGAAGATGTTCAGTCGGAAGCTTGCCGATCAACGGTTCGACTCCGTTGAACAATGCGCACAGGAGTTCTTCCGATTCATCGAGGCTTCGAACTCGCTTTTCCCCGAGTCCGCGCAGACCCTCTCGTTTCAGCTCGAAGTAGGCGATTACTGGAAGACCGAGTTTGCCGACCAACTTCAGGCGAAATTGAAGGAGGAGCCGAAGGCCACGCCAAAGCGCGTAGGATCTCTGCTTTCAGAGTTGGTGAATCGAGACATACTTAAAAATTGGAATAAATATGAAGTGATAGAAGCCCTTGGGGCTGCATACGGGGACAGAGTGCTCGCTGAATACGCTGGACAGATCGACGAATTAGAAAAACAGGTATTTGGGTCCGCCGATTTGCCCTCGAAGACAAAGAAAGATCTTCGAACAATCGTTCGGCATATGTACATGAAGAACTGGTTCCATCCCGAAGATCGGAGCGGAGTTGTGGTCGCTGGAATGGGAGAATCAGAACCGTTTCCGGTGCTAGTCCACTATCGGGTTGGGACCATTGTGGCGGGTAGACTGCGCTTTTCCAAGGTCGATGAAGCGCGTGTGACGCATGATGATGATGCGATGGTGGTCCCGCTCGGACAGACACAAGTGATCGACATGTTCTACCGGGGCATCTTCCCAAAGTTGGAACATTCGATACCGGGATTGGTTCTCCGGTGTCTTGGCGAGGTCGTGGGCCCTTTGGGCAAGCGGTCAGCTGCCAAACTGAGCGAGAAATTCGAAGAGGCGTTCAAAAAGATCCTGGACGAGGAAGTTCACGAAAAGTATACAAACCCCTTATTAGCGGCCGTCTCTGCGCTGCCGCGCTATGAGCTCGCAAAACTGGCCGAGGCTTTAGTCAATCTGACAGCCTTTCGGGCTCACATGTCCGCCGACGAGTTTGAGACCGTCGGCGGACCGATTGATGTAGCTGTCATTTCGAAGGGCGACGGGTTCGTTTGGGTCAAGAAAAAGAACTTGGTTCGCGGCGACGTTCTTCACAGCGAAACGCTTCTTTGAAATATTTGGATTCTTGATTCCAGCGATCGCCGGGCTGATGATCGAGCTGTCAAGACAAGATCAGAGGGCCGATGGATGTATGAACCCTGCTGACCTGGAAGCCCCAAAGGAGATCCTGGCTTATGCCGAAACCGGGACGCAGCGAACCGAAGCCGTCGAGTGAAATAGCAAAATTTACCGACCGCAAGGACAAGCTGGACGTGTTCCGACAATGGGTGTCCTTCCCCACCGAACCTCCGGTGCTGATGTTCTACGGCGTTGGCGGCACGGGAAAATCGTGGCTCTTGAGGAAGCTGCTGCACGAGGAAAAGCCGCAGGAACTGCCAGCCGCGTTCCTCGATTTCGACGGGCCGTCCGGCGGGCAGCGATTCATCAATGACCCCGCCGCGGGCCTTTACGAAATCTGGCAACAGCTCGGCCAAGCCGCACCGCGGTTTGAACTCGCTTTCGCCATGATGCGCCACAAGCAGGGCGCGGCGGAGGAGCCGGGTCTCAAGGGCGGCTTGGCGTTCGAACTGGCGGCGGAGCTGGCGCAGGCAGTCAGCTTTGTACCGGGCGTTGGCGTGGTGATTAGAGGACTCCGCGAGCCACTGCGGGAGCGCCTCAAAGGGTCGTCCATTGAACGCCTCCTGAAAGGTGAGAAAGGGTACCGCTTCGTTTCCGATCTGCGGGGGCAAACCAGCCAGGAGATCGGCAATGAGTTACTCGTGCATCTGGCCGAGGATCTGCGCGAGAATCTGCCCTGTCACCTCCATCGTGCCGTGCGTGCGGTTCTATTCTTCGACACCTTTGAGGCGCTCGGCACTGGTCTCGCCAACAGTGAGCAGCGTTACGACCGCGAGAAGTGGGTCCTGGATGTGGCCACGAACTTCGATTTCGCCCTGACCGTGATTGCGGGCCGGAATCGACTGACCTGGGAGGAGTTAGACCCCGAGTGGAAGGATCATTTGGAACAGCACCTGGTGGGTGGCCTCTCGGAGGGCGATTCACGCGAGTTTCTCGGCAAGTTCGAAATCAAAGATTCCGAGCTGCAGCACGCAATTCTTACCATTGCCCGCGAGACCGATAGGTGCGGCTATCACTGCTATAGCCTCGGCCTGTGCGTTGACATCGTCCTGGCCGAGCGACGGGAGGGCCGCACAACAACAGCGGCTACGCTTCGGCTCGACCCGCGAGACTCCGAAGCACTGGCGCGACGCTTCCTGAAGTCGCTCAAGTCGGAACACCAACGGCGGTGGATTGTGCGGTTGGCGCTAACGCCCCGGTTTGATGAGGTTGCGGCGCGCGCGGCGTTCTCACCCGAACGAAGTGCTGCACAGGATGTCGAATGGAAAACGCTCCCCGCGTATAGCTTTGTCCAGAAGCTGGAAAACTTGCTGGGCGACTGGCATGCGATGCGGGGGGAAATGCGGTCGGCGCTGGAGAAGCAACCGGCGGAGCAGGTCCGCGTCCGCGAAGATCATGAGTGGTGGAGAGGGCACTGGCAATCGCGGTCCCAGTCCGCGGTTGATGACGCTGCCTCGCTGGCTTGGTATCACTGGCATTGCGTGGAACCAGCCGCGGCGCTGGACGCATGGAAAGTGCTGGCTGAGGGGGCACGAACCTCTGTCCCACCGCGCATGCACGAGCATTTCGGCCTGCTCCACTGGTGGGATCCGGTGGGTCTGCTGGAAACGCCTCCCTCTTCACCCGAGGCCGCCCACGCCTGTCACAGCCTCGGGAGCGAGCTATTTCAGGCGTCTCTCGGGGATCGCAGCGAGAACCTGCACCGAGCCATCGCCTGTTATGAGGCCGCCCTGCGTGTCTACACCGAGCAGGACTTCCCACAGGAGTGGGCCACGACACAGAGCAACCTGGGCGGCGCGTGGTCGAGTCTGCCGACGGGCGACCGGGAATCGAACCTGCGCTCAGCCATCGCCTGTTATGAGGCGGCTCTGCGCGTCTGCACCGAGCAGGACTTCCCCCGGAGCTGGGCCGACACACAGAACAACCTGGGCGTTGCATGGACCGATCTGCCGACGGGGGACCGGGAATCAAATCTGCGCCGAGCCATCTCCTGTCATGAGGCGGCTCTGCGTGTGCGCACCGAGCAGGACTTCCCGCGGGGCTGGGCCGGGACGCAGATCAACCTGGGCGTTGCGTGGTCGAGTCTGCCGACGGGCGACCGGGAGTCGAACCTGCGCAAAGCCATCGCCTGTTATAAGGCGGCCCTGCGCACGTACACCGAGCAGGACTTCCCACAGGACTGGGCCATGACGCAGAACAACCTGGGCGTTGCGTGGTCCCATCTGCCGACGGGCGACCGGGAATCGAACCTGCGCCGAGCCATCGCGTGTTATGAGGATGCCCTGCGCGTTTACACCGAGCAGGACTTCCCACAGGACTGGGCCATGACGCAGAACAACTTGGGCGTTGCGTGGTCCAATCTGCCGACGGGTGACCGGGAATCGAACCTGCGCCGAGCCATCGCCTGTTATGAGGCGGCCCTGCGCGTCTGCACCGAGCAAGACTTCCCACAGGAGTGGGCCACGACACAGAACAACCTGGGCACTGCGTGGTCCGATCTGCCGACGGGTGACCGGGAATCGAACCTGCGCCAAGCCATCGCCTGTTATGAGGCGGCCTTGCGTGTCTACACCGAGCAGGACTTCCCACAGGAGTGGGCCACGACACAGAACAACCTGGGCACTGCGTGGCCCGATCTGCCGACGGGCGACCGGGAATCGAACCTGCGCCAAGCCATCGCCTGTTATGAGGCGGCTCTGCGCGTCCACACCGAGCAGGACTTCCCACGGGACTGGGCCCCGACGCAGCACAACCTGGGCAATGCATGGTCCGATCTGCCGACGGGCGACCGGGAATCGAACCTGCGCCAAGCCATCGCCTGTTATGAGGCGGCTCTGCGCGTCCACACCGAGCAGGACCTCGCACAGGACTGGGCCAGGACGCAGAACAACCTCGGCAGTGCATGGTCCGATCTGCCGACGGGCGATCGGGAATCGAACCTGCGCCAAGCCATCTCCTGTTATGAGGCGGCTCTGCGCGTCTACACCGAGCAGGACCTCCCACAGGACTGGGCCAGGACACAGAACAACCTCGGCAGTGCATGGTCCGATCTGCCAACGGGCGACCGGGAATCGAACCTGCGCCAAGCCACCGCCTGCTATGAGGCGGCCCTGCGCGTTCGCACCAAGCAGGACTTCCCGGAGGAGTGGGCCGCGAGACAGAGCATCCTGGGCCTTGAGTGGTCAATTCTGCCAACGGGCGACCGGGAATCGAACCTGCGCCAAGCCATCTCCTGTTTTGAGGCGGCCCTGCGCGTATACACCGAGCAGGACTTCTCAGAGGACTGGGCCAGCACGCAGAACAACTTGGGCGATGCGTGGTCCGATCTGTCGACGGGTGACCGGGAATCGAACCTGCGCCAAGCCATCGCCCACTATGAGGCCACTCTGCGCGTCTACAGCGAGCAGGACCTCCCACAGGAGTGGGCCACGACACAGAACAACCTGGGCACTGCGTGGTCCGATCTGCCGACGGGCGACCGGGAATCGAACCTGCGCCAAGCCATCGCCTGTTTTGAGGCGGCCCTGCGCGTATACACCGAGCAGGACTTCCCACAGGATTGGGCCATGACGCAGAACAACCTGGGCACTGCGTGGTGGAGTCTATCGACCGGCGACCGGGAATCGAACCTGCGCCAAGCCATCGCCTGTTATGAGGCCGCCCTGCGTGTCTACACCGAGCAGGACTTCCCACAGGAGTGGGCCTGGACACAGAACAACCTGGGCACTGCGTGGCCCGATCTGTCGACGGGTGACCGGGAATCGAACCTGCGCCAAGCCATCGCCCACCACGAGGCGGCCCTGCGCGTCTACACCGAGCAGGACTTCCCACAGGATTGGGCCATGACGCAGAACAACCTGGGCACTGCGTGGTGGAGTCTCTCGACGGGCGACCGGGAATCGAACTTGCGCCAAGCCATCGCCTACTATGAGGCGGCCCTGCGCGTTTACACCGAGCAGGACTTCCCGCGGGAGTACGAGGAAGTCCAGGCGAGTCTCCGGATTGCACGCGAAGCGATCGAACACCTTCAACGATAGACAACCAGCGAGACGCGATCGCTCCTGCTGCTCGCTCTCTTCGTCTGCGCGATGGCCAGGCCTCCATCTTCCTGCTCTCGCCCGTTATTCAATCCAACCATTTCGCCCTTGCACTAGACGACACGCACGGCAAGCCGGCACGACCGCCAACCAGTCTGCGTCCCGCTGCATCAACCTGGCATTAGCCTCCCGAGAAGCGGCCGCTGTGGTAGCCGTATGCAGGGAACGGAGGCGAAACCATCCGGATTATGCATTCGTCGGCAGCCTTGTCGAGGCTCTCCGGCAAGCCTGCATGGAAACCATCACGAAGAAGATCGCCGGCAGCCTGCGCCGCTCGGAGTGCGTACTTCAGTTCCTCGGCGTACATGATCTTTGTCCTCTTCAAGCAGTCAACGCGGCACCGCGAACATCGCTGCTCAACTTCAACTCCCGAACCGAATAGATGCCAGCGAACGAAACCCGCTGGCCGGTGATCTTTTCCCAAATTCGGGCATAAGCCCGCAGTTGCTCGCAGTACTGCTCAATGAGCTGATCCAGACTCAGGACATCTGTCTTGTAGTCGATGATCTGCCACCCTTCAGGAGTGCGCAGGATCAAGTCGATGATTCCTTTGGCGAGCACTCGCGGCGGCACTTGGTCATCCCATGGCGCGCCGATAGGGACTTCTGTTAGCCGTTCCTCGGCAGACGAAACACGCTGCCAGAACTCAGAGGCACGGACCGTTTCCGTGGTGTCCAAGGCCGCCGGGATGGATTCGGTGAGCGCGGAATCGTCACCAAGATGCCAACGTGCGACCATTTCGAGATCCTGCCGGGTGGAGGCTAGATTGCACACGGCATATTCCAGTAACGTGTGGATCAGGGAGCCCCAATCAATGCCGCCGGGGCCGTAGACGTCGCCCGCCGAGCCAGCGGTTATATGAGATGCGAGCGCCGATATGGGAAAGGTCTCAAAGCACGGCACTTTGATCGCCGCCAGGCGCGACTCCCGAAACTGTTGTGCCGTCCGCCGACTCGGCTCCGAGAGGTCGGGCAACACAGCCGCGCGCGGCTCCGCCTGAGTCTTCGTCTTCAGAGCCGGGCGTGTTGTCAAGAAGTCATCCAACGGGCGCCAAGGCAGCACTACGCTTCTCGGCTTACCCGCCCACTGGCTGATGACGAGCGTCTCCCGGGCTCGCGTGGCGGCCACGTACAGCAGCCGGGTTTCTTCGGCCGCCACGAAGCTCAGTTCTGTTGCCGAGCGGGTGTCCCAGCCGGCTGGCAGAGCGAGTATCTCCTTGCCCCAATCTCCCTTCGCCTTCGTAATTGCCAAGTACCCGCGGGCTGTTCCCGCCTCGCGCGCGATCTGCAGCTCGGCGCGCATCTTGACACCGCCCAGCGGGTCGGCCAGGAATACAACCTTGCCTTCTAGCCCTTTCGCCTTGTGCAGATTCATGACGCGCACGACGTCGCGTCGGCCGGGCTCCAGCACTGGCGCATCAGACTCGTCTTCCTCGCCGCTCTCTTCCAACGCCTTGACAGCATCACCGAGCGTCATTCCTGTTTCGCAAGCGGCGCGCAGGCAATCAAGGGCGTACACCAACTTGCCCGCCTCGCCGCCACCTGCCGAGGCGGCTGCCGCTTTCGCCAGCAGACCGGATTGTTCAAGGATCAGTTCGACGGCTGCGCCTGATGGCAGGCTGCGTACTAAGGGGCGCCATCCCTGCAGAGTGCTGATGGCGCAGGCCACCGGGTCCACGACCTCATCCGGGACAGGAGCCGACATCAGGATCACACCGCCGCTCTTGCGGTATTCATAAAGCTGTGGATCGCTCAGGCCGAAGCACATGTTCCGCAGTACGCCTGCTAAGGCGATTCCATCGTCGGGATGAGTCAGCACGAACAAGATCGATAAGAGAACTTGCACGTAATCGGATTCGAGCAGCCCCCCACTACCGCTGACCTCGTAAGGAACATGAGCCGATTCCAATGCTTCCGCATAAACGCCAAGCCGGCCTGCTTTCCTGCGCGTGAGAAGGAGGAAATCGCCCCACTCGCGCCGGCCAGCCTCCACTTCAGTGAGGATGTAGGCAGCGATCGCCGCTGCATCAGCGGCCGGAACTTCCCGCTGCCCGATCGAAGCGTCATGAACTAGGCGGAGAGCGCCTGCTGCGCTCTCCGGATCCTCCGCCCCCTCGTCGAGCCGTTCGAAGCCGGGCTGTTGCAGGCTCGCTTGTCTTGGGAACAGATTGGAGAACACCCCATTAGCCCAATTGCAGATCGCTGCACCAGAGCGGAAGCACGTGGTGAGCACTACGATCGCACCACCTCCCTGCTCGATCTTGCGCCGGGCCATTTGGTAGACCTCGATATCGGCGCGACGGAAACGATAGATCGACTGTTTTGGATCCCCCACCAGGAAAAGTGCGCCAGGACGGAGCTGGACGCGGGTCCAATCATCGTCCGAGCTGGGTTCCGCCCCAAGCAAGAACAGCAGCTCGGCCTGCATGGGATCGGTATCCTGAAACTCGTCGACAAAGATGTGCCGGTATTTGCGCTGCAGTGCGTCTCTGACCGCGTGGTTGTCGCGCACCAGTCTGGTGGCAAACAGAAGCAAGTCCGCGAAATTGAGCACAGCTGAGCGGCGGCGCTGCCCGGCAGCCCAGTCGCGGGCATCGACGAGCAGGGGCAGCGCGATGCGGTAGACGTACTCACGCCAAGCCTGCAAGAAGGGTTCGACAGTCTGGGCCTGAAAGGCGGCGATGAGCGCCTCGGCTTCACTGCCCTGACCGTCCCAGTACTTCTTTACGACCGTCTTGTTGCCGGACCACTGGGCCACTAAGTTGGCCAACACCGCTGGACGTTTCCGGTCAGCGTGCCGGAGGCGCGGATCGAACGCCCGCATGAGGGCCTGCACTTTGCAGGTCGACTCCTCCACATCAGCAGGACAGAGCGTCTTCAAACCATGCCAGAAGCGATCCAAGGCCGCCCAGGGCTGGCTGATGTCAGGAACGCCAGCAGATCCAGCCGGGAACTCCACATCCGGGTGTGCACAGATCGTCCGGAAAGCGTCGTCCAGGTCCGCAGGTCTGACTTCGGCTGCCAGAAGTTCGAGAAATGCCGGTGCGCGCGAACTCTGCGCACGCTCAATGTACTCGCGCCAGAGCCGCCGCCTCAACATGGCATCTTCCGGCTCTTCGATCTCACGAAAACCCGGTGCGAGGCCGGCTTCCACGGGCCTCTCCCGCAATAGGTGCGCACAGAAGGAGTGAATGGTGCCCGCAAACATCCGCTCCATGCCACGCATTGCGTTCAGGATGCGGTCCCTCCGGACCGGATCGGATTCCTCTGTCGCGCGACTTTCCAACTCCTGCCGGAAACGGCCGCGCAGTTCGGATGCCGCCTTTCTGGTGAAGGTGACGGCGGCAATCTGTTCAACCGAACAGATGCCACAGGCAACAGTCTCCACCATGCGCCCGGCGAGGCTCTCGGTCTTACCCGAGCCAGCCCCGGCCTCGACCAGGAGGTTGATTTCGAGCCGCTCGCGGATCATCTTGCGCGCGTCGTCGTCCCGCAGCCCAGGTTTACTCATGGCTAGCCAGCCTTTCGATGGGGATCAGTGCCTCACGCTTTGCCACGGCCTGCTGAACCTCGAACGCTGAGCACGCACGATTGTAGTCACAACGGGCGCAGGCACCTCCTTCGCCCCCACGAACGAACACCCCAGCTGCGATCGCGTCGGCGATGTCGTTTAACACCGGTCTAACGTCAAGATTTCCCGGCTTACGCACTAGCTCGCCCCAGCCGCGCTCGGTGCAGAAGTAGTAGCTGCTGAACGCCACTTGGGGGTTCTTTTGTTCTGGCCGAAGCAGCTGGCGGGCCGCGCTGGCGTAGAGCGCGTGCTGCAGCAGGCGTCCACCAGAGAAGGTGCCGTCGAAATGGCCCCACCGGACTCCCGTTTTGTAGTCAATTACTTCGAAACTGCCGTCGGCGAGGCGATCGATCCGATCGATCCGGCCGCGCAAGCGGATTTCCCCGGACCCGATCTTGATTCGCAATGCTTCAGGCTGGCTGAGGGGTTCTTCGCCTTGCGCCTCGCCCATCCCGAAGGGCACCTCAATCGCAACGGGGAAAACATCGGCCCGCGCCATCTCTAACTGGAGAAACAGGTGCAAGTCGCGTTCCAGCTGTTGCTTCTCCGCGGCGTATATAGCTTCCGACGGTGGAGGGATTTCCTCCTTCTGTCGGTCCAGTTTTTCTTGGGCGATTTGCCAGAGAGTCTTCCAATCCCCCACTATTGGACGCCGCTTCTCTGCGCGCAGCCGGCGGAGGAATTCCGCGTAGATCCCATGCAACACATCACCGCGGACCATTGGATCAAGCCAGACGTCCGGGTCTGCCTCCTCGTCATCGACTGGATCGAGTCCCAGCCCGCGATCCAGGAAGAAACGGAACGGGCAGGTGGCGTAGCTTTCAAAACGGCTGGCGGAGAACACCTGATCTGCTCCTCGAGGATCGAGGTCTGCTCCCGCAGCCGTCACAAGGCCGTCGTACTCAGTGAACTCCTCGCTTTGACGCTCGTCGTCCGCTAAGATGCCAAACGCGATCCCTGGGAAGGCGGCGGAAACCAGGGGCATGGCGGCGCTTCCAACGCCCCTTAGTCCGCTCAACCACCAGCCGACATCGCTCGTCGCATCCGATTGCACGGGCGCCACAATCGTGACTGGGTCACCCAGCCACTCCACGAAGTCTTTGTATGTTGCGGCACTCCCCGGTTTGAGCAATTGCTTGGCCTGGAAAAGCAACCACGAGGGGTAA
>Ga0187851_10002736_pt1 | contig 15332 bp, 14 predicted proteins | sample June2016WEW_6_10_FD_132997 | JGI IMG/M metagenome (GOLD analysis project Ga0187851, IMG submission 132997) | Peatland microbial communities from SPRUCE experiment site at the Marcell Experimental Forest, Minnesota, USA - June2016WEW_6_10 | ecosystem: Environmental > Terrestrial > Soil >...
GAGCCGACTACCGCCTGGGATGCCTATCAGGATTACGGGCATAACCACTGGCATAACTCGCTCATGTGGGGCGAGGAGATTCACGACTTCAGCATCACGGGCACGGGCCTGATCTGGGGGCGCGGGCTGTCGAATGGACGCGGACGCGCGGGCGACGGCGCGCCCTTCAAGGCCGAGCAGGCCGGCGTGGGCAACAAGGCCATCGCGCTGAAGAATTGCCGCAATCTTCTCCTGCGCGACTTTTCGATTCTGAAGGGCGGCCACTTCGGCCTGCTCGCGACCGGCGTGGATAACCTGACCATCGACAATCTCAAGATCGATACCGATCGCGACGGCATGGACCTGGATTGCTGCCAGAACGCGCGGGTCTCCAACTGCACGGTCAATTCGCCCTGGGACGACGGCATCTGCCTGAAGTCGAGTTATGCCCTGGGTTATGCGCGGCCCACGAAGAATCTGACTCTTTCCAATTGCTGGGTGACCGGGAGTTATGAACTGGGCTCGGTGATGGACGGCAGCTTCAGGAAGTTCGTGCCGGAAGCGCAGGCGTGGCGAACCGGCCGCATTAAATTCGGTACGGAATCGAATGGGGGTTTCATGAACATCACCATCACCGGCTGCCTCTTTGAGGGGTGCCAGGGGCTGGCGCTCGAGTCGGTGGATGGCGCGCTGCTGGAAGACGTCGTCATTACCAATACGGTGATGCGCGATCTGGTTTCGGGGCCGCTGTTTCTGCGGCTGGGAGCACGGCTGCGCGGACCGAAGGAGAGCGCAAAGGCGGGAACGCTTAAGCGCGTTCTCATCAGCAATCTCGTCTGTCACAATGCGCCGCGGGAGTTCTGCTCGGTTCTCAGCGGGATTCCAGGCCATTCGATCGAAGATGTGAAACTCTCAAACATCTATGTCGAGACAGCGGGGGGCGGCGCGGGCGAGGCGGCGCGTTTGCGGTTGCCGGAGTTGGAAGCAGCGTATCCGGAGCCGTCGATGTTCGGGACGACTCCGGCGACCGGCTTTTTTCTGCGCCACGTTCGCAATGTGGAGATGAGTCATGTGGAGATCGCGACCATAACTCCCGACGCGCGGCCGGCATTTTATTTGAGCGATGTCGAACGCGCGGATTTCTTCGCCATCACGGCACCGCGCGGGACCGAGGGAGCCTTTGCGTTGCACGACGTGAAGGACCTGCGCATCGGTTGGAGCCGGGCCGCCGGCGATGCGGCTTTGGCCAGCGCCGATAACAAGATGCTGTGAGCGGCGCGGGGGCCTGCGCCGGATGTGGCGGCGCTACTGCGCCGGAGGCTTTTCGGGCGGAACAGGGACAAGCTGCATTTGAATATCATCCATGTCGCCGATCACTGTGACCGGAGTTTCCCTGTCCGCGTAGCGACGCGCGGGAACGGGTTTTGAGGCGGCGCTGTCAGAGTTGTCGGAGTCCGTTTCGGAGGCCTTCTGTTCCGGATCCTGCGCGCCGGAGACCTGAAGAATGTACTTGTCTTCGGGAACGTAGGAGAACGAAAAGCTCCCGTCGTCGAGCGCCTTTGCCTCCCGCACAATCTCCCGGTCATCCGCGTAGAGCAGGCGCACGGCGGCGTCCTTCAGCGCGTGACTGTCGGCAAGCGCGGAAACTGTTCCCGCGACAGTGTGCAATCCGGAGAGCGGGATTTCGATATCCGCACCGCCAGAAACTTCTCCGGCTTGCACTTTGACGGTCTTCGCATTCTTCCTGCGGAATGTGTTGCCTAGAAATACGCGAAACGAGGAGTCTTCCGATTCGTAGGGCAACTTGGCGCAGATGGTGTACTCTCCCGCAGCCAGATTGGTCACGCTGAAATGGCCATGACTGTCGCTTACTGCGCGGTCCCAGTCGCTGTTCAGAGAGAGGCCGACCTTGGCCAGGCTGCCCTTTTCGGTCTTGTGAAAGATCTGAATGAAGATTCCAATGGCCGGGCTGCCGTCGTCGTAGGTCACCGATCCGGTGATCTCCGCTGCGCGCTCGATTTGAAGCGCTACTTCGGAGGTGCTATGGACGCTTACCCGCACCTCGACCAGGTGACTCTTCCACTGATCGATGGCATTCCGGATGCGCTCCTGCAGGCTTGCTTTTTCGCCGAAGCGGGTGGGATCGATGCCCATCTTCGGCTCCAGATACCCTTCCAATGTGGCGAAGGCATAATAACGGCCCGGCTCGACAGCTTCAAGCCTGAATCGTCCATCCAGATCTGTTACTGTGGCTTCCGTAGCCGGCAATGGATCGCCCGGCCCGCTGTTTTCATCCTTATCCGCATCCGTCTTCGCATCCTTTTTTGGAGCGGCGGTAAGCGTTACCGTGGCGAAGCGCGCCGGCTTGCCAGTGTCCGCGCAGAGGACAATTCCGGTAACCGTACCCTTGGTTGGGTCGGGCTTCTTATGCTGCACAGGGCCATTGCAGGCAACGGAGAAAAGGCAGACAAGGGAAACAATCCACAACTTATGCGAGCGCGCCATTGCGAGCCTCCAAGGGATTTTAGGACTCTGGAAATTGTAACGCCGTCTGGGCCACCGGGCGATAGCTCTTGCGGTGCAGGGGGGTGGGGCCAAGGCGAGCAAGCGCGGCTAGATGTTCGGGGCAGCCATAGCCTTTATGACGCGCCAGACCGTAGCCGGGAAACTCGCGGTCCAGTGCGATGAGCAGACGGTCGCGGTGGACCTTGGCCAGCACGGAGGCGGCGGCGATGGAGAAGCTGGTCCCGTCGCCGCGAACGACGGCCTGCTGCGGGCACTCCCAGTCAATGGTGTCGCGGCCGTCGATGAGCAAAAAATCCGGGCTGAGGGCGAGTTGTTCGACGGCGCGGCGCATGGCCAGCAGCGAGGCTTGGCGAATGTTGATGCGGTCGATGGTCTCGGCGTCCACGGCTGCGATGGCCCATGCAATCGCGTTGGCGCGAATCTCGACATCGAGTTGGACGCGCTTCATTTCTGTCAGCTTTTTCGAGTCGGTCAAGCCTTCGAAACGGCAGCCCTTTGGAAGAATGATCGCGGCGGCGACGACCGGTCCGAAGAGCGGACCGCGGCCCACTTCGTCCACTCCGGCAATGCGCAGGGCGCCGCGGCGGCGCGCGGCTTCTTCCAGCGTCCATCCGCAAACCGGGGTCTTGGGCATGTTGTCAGTATAGGTACATGGCCGACGGTCCGCTGCGCTATCCCACCCTAGCGGCAAAAACAAGAACGCGGCGAGGGTGTGGCACCCCGAAAAGCCTCCCGCAGGGGCTGAAGCCTGAGCCCTGATCTGCTGCATCTGCGGCACGACTGAAGTCGTGCCCTGCTATAAAGCGGCATCTTTGAAAGACGCGCTATGAGTTTGTGTCCCGCGCTTCTCCCAGAATCAGCTTGAGGGTGATCTGCTTGCGGGCGCGATAGAAGGTGACGCTGACGGTGTCGCCGGCCTGGTGCTTGCCGATGATGGCGTTGATCTCCTCGGGATCGGTGACGGAATGGCCGTCGATGGCCACGATGAGGTCGCCGCCGAGCATGATGGGGGTGTTGCCCACGTAGGCCAGTTGGGTTCCTCCACGCAGGCCGGCCCGCTCTGCCGCGCCGCCGGGAATTACCTTTTGCACCAGGACGCCGGAGTCGGCGGCTAGTTCCATCTGCGAGGCCAAATCGGGGCCGATGCCGTAGGAGACGATGCCCAGGGAAGGCCGCTTGACGCGCCCGTAGCGGGTGAGGTCGGCGAGGACCGCTTTGGCGGTGTTGATGGGAATGGCGAAGCCGATGCCGGAACTCTGGTCGGCGCCGTTGGAGGCGATCATGGTGTTGATGCCGATGACCTCGCCGTGGGAGTTGAGCAGCGGGCCGCCGGAGTTGCCGGGATTAATGGCCGCGTCGGTCTGGATGGCGTCCTCGATGAGCGCGCCCTCCGATTCTCTTATGGAGCGGATGGAGCTGATGATGCCTCTGGTCATGGTGCCGTTGAGGCCGAAGGGATTGCCGATCGCGTAGACCTTCTGTCCAACGGCCAACTCGGAGGAATCGGCCAGCGTGACCGGCTCCAGATTGGGGGCGTCGATCTGCAGCAGCGCCAGGTCATGCACCCTGTCCGTGCCGATGACCTTTGCCGAGTAGCGGCGCTTGTTCGAGAGCATCACCTCGATGCCGCGGTTGGCGTTCTCGACGACATGGTAGTTGGTGAGGACGTGGCCGCTCTTGTCGAGGATGAACCCGGAGCCCTGGCCGTGGGCCGGCACCACGCCGTTGAAGAAGTCGAAGACCAGCGTGGTGGAGGTGACGTTGACCACCGAGGGCAGCACACGTTTGTAGACGGCGATGTTGTTCTGCTCCTCAGCGTCATAGGCGGGCGCGGCCTGGGCTTCGGTGAGGTCGAGCGGAGAGCGGGAGCCGAGGCTGCTCGCAGGAAAGAGATGGCCCAGAGACGGACGGTCAAACCTGGAGGGAAGATGGGTAGTGAAGAAGCAGAATCCACCCACCAGCAGTAGAACCAGAAGAACGCGGCGCAGTTTCATAGCTTGAGAACCTCGTACAGTGAACAGTGGTCAGTTTTCAGTTCTCAGTGGTCAGCCGTAAGTAAAAAGCGTTGCGGTAACACTGACGATTTCCGATCACCGACCCCTGATCCCTATTCTAAAGACTCATCTTGGAGGGATTTGTTGCTTTCTTCTTGTAGGCGCAGCCACAATTCATGGACCTGGGCGCGGAGGGATGAAGTATCTCCCGTATTTTCAATTACATAGTCGGCGCGGGCGGCTTTGACCACGTCGGGAATCTGATGCGCCAGACGGAGGCGGGCATCGGCCTCGGCGGCGGCGCGGCCGGAGCCGGTGGGACTGACGCGGGCGGCATAGCGGGCGATCTTCAGCTCGTCGGGCGCGGTGACGACGACGATGCGATCCATGCGCCGCCGCCACTCGGCCAGCACGGACTCCTGTTCGCCGCGGTCGCGGGCATCGCGCTCCGCCTCAAAGATGAGCGCCGACTCGAAGACGGCCACGGCGGCGGGATTGCGGGCAAAGACCTGGTCCATCCAGCGCCGCTCGGCGGCAATCACCGCCGGATGGACGATGGCGTTTAGCTCATTCAGCCGGCCGCCCTGAAAGGCCAGTTCGGCCAGACGCGCGCGGTCGAGGCGGCCGTCGGGGCTGACGACCTGCGGGCCAAAGATGCGGACGATTTCGGCGTAAACCGGCTGGCCCGGCTCCATCAGCGCCCGGCCCAGTTCGTCGGCCTCGGCAACCTCCGCGCCCAGCGAGCGCAGAGTGGCCGCAACGGTGCTCTTGCCGCTGCCCAGGCCGCCGGTGAGACCGACTCGAAGCATGATGAATCAACCCGGCGCTGGGCGCTCGCAAACCCGGTCCGGGCTGCATTCGACTGCGTCCATCGCTGAACGCAGTATAGGCGATCCGGATAGGCGACCTGGATAGGCGATCAAGATGAATTTGGCGTAGAATGAGATCACGGCAGGAAGCACCGCGGCATATGTACACCTTGAACCCGCGAATCACGGTCGAAGCCGGCAAGATGGGGGGAAAGCCCTGCATCCGCGGCCTGCGCTTCAGCGTCTACGATCTGGCTTCCTACCTCGCCTCCGGAATGACCGAGGAGCAAATCCTCCGCGAGTTCCCCTACCTCGAAAAGGAAGACTTCCAGGCCGTTTACGAGTTCTTTGCCAGCATCCCGGAAAGGATCGCGGTCCTTGAAGCTGCACGTTGATGAGAACCTTCCGGGCCAACGTCGACTACGTCGAAGTGTTTTAGTTTTGGGGAAGAGCGGCTTTTCCGGGAACTAATAACTATCGAATTAGGCAGTAGACGCCTGGGACAGTTTCATCTGTCGGAAGTTATCGCGGACAATAATGATGGAGCAGAAGATGATTGCAAAGATTAAATATAAGTAAAGAGAGAAATCTGCTAGATTTGGAAATGCCGCTCTTCCGATGAAGTCCCACGGATATTGGAGCACCCCAGCGCCAATGCCAAGAAAGAAAACCAACTCTGAACGAGGAGAGTATCCCTTGAGATGAAAAAGGCGCCGCCCCAACGAAGTAAGGAGTGCTACTCCCCCGCCGACTATTACTGTGAATAAAATGAATTCGGCACACAGTCCTGCGAACGCTTCATTCCAGTGGCCGATCTCGTCCTTATCCACGTCGTGGAATATATAGACCGAGACGGCAGAACTAAACAAAGCTGCCGAGAAAACCCCGAACATAAAGACAAGAATTATCCGCCGCATATCCTATGGAAAACGAGTATATCTCATGCCCTAAAGATTGAAAAGATGAATTTCTTCAGTCAGTAATGGCTTATTTTTGCTACAGTTAAATCGCCTTGCAGGGGGTCAAGCAGATGCGGCAGTGACGATTTGGTAATCCGCATGGCACCACAGCCAATCGATGGAAGGCGTCACAGTCCCCGCCGCATCTTGGCCGCGCGCACGGTGTTGGCCATCAGCATGGCGATGGTCAGCTTGCCGACGCCGCCGGGAACGGGTGTATAGGCGCCGGAGATCTCGAAGGCCTTGGGGTGAACGTCGCCCACCAAGGTCGAGCCGTTCTTGGCGAAGGTCGCTTCGCGCTTGGCATTACCGGCGAAGAAGCGGTCGAACTCGGCGCGCTCGGTGATGCGGTTGATGCCTACATCGATCAGCGTCGCACCGGGCGAGACCATCTCCGGGGTGATGAAGCCGGCGCGGCCGATGGCGGCTACCAGAATGTCGGCCTGGCGAGTGATGGCGGTAAGGTCGCGGGTCTTGGAGTGGCAGATGGTGACCGTGGCGTTGTGGTGGAGGAGCAGCATGGCTGCGGGCTTGCCGACAATGTCGCTGCGGCCCACGACGACGGCGTGCTGGCCGGCGATGGGGATCTGGCTGCGCTGGAGAATCTCGATGATGCCCGACGGGGTGCAGGGCGCAAGAGAGGGACGGCCAGCCAGCAGGCGGCCCGCGTTGACCGGGTGGAAGCCGTCCACGTCTTTGGCGGGCAAGACGGCGTCGAGGAGGGCCTTGGTGTCCACGTGCGGCGGCAGGGGCAACTGGATGAGAATGCCGTCGATCTCTTCGCGGGCGTTGAGGCTGGCCACGAGCGCCAGCATCTCTTCGGTGGTGACGGTTTCAGGCGGGGTGATGAGGTCGCTATGGATGCCGAGATCGGCGCAGGTTTGGACCTTGCTGCGGACGTAAATCTGCGAGGCGGGCACATTGCCGACGAGCACCGCCGCGAGCCCGGGCCGGATGCCGCGTCCGGCCAGTTCGCGCACCTCTTCGGCGACTTCCTGCTGGATGGCCGCGGCAATCGCCACGCCGTCGAGTATTCTTGGCATTTTGCTCTCCAAGTCCATCGTATCGTTTCCCGTCCAAAGCGGCTCCCCATGCCGTCCGGTCTGGCGAGCCCCCAAATCTCATCGGAGTGTGATTTGCCTCACATACAACCATGGGGCAGGCTCGCGTACCGTCAAACCTGCGAGGAATGTTCTCAATCCCATTGGTCGGAACTCGCGAAACCTTTTAGAGCGGCGTGATGGAGCGGGTTGGATGAGCGTCTTCAAGGATGCAGGGCATCTTTTCCGGTTCGCGGGGCTATTTGTTCTCGCGTTTCTGATCTTTCTGGTGGTGCGCCACTACGTTGTGCCCAAGAGCTTTGGGGAATACGGGCATTATCGCGGGGCGGCGATGGGCGAGATTGCGGCGCACCCGGCAAAGTTTGCCGGCCACGAGACGTGCGAGGGCTGCCACACCGAAGAGGCAACCAAGAAACAAGCCGGCAAGCACGCGCAAGTGAACTGCGAGGCCTGCCACGGGGCGATCTATCGGCGGCTGCCCGCTCCTGAACAGCCCAAGCCAAACTTATACGAGCGATTCGTCGCGCTGGTGGTTAAGCCGGCCCCGCCCGACCCTCCGCTGCTTCGCCATGCAGAGGACCCGACAGTGAAGCCGGAGTTGCCGGACACGGCCGTGCTCTGCGCGCGCTGCCATACAGCCAGCGCCGCCAAACCCAAGGGCTTCCCGCAGGTTGATCCGGCGGAGCACTATCCGGGGCCTCCGTGTGGGAGTTGTCATCAACCGCATAGTCCGGCGATGGATGGGGGAGGCGTGAAATGAATATCTCACGGCGTCAAATACTGATTTTGTTGCCGGCGGCGGCGGTGGCGTGGAAGTCGGTGCTGGCCGGATCTCCGGAAGACGCGCCCAACTATAAGATGTCCGATCACTGGTGGAGCATGTTGATCGACATCTCCAAGTGCATCGGCTGCGGCAACTGCGTGCGCGCCTGCCAGACCGAGAACGATGTGCCGGAGGGCAACTTCCGCACCTGGGTGGAGCGCTACCACGTCTCGGATGAGAATATGACGGAGCCGGAGGTCATCTCTCCGAAGGGCGGCAAGGATGGGTTCCCGGTGGCGCAGGAAGACGGAAAGAAGTATTTCTTCGTTCCCAAAATGTGCAACCACTGCGCGGATTCGCCGTGCACGCAGGTCTGCCCGGTGGGCGCGACCTTCATCAGTCCGGACGGCGTGGTACTGGTGGACCAGAAGTACTGCCTGGGCTGCGCCTATTGCGTGCAGGCCTGCCCCTATGGCTGCCGCTACATCCATCCGCAGAAAGAGGTGGCGGACAAGTGCACGCTCTGCTACCACAGGATTACCCAGGGTCTGACGACGGCCTGCTGCGAGGCCTGCCCGACCGGGGCGCGCCAACTGGCCGACCTCAAGAATCCAAAAGACCCGATCCACGAGTTTCTGAAGACGCACAACGTGCAGGTGCTGAAGCCGCAGATGGCCACCGGCGCGAAGGTCTTCTACAACGACCTTGACGGCTCGGTGCGGTAAGAAGAGCAGGGACTAAGGGACTAGGGACTGAGGGACTAGGGACTAGGCAGTTAGGAAACAGATGGGCGAGGAATTATGAACGGTGTGGAAGGCTTCATGTATCCGAACGAAGTCGGGCTCCAGTGGAGCGTGCTGATCGTCCTGTACCCTTTCATCACGGGACTGGTGGCGGGCGCGTTCATTCTGGCGTCGCTGGAGCGGGTTTTCCGTGTGGAGGCGGTCAAGCCCACCTACCGGCTGGCGCTGCTGACGGCCCTGTCGTTTCTGCTGGTGGCGCCATTGCCCCTGCAATTGCATCTGGGCCATCCGGAGCGCTCGCCGGAGATGTACTTCACTCCGCACTCGACCTCGGCGATGGCCATGTTCGGTTATGTCTACCTGTGGTACCTGATGGCCGTGCTGGTGCTGGAGATCTGGCTCGACTACCGGCGGGAGATCGTGCTGCTCTCGCAGACGAGTCGGGGGCTGCTGCGGCTGGTCTATCGTGTAATGACGCTCGGTTCCAGCAATATTAGCGAGCGGGCGCTAGCGATCGACGAGCGGGCGGGCTGGATCGTGACCCTGATCGGCATTCCCTCCGCTTTCCTGCTGCACGGCTACGTGGGCTTCATCTTCGGCTCGATCAAGGCCAATCCCTGGTGGTCCTCGCCGCTGATGCCGGTGGTCTTCATCTTCTCGGCGATGGTCTCGGGGATTGCCGGGGTGATGCTGCTTTACATGGGGATCACCAAACTGCGCAAACAAAGCATCGACATGGCGTGCGTAGATAGCATCGCGATGTACCTGTTCTATATCTTCATCATCGACTTCAGTCTGGAGATGCTCGATTTGGTTCACCGCATCTACGAGGCGGACGAATCCTTCCGCAGCCTGAACTTCATGGTGCATACCAGGCTCTACTTCTCGCACATCGTGATTCAGATCTTTCTGGGCACGATTACGCCGCTGATTCTGCTGTTCGTGACGCAAGTGGTGAAGCTGCCGGAGATGGCGCGCAAGCGGATCTATGCCATTGCCGGAAGCCTGGCGCTGATCGGCATCTTCGCGATGCGCTGGAACGTGGTGATCGGCGGGCAGTTGTTCTCGAAGAGTTTTCTTGGCTACACGACCTACAAGATGGGTCTGGTGACCAAGGAGGGCCTGCTGGTGGCGATTGCGCTGACCCTGCTGCCGCTGGTGTTTCTGTGGGTGCTGGTGAAACTGCTGCCGCCGTGGCCTGAAAAGAGCGCGCAGGCTGTTGCCGTCGGCGGCTAGGGTTCGCCTTTCTTCGGGTGGTGCTTATGGACGAGTTTTCCGATGGACTCGAACGGCTCAAGGCACGCCTGGACACGCTGGAGCGGCGCGTCGAAGCACTCGAAGGTCCCTCCGTCCGATTTAGCGTGCCGGCTGCGCGGGAGCCGGCGGCAGCGCCGGTGGGCAAGGCTGGCGAAGAGTTGTCGCTTGGCCACACCGGCAGCGTCCTCCCCGTGCTGGGCTGGGCCACAGCGGGCATTGCCGGCGCTTATCTGCTTCGCGCCGTGGCCGAATCCAGTTCGCTTCCGCAGCTGGCGATTGCCGCCGTCGCCATCGTCTACGCGCTGCTGTGGCTGGCGGGCGCGGCGCGCGCTCCGGCAAAGGACTGGTTTCCGAGCGCCGTCTACGCCGGGACATCGGCCCTGATTCTTGCTCCCATGCTTTGGGAACTAACACTGAGCTTCAAGGTGATGCCGCCGCCGGGCGCCGCGGGCGTCCTTTGCGTGTTTGTAATTGCGGCTGCCGCGCTGGCCTGGAAGCGGGATCTCGCTCCGGTCCTCTGGGTGGCGAACCTGGCCGCGGCCTGCTCGGCCGTTGCCCTGTCGATCGCCACGCACGAACTGATGCCCTTCCTCGCCGCCTTGCTTCTGATGGCGCTGCTCTCTGAGTACGCGGCGGTGCGCAACCGCCAGCTAAGTCTGCGCCCGCTGCCAGCCGTGGCCGCGGATCTGGCAGTATGGGCGCTGATCTTCATTTACTCAAGCCCCGAAAGTGCGCGCATGGATTACCCGGCGATCGGCACGGCGGGCTTGCTCTTGCCCGGCTGCCTGCTGTTCCTCATCTATGGTGTCAGCATCGGCCTGCGGACCACGCTGCTCGCTCAGAGGATTACCGTATTTGAAACCGGCCAGGCGATGATCGCGTTCATGCTGGCCGCATCGAGCGTGCTCTACTTTGCGCCGCGCTTGGGGGCCACGGCATTGGGGGCGGCGTGCCTGATTTTTTCGGCGGCGTGTTACGCTGCGACCTTATTCCTCTTCAACAGAGTCGCATCGGGGCGCAACTTCCACGTCTTTGCCGCGTGGGCCGCATGCCTGCTTTTAGCTGGAAGCGTGTTGTGGCTGCCGCCGTTCTGGCTGGCGGCCTTTCTGAGCATTGCCTCGATGGCGGCTGCTGTTTCTGGAGGCTGCCTGACACTCAGGTTCCACGGCCTGGCATTTCTGCTGGCGGCCGCGGTTGCATCGGGCTTGCTGAGTTATATTTTCGACGCTCTGGCGAGAACGCAGCCCGCGAGGCTTGGGCCGGGTGTCTGCATGGTCTCAGCGTGCGCGCTGGTTTGTTACGCAGCCGGGAAGCATGGCCAGCCAGAGAGCTGGCAGCAGCAGTTCCTTTTCCTGGCGACAGCGGCTTTGGCGGTTGGGGCAATGGCGGCGCTGCTGGTCGAGGTCCTGATGCACCTCGCCGGCCTGCACATAACGCCCGAGGCTCATCACCTTGCCTTCCTTCGCACTCTGATTCTCTGCGCGGCAACTCTTGCGCTGGCTTACGCCGGATCCCGTTGGCGGCGCGCGGAGCTGATGCGCCTGGCCTACCTTATGCTGGGGCTTGTCGCGGTCAAGCTGTTATTTGAAGACCTGCGTCTCGGTCACCTTGGGCTCATCGCCGCTTCGATCTTCCTTTTTGCGATGACCCTGATTGCGGTTCCGCGGCTGGCGCGCATCGGGCAGAAGGCATAAAACACCCTCGATGTAACTCGAAGAGTATTTTCGAGTTGTTGCTCTTGGATGCGCGGCCGATCCGATTATTAAGTCTCACTGATGATTAGATATCAATCATTCAACGCAGTTCTGCTCAAGGTATGCCGCTGCTTGCCGAAGAGGCAATCAGCAAGCGTGTTTTGTGTCGAGCCCAATGGCGGGCGCGGGCCGGCGAGCGGCATCGGCCGAGGGGCGGCGGGCGCGGAGAGGTTGCCTGTGCGAAGGGAGATTTCGATACCGCAGAATGAAAGGCCAGGGGATGAGGCTATCAGTCCGCCCTGGGCGCATCTTCGTCTTCCGCCTTTTCCTCAGGTAGCGCTGAGGGTATTGCAGCTAGCCAATAATGAGAACGTGCAACTGCATCAGTTGAGCGAATTGATCTCATCCGATCCGGCGTTTGCCGGCGAGGTTCTCTCCATCGCCAACTCGCTCTTGTATGCTCCGCGGTTTCCCGCCAACAACGTCTTGCAAGCTATCGCCGTGCTGGGCGCGAACAATCTTCAAGGCCTGTGCCTTACCGTGGGGGTGCGCGCATACATGGGCAAGTCGCTGCACCAGCCTGCCATGCGATCCATCTGGCGGCACAACCTGGCCACCGCCCTGATAGCCGATCAGGTGGCTTCGGTGGGATTTTTCGACAGGGATGTTGCGTACACCTCGGGCGTGATGCACGACATTGGGAGACTGGCGCTGGCGGTGCTCCGGCCGAAGGAATACACCCTCTTGCTGGAAACGCACAGCGGCCCTCCGGTCAGCATCCTCAAAGCCGAACATGAGCTGTTCGGCTGCGATCATTGCGAGGCCGGCCGGCAAATCATTATTGACTGGAATCTGCCCGCGGAGTTTGAAGCCATTGCCGCCGAGCATCATGCGCCACGGCAAAAGGATGGCTCCTGGGACCTGGTCGAAGTGATCAAAGTGAGTTGCCGGATGGCCGACGCGGCCGGATTCCCTGCATTTCCGGGATGTGAGGTCACGCCTTTTCCCGATCTGTTAGACGAACTGCCCGCGCGGGAGCGCTCGCTCTTTCATGGCTCGGTTGAACCGCTGGCCTTCGAAATTGCCAAGAAAATTCATGCAGTGGAATCGGTTTGACGCGGGGCGCGGACAATTTGGCCAGCAAAATGCGGCTTCCAGGCGCTTTCCGAGAGAACAAGTCTTACAGGAGTGAGCGGAAGAACCCGGGAAGAATCTCCGCAATAGATTGCACATGTTTGTAAAAGCACGGGAAATTGCGTATTGTAGTTATGGAGGGACTGGAAAACCCCGCGCGGCGTAGCGAGTTTGCCCCGCGAAGATTGAACCAGTTACCTGAATGAAACAGGGAGGATACATGGGAGTAGCAGAAATTCTGGCAACCATCGATCATGAGATTGCTACGCTGCAACAGGCAAAAGCATTGCTGACCGGCGCCGTTGCGCCAGTCGTGAAGAGGAAGCCCGGCAGACCGAGAAAGCTGGTTGCGGTCGCGCCCAGAAAAGCATCTGTGGTTGCAGCCGTCACTGCAAAGCCTGGGAAGAAGAAGAAGAGGAACCTGTCGCCGGAAGGCCGGAAGCGCATAGCCGAGGCTGTGAAGAAGCGCTGGGCGGCGCAGAAGGCTGCCGAGGCAGCGGAGTAATCGAACGAAGACCGCACGGATCTGGACTGGCGCAGGCTCCCCACCCGCGTCAGCTCAGTCCTCCGCTTTGGCCTCTTCCTCAGGCCAGACCGGAGCCTGAACGCCTCTAGGTTGCTGACGCTTCAGGCAGGCCATGCATCGGACAGATTAAGATGCGGAACCCAGAGGCGATGCCGGGTGTGGTCTGGGCGCAACTGCTGTTCTGTGTCTAGGAGACAACTAGCGGAAGACCTATGCTGACGCCGGACGCGGTCGAATTGCGGTCCGCGCATCCAGAGTCTCAAGCCCGAAGGGCTGGAATCATTTACAAGGACTCCCATTGGCCTGAGTTGGCGGATCGGAAGACGGCTTCGATGACAGCCATGTTCCGGATGGCGTCTTCCAACGGGACAGGAACCTCACTGTCCTCCAGCACGGCTCTGGAAAAGGCATCCCCTTGCAGCGTGTACTGATCGCAGACGGGGAAGGTTTCTGTGGTGATGCCGCCTCCGAAGAGGTCGCCCGTCGAGTCGATGATGAGGCGGGTAGGGCGGTCGGGAGGCGCGTTGAAGGGGATTTCCAGTTCCATGCGCCCGCGCGTGCCGAGAAAGTGGATGCGCTGATAGGGAATCAACTGCGTAGCGCAAGTGAAGATGGATTGGCCCTTGGGAAAATCGAGAATCGCCGAGGTGAGCCGGTCGGTGTCTGTTCGCGGATCGCGTTCGATCAGCGCGACGACGCGAGCAGGTTCCTGGGCGAAGGCGTAGCGCGAGGCATGGATGAGGTAGCAGCCGATGTCGAGCAGAGCGCCGCCGCCACATTCGACCTGATTGCGAATGTTGGCCGGGTCATCGTTGAAGTAACTGAAGACGCCAACGATGGAGCGCAGTTCTCCGATGCGGCCCTGGTCGAGCAGCTCGCGCAGGCGAAGCCACTGCGGGTAGCTGCGGATCATGAAGGCCTCGCCGATCTTGACTCCGGTGCGCGCGCGGACCGCGAGCAGAGTTTCGGCTTCGGCAACGGTCAGGCTGAGCGGCTTCTCGCAGAGGACATGCTTGCCGGCTTCGGCGGCCTTGATGGTCCATGGCACGTGCAGTTGATTAGGAAGAGGATTGTAGATGGCGTCGATGTTGGGGTCGGCGAGGAGCTCCTCGTAGGAGCCGTAGGCCGTAGGAATCTCCAACGCGGTTGCCGCCGCCCTAGCCTTGGCCAGATCACGGGAGGCGATGGCAACGACGCTGGTGTATTGGCCCCGCTGCATGGCGGGAATGACTTTCCTGAGACCGATGTCTGCGGTGCTGAGAACTCCCCAGCGGAGTTTGTTTTGCATGAGCCAATGATAAAGGGCCTGATTAGCTTCTCGCACCCACGCCGGCAGGAAGAAGCCAATTCAATGGTTTGAGCGCAAAACCATGGAACTAGCCAAGCCGTCCCCCAACCCTGTAAAGTTTCATGCGGCTGCCTTCTCTTGTTTTTTGTGTCCGGAAAACGAATCTCCGGGCATGGGAGACCAGTGGGGGAAGGCCGCCCAATACTCTGGAGGATTGTCTTCATGCTGCTTCGCCGCTGGCTCACTCCGCCGCTCGTTTTCGCCGCTTTCGCCATCGCCGCCCATGCACAGCAGGCCGCTTATCTTGACACCAAACTCTCCCCGGCCGAGCGCGCCCACGACCTGGTGGGCCGCATGACGCTGGACGAAAAGGCCAGCCAGCTTGAAGACTGGGCCACGGCGATTCCCCGGCTAGGCATTCCCGACTATCAGACCTGGAATGAGGCGCTGCACGGCGTGGCGCGGGCGGGCTACTCGACGGTTTTTCCGCAGGCCATCGGCATGGCCGCCACGTGGGATCCTTCCATCGTCCAGAGCATGGGCAACGTGATCTCCATCGAGGCCCGCGCCAAGTATAACCAGGCGCAGCGCGAGGGCAA
>Ga0187851_10002737_pt1 | contig 15331 bp, 13 predicted proteins | sample June2016WEW_6_10_FD_132997 | JGI IMG/M metagenome (GOLD analysis project Ga0187851, IMG submission 132997) | Peatland microbial communities from SPRUCE experiment site at the Marcell Experimental Forest, Minnesota, USA - June2016WEW_6_10 | ecosystem: Environmental > Terrestrial > Soil >...
CGACCGCATCGACGACGACGAGATGAATGCGCTACTCTGGCGGTAAGTTAAGGGCAGCGCGCCGCCGCCGCCCGTACGCAGCTTCTTCGCCCGCCGTGGTGCGCCTCTGCCTGCGGCCTATTGAGGAGGTTTCGTTGCCACGCACACTGCTCGTCTTCGTCTGGCACATGCACCAGCCTTTTTATAAGGATCTGGCCTCGGGCGAATATCAACTGCCCTGGACCCGCATGCACGCCCTCAAGGACTACTACGGCATGGTGCAGATGCTCGAGGAGTTTCCCTCCATCCACCAGACCTTCAACCTCGTGCCGTCCATGATCGAGCAGATCGAGGAGTACGCCCGCGGCGAGGCCCAGGACCCGTTCCTGCGCTGCGCTCTCAAGCCCGCCGATCAGCTCACGCCCGACGAGCAGGCCTTCATCCTCAAGTACTTCTTCCAGGCCAACGCCTCGCGGCTGATCTATCGCTACCCGCGCTTCGGGGAACTCTACGACGCCTGGCGTGCCGCCGACTTCAACGCCGAGCGCGCCCGCCGCAGCTTCTCCACCGGCGCCCTCCGCGACCTGCAGGTCCTCTCGCAGTTAGCCTGGTTCGACGAGATCTTCCTGGAAACCGATCCCGACGTGCAGGCCCTGGTGAACAAGGGCCGCGACTTCTCCTCCGCCGACCAGGCGCTGATGGGCCGCAAGCAGACCGAAATCTGCGGCCTCGTGATGCCCGCTTACGCCCGCTTCGCCGAGCGCGGCCAGGTCGAGATTTCTGTCACGCCGTTCTACCACCCCATCCTGCCGCTGCTGTGCGATTCCGATATCGCTTCCGTCGCCCATCCCAACGTGCCGCTGCCGCGCCGCTTCCGCTATCCCGAGGACGCCCGCTACCAGATTCAGTCCGCGCTCGACTACGCCCAGGCCCGCCTCGGCTTCCGCCCCGCCGGCATGTGGCCCTCGGAAGGCTCGGTCTCCGACGAAGCCATCACTATCGCGGCCGAGTGCGGCATCCAGTGGATGGCCAGCGACAACGGCGTGCTCGGTGCCACGCTCGGCCATGGAGCGGGGATCGACGAAACCTGCCGCCCGTGGGTCTGGAATCAGAACGGGAAGTCGATGCGGCTCCTCTTCCGCGACCACTTCCTGAGCGACCTCATCGGCTTTGTCTACTCGCGCATGGAGCCCGCCCAGGCCGCCGCGCACTTCCTCGATCGCATTCGCGACAACGCCCGCCGCGTCCACTCCCTGGGCCGCGACGCACTCGTGCCGGTCATTCTCGACGGGGAAAACGCCTGGGAGCATTACGAGCGCAACGGCCGGCCGTTCCTCAAAGAACTCTACCGCCTGATCTCCGCCGATCGTTCCCTCGAAGCCGTGACTGTCAGCGAAGCCCTCAAGCTCGTCCCTCCCGGCGAACTCACGCACATTCATCCCGGCTCCTGGATCAACGCCAACTTCGACATCTGGATCGGCGCCTCCGAGGACAACCAGGCCTGGGAATATCTGCTCGATGCCCGCCAGACCTGGGAAAAGTTCGCCGCCTCGCCCGCTTTCGCCGGCCTCGACCCCGCGCGCCGTCGCACGGCATACCAGGAATTGCTCATCGCCGAGGGCAGCGATTGGTGCTGGTGGTACGGTCCCGAGCACGCCAGCGAGAACAAGCCCGAGTTCGACAAACTTTTCCGCGACCACCTCGCCAACTTCTACCGTCTGATCGGCCAGACACCCCCCGACGCGCTCTCCCGTCCGATTCTGCAGCTGCAGGCGGCCGAGCACCACGAGCCCCCCGTGGGGCCCATCCGGCCCGTCATCGACGGCGAAGTTTCCAGTTATTTCGAATGGATGGGCTCGGGCCTCTACCGCCCCGACGAGCGTCAGGGCGCCATGCACGGCCGCAAAATCCACCTGCGCGAGGTGCGCTACGGCAGCGATTTGGAAAAGCTCTTCGTGCGCCTCGACTTCCACCAGTCCCAACCCGGCGCCATGGCCGGCAAAGAGGTCCGCTGCACGCTCGATATGCCCGCCGCCGGCAAAGGCCACGAGGCCGAATTCCGCTTGCAGTTGACCCGCGATGGCCTAGAAGTCGTCGGCCTCGACGGTCCCGCCGCCAAACTCCCCGGCGCCCTCCAGGCCGCCTATCATCGCGTCCTCGAACTCGCCCTGCCCCTGGCCGTCCTCGGCGCCGGCCCATCCACGCCCGTGCGCCTGCAGTTCTCCCTGTGGGAGGACGGCCTGCCCCTCGACGCCGCGCCCGCCCAGGGCTGGATTCAGTTCACCCCGGGCGAGTACGCCGACTAAATTAGTAGGTCGTCGGTTAGACTGCCCAAAGTCGCCAGAGCTTCGACCACGCGCTATTGCATGTGATATCATCCAGATGGAGGCTGATTGCGAATTGTCCTCGACACGGACGTGCTTGTCGCAGCACTGCGAAGTGATCGTGGCGCATCCCGGCAACTGCTGATCGGCGCTCTCGACGGTAGAATCGAGGTGCTCGTTTCGGTGCCTTTAGTAGTGGAGTACGAGGCGGTGTTGACTCGCCCGGAGCACCTGCACGCAAGCGGGCTGACAGTCGAAGAGGTTAATGAAGTCCTCGATGCTTTTGTGAAGGTCTCAGTCCCCGTTCTGCTCAGGTTCTTGTGGCGCCCGCGTCTCAAGGACCCTGCCGACGAGATGGTACTGGAGACGGCGGTGAACGGCGCGGCGGATCGGCTCGTCACTTTCAATGTGCGCCACCTCGCCGTGGCCGCTCGCGAGTTCGGCATTCAGGCGTTACCACCGCGTGACGTGTGGAAGGAGGTTCAACGACGAAATGAGAAGCAGTAACGTAGCTTTGCGTCTGCAGGTTTCTCTGCTGAACGAAGCGCGCCGGGTTGCCGAGACCGAAGGTGTCGCACTTAATCAGTTCATCAACGTGGCCGTAGCCGAGAAGTTGTCAGCCCTCAGAACCGGAGAATACTTCCGCGAGCGCGCTGAACGAGCTGACGTCGCAAGGGCGAAGCGAATCCTGAAGCGGGCTGGCCGAGGCAACCCTCCCGCGGCGGGCGACGAGCTGGACTAAGCGAACGTCCCGAAAGCGAATTCGGCGATAAGCCCGTTCTTCAGCCACCGAGCCGCCCCGGCCACGCCCGTGCGCCTGCAGTTCTCCCTCTGGGAGGACGGCCTGCCCCTCGACGCCGCACCCGCCCAGGGCTGGTTTCAGTTCACCCCGGGCGAGTACGCCGATTGAATGCGTAGCCCTATTTGCCGACGCCCGAATACCGTGTCAGCGTCCGTATCAGCTCTGCCGCCGCCGGCGGCGTCGGAATCTGGCCGTTGAGCGCCGCGGCCCGGTCGATCTCGTGTCCGTACATGTCTCTGTCGGTGTCATCATCCGGCCTCAGCGTGGCCCCTTGCAGCGCGATCCCCGCGAACACTCCGCGCGAACGCGACCACGACAGTATCTCGGCGTGCATCGACAGGTCCGTGTCGGCCGTCGATTCGCGGCCCACCGGACCGGCCGCCACGCTGGCATCTCCGCCCAGCGTGAACTTACTCGACAGCAGGTGGTCCATCCCGCTCTTACTCCTGACCAGCAGGACGATGTCCGTCTCCGATGCCCCGATCTGGAAGCCGAAGCTGCCGCCTTCGATCCGCATCGCCACCGGCGCGCTCCAACCATGCGGCGTGCGGCACGTTGCGAAGCCTCGCCCGAACTTCGCTCCAACGATGAAAGCGCCCTTCTTCATGCCGGGCACCAGCACCATGCACTGCGAATCCCTCAGCAGATCGCGCGGAATGGAGCGATCCGGAGTAGCCATGATTTCCTTGAACATGCTGTTGGCCTCGGCCAGCCGCCGATTGTCGGCCTCGCCTGCCTGCAGCGCAACGGCCGCGGTCAGCATAGTCGTGATAAGAAACAGTCTGGTTTGCATCCTCATTCCCTCAGCATCGCTCAATCGTGTCAATCCTGCATGAAAAACCCCGCCGCATGCCTTAAGGCCCGGCGGGGTCTGGCCTAAATCGGCCTAGGAGAATTGATGTTCAATCTTAAGGACGCATTTTGCGTCCATTGAGATTCCCTAACTTTCGTGTGATCGACCCATTTAATCCAAACGCAATCTACGTCCGGCCGGAGCTCGGCTGCTCGAGCGCTCGCACCGCCGCCTCGCGTCCACTGCGGATGCAATCCGGGACGCCGATGCCGTCGTACGCGTTCCCGGCCAGGTACAGTCCCGGCAGCTCTTTCATTCTGTTGTGGATAAACCCCAGCCGCAGCTCGTGCCCGACCGTGTACTGCGCCATCGAGCGGCGCCACCGCGCAATCCGCGTGAACAGCGGAACCGCCGTCCATCCCAGCAATTCCTGCAACTCGCCCAGCACCCGCTTAAGAATCTCGCCGTCGTCCAGATCCAGCACCGCCTCCTGCTCCGCCCCGCCGGCGAAGCACCTGAGCACCACTGTCCCCTCCGGCACGCGGTACGGGAATTTGGCCCCCACAAACGTGCACGCCACCATCGTCTGCCGCTCGCGCGCCGGCACCAGGAACCCGAACCCGGCGGGCAGCGCACCGCAATCGCTCTGCCGGAACCCGATTGCCACGGTCATCGACGAGCTGTACTCGATGCCCTCCAGGCTCCGCGCCAGATTCTCCTCCACCCCGCGCACCAGCCGCCCGGCCTGCCACGCCGGCGTCGCCAGGATCACCGCCGCGGTCTCTATCGCCTCGCCCCCCGCGCGCACACGGTATCCTTCCGCAGTGCGCTCCACGCCCTCGGCCGCGGCGCGGCGGATCTCGATCTTTCCTTGAATACGCCGTTCCAGTTCGCCCGTCAGTTGCCCCAGCCCGCCTTTCAGCGTCTGGAACAGCGCACCAGAGCTGTTCCCGTCAGTCTTCCTGTGCAGCAGCGCCCGGCGCCGGGCCGCCAGCACCCCGCGCGTCAGGCTGCCGTAGCGCTCTTCCAGCTCCACAAACCGGCTCAGTACGCTGCGCACGCTCAGCCGCTCCACCGAACCACCGTAAACTCCTGATAGCAAAGGCTCCGCCAGGTAATCCACCGTCTCTTGCCCGTAGTGGTCGCGGATGAAATCGGCCACCGGCCGGTCCCCCACAGGCCCCCGCGGCGGCCGGCGGAAATACTCCAGCCCCATCCGCAGCTTGGTCCGCCAGCCTAGCAGCGGGGTGCGCACCAGCGGCATCAGCTTGGTCGGCACCATCATCAGCAGCCCGTCCGGCATGGGCACCAGTTGCCCCCAGCGCACCAGGTATGTCACGCGCGCCTGATCATTCGATCCAATCACTTCCGAATCCAGCCCGAGTTCGTGGATCAGATCCAGCCCGGCCCGCTTGGCCGCCAGAAAACTGTCCGGCCCGCGCTCCACCACGCACCCTTCCACCGTCTCGGTCTCGATCACGCCGCCCAGCCGCGCCCGCGGCTCCAGCAAAATCGCCGGCCGTCCCGCCTTGGCAAACTCGTACGCCGCCGCCAAACCGGTAATGCCGCCGCCGATAATGATCGCTTCAGGCTTGGTCATAAAACCGGGACAGTATCCTCAAATCCCTATTCCCAAGCTATCCCAAGGCGCGCACCATTCTCTCTCCATACTCCGCTCGCGCTGCGCCGCGTGGAATTGAGCCGTCCGTCGCCAACGTTTTCCCCAATCGACCGAGGACGCTCGTCTGCTCCCCGTGGGAATTGCGCTCGGGCGCCCGGACCAATCCCCGGTTCTTTCGTAAGCTCTTGATTTTACAATCGCGTCGGCCTAAGGCCGGTGCTCCCGCACCATCTGCACCACCGCACGCACACTCTCTACCGGCGTTTCGGGCAGAATCCCGTGGCCCACGTTGAAGATGTGCCCGGGCCGCGTTCCGACGCGCTTCAGCAGTTCGTGGACCTTCAGTTTCAACTCCGGCAGCGGCGCGAACATCGCCGCCGGATCCAGGTTGCCCTGAATTGCCGAGCGGTAGCTGATGTCCATCCACGCCTGGTCGATGTTCTGCCGCCAGTCCACGCCCATCACGTCGCCCCCGGCCGCGTGCAGCTCCTTGAAATACCCCGCGCACCCCGTGCCGAAGTGGATCACCGGCACGCCGGTCGAGCGGATGCGCTCGATCAGCGCCCGCGAGTACGGCGCCACGTAGCGCACATAATCGTCCGCGCCCAGCGCCCCCACCCAACTGTCAAACACCTGGATGCAGCGCGCGCCCGCCGCCACCTGCATCACCGCGAACGGCCCCAGCACGTCCACCAGTTTGCCCATCAGGCGCCGCCACAGCGTCTCGTCCCGGTACATCAATGTCTTTGTATTGATAAAGTTGCGCGACGATCCACCCTCTATCATGTAGCTCGCCACCGTAAACGGCGCGCCCACGAACCCGATCACCGGCACCTTGCCGCTCAGCGCCCGCGTCACCATCCCGATCGCCTCGCCGACATAACCCAGATCGTCCGTGTTGGACGTCGATAGCCCGTCCACGTCCGACGACGTGCGCACCGGGTTGTCGATCATCGGCCCTTCGCCGGCCACATAACTCAGCTTCAAGCCCATCACTTCGACCGGCAGCAGCAGGTCCGCGAAAATAATCGCCGCATCCACGTCGAGAATCTCTACCGGTTGCAGCGTCACCAGCGCCGCCAGGTCCGAGCGCTTGCAAATCTCCAGAATCGAATGCTTCGCGCGAACCTCACGGTACGGTTTCAGATATCGGCCCGCCTGACGCATAAACCACACCGGCCGCACGTCGGTCGGCCGGCGCCGGCAGGCGTCGAGAAATCGGCTGCTCATGGGAGGGACACGCATGCGTTCTCCGTTCTGTCCTCGCATATGAAAACTCGAAACTCCTTCGGTTTGTGCCGCGCGGCCCATTCGCGCCCGAGCACGAAATACGGCTTCGTCCAGGCCTCGCTGTCCAGCGTCTTCGGCGCCACCACGCTCACCGCCAGCATCCCCTGCACCGGATACCCGGTGCGCGGATCCATCAGGTGGCTGTAGGTCTTCCCCCCGGCCTCGAAAAACTTCTCCGTGGTCCCCGAGGTGGACATCGACGCGTCTTTCAGATAAATCTCCCATACGGTCTTGCGCGCATCGCGCGGGTCCGGCAGCAGAATGTGCCATCCGCGCGCCTCCGAGGGCGGTGCGCCCAACCCGTAAATGCTCGACCGGCCGGCCGAAATCAGGGCCGTCTTCACTCCCTCGCGGCGCAGGATATCCGCCATCCTGTCAACCGCATAACCCTTTCCGATCCCACCTGGATCCAGATCCACCGGCGCGTCGAATCGCACGCTCCGGCTGGCCTCGTCGAGGTGAATGTGCCGGTACCCGATCCGCTCCATCGCACTGCGGATTTCGGCCCCGTGCGGAATATGCTCGGTCCCCTTGTAAAAGCCCCAGATCTTCATCAGCGGCCCGACCGTGATGTCGAACGCGCCTTCGCTCTCGCGGCTGTATCTGAGGCACGCGTCCAGCAACCCGTACAACTCCTCCGACACCCGCACCGGGGCCTTGTATGCCTCCCGGTTCACCCGGCTCCATTCGCTCTCCGGACGATAATTCGACAGCAGCCGATCCAGCCGCCGCGCTTCGTCGAAGACATCGTCGATCGCTCCATCCAGCTTGTACTGGTCCGCGCCGTACACCGTCACGGTATACGTCGTTCCCATCACATCCAGCGACCGCTCCAGCCGCACCAGGTCGGGCGCTATCGCCGGCGGCACCGCCAGCGCTGCCGCGGCCAGCCACGGAATCAGGCCAAATGCGAGAATTCGGTTCTCAAGAGACACTTTGAATGCGGCGCCGGCTCGGGGGCACAACCCTGACACTAGGGTACAACCGGAACCCGAGTTCGGCAACAAAACGCTTGATTTTCTAGGGGATGGACGTCAGGCCGGGCCCTCCGGACCGGGCTCCGCGTCCGTCTTCGGCCGTCCCCGCCGCACCCGCCGCAGCAGTTTGCTCAGCGGCCGGTCGCTCACCGGCTCGGTGTCGGCGACAAATCGCAGCTCGGGCATCCGGAACAGCTCGATGCGCGCCGCCAACTGCTTGCGCAGGTATGCTTTGGCGTGCATCAGCCCCTCCATCGCCAGCCGCCGCGCTTCCTGCCCCGGCGGCAGCGACACCAGCACATCCGCCCGCGAACCGTCCGGCGCGATCACCACCGACGACACATCCACGCCGGCCAGTCGCACATCCGCCGACTCGAACCGGATCAGCTCCGACAGCTCCTCCCGCATCGCCTCCGAAACTCGTTGTGTGCGCAGCGGATCCACGCCTCCAGCCTACACCCTCCCGCCGCTCCGATCAGCATCCAGTGGGATTCTCCAGAACGGAGTCCCGCGCCCCCGCTTACTTGACCCGGCCGCCCTCATCCAACTCCACCCGCGCGCCGCTCGAGAACCGCTTGCCGCGCACCGTCGCCGCTCTCGAGAGCCGGCACGAGCGCAGGCCACCATTTTCATAGAATTGCGTCGCGGCGCTGCCGCCGAACAGTTCGCTGAAGAAGCCGCCATGCACGCACGGCACGCCCTCGATCTCCTGGTCGGCCGCGAGAAAGCACTCCTTCAGCTTGCCGCTGGGAAAGAACGCCGTCATGATGCCCTCCCGGCCCATCGAGCTCCCCATGCACGTGGCCGGACCGATTCGCGTATCGTGGCGCAGGAAAACGAACTCCGGCTTGCCGTCGCTCGTCAGGGAGATCCACGATCCGGCACTCACTCTGGCCTCGCCAAACGTCACATCGCGCGCCATGCGGCAGGAACTCAAGGCGCCACCGTCGTAGAACCAGGCGTACCCCGCGGCGCACGGATAGCCCTGAATGTCGGCCGGCTGCTTGAGATCCTTCCGCTCTGTGTTTGGGCGTTGTCCAGCGCCAAAGGCGCCGCCCGCCAGGCACACGCAAATCGCTATGCCAACGGCAATCTTCTGCACGGAACCCTCCCTCTGGTCCAACTCCGGTCTGGCTGAAACACGGCGACTAACGTTTCTGTCTTAGGCGCGCACAATTATCTCTACACTCCGTCTTCGCGAAAACCGGCCACCGATCCGCGGTTGTGACGGAGCCGCGACTGCAAGGAGCGGTTCTACGCCGGTCCAAACCTGGGACATGGGTTACACTTCTTCCCGATCCTGTACGGTCACTGGCCGCCGCGCCCTCCACGCGGCCAGCCAGTAGAAGCCGAAAAACACCACCGGTGCCAGGTTGAGCAGCGCGATCCAAGGGAATCGCCGCCAACCCATGGTGCTGAAAAACGCCGCCGTGCCGATGACCATGACCAGCGTGCCGGCCTTGTCCCACTTGAGCATGAGCGCCAGGCCCACCAGCATCAGAAAATGGAACCCCATCGGCCACCACACGGACAGCGGCGGGTAGCGTCCGTCCGCCCGCAGGAACCACTCCGACAGGTGCTCCACGAAAAACATGCCCCAGAAAGCCAGCAGCAACCCGGCCGTAGCCCGGCCGGTCCATTTCGCGGCCACGCCCGCCACCGAGATTTCTCGTTCGCTCATGTTGCCCGATCGCTCCTTCCGTGAATTCCTGTCCGCACCTGCATTTTGCGCGCAGTGGCCGCCGCCCGGCCCTTCGGAAGTCCTTCGGTTTCTTTGAAGAAACTCTTCCCAAACTCTGACGAAGCGTGGAATCAGCGGCTTGCGGGATGCGCCGGCGTTCGCGGGAACAGCCGCTCGCGGATTTGCCCGGCCGCCAGCCGCGCCACGTCAATCTGCGCCTGCCCCAGCTCCGCGGCCTCCCGATCGTAGTTCTCGGCCCAGATCACTTTGCCCGAGTTCACATCCTTGAGCCGCAGGCTGATCCGCAGCCTCGGGCCCAGCACCTGCGCCGTCCCTTCGATGGTCCCGTCCAGCCGCAGCATCCGCGCCATCATCGGCGCCGGGATATTGAATTGCTCATACCGCCGCACCGTGCTCGGAGCAATCACGTGCACCCCGTCCAGCTTGGCCATCTCCCCCGTCAGCACGTCCGTGAATCCGCGGCAGAACTCCGCCCGCTCTAGTTCCGGACTCAGGCAATCCACCGGCAGCACCGCCAGGTCCACGATCCAATCCCCTTGCGGCAGGTACCGCGACATGTGATAAAACTGCCAGTAAATCACTGCTCCGCTGCCCGCCAGGACGAGCGTCAGAATGAGCAGGAACCACGGCCATCGCCGCCTCGCCCGCCGCGGCGCAGCGATCGTCTCTTGCGACTGCGCGTCCGTCGGCTGCTGCGGCTGCTCCGTCTCCTTGGCCGCGGCGGCAAACCGGTACCCGCGCTTCGGGATGGTGGCGATGAACCGCTCCTGATCGTCCCCCAGCGCCTTGCGCAGCAGCGAGATGTTGCGCGCCAGCCCGACCTCTTCCACCGTGCAATCGGGCCACACCAGCCGCATCAGCTCGGCTTTTTCGACGATCTGCCCGCGCCGCTCGATCAGCACATGCAGCGTGTCGATCGCCTTCGGCGCCAGCGCCACCACTTCGCTGCCGCGGAACAACAGCCGTTGCGCCGGGTCGTAGCGAAACGGCCCGAACTCGCAAACGCGCGCTGGTACCTCGCTCGGCATGCGTGCTTCTCCTGCTCACTCTAATGCACGCCCCTCCTCGCTGCACAGAGCTATTCTGGGAATCGATATGGCCGACTTTACGAGTTGGTGCTATTCAAGAGCGTATCGCTTTGTGTTTGCGGTGTTGTTCGTTCTGGTTGGTTCATACGAACTGATCAGTCGACGCCACGCTGCATATCACGCCATTGGCATGATGTGGTTGGTGGTCGGCATCGGTTGGGGCATCGGAAGTCAATTCGCGCCAGAGGAATCCCGCAGACAGTATTTTGTCGGGCTTACGTTGTGTTCTCTTTTACTGGGTGCGTCGTCCATTATCGCCGCTGGAACCGACACTTTCGAAGGTCTTGGGTTGCTGTTCGTTGGCGTCCTCTCGGGCATCAGCGCCCTGCGAACAAAAGAAGTCCGCCCTACGCTTCTGCCTCCCGATGAGCCCGGTGGATTACCACCCTCTTCCGGATCCGAGCCCGCTCCCGGCCGCGGAATAAGCGCACAATAGTGGATGTAGCGGCTGTGGCACCCCGCCTCAGCCAAGCCACCGTCCAAATCAGACTTCCTTGCCGGAGCGCTCCCATGATCCTTCTCCCCTTGCTCTTTGCCCTGGCCCTCGCCGATCCTCTGATCGAGCAGACCTCCTTCACCGGCACGCCCGAGCAATCCGGCTGGCACGTCACCGCCCACCGCTCCGAGATCGCCCCGCGCGGCTGGATCGACCGCACCGTCGGTCGCGGCAAACAAGGCTCGCTGGCGCTCTCCGGCGGTGGCAACGCCGCGGCGTACGGCGGTTGGGAACGCAATGTCGCGGAAATCCGCCCCGGCGCCTGGTATCGCCTGACGGCCGAATACCGCTCTTCCGGCTTCGAGTTCGAGCGCCGCCACGTCCTCGCGCGGCTTGACTGGCAGACCCCCGACGGCCACCGCGCCGGCCATCCCGACTACGGCACCGTCGTTTCCAAGGAAGGCGAGTGGAGCAAGATCGTGATCGACGCCCCCGCCCCCGAAGGCGCATCGCTGGTGAAGCTCCAGCTTCTTCTTTCTAACGCCCCGCAGGGCACGGTCTGGTGGGATCACGTCCGCCTGGAGCCGATCGCCACCCCATCCCCGCGAATGGTTCACGTGGTCACGGTGAACCTCCGCCCGCACGACACCACCTCCGCCGCGGACAGCCTCGCCCGCTTCGTCGATCTCGTGCGCGCCCGCGTCCAGCACGCCGATCTGCTGGTCCTGCCCGAAGGCGTCACCGAAATCGGCAACGGCAAAACCTATCTCGATCTCGCCGAGCCCGTGCCCGGCCCGTCCACCGCGACGCTGGGCGCTCTGGCCCGCGACCTGCACACCTATCTCGTCGCCGGCATAGTCGAACGCGAAGGACCGGCCGCCTATAACACTGCCGTCTTGATCGATCGCAGCGGCGCGCTGATCGGCAAGTACCGCAAGGTGTACCTGCCGCGCGAGGAGATCGAGGGCGGCCTGACTCCCGGCGACAGCTATCCCGTCTTCGACACCGACTTCGGCCGCCTCGGCCTGCTCATCTGCTGGGACATCCAATATCCCGATCCGGCCCGCGCCCTGGCCCTCGGCGGCGCCGAAATCCTGGTGCTTCCCATCTGGGGCGGCAATGCCACGCTGGGCCATGCCCGCGCCATCGAGAACAGCGTCTTCCTGGTCTCTTCCGGCTACGACTATGCCACCGAAATCGTCGATCCCGAAGGCAAAGTCGTGGCCAAAGCCGAAGCCATGCCCGGCATCGCCGTGGCCGACATCGACCTCAATCACCGCTATATCGAGGAATGGCTCGGCCACATGCGCGACCGCATGTTCCACGAAATCCGCGACGACGTCCCCGTCACCCGTCGCTAGCCATTACCGCGCCGTGACTGTGTTGCCGAGCCGCGACCGACGTTTCAGAGCCGCGACCGCCTGACGGAGCCGCGACTGAAAGGAGCGGTGCTTCGCGTTGATATCGACCCGCGACTGACGTTTCAGAGCCGCGACCGCCTGACGGAGCCGCGACTGAAAGGAGCGGTGCTTCGCGTTGTTACCGAACGCGAGCCTGCCGCGCATTCCCCTGCGCGCTCACTCCCCCTTGCGGATCCGCTCGTATTGCTGCGCCAGCCAGGTCGGCTCCTTCGGTTCGTCCTTGTTCGGCGTGCCCTTGGTGATCGCCCAGCGTTGGATCCACGAGAACCCGCCCGGCCCGGCGTAGTTCTCCGGCTGCTGATACGCCGGGTCCTTCAACGCCTCATCCAGCGCAATGAAACGATACCCGCGCCGCTTGAGCATCGCCAGCACATCCCCCACCATCTCGGCATTCAGCCGGTTGGCGTGCAGCCGCAGAATCTGCGGAATCTCATGGCCCACAACCTCGTTCGTGCGCTGCTCGAAGAACTCGATCATCAACTCCATGTACGGCAGGTAATCCTGCCTGACACGCTGCATCGTCTCCATCTTGCCGTGGCTGATGGCGTCGGAGTAGACCTCGGAAAACATCCCGTCCGAGCTTTCGAAAGTGACCGGCGCGCCCGTGTAGCCGTGCGCCGTGAGAAACCGTGCGATGCGCGCCTTGGTCTCCGCCGTCTGGCCCAGGTGCAGCAGCGGATAGCGGAAATATCGCGGCGTGCGCCCGTGCGGCAGCTTCCGCAGCGCCTCGTCCGCCTTCAGAATGTCCTGCTCGAATTTGGCCGGGTCCTCGCTATTCAGATCGGCCTCCGCCGCCGCTTCGTTGCCCAGCTCCGCACTGCCGTCCTGCCATAGCTTCAGCACCGTGCGCTCCTGCTCCGGCGTCAACTCCGGGCACGCCCCCGCCACCACGAACGCCGTCACCGGCGCCTTCAGGTGCAGAAACGCCGTGATCATCCGCAGCGTCTGCATCTGCAGCGATCCGAACTCGCAGCCGCGCACCCCCGACTGCGCCACCGGCAGGTCGTCGATCGTGATCGCCACCTCCCGCTTCGTCGCTCCGCCGGCCAGCCCCGCCGCTGCCACCAGCCCCACTACGCACCACAGCCGTTGCATGCCCTCCCAGCATATCCTGCCGCCCGCTCCGCGGCGCGCTGTGCCGCTCCACCCGACCATGTATGATGGCAAGCGAGAGCATCATTCCGGAGTATTTTCTATGAAGACCCGCCGACAGTTGTTCCAGGGCGCCGCGCTCGCCGTGGCCGGCGCGCCCATGATCGTGAAAGCCTCCGCACTTGGTCTGGGCGGCGCCACCGCCCCCAGCGATAAGATTGCCGTGGCCTGCATCGGCCTCGGCTGGATGGGCTTCGACGGCCACGTCAAGGACTTCACCAAAGTCGCCAGCGCCCGCGTCGTCGCCGTCTGCGACCTCGACGAAACCCACCTCACGCGCGCCCGCGCCTACATCGACACCGAGTACGGCGACCAGGGCTGCACCCCCTACCACGCCTTTGAAGAAGTGCTCATGCGCCGCGACATCGACGCCGTCAGCATCGCCCTCCCCGACAATTGGCACGCCATCGTCGCCACCCAGGCCGCGCGCGCCAAGAAGGACATCTATTGTGAGAAGCCCCTGGCCCTCAATTTTCACGAGGGGCTGATGATGGTCCAGGCCGCCCACGAGAACGCCCGCATGTGGCAGACCGGCAGTTGGCAGCGCTCCGTGCCTAACTTCCGCCAGGCCGCCGAGCTCGTGCGCAACGGCCGCATCGGCAAAATCAAATCCATCGAGGTCGGCCTGCCCTCCGGCTACTACGAGGTCAAGGACCAATCCCTGTTCAACATCACCGACCCTCCCAAAACGCTCTTCTACGACCGCTGGCTCGGTCCCGCTCCCGAAGTCCCCTATCGCGAAGCCTGCGTCCACGTCAATTGGCGCTGGAACCTCAGCTACGGCGGCGGCCAGTTGATGGACTGGATCGGCCACCACGTCGACATTGCCCACTGGGGCATGGGTTGGGACGACAACGGCCCCGTCGAAGTCGAAGGCCAGGGCGAGTATCCCCCGCGCACCGATCTCTTCAATACCGCCAAACGCTACATCGTCCATTGCAAGTACCCCGACGGCACGCCCATGACCATCGCCGGCGGCTATCCCGAAATCAAGAGCGGCACCAAGTGGATCGGCGAGCAGGGCTGGATCTGGGTCGACCGCGGTAAGATCGACGCCAATCCCAAATCGCTCCTCGACGAGAAAATCCGTGACGCCGAAATCCACCTCAAGGACAACGGCGGCGCCCACGGCCACTACGAAGAGTTCATCGCTTCCGTCCGCACACGCGCCCGCACCATCGCTCCGGCCGAGGTCGCCCTGCATTCGGCCACCCCCGGCTGGCTCGGCCAGATCGCCATGCTCACCGGCCGCAAAATCAAATGGGACCCCGTGAAAATGCAGATCCTCGGCGACGACGAAGCCGCCAAACTCCTGCGCCGCGACATGCGCGCACCGTATCAGCTCTAAATCGGGCAGCCCAACCGCCGCGTTTCGTATTGAGTTCTGAATCAGCGCCTGCGCCCCTGACGGAACCGCGACGGGTGTGACTGAGCCGCGACTGGTGTGACGGAGCCGCGACTGGTGTGACGGAGCCGCGACTGTTAAGGAGCGGTCGCGTTGTGACGAAGCCGCGATGGGTGTGACTGAGCCGCGACTGTTAAGGAGCGGTTGTGTTGTGACGGAGCCGCGACGGGTGTGACTGAGCCGCGACTGTTAAGGAGCGGTTGTGTTGTGACGAAGCCGCGACCGGTGTGACTGAGCCGCGACTGTTAAGGAGCGGTCGTGTTGTGACGAAGCCGCGACCGGTGTGACTGAGCCGCGACTGTTAAGGAGCGGTCGTGTTGTGACGAAGCCGCGACTGCAAG
>Ga0187851_10002744_pt1 | contig 15316 bp, 28 predicted proteins | sample June2016WEW_6_10_FD_132997 | JGI IMG/M metagenome (GOLD analysis project Ga0187851, IMG submission 132997) | Peatland microbial communities from SPRUCE experiment site at the Marcell Experimental Forest, Minnesota, USA - June2016WEW_6_10 | ecosystem: Environmental > Terrestrial > Soil >...
ACAACCTGGCCAATGCCCTGCTTAGGATCCCGGGGCGCTCGGGCGACGCGCTGGCGGAGTATGCGGCGGCGCTTCGCCTTAGACCCGACTTCGCCGACGCGCATCTCGGCCTCGCCGTGGCGCTGCTAGGCATTCCCGGACGCGGCGACGAGGCCAGGGAGCACCTGCGGGAGGTCCTGCGCCTGCAGCCCGGCAACGGCGAGGCCCGGAGGCTGCTCGGCGAATCCCCTTCCCCGGACCGCCCGCGGGATTGACAGAGGCCCGGCGGGCCGGGCCGGAAGGCGCCATTCGGGGGTTGCGGTGCATGCGCGCCGTCGCGAACGTCGGGGGCGGCCCGAGCCGGGCCCGAGAAACTTCAATGAAAGACGAGCATTGGCGGCCGAGGAAGGTCGTGATTGTCGGCGCCGGGGCGGTGGGCTCCACCTTCGCCTACTCGCTGGCCCAGAGCGGCCTGGCCGACGAGATCGCCCTGCTCGACGCCAACCGCGAGCTCGCGATGGGACAGGTCCTCGACCTCGCCCACGGCCAGGCGTTCTTTCCCCCGGTCCAGATCCGCGAGGCCCGGGCGGCCGACTACGCCGACGCCCGACTGATCGTGATCACGGCCGGCGCAAAGCAGAGGCCAGGCGAGTCGCGCCTCGCGCTGCTCCAGCGCAACGCCGGAATCATCCGGGACATCGTCGACGAGATCGTGCGCCAGGCGTCGGCGGCGGTCGTCCTGATCGTCAGCAACCCGGTGGACGTCCTGACCTACGTCGCGCACAGGCGGTCGGGCTGGAAGCGCGGGCGCATCATCGGGTCCGGCACGGTGCTCGACAGCGCCCGTTTCCGCCACCTGCTGAGCCGGCATTGCGGGGTGGATGTCCACAACGTCCACGCCTACATCCTGGGCGAGCACGGGGACAGCGAGTTCGCCGCCTGGAGCATGACGAACATGGCCGGCATGCCCATAGGGCAGTATTGCCGCCAGTGCTTGAAATGCGACGACTGGCCGGCGGCCCGCCGCAGGCTGGCGGACGAGGTGAGGCACTCCGCCTATCACATCATAGACTACAAGGGGGCCACCTGGTTCGCCGTGGGGCTGGCCCTCACGAGGATCGCCGCGGCCGTCCTGCGCAATCAGCGCGGAGTGCTTACGGTCTCATCGGTTCTCGAAGGCGAATACGGGCTGAGCGGCGTCAGCGTGGGGGTTCCCTGCATCGTCTCCCGGAGAGGCGTCGAAAGGGTCCTGCAGGTCGACCTGCCGCCCGACGAGCTTGGTGCGCTTGCGAGGTCGGGCGCGGCCCTCCGTAAGGTGATCGGTGAGCTTGAGGAGCGCCGTCCCGGCCGGCCGGGATCCCCCGGGCGGCGCGCAAGGGGCGGATCACAGCGGCCCCAGGCAGGCGCCGTGCGTCAAGGCCATTCGCGGGCGGGGTCTCCTTGATTCCGGAGGCGGGGAAGGCGCGCCAGCGAGGCCCGCGGCTCCTGGCCCGCGGGCGACGCGCCCGAGGCGGGCGTCGGTTCCGGCAGCGGGCTCGGCGTCGAGGAACGCCTATTCACTTGCCAGCCAATAATCGCGGCCCCGCTGCGGCCGGATGAGCGAGCAGCGGTCACGACTATGTCGGCGGCCACTTTCTCTGGGTCGCGGCCCAATAGATGACGTAGATCCACGAGCAAATCCCGTGGAAGATGGCCCACCAGATCGAGCGATTGCGTTGCCAGGAGAGAACGACAGCGATGACGGTCCCTAGACCGACCCCATCGTGAATGACAGTGGGCTGGTAGATGGGATTCATCTACGGACAGCCTTGGCGCCGGGCGTCCTGATGATCCGCGGCGACGGATGGCGCGCCTACTGCCCCAGCAGGAGGCGTGGCAGACGGAGACGTCGGATTCGGTGGTTGGTTATGCACGTCCTTCAAATCTTGCTAGGCACGTATGCGATGCATTCGAGCTCAACTCGAGCGCCCAGGGCCAGGCCATTCGCAGCGAGCGCACTTCGTGCGGGAAGAGTTGTCGGGAAATATTCCCTGTAGACCCCATTGAATGTCTTCCATTCGCCGATATCCGCTAGAAAAACCGTGCATTTAACCACAGATCTTAACGAACTGCCATGCCGCTCCAATACCTCCCGCATGTTATCGAGAGCACGACGAGATTCGGGCACAATTCCCCCCGCGGCGAGGGTAAGGGTACCTGGCAGAATCCCTATCTGTCCAGAGACGTAAAGTACGTCGCCGAGTTGAACCGCTTCGGAAAATGGCAGCGGCGCCCCTCCTGCTGTTTGCACCGGGAAGAATCTAGGTTCATTGGGGGACATAGAAAGCTGTCGCGGGTCAGCCGAACGCCCTAATGAACCGCGCTGACCATGTCGCGGCTCGTGCCCCGCAGGAGACGGTCCTGGGGCACGCGCCGGTTCCGGCGGCTGGTTAGGCTCCTTCATTCTAGAGGGTAGGTCTCGGGCGTCACCTGCCACGATCCGCCGACGAGGGACAAATGGTCCGGCAGCGCCTCAGTGCCACGCGCCGAGGATCGCTCCCTGCAGCGCGTAGACCACGACTTCGTGGCCGAGATTGATCGCCTGCAGCATGACCGACTTGCTCTCCCAGCACGCGCCGTTTAGCAGCCGCACGCCCGGGGCGAACAGCCCGACGAACGCGCCGAAGGCCGCGCCGTGTTTCCAATTCGGCGAGCCATGCGCCGCAATGAGCGCCGCGAGCCCGAAGGTGCCGAGCAGCGTCAAGACGAAGCCCTTGATGAAAAACCTCGCCATGCCCTGTTTTCTCATCACCGCTTCCATCGACTCCTTCGTGAGTCTCATTTCCGCCATCCACCGCTTGCCAAACAACGGACCATGCAACCAGAGGCAGCCGAGCACGAAGCCGGCGACCGTGGCGACGAGGACGTGAACATAGTTCAGGTGGGCAATGACTTCTCTCATGGTTTTTTTGAGGGGGAACCGGACGCACGCACCGTAGCCGTTCCCCTCAAAAAGCGAAGCCCGATGTTCGCCACTCTCCCCGGGCCGAACGTCCCAAGATCGGCGCTAACCCGTGCGCGGCTCCTGCCCCGCAGGGGACGTGCCTGAGGAAAACGTCGAACCCGGTAGTTGCTTCTGCATTCTTATTCTACAGCGAGAGACCCTCATTTTCCCTGTGTCGTCGGCTGCACGGGCAATTCTTTGAGCATCATAGAGTAGAAGAACATGTGCAACGGAACACGCACAATCGCGATGACTAACAAGGCTGTTTGGATGTGGTGAATGTTGCCCCGAATCGTGTCGGAGTGGCGCATCAGGAACATCAGCGAGGTCGTCCCAAAAAGAGTGAGGTCAAGGACGAAGATATAGAGCAGATATCGTTTTCCCGTTCTCTTGAATGCTTCGGCATTTAGCAGCGCGTACCCAAGTGGCGCCAAAATGAGGACAGCCCAGTATGTCCGATCAATGAGGTAGGAAATGGGCATAGTTTCTAATTGCCGAACGTCCTAATGATCCGCGGCGACGGACGGCGCGGCCTCTGCACCAGCAGAAAGCCCGTCAGATGGAAGCGCCGGATCCGGTGCCCGGGATAGGCGTATATATCGCAAAATCAGAGCAGACGTAGGGCATGGACCAATACGAACAGTGAAGCGGCCATGAGAACCGGAGACGAGTACACTCCGGGCATGAGACGCCTCATATAGAATGAACTCCCGATATGTCCGAGACCATTGCCGAGCATCACCACCGCCAGCGCAACCGCAACCACCACAACCCATCTCGTTCCTCGAAATGCGAGAGGGCTCAACGAGGACATTAGCGCTACTGCCGCAGCCAAACCAACAATCCACACTCGAAATGAAAATGTCGGAAGCGGAATCCACGGAAACCGAGCGCGAATCTTCAGCACTGTGGGGTTGTAGACTGCGAGAAAGTCGGTAAGCGCCTCGTCAACCACGTGAGTGGCGATTGCCGCAGCTAGCGCCAACCATGCGTAGCCAAACAGCGACCTGGCTTCGGCGAGTTGCCCGGTTGCCATAGTAGTATGATGGTAGACGTGCTCGGCCCAACGTCCTAATGGTCCGCGGCGACGGATGGCGCGCCTCCTGCACCAGCAGGTGGCGTGACAGACGGAGGCGTCGGGGCCGGTAGTTGGATAGGCCTATTCACTCTTCACCGTCATAGTAATCGAGCGGCTCGGAACGAATCCGGGTGCGCTTGGGAATAGGTACACTCCACTTCTTGCTGTCGACGTGATAGGTGACCTCACCAATCGGGTTGTCGGCTACCACGTAGAGGATGAGATCCACGGTGCCATCGTTCGAGATCTGGTGGGGTTCGCCTGGCCTAAAAATGAAAGCATCGCCAGGCTCAATTGGAGCCCTTCCGTCCTGGTGACGTACGACGCCAGTTCCGGAGATTACGTGATAAAATTCCCACTGTGCGCTATGGGAATGATAGAAGTACGGGGTGTTGCCAGGTGAGATGCGGCAGATCTCGACATCAAACGGATGGCGTTCATTCAGATCCGTGGACTCTGGTTTACGTCCGAGAGCTTCCGATATTTCCTTCCCGAAACCGGCGAATTTCCCTTTCGGTGACTTCCACGTAATTTCAGGAATGTCCCTGGCATTGACCTTTTGCATAATCTTATGTCGAACGCCCTAATGACCCGCGGCGACGGATGGCGCGCCTCCTGCTCCAGCAGGAGGCGTCCCTGAGGAAAGCGTCGGCTCCGGTAGTTGGGTCGGCATATTCCTTTCCCGGCTCATCGTATCAAAGAAACTCCGCCCGAGGGGGAGAAAAAACCTGAAGCTCTTCAGCGTCCTCAAGAATGACGACGCTGTGTTCGATGCCTGCCGGAATCGCGTACGAGTCTCCGGGGCCGAGCTCCGACTCCGAGTCGCGCGTGAGCACACGAACTCTTCCGGACAAAATATAGCCAGTCTGCTCATTGGGGTGCCCGTGAAACGGAATGACATTTCCGATACGATAGTGCATCTGGGTGCTCATCGACGCGGGCCCGATTGCTAGTAGGTCAAAGGAAACGCCAAACGAGGTGCGATGCTGCCCGTTACCGGATTTTACGACCCGAATTGATGGTGTGCTCAAAGTAGCGTGGGTTTGTATGCCGAACGTCCTGATGATCCGCGGCGGCGGATGGCGCGCCTTCTGCCCCAGCAGGAGGCGTGACAGGCGGAGACGTCCAATCCGGTAGATGGTTAGATGGCATCTTCTCCATTCAGCGGACCATCGGAACTAGCCTGTAGCGACTCCATTTGCACGCGCTTCTTCATGTCGATGTATGCAGTATCGATGAGCTTCATTAGGGCCGAGACATCGAAGCCGCCTCGGGGCCTGAGCTTAACATGGCGCATGAACTTACCAGTGCCTTCCAACAGGCGCTTTGGGTCGGCGATTCCAGCACCTCGAAAAAAACCAACATTCACGTGAGCGTTGAATGTATTGACGTATGCAAATGCGGCGTCAGTTACGCATGCCGTCGGATGGCCATCATGCAATAGTTCTCGCACATCCTCTCCACACTTACGCATCACCTCAAACCAATGCTTCGCGATTGCGCCCAATTCACCAGCATGCTGCTTCATCCAAGTCTCAATGGCTGGATCCCGCTTAACCGAACTAGGGAATCGTAGGAGTTGGGTCATGGTTTCCTTGCCGATCGTCCTAATGATCCGCGGCGACGGATGGCGCGCCTCCTGCACCAGCAGGAGGCGTGACAGACTGAGACGTCGGATCCGGTGGTTGGTTCGGCACAGTTGTTTCCGCTGATGTTCGCCTGCGTTGAGCCACACATTAAGATCAGGTCGGCGGTCCACTGAGCTCGCCTGGAGGGTAACTATCGCGGGATGCGGTCCGGAGTGACACAGGCCAAGCCAGTGACGTCTCGGAGGTTTTTCGCACGATAGAGGCGGAGCCCAGAAAGGCAGGCAAATTCTGGAGCGTGCGGGTTGCTGGATTTGGGCAAACCGCGTGAATCCGCGCAGGCTCACCGCAAACCGCCTCGACCACCTCAAAGCCCGTGGAAGAATTGAAGAGTGTGCTCCATGAATGCGCCGAGAAGCGCCAAAAATCCCACGGCTCCTCGTGCAGTGGCCATGTCTGGTGGGTTGAGGTAAATACTATACCTCCAGGCACAAGCACGCGGTTGAGCTCGATCGCCACCTTCCAAGGCATTGCCAGATGCTCAAACACTGATCGCGAGAAAGCCGCGACGAAGCGATCGCTACCGAATAGGCTTTCAAGCTCGTGCGCGTCTCCAACCACGTCGACGTTGGGCCCTGGGAGGATGTCCATGCCAACGTACCTAAGGTTCGCGGGAACCAAGTCACGATAGATAATTCCCGAACGCGCGCGCGAGCCGATCTCAAGGACGGCGCCAGACTTCAATGTATGCAAAAACGCTATGAAATGCTCCCAGCAAGCGAAATATGGATCGCCGATATGCGAGTCGACGACGCCCGATTCTCGCTCAACTGTCGTCCGATCCGCCAATGTGAAACGCAGCTTGAAATCATTCTCCAGCGCATCGGCAGGCACGCTTAACCACTCATCGAATCGGCAACGAGTAGCGCGTGGGTCGACGATGGCAGCCACATCAGCACTCGGCTGCCCAAAGCTCGTTAAGACTACGCTTATCGCGCCGGCCTGGAAAACAACTTCGACCATAACAATAGTCGGTGCGTCGCTAAAACACCAACCGCGCAAGTGGATACGGTCGTGACATCCCGAGCATTCGTCGACTTTCCAAAGAAGTGACATCTACCGCGCCTGTTAGTGAATTGATGGGGCCGAGCGTCCTAATGATCCACGGCGAAGGATGGCGCGGCTCCTGCCTTAGCAGGAGGCGTGACAGACGGAGACGTCGGATCCGTTAGTTGGTTCGGCATATCACGGTTTGAATGAAAACCCGACGTCGCCGACGCGGATGGAAAAATCCCCTCCGGGCGCCATTATGATGAAAGGCCAGGATTCCGACGTTTCCCTGCCGCTCTTGTCCCGAGTTACTACTGACGGTTTGTAACGAATCGTGCCGTCAGGAAGTCTGTTTGCCGTTATGTGGAGAATGGTGCCATTCCCTAATGGAAATGCCTGCTCTTCCCCTAAGTAGAAAGAGGCGTGAAACTTCTGCACCCCGCGCGCGGGCCAAGTAGTTATGTTCCCTTCCACCGTCATCTTCCCGTCTTTCACTTTGGATTCCCGCAAGCGTAAATGCAGCGAATTCCCATTCTTTTCTAAGATGATTTCCTCACTCTCGCGATTGAATGCCGTGATGGTATAGGAGTGAAACGATTCGCCAACCTTGAGCCATGTCGACGACTCGCCGTTGTCCGTGTCTACCAACGTGAATACTGATTCCGATGCCGTACTAAAATATCCCGCGAATTGCATTTCCGCTCGCAGGCTAAGTGCGGATGCAAGGAAGAGAGCGAAGATGCGTTTCATGGGATTTGATGCCGAACGTCCCAATGAGCCGCGGCGACGGATGGCGCACCGCTTGCGACAGCAGGAGGCGTGACAGACGGAGACATCGGATCCGGTAGTTGGTTAGGCAATTCCGCCTTCAGTGGAAAACAGCATGTTGTCGCGGTCCATCCGAGGAAGTCGGATCATCTTTTGGAATTTGAGGCCGAGCTTCTCCAGGAGTCTGATAGAACTCTTATTGTCAGCCAAAGTAACGCCGAGTACAGTCTTCAATTCAAGCGCGCCAAAGCCGTAATCGAGGACAGCACTTGCAGCCTCGAACGCGAAGCCTCGGGAGCAGTGCTCACGTAAGAGCGCAAATCCAATGTCGGGGTGCTCTAGCGAATCCCGCTTAACAAGACCGCAGATTCCGATTGAGACGGGCCTCTCTTTCAGCTCCACGAGATACAAGCCGAAGCCGAACTTCGCGTAACTGGCCGCAAATTTGTCCATGATGTACGCCCTCGCATTCTCGAGGGTCCGAATGCCCCGGTCACCGATGTACTGAATGTAAGCGGGCTCGTTCATAAGAGCGAAGATGAACTCGTCGTCCGCGGTCGAAATCTCCCGAAGGGATAATCTGGGCGTCTTGATCGGGCACATTGAATGACCTGGCCGAACGTCCTAATGATCCGCGGCGACGGATGGCCCGCCTACTGCCCTAGAGGAGGCGTGCCTGAGGAAAGCGTCGGTTCCGGTAGTTGGTTAGGGCTTCTTTGCCTTTGCTTTGAATCGGACATTGGCCTTTCCGTAGAACTGCTCGTCCTGGGTCCAAATGACTGCCTCATGTCGCTTGGACACGGCATAGATAATCGAGTCGGCAAAGGCCAATTTTTCTTCGTGACCAATCCATGCTGCCTCGAGCGCCAAATCTGAATCCAGATTCACCACGGTTCCCTGTTGCATCGCGGACACTGCCTGAAGGGCATCGTCCTCCCCTTTCTCGCGAAGCACGACCTTGAACACCTCGTAAATGCAGATCACGGGCACGATCAACAACTCAGTATCCTCGATCGCCTCGGCAAAAAACTCTGCGTTCTTCTCTCCGGCGAAATACGCCAACCAGCCTGAGGAATCGACCATGTTCATACACGGTCAGCCTCGCGCGCTAACGTTGTATCGATGCCGTTCAGATATCCGCGAAGTTTTCTGATGTCGCGTAACGGGATAATCTCGATGCGGTTACGGAATGAGATGACGTGAGCTTTTTCACCTGACCGCAGGCCCATTGCTTCGCGCACACGTTGCGGAATAACGACTTGAAACTTTGGAGAGATAGTGACGGTTTGCATATCGTATGACGATGGATCGATCGATGGGCTACGTCAACCGAATCTTGCCCTAACGTCCTAATGATCCGCGCCGACGGATGGCGCGCCTCCTGCACCAGCAGGAGGCGTGACAGATGGAGACGTCGGATCCGGTAGTTGGTTCGGCGAACTCATTTGTCGTCAGCTAAAAGGTCTTCGACCCGAAATGTCTTCTCGGCTCTGCGGACGTGGAGAATAAACACGTCCTCGCCCTCGATACGATAATAGAACCAACAAGGCTTGATCCAAACCTGGCGGTAGTTCTTGTGCGCCAATTCTCTTATCGGTCGGCCTAAGAGCAGGAATCGCTCTAAATGGCCCGTCGTGTCGATGATTCTAGCGGCAACCGCCCTAGCAGCCTGAGGTTTATCGAGGGCGATGAAATCGATGATCGACTCAAGTTGCGACAATGCGGGCGTCGACCACACTACTTTAGCCATTTCGATAGGCGCCGCTTAGCCTCAGATTGAGTGTGAACGCGCCCTTCGCGCACCGCTTGCTCCCCCAGTGCTATGCCCTCAACGACGGATAGACGACGGTTGAGTTCATCGTAAGAGGCAACGTCGACCAAGTATGCTGCCGGTTTGCCGCGCTGCGTGATTAGAATGGGGTCTCGTTCGCTCTGCAGGTCGGCGATTATCTCTGTTGCCCGCCTTTTCAACGTAGTTACGAGTTCGGTCCTCATGAGTGCTACTTAAGTATCACTTTACGCAACGGTCAAGAAAAACGAATAGTTTGGCTCGCCAACGTCCTAATGTTCCGCGGCGACGGATGGCGCGACTCCCGCGCCAGCAGGAGGCGTAACAGACGGAGACGTCGGATCCGGTAGTTGGTTAGATTTGTTCAAGCCGCAGGAGCACCATTTGTCGTTAGGCGTCATCGTGCGCGAGAGAGGTGGATAGCTCGCGGTAGGCATGGGCTTGGGCGAGCAGTGTGTTAGCCTTGGCCTCGAACGTCTGTACGGCATCTGCGCCGGCAGCGAAGCGAGTTGGCGGCTCCTTGAGCGCCGCGAGCTTCACGAGTGCATCAGCGAGCTTTGCAGGGTCGCCACCTTGCTTCCCATCCATGCTCCTCCATGATGCGACGATCTCCTTGGTTCGCTCGGCGTAGTCGTCAATTGTGGGTTCCGCGTAAGTGGTCGAGTCGTTGGTGAGCAACTTGGTTCGGAAGAAACCAGGCTCCACGAGCATCGTACGAATACCGAAGGGGGCAACCTCTGGCGTGAGCGACTCTATCCATCCCTCGATACCGAACTTGGCGGTGGAATATGCCGTGCAGAACATTTGGCCGGCGATGCCTCCGGTTGAGGAGATAGTGAGGAGCAGACCGGAGCGCTGCTTGCGCATCACCGGGAGCACGGCGCTAGCGACATTCATCGGGCCGAACAGCAGGGTCTCAAGTTGATTGCGGACCTGTTCGACACCGAGCTCCTCGAAAAAGCCGGCGAAGAAGTTGCCCGCGTTGTTGACCAAGATGTCGATTCTCCCGAACTTCGCGACGGCAGCCTCGACTCCTCCCTGCGCATCCTGTGGGTGAGTGACGTCGAGTTTAATTGCCAACAGGTTGTCGTGGTCACCGACCGCGGCCGCGACTTTCGCCGCATCGCGACCGGTAGCTACAACGGCGTGGCCGGCGGCCAAGGCGGCCTTGGCGATGTCGACGCCCAAGCCTCGACCCGCGCCAGTAATAAACCACACTTTCTTTTCATTCATGACATGACGCTCATTTGGACCACGAACGACCACAAGGCCGAAACGATACCCTGTAAACCTAACGTCCTAATGATACGCGGCGACGGATGCCGCGCCGCCTGCCCCAGCAGGAGGCGTGACAGACGGAGACGTCGGATCCGGTTGTTGGTTAGGCTTGGCCATTCTTCCTTCGCTCTGAATAAAGCTTTGCCGCCCTATATCCGAGGAATGTTAGATAGATTGCTAGGAGATGGATCGCAAAGGCGGCGAAGAATCCTAACCCCCAAACAAGGGCGACCAACACGGTGTCGACACTCAGGAGAATAATCGAGGCGATGAAAGCCCACGTCTGAATGCGCCATATGTATAATCCAAATAGCGTTAATGCACAGACGATTCCTAGTACAAGTGCAAGCGAGACATATGTAGCGATAGGACCAATCGAATGCCCTATCGCAAAAATGAAATCGGTCACACAAAGACCGAACGTCACCCGAATTGGAGCTCGGGCGAACGCAAAAAGGACATTATAAGCCGAGACACCTGCAAGTAGCCACGACCAATAAGCCGCGCTCCTCGAACGGCGCAGTAAAGTCTTGTTCAGAGGATAGAGTAATGATCCATCCGCCAGTGTGAACTCGGTAACAGGGGTCTCTTTTGAATCGTAGTTCATAATTTGTCGCCTAACGTCCTAATGATCCGCGGCGACGGATGGCACGCGTCCTGCGCCAGCAGGAGGCGTGACAGACGGAGACGTCGGATCCGGTAGCTGGTTAGGCGCGCGCATACAGTATGCTGGCGATACGAGCTGTTGACTCAAGAACCGCACCCAACGACTGAAGTTCGCTGTTCACGCGCTCCACTATCGCCTTTGAACTCTGGCCGTTAGAAGGCCATGTACTATGACCGTCGCTCACTACGCGCACATTGAAACCTAGAGTGAGCGCAGATTTGCTTGTATTGCTGACGCAGAGCTCACTCTGCAAACCGCAGACTACAAGATCCCTGACACCGAGCGCCCGTAGTTTCGCATCCAGATCTGTGTTCTCGAACGCGCTTGACGCGTACTTTCTAATGATAAGGTCACCCGCCATCGGCGTGATTTTATCATGAAACTCCCAGCGAGGCATGCCTACCTCGAAGGGCTGCCCTACACCCTCGCAGTGTTGGACGAATATAACAGGCGTCCCTGAGTCGTGAGCCGCGTCCACAAGCAAACGCGCATTGCTGACAAGATCTTCGGGCCGATCAATGGGTGGAAAAAGAATGCCATCGAATGCGATTCGCTGTACGTCAATTACCAGGAGAGCAGTAATGGACATGGTCGTACGCCTAACGTCCTAACGATCCGCGACGACGGATGGCGCGCCTCCTGCCCTAGCAGGAGGCGTGACAGACGGAGACGTCGGATCCGGTAGTTGGTTAGATTTCCAGCTCCTCACCTTTGCTTCGCTCTTCGCGTTCCAATATCTGATCGATCTGCCGTGCTAATCCCGCCGCCCTATTTTGCGCGAGGTCGTAAACCAATTCGTAATCGACGCCGAAGTAATCGTGTATCAAGCGATCGCGCATCCCGGCCATATTCTTCCATTCTACGTCCGGATATTTCGATCGTATCGAGTCCGGTAGTTTCTTGGTTGCCTCGCCGATAACCTCGATCGAGCGTACGCACGCGCGCATCAAGACCTCGTCCTGTCCGAAATCTTCCGCCGAAACTCCACTAATGGCTCGGGCGAGAAACTGTGCTTCGACGCTTATGTGCCGGAGAATATCATGTGCCGAGGTCGACATATTTCACCTCGCGCATGATTTTCGGCCCAATGAACGGACTTAATCCTTTTTCGGTCACGAGCTCGACTTTCCGATGGAATGCTTCTTCCAAGGCATCGCCAACTGCGATGAAGTGATCGTAGGTCTTTAGACCCGGACGAAAATCCACGAATACATCCACGTCGCTATCCGGCCTCGCTTCGCCTCTTGAATAAGAGCCAAAAATGCCAATACGACTAACGCCAGCGGCAATTAGACGGGAACGAATCGGAGCGATTTCGGCTTCAAACACGAAGGGATCCTTGGGGACCAATAGCTGGGGGTCAAGAATGGGAAATCTAACGTCCTAATGATCCGCGGCGACGCCTGGCGCGCATCCTGCACCAGCAGGAGGCGTGACAGACGGAGACGTCGGATCCGGTGAGTGGTTAGGCTCGAACTTCATGGCTCCCAACTTTCACGGTGGTCGCGCTTCTCCACGCTGTTTTTGGCAGACGCGACAAGAAAACATGCGACAAAAGGGAGTATTAAAACTCCGGCCAGAATAGCCGCCGGAGGAGTCATCGAAATCTTCCATGAAACGATTGCCCACGTGTCATGTCGCCGATACGCGGCAATTCCATTGACCAGGTCATATACGCCAAGAAGACTGAAAAATAATACACCGATCCATTTCATGATTAATTTCATGATCATCGGCCTAACGTCCTAATGATCCGCGGCGACGGATGGCGCGTCTCCTGCCCTAGCAGGAGGCGTGACAGACGGAGACGTCGGATCCGGTAGTTGGTTAGCCTCGTTCACGATTGGAGCCTTTTCTTAAAATGTACGATCGTGATAATCTCGATTTGTTCGGCCGAGACCTGATAAATGATGCGATACGGGTCCTGGTGAACTTCCCGAAGGGGCTGCTCGGGGTATTCATGGACCGGATGCCCCTGTGTCGGATGCACGGCCATCTTCTCAACACGCTCAACGATACTTGCGACCATCCGGGCTGCGTAAAATTCTGAATCGCGTGCGATGAACCGCTTGATGGCGCGGAGCTCCTTGCGCGCCTCGGCCGACCAAATGATTCTCACGCAACGCCAAGCTCTCTGCGAATTGCTGTGTGGGAGTGGACTCGGCCAGCACGTAAATCGGCCAAGCCGGCTTCGATCTTCTGACGGACGTAGATGCGGTACATGAGGTCGTCCCAAGACGAACCCTTCGGCAAGTCGCGGATCAAACGGATGGCACGCGACTTAACGTTACCCTTCTCCCCAATGATCGTCGGCATGAAGCTAGATTTGTCCCGAATTGAATGGATGGCAAGGGACTCTTTCCGTGGCTAACGTTGAGGTGATCCGCTCTAAGGAAGGCGCGGATCGTGCCCCGCACGAGACGTGCCTGACGAAAGAGTCGGATCCGACGATTGGTTAGCCTTTCTTGTCATCGACGGCGAGACCACTTGTTTGCCACGAAATGCCTAGTGGGTCCAAATAGTTTTTCCGAGCGAGCGCGAAGAATTTGTCCTCGAGCTCAGCCGGCGGAAATGCCGAGTGGAGGCGGAAGATGATTTTCTTCCCCTTCATTTCGGGGAACTTTGTCCAAATGGCGCCGCTCTCGACGAAGTCGAGGTACGCATAGATCTTCTTTTGGACGTCGATTAGGTTGGCGCCCCTTTCACCCCAAGCGCGAGTTTCTACCAAAGACAGAACGATGCTTTCGCCAGCGGGATCCTTAGACGCGATGTCAACCTGCCGATGATTCTGCATCGGTGACGTAATGGCTGCGGGCACCGAACTCATTGGAAAGGCTAACGTCCTAATGATCCGCGGCGACGGATGGCGCGCCGGCTGCACCAGCAGGAGGCGTGACAGACGGAGACGTCGGATCCGGTAGTTGGTTAGGCCGAAAGAATCTCATCTTTGGAGTAGCCAAATGGAATCTCTCCCCCGGAGAGGTATTTGTAACCAAAACCGACTGCAATACTCGGCAACGAGAGCATGCTGGCTAGCGCCTTGTGACGAAGCCCCTGAAATAACACGATTGGCCAAGCGAGTACAACCAGGACAGGTGGATAAGCCATAACGCCGCCACGCGCGCGCGTGAGTGCCCACGAGAACGTAGGAGCATCGAAGCATCCTTGATAAAAACCCAATTTAACCTCGTCTCGAAATACCCAAAGCAGAAGATGATCGTCGTCATGATTGAGGCAGGCGACCACAGGTGCCTTTAGCCGCCCTGAAAGCGCGGAGCCGAGTCGCTCGATTTCTTCGACGTCCTGTTGGTCGCATGCGCTGTCGTATAGCACAGAATCTCCAGTGCGGCTCTGAACTACGTAAGCGGTCCGATGTAGCGAGCGAGCCGCGTCCAGCGCCTCACATGCCTGAACGCCTAGGATACTGAAGTTGGTGTAGAAATTTCCCATAATGGGCGGCCTAACGTCCTAATGATCCGCGGCGACGGATGGCGCGCCGCCTGCCCTAGCAGGGGGCGTGACAGACGGAGACGTCGGATCTGGTAGTTGGTTAGGCTGCTGGTTGAACCAAATTGATGAGGTTTCCACAAGTATCCTCAAAAAGCACTGCGATGATGGGGCCCATTCGGGTCGGCTCACCGCGAAGACGCACTCCTAGACTTTTTAAGCGCTGAAACTCTTCAGCGATGTTGCTCGTAAAGAAGGAAGTGGCTGGAATTCCAGCTTCAAACCGAGCTTTTTGATAAATGGTAGTCGGGGCAAACCCAATCGACTCCAGCAGCGCCAACTCGGCACCCTCCACTCCCTCAGGTGAGCACACGGTTAGCCACCGAAATGTGCCCATTGAGATGTCTGTCTTCTTCGTGAAACCCAAGACTGTCGTGTAGAAAACAAGGGCCTTCTCCTGGTTGTCCACCGTGATGCTTGCGAGCCTAATTTGCATAGTGTCGGTGATGCGGTTAAGTGGCCTAACGTCCTAATGATCCGCGGCGACGGATGGCGCGCCGCCTGCCCTAGCAGGGGGCGTGACAGACGGAGACGCCGGATCCGGTAGTTGGTTAGGCATCAGTCCGCCGAATCTTGATAAGCGATTCGGATCAAGAGCGGCGCACCTCGAATAAGCCAAAATGCTAACAAG
>Ga0187851_10002745_pt1 | contig 15315 bp, 9 predicted proteins | sample June2016WEW_6_10_FD_132997 | JGI IMG/M metagenome (GOLD analysis project Ga0187851, IMG submission 132997) | Peatland microbial communities from SPRUCE experiment site at the Marcell Experimental Forest, Minnesota, USA - June2016WEW_6_10 | ecosystem: Environmental > Terrestrial > Soil > Wetlands...
CCCGCCTTCTTGAAATCGCCGGCCTTCACCGTCACCAGCTCGGCCGGATCGATTCGGCGAAATGCGGCGGACACCTGTTCGGGGGTGAGCGCGGCGACCTTGGTCTCCAGGGCCTGGTCGAACATCATGGTACGGCTGAAATACTCGCGATTGGCCAGCGTGGCCACCAGCGAGCCGTCGTCGGAGCGGGCCACGGCGCGCTCCTGGAGCCAGGCCTTTTTGGCGTCGGCCAACTCCGCCGCCGTGAAGCCGTCCTTCAAGGCGCGCGCCAGTTCGTCCTTGAAGCTGGCCTCCACCTTGGGCGCGTTCTGCGGCGCGCATCGCGCGCTGGCCACGAACATGGCGCCATCGTCCTTGGCCGGGACCTGAACGCTCGAGGATATCCCATAGCTCATGCCTTCCTTGTCGCGAATGCGCCTCTCCAGGCGCGAAGAGAAAGCCCCGCCAAATATGTAGTTCGCCAGCGACAGAGCCGGATAATCGGGGTCCTCGTCCGACATCTTCAAGCGCATGCCGTCCACCAGAAACGCCATCTCTTTATCGGGCGTCTCGATCTTCAAATCCGCCGCCGCGTTCTTCTGGTATAGGTTGACGATGCGCTGGAACGGGAGCGGGCTGTTCCATCCGCCATACAGCTCCGCGGCGAGCTTCTGGATCTGCGCGGCGTCGAACTGGCCGGCCGCCACGAACTGGGAATTGGACGCGCCGTAGAACTGCGCGTACAACTTGCGGATGTCGTCCAGGGTGAGCTTCTTGAGGTCCTCGATGTCTTCCTCAGCGGTGGCGACATAGCGCACGTCGCCACGTGGATAGGGGGTCAGCCGCCGCCGGAAATCGGTAGCCGCGCGGGACTGGGGATCGGTCCGGGTCTGCTCGACCGAGGCGATGTATTCCTGGCGCATCTGGTCGAATTCCGACTGCGGAAACGACGGCTCGCGCAGCATCTCGGCAACCAGGCGCAGCGCGCCGGCGAAGTTCGCCTCCACCGTCTGCACCTCGGCGTTGACGCTGTTGGGGCCGGCGTTTATGGATATCTGCGCTTTGAGCTTATCCATCTCGTCTTCGATCTGCTGGCGCGTCTTATTCTTGGTTCCCCGCATGAGCATGGGGCCCGTGAGACCAGCTGCCGCGGACTTTCCGAACAGGGACTTCTCGTCGCCGAAGCGCATGGTGATCTGCGCCACCACCGTGCCGCCGCGGGTCTGCTTCCGCAACAGGACCAAGTTCATGCCATTGGCGAGTTTGGCGCGCACAACGCGCTTCTCGATATTGGCGGGCGTGGGATCGAAAACCTCGCCGGCGGAAATGGCCGCGCCGCCCTTGAAATCTTTGAACAGGGCCGTCAGATCGGGGGTCTTGGGCATCTCGGCGCGGTCCGGGCTCTTGTCCGGCTGGAACTCGGCGACGGTGCGGTTGGAGGGCTTGAAATACAGGCTGGCCACGCGCGCCACGTCCTGTTCGGTGACGTTCTTGATACGATCGCGGCTGAGGAACAGCAGGCGCCAGTCTCCGTCTCCCAGCGCCTCGCTGAGGGCCAGAGCGATCCCCTCGGTGTCCGTCATTTCCAGATCGATATCTTTCAGGAGCCGCGTCTTTTCGCGCTCCACCTCCTCCTTGGTGGGAGGCGCCGCGGCCACGCCTTCCAAGGTCTGGATCAGGATGGCGCGGGCTTCGTCCAGATTCTGCTCCTGGCGAAGCGTGGCGGAGGCCATCAGGATCCCGGGGTCGTGCAGCGAAAGGGTATCGACGCTCTCCGAAACCGCCTTCTTGCTTTCCACCAGCGCCTTGTAGAGGCGGCCCGCGGGTTCATCGCCCAGCACGCCGGCCAGCACCTCGAGCGCGTCCGCATCGGGGTGCGCGGCGGCGGGAATGTGGTACGCCGCCATGACCTCCTGGACGTCTCCCACGCGCCGCAAGGTGACCGTGCGTTCGCCATCCTGAACGGGTTCCACGGTGTAGGTGGGCGCCAGTTTGCGCAGGGGACGCGGAATGGGTCCGAACAATTGCGCGATCCAGGCCAGCGTTTTGGCTTCGTCGAACTTGCCCGCGATGGTCAGCACGGCGTTATCGGGCTGGTAGTACTTGTGATAGAAAGCCGCCAGCCGGTCGATGGGTACGTTTTCGATGTCGGAGCGCGAGCCGATGGGCAAATGGCCGTAGTTGTGCCAGGTGTAGGCGGTTTCGAGCGTGCGCTGGAAGAGGGTGCGCGGCGGGCTGTTTTCGCCCATCTCGAACTCGTTGCGCACCACCGTCATTTCCTTGTCCAGGATGCTCTTTTCCATCCTCGTGTTGACCATGCGGTCGGCTTCGAGGCCCAGCGCCCAACGCAGGTTCTCATCGCTGGCGGTGAGCGTTTCGAAGTAGTTGGTGCGGTCGAACGAAGTCGTGCCGTTCATGTCCGCCCCGTGATCGGTGAGCTCCTTCTTGATATTGGTCCGCGTCTTGGTCTGGAGGAACATGAGGTGTTCCAGCAGGTGCGCCATGCCGGTCTCCCCGTAGCCCTCGTATCGCGAGCCCACCAGGTAGGTCATGTTCACCGTAATCTTGGGCTTGGAAGGGTCGGGGAACAGCAGCGCGTGCAGGCCGTTGGGAAAAGCGTACTCCGTGATGCCTTCCACCGAGGTCACTTTCCGAAAGGCGGGGGCGTGGGCCGGGGTCTGGGAAAACGCCGCGATGGAAAGAAGCGCGGCTAGGAGGATCGCAACAGGCACTTTTCGGCGCATAGATTCTCTCTCTGGGACTGTTTGAACCGATTGTATCAGGGGCGGACGGCGCAAGGCTTAGACGACCGTCATGGATTAACCCCTCCGACCGCTCCCTGACGGTCGCGGCTCGCCAGGGTCTTAACGAGCCGCGACCGTCAGGGAGAGGTCGCCGAGGCATCGACTGGCCGCGACCTAGAATAAGGTATAGATAAAAGGGGCGACGGCGGAGCTTTGCGCCAGCAGGAGCAGGGCCCCGAAGACCAGCGTCATCACCATGATCGGCAGCAGCCAGAACTTCTTGCGAACCCGCAGAAAAGCCCATAGCTCACGCGCCAGCGACATGCATCCTCCCCATGGAATTCTAGCGCACGGCGGCGGGGGTCCGGGGTGCGCTTCATTACCGATTCGGCTTCGGCATCGAGGCGCGGCCGGCGGTTCCGGTGCGTCCCGGGGGCTGTCGGTCTAGGGCCAGCCGCGGAAGAGAACGGCCCGTCGGCCCCGGTTTCCCGGGAGAGCGGGCGACCTGGCGTTTGACGAATGGCGTCCGCAGCCCTACACTGAAACTGGAATCGGATAGCGACCGCACTACTACCATGACCGTCACCGTAAGAAACGTATCCAAGACTCCGCTGGTCGTGCCGCTGTCCGTCCGCCGGAGCGCCGGTCACAAGAACGGTCAAGACCTCGAATTCCGGGTGTCCGGCAGCGTGATTACCATCCTTCCCAAACTCCCGGCCGCCGACGACGAGTACACGCCCGCGCAGCGCCGCGCTATCGATGCCCAGCTCGCCGAAGGCCTAGCCGACATCAAAGCCGGGCGCACCCATGGTCCCTTCGGGACCCATCGGGAGATGATCGACTTTCTGCACGCCCAGGTGAAGAAGGCCGGACCCAAGGCCAAGCGGCGTAAGACGGTATGAACCGTCGTCTCTCGCCGGTCGCGGTCCGACAGCAGCATTCGTGCGGTTTCGGGTAGCCGACGGTCCGTTCTCAATCTGCTCCGGCCACCTCTTCAGTTTGGCGTTATGCATCCAGGTGCCTGCCCAACCCGTGACGTTGGTTGGGATCGGTCGCGTCCATAGGTGAAAGTGCCGGGACACCAAGGGTCTTCCACGTTTGATCGTACGGTCGGCACAGGCAGCCGCACGAAATGCAACATACGCAGAATCTCGCGGTAAGGGCCTAGATTCCGGGGTGCGAGTGAGGGATACTCTTGGAAGAACTCAATTCGGCTCTGCACCGTGAGGTGATAGTGATTGACGAACACGTCGTGCTCTTGACGGAGAGCGATGTCGAGCAAAAAGTCTTGATGCCATTGCTGACGAGCGAGCACTACCTAGGCATCCCGGAAGTGCAGGTAAAGACCAAGCAGTACCTGCCCCCTGTTGACCTCGACAAGGCGGCTGGGAAGATGACCGGGTACGTTCCGGACTACTCCATTTGGCTGCATGGTCTACCCGTAATGATCGTCGAGGCGAAGGCCCCTAGCGTTGCAGCCGAACTCGGCTACAGGGAGGCTAGCCTGTATGCTCGCCATCTAAACCAGAAGTATCCGGCGGGCATCAACCCTTGTGCCCGCATCTTCGCAACGAACGGCAAGACATACTTATACGGGTCCTGGGATGCCGAGCCGGACATTCGGCTTTCCTTGAACGACCTTCTCGTCGGTGCGGCCGGGCTAGAAACGCTGCAATCGTGTTGTTCGGGTCGCGTGCTCGATCAGATCGCACGAGAACTCTCTCGCCATCTGCGATCGGCGAACATTGCCATCCCATACGACCTACTTGGTGGACAGCCGGTCCTTAATGCCAAGAAACCACTGAATACCTTTGCGGCTGACCTGTCCCCGATTCTCCGGCGGTACTTCTCATCGACGCCCCAGGAAAATGTCCACGAAATCGCCGAAAAGGCCTACGTTTCGTCAGATGAGGTGACTGAATATGATCGAGTCTTGGAGGCTCTGCTCAAGGAAAGGCTCGCGTTTCGCCAAAACAACATTGTAAAGCCACTGGAGCCGAGGCGCCATGAGGAGTTAAATGTTGCCCGCGCGATCATGTCATTTGACCATGAACGGCCCCTAACCGGTCAACTTCAGATCGTTCAAGGCGCAGTGGGGGTGGGGAAGTCCCTGTTTGCCCGACGCTATAAAGACGTGCTGCAGCCGCCCGAGGTCGCTGGACGAACGCGATGGGCGTTCATCGACTTCAACACGAGTACCATGGCTGACGCCAAAAGCGCAGAACAATGGGTCTGCGCCGCGTTCATCGAAGCTTTCCAAGCCGAAAACCCCGGACTTGACTTGTTTTCCAGTGCCGTCCAGCGTGGAATATTCTCGCGGAACATTCAGAGACGCCGCAGCATATACGAGGAACTTGAGCGTGTTTCGCCTGAAAAGGTCGCCGCGCAACGCGCAAGCGATTTGGCCAAATGGCAAGACGATCCAGAAGAGCTGGCGCGAGGTATCGCGACATATGTGCTTGGGAGCAGGCACGAAGTACTTGTTGCCGTCATGGATAATGTTGACCGCCTCGATCTTGCAGGACAGCTCACTGCGTTCAACGTAGCCCTTTCTTTCATGGCCATGACAAAATGCTTCGTCATGCTCCAGATGCGTGACGAGACTTATGAACGGTTTAAGGAGAAGCCTCCGTTGGATACGTACCGCTCCGGCATCGTCTTCCACATCTCCCCGCCAAGATTCATCGACGTTGTGAAGCGTCGCCTTGAGCTCAGCCTGGAGTATCTGATTGCGAACGCCGCCGATGTGCAACGGTATACTCTCGAATCTGGCGTGCGCATAGGGTACCCAAAGTCGGCGTTAGGAGTGTTCCTGGGGCAACTGTACATTGAGCTCTTCGAGCGAAGGCATAATATCTCACGAATTTTAGAGTCTCTTGCTGGGCGCGATGTACGCAGAGCGCTTGAGATGTTCGTTAGTGTCATTACGTCTGGGCACCTCAGCGAGACATCGATTACGTCCAGCGTGATGGGCGCTGGGGCCATTCCTATTAAGGAGCACAATGTTCTTAAGATCCTAATGCGAACAGACTACCGATTCGCGAGTGATCGGAGCGGGTACATTATCAACGTGTTTGGCTTTGATAAGGAATGGGAGAGGCCCGACAACTTCATCCTGGTCGAGGCTCTTTACTATCTGACCGTCAATCGCAAGAGGCAGGGACAAATCGGCCTAGAAGGATATTTCACATGCCGTCATGTCGCCGACGTTCTGCAACAGTACGGGTATGTCCCCGAGGATGTGCTTGGGGCACTTAACTATTTGCTGCGCAAACGACTGATTGGGGCAGATCACATGGGCTTTTCGTCGGTCGGCGCCGACGACTCGGTGCACATTCAGGCTTCCGGGTTCATGCATCTGCGGGTTCTCCCTGAGCGCCTCGAATACCTGTACGGCATTCTTCCAACGGTACCTCTGGCGGACCAGGCTCTTGCACATCGCGTTGCGGAGGTGCTGAAGAAGGAGGACGCGACTGGAGACGTGCTTGCCTCCGAGAAGGCGCGGACCGTTCGACAGTTTTACCGCTACCTTGAGGCCCAGTACAGGATACTTCGAGCACGTGACGTCCACGGCCCCACAGAGAGTAGCGGGGCGACGTACGCGCTGAGCAAGATTTCTGCCTGCTTGGAGCACTTTTTTGCGAAGGGGCTAGCACCGCCGGACGGGGCGGATATCCTGGATCTTTGATTTTAATGGGAGGACCGCCGCGCCACTCATGCGGGTCGCCCACGCGTCGGAAAACCCGGAAAACCGGTCCGTGGAGCTAAAGGAGCTAAAGGGGACAGACGCATTTCTTTTGCATTGCTCCGGTGCATTTCGAAAAATGCGTCTATCCCCCTTAGTGTCCGAACCACAGCCTTCACACCGCACGGCGCGGAGCGCCGCCGTGCGCCTTGGCCGCGACTCGATCTCCCGCGTGGATGCCGGCGCGACGGAGGACGCCCCAAGGCGCGACGATTTCGGGGTTCGGTTTTACGTCCATGGCTACCGGATGAGCTTAAGGCGCTTGAGGTCCTCTACGGTCCAGCGGGCCTGCGCCCCGATCATCGATTCAGGGTTTTCGTGGTGAAGGTATCCCCTCTTCCGTGCGGCGCCACAGTCACGCGCCGGCCATCCGAGTGGCCGTAACGTTGATGAGATCCACTTTGACGGACGAAATAAAAGCCATCCCGCGTGAGGGCGGCGATGAGTTCGCGGGCCGTGAGCGACCGGAGACTACCGTAGTCGATAGCCACGGTCTAAACGGTGACCGCAATGCGGGGTTCCTGCTGGGAAACCTCTTTCACCGCCCCGGAATCTTCCGGACCTTCGGGCAGCGGTTTTCCGTCCTCGATGAACTCCTGAACGATCATGCGAACAACTTCATTGATGTGGCGCAGCGCTTCTTCTTTTGTACGCCCGGAAGTCGCGCCGCCAATACTCTCCAGCGCGGGACAGTGCGCGAACCACGCCGGATTGCCCTGGGCGTCTTCGTCCGGCTCCACCACGACTTTGAAGCTGTAGGTTTTCATAGACGTCACTACGGACTGGGCTTGCTCTCGCTTTCAGTGTAGGCCGGGGATTCTATCGCGTCAAATCAGCGCCTGGGATGCCGGGCGCCCGGAGACCCGGTTTTGGCGTTGGCCAGAATCCAGGCTTCCAACTGCGCCGCAATTAGAGCGTTAGCCTTGGCGTTGGGATGCGGGTCGGCGGGCGTCACCCAGAGCGAGCTTTCGGGGCCGTGCCCGCGCAGCCCTTCGATCAGGTCGGTCACGGGGATGCGATCGGCCGCCAGTACGTCCTCGATCTTGCGCTGCTCGCGTTCGAAGCGATACGAGGTCCCCTCGATCTGGTGCAGCTCGGGCAGAATGGCCGCCAGCAGCGCCGCGCCGTCCGCGCGCGTGAGGGCGGCTAGTTCGCCCAGCGCATCCTCGGCGGCCCGCAGCCCCGGCTGCCCGTCGTCATAAAGCCGCGCGTAGTATTCGTACCAGGGCGGGCGCCGGCCCGCGAAACGCAGCAGCGCATCGTAGCGCGAGATGGTGAAGGCCAGCAGATACGACCGGCCCAGCAGACCCGGGCTGCGCTCCACGGGCACCGGTTCGGGATCGTTGATGAAGTACACCAGCACCACCAGATCCGGATGGAAGATGCGGTCGAACGTGCGGTAGTGCGCCACCTCCTGCACGGTTCCGTAATTCCCCACGCCGGCGTTCAGAACCTCCACGCGGGCGTATCCGGGAATGCCCGCCCGGTTCAGATCGCGTTCCAGCGTCTTGGCCGCGGTCTCCTCGATCGGCACTCCCCAGCCGAAGGTAGTGGAATCGCCGAGCATCACGATCCGGTAGACATCGGCGGGCGTTTGCTCCGAGTATTCGTGGTCGCGCAGGCCGTGGGAATTGATGGAGACCGGCACTCCCATCAACACGGCGGAGCGGTTCGGCGCATGGGCGAAGCTCAGCTTCGGGTCGGCCACCGGGCGCTTCAGTTGCGCGGCGTACTTCCACATCTCCATGGAGAAATCCAGGCTGCGCGCGAAAATCAGGCGCAGCGCCAGTTCCATGGCGCCGCAAAAGAACAGGACCACCGCCGCGAGAAGGGCCAGATTGATTGCAAACTGGCGGAATTTCACTTCTCCCTCTCCGCGCCTCCCAATGGCTCGCGCGCCACCGAGGTCAGCGCTTCTTCCACGGCGGGCCGGATCGCCGGGTAGATTTTCGCGGCGACGGTCGCATTGGCTTCGTCGTAGACGTGCGCCAGGTCCCAAAAGTACTTCCCGGCCGGTTGGAGATCGTTGGTCATGTTCAGGAAAACCGCATCCGGCAAAGCCGCGCGCAGCTCGTCGATCTGGCGGCCGGCTTCGCCGTACAGAACCTCAAACGCCTGTATCCATTCGAGCGCCGTCTCGCGGCTGAGATGGAAAGACTTCATCATGCGCGGCAGGGCGAACGGCTCCTCCAGCCCCCCGGAGGCCGGCGTGAGAATGCAGACCGGCTTGTAGTGGTACGCCCGCGACAGCTCCACCACCTTCCGCCAATTGGAGAGATACGCCGCGATGTGGGTCTGAACGAAGGCCCGGTCGGAAATCATTTGCGATGCCGGCAGGGCATTAGTTCCGGCGTAGGGGTCGTCGGCCGTGGGAACCAGCTTTCTCCGGCCGGGGCTGAAGCGTTCGCGAATCGCGCGCGCCAAGTAACTGCGCTCCCATGCGACGCGGAGCAGGGACGCGCGCCGCTCCTGGCGGTAGGTATCCCAGGCTTCCTCCATGGTCTGGAAATTGTACGGGAAGTTGGGCCGCGATTCGTAAGTGAACGGCAGGCCGATGTCGTTGCCGCCGTCGTACAGAATCACCATATCCGGGTGATAATCCACCACCTCGGTCACCAGTTGCACCAGGGACTGGCGCGACACCGAGGATTGAATCCCGGCATTGATGACTTCGATATCGCGCCCGGGATAGCGGCTCCGGAGCAGGAGCTTCAAAGCCCCGGGCAGGGTGGTATCGAAGGTGCTGGCCAGCTCGACCAGCGAACCGCCCAGCACCACGATGCGCAACTGGCGCGGCGGCTTGATTTTGGGCAGCTTATACCCTGGAGCCGGGATGCGGAACCCGTCTTCGTTGGTGTATACGAACACGCGGCTCTTGAAGTGAGACATCTCATAGGTCTCCGGCGTCTCGTACGTGTAGCTCTCCACGGGCCGGAACATTACATAGGGATAGAGACGGTTGTAGAACGGCAGAGGAAAGCGCGGCTCCATGCTGTGGGCCAGATAGATCTCGGCGCCCACGATCCCCGCCAGCGCCGCGGCGAAGACGATGCCGCAGTAAAGGAGCGCGGCCCTCCAGCGACTGCTGAGACTCTTCGGCAAGTTCCCAGTGTAACGTCTGTTACTGCCCTCTTGCGCCCGCCGCCACCAGCCTCCCCGGCATGTCAGCCAGCACGTAGCTCATGACGGCCATGGCCGCCAGGCTCTTGCGGAAGTCCACGGGGTCCACCTTGTCCAGGGTATCCGCCTCGGTATGGTGCCAGTCGAAATAATGCGTGCCCGCCGCGCGCTCGGCCAGGCCGGGAACGCCATCGCGGAGCAGCGGCGAGATGTCCTCCCCTCCGCCGCCGGGCGTGATTTCGCCGGCGCCGATGGGATCGAGCAGCCTGCCGATCTGCCTCAGCGTCTCCATCGAGCTCTGGTCCACGCCGGCCCCAAATCCGCGCGGGGTCTCCGCGCCGCCGTCCATTTCGATGGCGGCCGCGTGGTTGCCGATCTGGTCTCCCACCCAGGCGCGGTAAGCCTGTCCGCCTCGGCTGCCGTTCTCTTCGTTCACCCAAAACGCCACCCTCAGGGTGCGGCGCGGCTGCAGGCCCAGTTTCTTGACCAGGGCGACGGCCTGCAAGCTCGCCATGATGGCCGCGCCATCGTCCTGCGCTCCCTGCCCCACGTCCCAGGAGTCGATGTGGCCGCCGATGACCACAACCTCCTCCGGGCGCTCGCGTCCCGGAATCTCGCCGATCACGTTGCCGCTATCGGCGTCGGGTTCCATCCGCGCCGCCATCTCCAGGCGGACCCTGACACGAACGCCGCCGGCGCACAGGCGCGCGATCATCATGGCGTCTTCGGGAGAAACCGCGGCCGCCGGAATCCTGGGCTGGGTTTCGTCATAGCGCAGGGTCCCGGTATGGGGAATCTCCATGGCCAGCGGCGTGACCGACCGCACCAGCGCCGCCACCGCCCCCAGCGCCGCCGCGCGCGAAGGGCCCGCGGTGCGGTACGGCACGGTTTCGGCGTATCCGCGATAGACCTCGTTGAAGAGTACGATCTTGCCCTGCACTCCGCCGCGGCCCAAAGCAGCCAGTTCCTCGAAACTGGAAACGGTCGCCACCTCCGCCGCGATTCCTCCCGGCGGCGTGGCCACGCTCATCCCCAGCCCCAGCATGTGGAGGGGCTTGTCCACGGGCTCCAGCATACGCGCCGATTCGGCCCCCCGCACCCAGTGCGGAACCTTGGCCGGGATTACCCGCACGTTGCTCAGGCCGGCGGCCTTCATCTGCTCCGCCGACCAGGCAATGGCGCGCTCCAATGCGGGCGAGCCGCTGAGCCGGGCGCCGATGCGGTAGCAAAGGTATGCCAGACGGTCATATCCCTCCGCATCGGCCATGGCGGCGGCGGTCAGTTTGTCCGCCACGGCGCGGTACCGATCCGTCAGATTCGGACCGTCAGCGGCCAGGCACAGGCCGGCCGCGGCCAGGAGAACAGGAACAGATACAAAGCGCCCCATGGATAAGACTCTAGCAGCTATGAGCTACCGCACATACGGGATGTAGGCTGGAACCTGCCTTTTGTACTCCTCAAAGGCTGGTCCGAAACGGGCTGCCAGAAGACCGTCTTCCGCGCGGATTCGGAGTTCGGTTCCGGTCACGAACAGGGCGAGCGAAACCGCCAGCCACACCCACGGAGTCAGCAGCAGAAGAGTGCTCAGCAGAATCGCCAACATCGATGCATAGATGGGGTGGCGCACCAGGGCGTACGGACCGGTGCGTACGAGTTCATGATCGGTGTAGAGGCCGGCGCGAAGCCGAAATTGCCGGCCCAGATGCTTGACCGCGGGCCAATAAATCAGCGACGCGACAGGGCCCAGGATCATCGAGCCTGCCACGCGCCACGCGCCTGGCCCGTCCGCGGCGGGAAGCCGGAAAGCCCATGCCACTAAAATGCCCATGACTTGCAGCGGAAACCCCGCCTGCATGAGCGGCGGCGCGGTGATGGATTCGCGCTTCTGGTGGCGTGGCGCGCGAAAGAAGAACGGATAGATCCAGGCGAACCAGCATACGATCAGCTCCACGGTGGCTACGAGTCGCATCGGCTGTCCTCCGCGGCGCGGATGCCGCCGGCCCCCCGACATAGTGAAAACGCCGTTCCCATTCCGGCCTATTAGATTCGCGCCGCGGCATCCAGTCGCGCAATCCGCTTGCATCGCCGCCAACCGGGTGGTAGAAGCAAAGACGATGGCTACCCACATTTCCGACCCTTTGCCTCCCGCCGCCGGAGAGGCGCTGCTGGTGGCGAGCGGCGATTCAAGAGAAAGCGCCAACGAAGTCTGCTGGCCCGCTCAAGCCGAAATGGAACGCAGGCTGGCCGCGGCCTTCGCGGCCGAGGGCGTTACCCTGCGGCGAGCGCACCCCTACGATCCACAGCGCCGGCACGGCTTCATTTCGAGCCAGCGGATGGGGATGGACGTCTTCATGAATATCCACCCCGAAGCTCCCCTGGTGATAGCCGAGGCCGTCTGGCAGTACAGCTATCATGTCCTCCCCGGCCTGCGCAGCCACCGCGGGCCCATCCTGACCGTGGCCAACTGGTCGGGCCAATGGCCCGGGCTGGTCGGAATGCTGAACCTGAACGGGTGCCTGTACAAGGCCGGCGTGCCCTTCTCCACCACCTGGAGCCTCGATTTCGCGGACGATTTCCTGCGCCGCGGGCTGCGCCAATGGCTGGCCGAACGGCATGTCAGCCATGACCTCAGCCATGTCCGCCCGCTCGACCCCGCCGCCCTTCCGGAGGCCGCCGCCGCCCTGGGACGCGGCCTGGCCCGCCAACTCCTGCGGCGAAAAGCCATCATGGGCATTTTCGACGAAGGCTGCATGGGGATGTACAACGCCATCGTGGAAGATGAGTTGCTGAATCCCGCCGGCATCTACAAAGAACGGCTTAGCCAGTCCGCGCTGGTGGCGGCTATGCGCGAGGTTCCCGAAGCCGAGGCGCGCGAGGTGAAAGCCTGGCTCGACCTGCGCGGCGTCCATTTTGCCACCGGTCCGAACCCGGAAACCGACCTCACCGAGGCCCAGCTCCTCGAACAGTGCAAAATGTACATCGCGGCCCTGCGCATGGCGCACGATTTCGGCTGCGACGTAATCGGAATCCAGTACCAGCAGGGCCTGAAGGACATGACGCCCGCCTCGGACCTGGCCGAAGGGTTGCTCAACAACCCCGACCGGCCGCCCGTCTCCGGCGCCGACGGGCAGCCGCTGTTCCCCGGCCAGCCTTTGCCGCATTTCAACGAAGTGGACGAATGCGCCGGCGTGGATGCCCTGGTCACCAACCGCGTGTGGACCGCATTGGGCCTCGACCCCTCGACCACCCTGCACGACGTGCGCTGGGGCGAACACTACCATGGCGACGGCATCGACGATTTCGTGTGGGTGTTTCAGATCTCCGGGGCCGCGCCAGCCTCGCATTACATCGGCGGCTACGCCGGGGCCATCAGCGAGCGCCAGCCGCCCATGTATTTCCGGTTGGGAGGCGGCACGCTGAAGGGCGTATGTAAACCGGGAGAGATTGTCTGGAGCCGCGTGTTCGTCGAAAACGGAGCGCTCCATTGCGATCTGGGACGAGCCACCGTCGTGGCGTTGCCAGAGGAGGAAACGGCGCGCCGCTGGCGCGAGACCACTTCCCAGTGGCCCATCATGCACGCCGTCCTCGACGGCGTCTCGCGCGACCAGTTTATGGCTCGCCACCACGCCAACCACGTGAATGTGGCGTATGCTCCAAGCGCCGGGGAGGCCGGCCGCGCGCTGGCGGCCAAGGCCGCCATGCTGGCCGAACTCGGCATCCGGGTGAACCTGTGCGGGCGCGTGGGCCTGACCCGCCGGCAAGCTTCGAGATAGCGCCCCCCGTTTTCCGCCTTTGTGTCAAAGGGAACATTTCGAGCGAGGCTTGAACTGCGTCGAACCGGGTATTTTGCCGCCGCGCGGTATATACTAGCATCAACCTGGGTAAGCTCACGATGGCGTCCCCTAAATCCGCGCAAATGTCGTACCTCTTACCGGTCCTCGCGATCGCTATCGCGCCCTGCCTGGCCGCCTGGCAACAGCCGGCTGCCCCCGCTCAGCGCGCACTGGTAAACCAGTATTGCGTTTCCTGCCATGACAACCAGATGAAAACCGCCGGCCTGTCGCTCGAAGGCCGGGACATTGCCAAGGTAGGGGACGATGCCGCCACTTGGGAAAAAGTTCTGCAAAAAGTCGGCGCAAACCTGATGCCGCCGGCGGGGATGCCCCATCCCGATGCGGCCGCTTCGCGGCAGTTTGCGGCTTATCTCGAATCCGAGCTCGACAAATACGCGGCGGCTCACCCGGATCCCGGGCGTCCCACTATCCACCGGCTGAACCGCGCCGAATACAGCAACGCCATTCGCGACTTTCTGGCGCTCGACATCAACCCCGGTTCCACTCTCCCCGCCGACGACACGGGCTACGGGTTTGACAATATCGGGGACGTTCTGTCGCTCTCTCCCATTCTGATCGAGCGTTACATGACGGCCGGGCGCATGGTCAGCCGTCTGGCCGTCGGCGACCGCGATGTAAAACCAGTGGTCGACGTGTTCGCTCCGCCCAGGGAGGCGCGCGCGGCCCCCAGGGGCGGCCTCCGAATTCCCCGAAGCGAACGCATCGACGACGATCTGCCGTTCGATTCCGCCGGCGGCCTTTCTTTCCAGCACGCCTTCCCGCTCGACGCCGAATATGTTTTCAAGATCCAGGCGGGCGGCCCTGGCGGAGGCGCGGCGTCCTCGGGAGGCGGGCTCGAACTGCGAATTCCGGTGAAGGCCGGAGTCCGGCATGTGAGTCTTACCTCAATTCGCTCGGGCGCCATGCCGGAAGTGATTCCCGCTCTCGGCCGTAACCAGGGCGGGCCGCCCGGCGGACCCCCTCAAACCGGCCATCTGGATCTGCGCCTCGACGGCGTCCGGCTGAAGCTTTTCGAGGTCCCCGGAGGCAACAATGGCGCCGGTTTCAGCAATCTTTCGATCGCCGGCCCCTACAACATTTCCGGCCCCGGCGATTCCCCCAGCCGCCGGAGGATCTTCGTTTGCAACCCCGCCTCTCCCCAGGAGGAAGAACCCTGCGCCCGCAAAATCCTCGCCTCGCTGGTGCGCCGGGCCTATCGCCGGCCGTCTACAGAAGAAGATCTGAAGCCTCTGCTGGCCTTGTACCAGAGCGGCCGGCATGATCCGCTGGCCGGCGGTTTTGACAGCGGCATCGAAATGGCGCTGCGCGGAATCCTGGTATCTCCGAACTTTCTTTTCCGAGTTGAAAACGATCCTGCCGGCAGCGCGCCCGGGGGCGTCCACCGCGTGAACGATCTTGAGATGGCATCGCGCCTGTCGTTTTTCCTTTGGAGCAGCATACCGGACGAGGAACTGCTGAGCCTGGCCGAAGCGGGCAAGCTCTCGGATCCAAAGACGATCGAGCGGCAGACCGGCCGCATGCTGGAGGATCCGAAGTCCAAGGCCTTCATCGATAATTTCTCCGGGCAGTATCTTTTCGTGCGCAATCTGGCGGCGCAGAAGCCGGATCCGGATGAATTCCCCGACTTCGACAATGCTCTTCGCCGTGCGTTCGAACGGGAAGCGACGCTGTTCTTCAACGCCATCGTACGCGAGAATCGCCCTGTCACTGAACTGATCGACGCGAAGTTCACCTTTCTGAACGAGCGCCTCGCGGAATTCTACGGAGTGCCCGGCGTGCACGGGCCGCAGTTCCGCCGGGTGGAGATCACCGACCCGAACCGCGGCGGCATTCTGGGGCAGGGAAGCCTTCTCACCGTAACTTCGTACCCCAA
>Ga0187851_10002747_pt1 | contig 15315 bp, 12 predicted proteins | sample June2016WEW_6_10_FD_132997 | JGI IMG/M metagenome (GOLD analysis project Ga0187851, IMG submission 132997) | Peatland microbial communities from SPRUCE experiment site at the Marcell Experimental Forest, Minnesota, USA - June2016WEW_6_10 | ecosystem: Environmental > Terrestrial > Soil >...
CAATCTTGAGAGGTTTGCAAGGCAATTCCAATTATAACTGAAACGTAAAACAGCTAATGACACTTGCCCATCGTATTTCTTCATTCGGAAGTGTATCAGCTTACATGCCCAGATTCACTAAACGAACCAACTCCATCCAGACCAGCCCCCTTGCTTACACCTCCGCTTGCTCTTGAACGCGACCGAATGGCGGTGGCCAGCATGGAGGCCAAGAACACCAATGGAATAAAAATCGCCAAGATACCGATTACATACCGAGGAACTTCGTCAGGCTGACTAATCCCAAAAATTGTACTAAAGCTCATCATGACGAATATAACGCCACCGACCCAATTCTGCGGCAGTTTTCTCCTCAGGGTATAACGCACAAATCCAATCGAAGCGCCCACTAGATAGGAATAGAGGATGCTGCCACAAAACCCGAAATAAACATATCCAAATAAGTTATGGTTGGCGTCCGTCATAAAATTCTTTCCATTGCCTCCTTGTAGATCCACGATCTGGGCGCCGATATGCTCAGGGAGCTCGTCCGGTGGGACTATACGAAAGGTCGACAGGTAATCCTTCAGCAGCGCTCTGACGGGGTTTCGACCATCAAGCCGTTCGATAAATCCATTTGGATAGGAATAGATCAATGCATCACCGTTATTGACGAGGCGAATGACGAGCATATCCAGAGTACTAAGTTCCTGCGTGTCCTTACTAACGCCGTAGCGCTGAAGCGTGCCCACTGCAAACGCCGACGCAATCACCACGAGCACGCCGATCCTCATATAATTGGATCTTAGCGAGAAATAAGTCTTGGAAGTTCCGATGAAATAGCTTGCAAGGCCTGCTATGAAGAATAATTCCAGAACCGCACTCTTTCCTCCGCTTAAGATCTCGATCACGACCACAGTGAGTAACGAACTCCATTCTACAAATTTCCAGCGCCTGCGACGAAGCACATCCATCAAGTAATAAAGAATAATTACCCAAAGAACATCAAATAATCGATCCACAATCCCCCAACCGTGTTCTCCATAGGTTTGAGTTCGGCTGATCTGGAATACAGGAATGCCCCTCTCCGCGTATAGAAGCAGGTGCAATGCAACGAATAGAACCAGTGACGGTCCATAGAGGATTCTTAATGCGAGAGCGGGCTTTCCCGTAGCAGGAAGCAGCGAGGAGCTCGTAAGGCGGGTAATAGCCCCAAATTGCAGGATGCCGATAAACAGTGCGCTTTCCGTGAGTATAAAGTTGACCGTAATACGGGTGTCTATCATCCCAAAGTGAAACATGAAAATGACATCCGCGATGCAGAATGTCTCGTTAATCATCAGCATAGTGAACAATGGATCTACTACGGAGAAGAAATGGCGCCGCATCAGATAATAGACACAGACGACCACCACGACTAGACAGGTAATGTACCAGACTAGATGGTCAGAGAGCAGTGTGAAGAAAGTCAGCATGAGAGGTATCCGCATCCATAATCGCAGAGGATTAGCTTGAATCTGTTCTTGTGACGAGGAGCTTGACGGTTGTATAGCACCCTAGCGTAGTCCATTTCAATGCGCCCAGAAACTGGCAGAGATCGATGGTATGCCATCCCTCAATAATTTGACAGGCCTTCCTGAGGCCTCGAGAGCCAATGTATACCTCGGAGTTCGACCACAATCTCCAGCTTCTATCCGTACGGTAATTGTAGCGCACGCGACCGGGCAACTGAGTTGGCTGGCGCATACGGTTGCCGAGATGACCTTTCCCACGCAAAAATGTATTCCTTGGTAAACTGTTTTTATTAGCTGGCCGCACTCAATCTGGAAGTGCAACAGTTCACTTTGGGATGATGTTGCATGGGCGAGTATTACGAGCAGTTGAGTTTCTCGGAGCGTATTTATCTCCAGTCACAGTTGGAGTTGGGTTTCAAGGCGGCGGCAATTGCCGCCGCCTTAAAACGGGAGCCGTCGACGGTCGGTTGTGAGCTGCGGCGCAACGGGCTGATGCAAAGCCAGCGCTGCCCCGAGTGCCGCGCCGGCCGGCTTCCGGTACGCCTTGGGGGATATGGTGGTCGACAATCTCCGCGCCAGCCTCAGTCCCTACCAGATTGCGGCGACACTCAAGCGCATATCTCCGGCGCTGGCTCCCGTTTAACTTTGTATGAAGCCATCTATCAGGTCATCTACACCATGCCGCGCGGCGAGTTGCGCAGCAAGGTGATTGCACTGTTGCGTCACGGTCACTACAAACTCCGCCCGCGTGCGCGTGGCCATGACCTCCCCGGCAGATCCCCAACATTGTGCCCATCTCCGAGCGCCCCGAGAGATCGAAGAGCGGCTCATCCCCGGACACTGGGAGGGCGACACCCTCAAGGGAAAGTACAATCGCTCGGCCGTCGGCACGCTGGTCGAGCGCTCCACGCTGTTCACCTTGCTGGCCAAGATGAACGGCACCGGAGCCGAGGCCGCAGTCGATGGATTTACGCATGTGCAGGATCGCGTCGAAGCGCAGAAGAGACTCAGTATCACCTATGATCGCGGCAAGCAGATGGCCCTGCACGAGACCCTCTCCGCCAATACCGGGGTCAAGGTCTACTTCGCCGACCTGCACGCTCCCTGATAGCGCGGCGTCAACGAAAACAGCAACGGGCTTATCCGCCAGTTCCAGCCCAAAGGCGAAGGCCTCAGCGTTTACTCCCAGCTAGAACTCGACCAGTACGCCTGGCTGCTCAATGCAAGACCAATAAAGTCGCTGGGTTGGAAGTGCTCCGCTGAACTCTTCCTTCCAGACTTCGACTTCGTGAAATACTACTCAAAGTTCTTTGCACTCGATGTTGAAACCGGCTATTCTTTCAGCACGGCTCCGAGGGGATGTCGACCATCCAGCGTTTTCGATCCGAGGTCTTGATCGGAGCAAGTCACAACTCTATGAAGACTGAGACTGGAGAGCGGGAAGAGAATGTGGCTGTTTCGCGACGAGTCAATTCGATAGACTTACGTTAGCGATGCGGCACCGTGATCGCTGCTCTACAATTACGAAGAAATGAGTAGGTTCACCTATATTACGCTAAAAAGCGGGCACGAGATTGATACTTCAAGGGCTTTTGACGACGTAACTGGAGAAGTATGAATGGTTCCTTGCACGTTGCCTACGACGCCCGGCTCAGCCTAGGACAGTACCGCGGGATGGGTCGCTTTCTGCGCCAGTTGATTGCGGGCCGCGAGCAGGATCTTCTCGGTTTTTGCGCAACCGGCGAGCACGATGCGTCGTTGAATCTGGTTGCCTCGGGTCTTAGACCCTATCCTTTGTGGGAGCAGGCTACGCTTCCCCGGCTGGTGCGCAGCCACAAGGTCGACGTATTCATTGCTCCCTATAACACCGCGCCCTTGCTTCTGCCCAGGGACGTCAAATTGGTTATGATCGTTTATGATCTCATCTTTATGAATCACGCACCATTCTCGCGGTCTGTTTATCAGAATGTAGGCCGCTTGTATCGCAGACTCGTGGTTCCGCGAGCTATCAGGCGTGCGGATTTAGTCTTGACTTGCTCACATTACACTGCGCGTCAGTTGGTATCCCGACTTGCCCTGGACAGCAGCCGGATTCGCGTCATTCCGTGCAGTCTCGGCGAAGAATGGTTTTCCACTGAAGCTGCCCAGCCTGCCCAGCCACACTACATCCTCGCCGTCGCGGGAGAAGCGCCCAGCAAGAACCTGAGCCGGGCAATCGCGGCTTTTGCGCGCTGCCGCACACTCAGCCAAGATTCAAGTCTCCGACTAAAAGTGGTCGGGGTCAAGGAAAAATTTCATTCCCTGTTCCAAGCCCAAGCGCGTAAGCTTGGCATCGCCAATTTCGTGGACTTTCTGCGGTACATTCCAGACACCGATATGATGCTCCTATTTCAGAATGCTAAACTTTTCATAATGCCATCAATCTCGGAGGGCTTCGGAATTCCTGTTTTGGAAGCGATGGCCATCGGCTTGCCCGTAGCAGCCAGTTCCTCAACCTGCTTACAGGAGGTCGGCGGCGAAGCGGCACGCTATTTCGACCCATTTTCCATCGAAGATATGGCCGCAACGATGCAGGAGATTCTTGCCGACTCCGCTCTACAGGTAAAAATGTCGGAGCAGGGGCGCATTCAATCGTGGAAATTTCATCCTAACGCGATTAGAGAGCAGATTGGCGCATTTTGGGCAGAGTTGGCAGGAGCCGCGAAGCCGGAGCAGGCCAAGGAATACGAAGCATGGTAAAAAAACGACTGCTAGTCTTGACTCCCCGCTTTCCCTATCCAGCAATCGGGGGGGACCGAATCCGAATTCTGCACATCTGTCAGGCGCTAAGTTCTCACTTTGAGATTACGCTACTGAGCCTGTGCGAAACCCGCGAAGAGATGTGCTTTCAGCCACAGGACGACCTGTTCTCAACCATTGAGCGCATTCATCTTCCGCGTTGGCAATCCTACCTAAACACCGCCTTGGCGATTCCCGGGACGCGCCCATTGCAATTGGCTTACTACGAATCTGCGAAGTTTCGAAAAAGACTTCAGTCCTTGCTTCCAGAACACGATCTTGCTCTGGCACATCTGATCCGGACAGGGCAGTACCTCGAGGATCTACCGGGTCTTAAGATTTTGGATATGACGGATGCTATCTCGATGAATTATCAACGCATTCGGCAGCTTAGCGGGAGTTTCAACTGGAAGAAACTGATCTACCGAGTGGAGGAGAGTCGGCTAAAGACATATGAATTGCGGTCGGTGCAGAAATTTGATCGCGTGTGGCTTACTTCTGATGTTGACCGCGGCTTCCTCGACCCGGCGCATATCTGGCCGGTCGACGTGATCCCCTGTGGCGCCGATCTAGAGAAACTACCTTTCCGACCTCCGGCTTCAGAAGCCAGTGTAATTGTATTTATTGGAAATATGGTCACACTTCAAAACCAGGATGCGTGCCACCACTTTATTCAGAATATTTTTCCCAAAGTGCGTGCACAGAAGAATGTTGTTTTTCGGATCGTTGGGAACGCTCCGGAGGCCATCCAAGCGCAGTTCCGCAAGTATCCGGACGTGCAGATGACCGGACGCATCGAGCGCATCCTGGATGGAGTGGAGGACGCATTCTGCGGGGTCTGTTCAGTTCGTGCTGGCGCGGGCATTCAAACCAAAATTCTGGAGTATCTTGCCCTGGGATTGCCGTGTGTGACTTCCACTGTGGGTCTAAGTGGCGTAGAGGCAAGGCCGGGGACGGAGGTGCTGGAATATCACGACGCCGACGAAGCAGCACGGCATATTCTCATGCTATATTCCGACCCGGCACTGCGCCTGAAAATGGCTACTGCGGGGAGGGAAATGGTTTGCAACAAATACGATTGGAAAGGCGTACATTCGGCAATCATTGATTCCTGCCTGAAAGTCAGCGACCGGCTCTCACAGCTTACTTGATCACGTTGATGACCGCAACTAGCGAACTGCGAGGAGACCTGAGACAAATCACAATTATATTCTTAGACTTATCTGAATCAGGTGTCCTGATTGGGATTTCTTTCGATCTACTCGTCGAAATAGTGTAGGATCATCCTAGATCTAACCTCCGGCCAAAACGGCCAGCCAGTAATCGAGAATGTCCTTCAGCGTCTGTTTAAGCTCTATGCGCGGCTTCCATCCGAGGGAGCGGATCTTGGAGGAGTCACCAAAGAGGCGTAGAGTTTCTATCGGGCGGATTTTTTCTGGGTCTAGCTCTATCGAAGGTCGAACGTCGGCCAGCGTACAGAGCATAGAGACGATCTCCTGCATACTGATGGGACAATGTGAACTTACATTGTAGACTTGGCCGGGCACACCTAGCGTTGCCACGATCCAATATGCCTCGACGGTGTCCCGCACATCCGTGAAATCCCGCACAGGCGCAAGGTTGCCGACATGCAGAATGGGCTCTGTTTGCCCCAGCTTGATCGCCGCAATCTGCCTCGCGAAATCGGAGCAGACAAATCCTGTCGACTGTCCGGGGCCGATATGATTGAAAGGGCGAACAGTCATCGTCTGAAAACCAAATGCCTCTACATACTGTGTTGCCAGAGCTTCACACATGAATTTGCTGGTAGCGTAGGGCGTCAGCAAGTGCACGGGCGAGTCTTCATCAAGCCCATCGTCCGTGCTAATCGAGCGGTAGACATGAGCCGAACTTACATGAACGATCCGAGGCCTGAGATCTAGCTCGCGCAGCGCTTCAAAGAGATTCAAGGTACCGCCGACGTTCACATCATACGTCAACCTTGGATCCTTGAAACTTGTCACCACATTGGAAATAGCCGCCAAGTGGTAGACATGATCCGGTCGCGCGTCCTCTAGTATCTTCCGCAAACCCACATAATCGCGAATATCTGTATTGATGACTGAAACACCTTTAGGAAGGCGTTGCACTAACCCGGAATTCTCGTCGTAAATCCCGAGACCCACGACTTCGCATCCCTTGCCGACCAGAATTTTGGCAAGATGCGGCCCGACAAACCCCGTCAAACCTGTGACAAAAGCTTTCATTGGCTACGCTCCATTTAGCGTAAGTCCGCTGCTCATGCAAGAATGTGCCGTCGATTGCGGCGGAGATCCTCTTCTACCATCATCTGGATCATTTGCTCAAAGACTACATCAGGCGCCCAACCTAGCTTTTTTCTCGCATAGCCTGAATCGCCGCACAAGTAATCCACTTCGGCAGGACGCAGCAAGGATGGATCAACGGTCACATAATCGTGGTAATCCATGCCCACAATCTTGAAAGCGACATCAATCAACTCCTCTACCGATCTGCTGATTCCTGTTGCAATCACATAATCCTCCGGCTGATCTTCCTGTAGCATCATCCACATGGCGCGCACATAATCGCCGGCAAATCCCCAGTCGCGCTTGGCTTCGAGGTTGCCGATCATCATCTTGTCCAGCATGCCAAGCTTTATCTGCGCCACGGCGTTGGAGACCTTGCGGGTCACAAACTCCAACCCCCTGCGCGGAGATTCGTGATTGAACAAAATACCAGAGCAGGCAAACATGCCGTAGCTCTCGCGATAGTTGATCGTCGCGTAATGACCGTAGAGCTTGGAGACCCCATAAGGACTTCTTGGATGGAAGGAGGTCTTTTCGCTCTGCGGCGGCGGCATTGATCCAAACATCTCGCTGGAGGAAGCCTGATAGAAACGAATCTTCTGGTTTTCCGTCTTGATGGCCTCAAGGATGCGCGTGACACCTAGAGCCGTAAACTGGCCTGTCAACTCGGGCTGGTTCCACGATGTCGCCACAAACGACTGTGCGGCAAGATTGTAGACCTCGTCCGGCTGGCTCTGCCGTATCGCATTTGCCAGGGAGGTCTGATCCAGCAAATCTCCCGGGAGCAGAGTGATATCTCTCTCGATATGGGCTATCCGATCGATATTGATGCTGCTGCTGCGTCGCACCAAACCGTAAACCTTGTATCCCTTGGAGAGCAGAAATTCGGCCAGATAGGATCCATCCTGACCCGTAATTCCAGTAATCAATGCAGACTTTGCCATGTGTCTTCCTTACACGCCGCCTATAGATTATCACGCTGTGCATGTGATATACGAGTGTCTCAAATTCAACTGGTTCGGAGTGCGGATCAGAATCAGTCACTGTACTTCTCGCACTTCGTCTGAAGACTGTAGATGCCTGGAACCATTGGGCCGGTGGACGTGTTTACCCTTGACCGTCGCCCAGCCGCCACGGCAATACGCACGATGCGCCTTCACAATCGTGTTCGCCGAAAGTTCGCACTACCATGCCCTCACCTGAACTGAAATCCCAGCCAAACGCAGCTTTACAGCTTACCGACGCCGCTCGTACAAGGCCAGTTCAGGCAACTCTCTTGAATCAATATTCTCCAGCATTCCTTAGTAGGAATCTCCTTTTAAGGGCTTCTTCCGTTGAATTATTCTGCCCCTGAACTGTTCGCTGGCGGATTTGAACCGGCAGGTGTTTCTCTGGTGCGTAGAGGCCACCCGCCGGGAGCACCGCACGAGGCGAGAGGTTCACCTGGAGCGACTGGTGCTGGAAGGGCTCACACTGCATCGAGGAGGACAAAGGAGGCGCGACCGGTGTCGGAGAAATCGATGAACAGAGTTCTCGATTACACAGGTGAGCTCAAAACGACACACCATCGCCCAGTTATTCAACCATTAATCCGCATTTTCATATTCTGTCGATTATACCAAGGCGAATCGAATTCACAATTGGCGCAGTTTTGGCCCGCTCCAGCGGCACACTCCCTCACCCACTCTTGCCGCATGTCATACAGGTAGACGCAGATGGCTGGGTAGAGTTCCTCCGCTCGAGCGGCGTAGGATTCATCCTCCCAACCACGAAGGAAAGCACATGAAAGCGGTCATCCTCGCCGGCGGTCTCGGCACGCGTCTCAGTGAAGAAACCTCGCTCCGCCCCAAGCCCATGGTCGAGATCGGCGGACAGCCCATCCTCTGGCACATCCTCAAGACCTACTCCCAGCAGGGCGTCAACGACTTCATCGTCTGCCTCGGCTACAAGGGCTACATCATCAAGGAGTACTTCGCCAACTACTTCCTGCACACCTCCGACGTCACCTTCGACATAGCCCACAACAAGATGACCGTGCACAACTCCGTCACCGAGCCCTGGAGCGTCACCCTGGTCGACACCGGCGACGACTCTGGCACAGGAGGCCGTCTGCGCCGCGTCGCAAAGTACCTCGAAGGCGAAGACCCGTTCCTGATGACCTATGGCGACGGCCTCGCCGACATCGACATCCAGGCCACCATCGCCTTCCACAAGGCCCACGGCAAGCTCGTCACCCTCAGCATCCAGCCCCGAAAACTTTAAGTAGTATTTAACGAAGTCGAAGTCTGAGAGGAAGAGTTCAGCGGGGCACTTCCAGCCCAGCAACTTTCTCGGCCTTGCGCTGAGCAGCCAAGCGGACATGTCGAGTTCTAGTTGGGAGTAATCGCTGAGGTCTTAGCCTTTGGGGAGAAACTGGCGGATGAGTCCGTTGGAGTTTTCGTTGACGCCTCGAAGCCAGGGCGCGTGCTGAATCGGGTCGAAGCGCAGAAGAGACTCAGCATCACCTACGATCGCGGCAAGGAGATGGCGCTGCACGAGACCCTCTCGTATTCAGTTGCTCCAACTTCATTTATGGTCTTGTACAACCAAAAGGCGCTGAGAACAAGAGTAATAAACTGTATGGAATAAGTCCACCAATTCATCCATAGCCCGTAGTGCATAAAATATAACTGTTTGGGATAATCAAGAAGACGTTCGTCGTCTGGCGGCAGCCACGGGGATAAAGTGAGCTTCATCCAGAATTGAGCGTACGCGACGGCAAGAGCAGCAAATGCATATTTAAACGACGCCTTCGTGTGGGCCGTCTCAAATGATAAAACAAAAACAAAAACGATTAAAGGCCAAGCCGCGGTCAGAAAACGTGGCTCACCATTAAACCCTAACAGCATACTCATGCCGATGACCGCCACAACACCCGGCCCCAGCTTTCTTGCCTCGATACAGAATGTTTTCCAGTAAAGAATAATCAACAACAACACGGGCCCCCAGAACACGGCCAGCGAAATGACAGGTAACAGCAACTTTCCTTGCTGGGGAAGAAGTATTCCTACAATCAAATCCCTCAAACTGCCTGCATTTGCAAGATGCGGATTGGATATCGCCTTAACCAAAAAGAAAGGTATAAAATAAGCGGAAATCGACAATACAATTAATGCTAGACGTGCCCTGCGGATACTGACAAGAACCGCATAAAAAAACTTTCTAGACGCAACAAGCATTGCAAGTGCAATTAGTATTACAGCAAATGAAGGAAGTGAAGTAAGCAAGCGTTCGAATCCGTGCAACTCTCGTCTTTGCGTACAAAGAGCACCAAAACGCGGAGTAATATGAGTCATGAAATATGGTAAGTTACATGCGAGACCCGGTAGAGATCGAACATGCTCCAATATAATGTTTCCAATAATCGACAGAGCAAGTAGTGCAATAAAGCCTCGCTTTACATGCCGAGTAATAGACGCACCCTTTATTGTAATACGCAACGAAGCCGGCTCTATTACATCTTCAGGAAGTTCTGTCCTCATAAACAGTAATAACAGCGCCCCATAGACGCTCACAACAGGCCAACAGAAAGCTCCAATTACCGTCGTGACGAACAGAGCAACCTGCTTTTTTTCGACAAAGAAAAGCAGTAACAACATGCCTATAAATAGGGCTGTGACGTCGGTGAGTACCGGATAAAAGAAAGCCTGTTTGGAACACTCAAAGTTGACAAAGATTCCGCTGAATCCTATCCAGCGTCCAGCTAAACTGAGACGAACATCGTCGGCCAATCGCCTCCAAATCCGACATGCTCCAAGAAGAAGGACCAAATTATACACTTCAAAGCCGCGAATAATGTTTGTGTTACTTATCGGGACTCTAGCACAAAGCAACACTCCACGAACAATAGCAGAAGGAAGAAACCTCTGTGCGTAGTAGCTACTTAACTGCCCCCCGTTGATTACTGAACCTATGTTACGGACCATATCCGCATAAAGCACCCCATCCCACCCAAGGCCACCTCCGGCTGGCACTAACTCTCCGTAGAAGAAATTCAATAATCCTAAAACTAGGACCATACAAAACATGAGCCGGTGACTGCTTTGGATATCTTTCCACGAGAACGCATTTTTTAGTAGTGTCATTTCGCCTTCTGAGGGTAATGTGAAAACTTCATACGTCAAGTAGATGTCTGGATCTTAACCTGGATAATTCGCGAAGTTTGAGACGCGAGAAGCCTCTCCTGGTACAACATGTTGGCGAGACAGTGCTTATAGGAACAGGCGAGGCTTCCGCGTGATCGACTTTACCACAACACTGTGATTGTTGTTCGCAGAGATTTTTGTTAATCCATCCGTGTTGCAGTTCGATTATCAGCAGGACAGCTCCGATGGAGGAGTCATCCTGCTGAAGGCAGCGGAGCGGTGCTACGGATTGATCGGCGGCCTGTCTGGATGCCTGCGCGACCAGCGGCAAGCAGGCAAGGTAGATCATCCGCTGCAGGATCTTCTGGCGCAGCGTGTGTTCTCGATCGCCTATGGTTATCCCGACGCCAACGACGCGGCCCGCCTAGGGGCCGATCCGGTTCACAAGTTGCTGCTCAATCGCGATCCGGCTACAGGACTGGATATGTCCTCACAGCCCACGCTGTCACGCTTTGAGAATACCGTGGATTGCAAGCATCTCTGCCGCATGGGCGAGGCGTTGGCCGAGCGCGTGATCGAGCGTCATGCCCAGCGGCTGCACGGACACACCCGCCGCTCACCATCGACCTCGACCCAACACTATTCCACCCATGGTGCGCAGCAGTTGTCCTATTTCAACGGACACTACGATAGCTGGTGCTGCCTACCGGTGATGGGCTTCATCAGCTTCAACGACGAAGCCGATCAGTATCTGTGTGCTGCCGTGCTGCGTCCCGGCAACGTGGCCGCACCGTTGGCGCGGTGGGGATACTGCGCCGCCTGCTGATAATGGTTCGCCACTTCTTCCTGGGCGTGTGTATCCGCATTCGCCTCGACCGCGACTTCGCTCATTTCGCAGCCATCGTCATTCTGGATGTCGAACCCAACCTTGAATATGTTGTGCGATGGCAAAAAATGCTGTGCTGCAGCGCAAGGCCAACTACGCGGCCATGAAGTTGGCTATACGAGTGCCGCGTCATCCTCAAGGCCGAGGTGGTTCGCGCCCAGGGTAAAGAGTCCAACAACAACCCGCGCTTCCTCATCCCCAACATGAAGCAGAGTCCGCAGTGGATTTACGAACAGGTCTACTGCCAGCGCGGCGAGATCGAGAACCGGACCAAAGACCTGCACTCGTTGCAGATCAATCGCACCAGTTGCAGTGATTTCTGGGCCAACCAGTTCCGCGTGCTGCTAACCGCCGCTTACGTGCTGATGCAGGAGTTGCGCCTGAGCGTCGCGCACACCAACTGTGCTCGAGCTCAGGGATGGACCCTCCGCGAACGACTGCTGAAGCTGGGCGCCCGCGTGGTGGTCTCGGTGCGCCGCATGATGCTGCATCTGCCCGCGTCGTTCCCGTTCCTGCCCGCCTCCCGGCACGCGGCGGTGTCACTCGGAGCCTCGCCGGGATAACACGGCTGCGGCGGACCGGCAAACCTCACTTCGCACCGTCGCGAACGCTGCGTATCGGGAAATGATGCGCCCAAAAACGTCCGCCGCACCCGCTGCGTACCCTCCATGGCTCGCCAGCACGGCTATGCAACCAAAACATCACGCTGCCACGAGCATCTTCGCCGCAATCTCGCCGCCCCAAAACCACTTTCGGCGGCTTCACGATTAATGCAGGTTGGGGGAGCCATTCTGACAAGTGCGGATCGCAAATGAGGATGTTGAAGTTATAGTCAGGTAAACTATACTTACATGTGGATGAGGCCCTTTCGCAACGGGGCTTACCGCTAGAGCAGGTTACAGGACAGGATATCGATCCGTGGATTATTCGAGCAATACTACAATTCGCACAGATCAACGGCTTGGGCTTGGTCGGCTAACGATTTGGGCATGCTGCCTTGCTCCCTTGATGGTCAATACGGCACATGCTCAAGGCACAACGATGCAGAGTGTTCCATGTGTCGATTCTCCTTCAACCGATGCACAGTATGGTGGTACGCAGTCGTCTATAGGCTGCATCCCTGCCACCTCGTCGCCGAATACGCCGCAATCTACTGGCCAAACGTCCCAGTGGCAGGGCGGGAACAACACCGCGACCCCAGGCACTCAGAACCAGCAAAACCAGAACCAGCAACAGTATCGGACGCTGCTTCAATCTGTCCCGGCACCCGTGGCACCACTGCCGCCGACGGAGTTTCAGAGGGTTGTATTTAATAGCGCAGGCCAGACGCCGCCGATCTTCGGGGCCAATCTGTTCAATACTCCTCCATCAACATTTGCGCCGGTCGACAATATTCCGGTGACGCCTGATTATGTCATCGGTCCGGGGGATGAACTGCGTATACAGATATGGGGCCAGGTGAACCAACAAGGCTCCTTTGTGGTGGACCGCACCGGCTTCATCGCGCTGCCGCAGGTAGGCACGGTGCATGTGGCTGGCGTGCAGTATTCCCAGTTGAGCGATTTTCTCAAGTCGCAGCTTGGACGCATCTACCGCAACTTCGATCTGAATGTAAACCTGGGACAGTTGCGGTCGATCCAGGTCTTGGTTGTGGGTCAGGCGAGGCAACCGGGCAGCTTTTCGATCGGATCGCTGAGCACGCTGTTGAATGCCTTGTTTGCCTCGGGTGGACCACTTCCTCAGGGCAGCCTGCGCGACATTCAGGTAAAGCGTGGAAGCGAGACAATCACCCACTTCGATCTGTACGACCTGCTGCTGCACGGTGACAAGACCAAAGACGTTCGTTTGGAGTCGGGCGACGTGATCTTCATCCCTGATGTGGGGCCTCAGGTCGCAGTGATGGGCAGTGTAACCACGCCGTCTATCTATGAGCTGCGCGGAGAGAAGAGCTTCAACCAGGTGATTGCACTGGCCGGTGGATTGACGAATGCAGCGTCCGATTCTCGGTTGCGTGTTGATCGGATATACAAGCACAGCGAGCGCAGCGTGAGCGACGTTGATCTTGCAAGCGGTGATTTCACTCCAGTCCAGGATGGAGATATCATTAACATCAGCTCAATCATCGACCGGTTCAAGGATGCGGTGACGTTGCGGGGAAATGTGGCGAACCCGGGCCGCTACATGTGGCACCAGGGGATGCGCATCTCCGATCTGATTCCGAACCGCGATGCATTGATTACGCGGAGCTACTATCAAGAATTGAATCAATTGGGGCAGGCCAAATCCGAATACGACGGATCCGTGTCTAACACAACCTCCAGCGGGGAGACACCCAATTCGGACTATAGCGGCACTCGGTCGCAAGGCTCGCTGGGCATCCAATCGGGGGCGGTGGGCGACGCAGCGGTCGGGCGCGGTGTGGCCGCGTCGGGTGTTGCCGGGAACTCCTCGATCGGCGCTGCGCTGACAGCCAACAGCAGCCCCTTCGGGGCAAAGACCGATGTGGTTCTGAGCGCTCCCGATATAGACTGGAACTACGCAGTCATCGAACGGCAGAATGCGACCGATCTGACCACGTCGCTGCTGCCGTTAAACCTGGGCAAGGCGGTACTCGATAAGGACCCGTCGCAGGACCTTGAGCTGCTGTCCGGCGATGTGGTGACCATCTTTTCGCAGGCCGATATCCGGGTGCCGAGCGCGCAGCAGACGAAGTTCGTGAAGCTGGAGGGCGAGTTTGCAGGAGCTGGCGTATACAGCGCTCTGCCGGGCGAGACACTGCGCCAGTTGCTGGTGCGCGCTGGTGGATTGTCTCCCGATGCCTACCTTTACGCCTCGGAGTTTACGCGCGAGTCTGTCCGGCGATTACAGCGGCAGCGGCTCCTGGAGTACGCCGATGAGCTGGACTCGCAGATTACAAGGACCACTTCAGCATCGGCGTCGTCTGCTTTGACCGCCGCTGACGCCGCCGCTGCGAGCGCGGCGGCAGATACTGCGCGCACAGTATCGGATCGGCTGCGCCAGGCCCAGCCGACGGGACGGATTGTGCTGCAATTCAAGCCCGACAGCAAAGGGATTACTGCGATTCCCAACATCGAACTTGAAGACGGCGACCGGTTTGTGGTGCCCAGGACCCCGTCTACCGTAAGCGTCCAGGGTCAGGTATACAACGCAAACGCATTTATCTATCAGAACGGCAAGCGGGTGAAGGACTACCTGCGTCTTGCCGGCGGACCTGACAGAATTGCCGACCGAAAGCGTGAGTATATCCTGCGTGCCGATGGATCAGTGGTGAGTTATCAATACGGCAATATGGGGCAACGCACGATCTTTGCCGAATCAGGCTTTGATCATCAGCCGCTCTTTCCCGGAGACACAATCATCGTGCCCCCGATGGTTAAAAGCTCGGATGTCATGCGAAACCTGGTCAACATTTCCACTATCTTACAAGGATTCGGTATAAGCGCAGCAGCCGTCGAAGTTCTAAAGTAGCCGATGCACGGAGTTGATCCACATGCTCGGCCCTCCAGATTACACAGTAAGTTATTGAAGGATTGGTAGCGTTACCGTCTACCGAACACTATCTGCATCTAACTGATAACAGCGTTGTTACATAAATAATGTCGCCTTTGTTGCCCCCATAGTTGCCCCCAATCGAAGGCGTCAGCATGAGCGCGAGGAGTATCGTGAAGCGCAGGGCGATCCATATGCCTAGCTTGCGGATCGGGCTC
>Ga0187851_10002753_pt1 | contig 15298 bp, 10 predicted proteins | sample June2016WEW_6_10_FD_132997 | JGI IMG/M metagenome (GOLD analysis project Ga0187851, IMG submission 132997) | Peatland microbial communities from SPRUCE experiment site at the Marcell Experimental Forest, Minnesota, USA - June2016WEW_6_10 | ecosystem: Environmental > Terrestrial > Soil >...
ATACTGCCCAGAACTACCCAAGTCGACAATCCACTTGCGTGCAAAGCGAAGATCAGAATGGTGAGAGAAATCGCCATGCCACCGGCAGCGGTAAGCAGCATGGGACGCCTGCCCCAACGGTCGAGAAAACGCATTGCCAGAAGAGTGCTGAAGAGATTTGCGCAACCAATGATAACGCTGGTCAACAAAGCGGTATTGGTTGTCTGGCCTTGAAGATGCTCGCTGATAAGAATGGAGCCATAGTAGAGAACGGCATTGACCCCGGTGATCTGGCACAGAATCGCGAGTCCCAGCGCGATGGTGAGTGGCCTCCGCATAGGCCGCGCAAAAACCTCGTGCCACGAGCCCTGTTCGCCGACAGCTGCCTGTTCCATTTGAGCGAGTTGAACATCGGCCGCTGCTGCGCCCAAGAATCGAGTGAGCACCTGCCTTCCCTTTTCGGAATGTCCGTGAGTGATGAGCCATCGAGGGCTCTCCGGCACCCCGAGCAGGCCAAAGAAAAGAACCAGCTCGGGGATGACCGCGACTCCTAGCATCCAGCGCCAGCTGCTTTGGCCTAATCCGGCAAAACCCCAATTGACCAGATATGCAATCAGGATCCCGACCACGATTGCCATCTGATTCATCGAAACCAGAGTTCCACGATTGCGCGCCGGCGCAATCTCTGTGATGTAGACAGGCGTCAACACAGAAGAGAGCCCAATCGCCAAGCCGCCTGCCAACCGGCCAACAGAAAACACCGTGACGGAGTTCGCAAGTGCGGTCATGACTGTGGACCCGGCGAAAACAACGGCCGCCAGCAGCAAAGATTTGCGCCTGCCAAAGCGGTCACCGATCAGGCTGGCGCCCGCGGCGCCCAGCAGACATCCCAACAAGATTGCGCTCGTGGCAATTTCGGTTGCCGTGTTGCTGAGGGCAAACTCCACGCGCAGGAAAACCAGGACTCCGCTGATGACCGCAGTGTTGAATCCGAGCAGGAAACCGGAAATCGCGACGATCGTGGCGAGGAAAACGATGTAGCCGGTTGACCGGTATTTTCCCTCGGCTTGAAGATCTGCTGGAGAAATTGCCATGTGCTCCTTCAAGAAACTTCGAACGGTACGGTTATATACGAAAGCCGGGATTTTCGAAAGAATACAAAAACAACTCCTGCGGGCCGGGACGCACCAACACAGTTACGCGATCGCACCGAGGATCATGCCACGCACAACATGGACCGACACGGAGATTCTGTGCGGTTATGCCAATTTCGGAGCATCTAGCGTGCTATTGTAGCATGAAAATGCAAATATATGATTGTTTATATTGAAAACGAAACTATCGTGTGCTAATATCGCATACTGCCATGGAAACCCTTACTGGAGTCGGAATGAACGACTGCCTGACCTCGCCGGTTTTTCTCGATTGGTGTCGCGGCAAGATGACCGGTGAGCCCGTCCAGGAAAGCTTCAAGACCCTTCATGATCTGAAGCGGGTTTTTCGCGATTCTTCCGCTCTCAGCAACATGGCGCCGAGTCGCGAGGTCTATCGTGTTCGTTGGTGGTCACCCGCGAATTCAGGAACCGAAGGCGGCCTCTTTTGGGGGCTCACAGCGCTGCAGCCTGGCAAAGTGGGCGACGAGTACTTTATGACGCACGGCCACTTCCATGCGAGTCGTTCGCGTGCGGAGTTTTACGGCACTGTTTCCGGCAGCGGCATGCTCATCCAGATGAATACGGAACGCAGGACTTGGGGCGAGATCATGACGCCGGGAAGTCTTCATTATGTTCGTGGAGAGAACGCGCACCGTATTGCGAACACAGGTAGCGCCCCTTTGATTGTCTGGGCGTGCTGGCCTTCCGATGCAGGATACGACTACGAATCGATCGCGGGCCAGGGTTTTAGCTCACGTCTTGTCGAGCGCGATGGAAAGCCGGTCTTCATTGCTGCTGAGTGATAAGCCGGTCAACACAGCCTTCAACTCTGGGTTGGACATTCGTCTGCGCGCCGAAAGCCTTGCCTTCGATTTTGGGGAAGGCGTCTTCGGCCCGCCATCAGAGTTGCGCAAACTCGACGATATTCGCCAGAGTCTCCTCGACCCGAATTGCGCAGGGCCCGATCCCGTGTATGGAATCGCAATGGACGTGGGCAAAGCGAGCGACGCCGCAGAGCTTCGCAAGCGCTTTCTGCTGTTCGGTGTTGTTGCCTACGCTAGTGGGCAGCTGGGTGAAGAGCCAGTGCGCAGCCAGGGGCACGTTCATGGAGTTGCTCCGCACTGCGGCTGGTCGACACCGGAGATCTTTGAGATATGGGAAGGTCGCGCGATGATCTACGCGCAGGAATCTGTTGGTGACGACCCGGGTCGCTGTATAGCCGTCGAAGCCGGTCCGGGAGATCAAGTGGTGGTTCCTCCAAACTGGGGGCATTTTGTGGCCAATGCGAGCGCCACCGAGCGCATGGTTTTTGGCGCTCTCTGCGAGCGCGAATATTCATTCGTGTATGACGGCGTACGCGCGCACGGCGGCTTGGCCTGGTTCCCAATGTTGCATGATGGGCACATCGAGTGGGAGGCTAATCCGCGATATCTCCGTTCTGATCTGAAGGTGCGCGGGACGCGTCCCTATCCAGAGTTGGGGCTGGATCCCGCGACTCCTGTTTACCGGCAATTTCAAGCCGATCCAGAGCGAGTGCAGTGGGTTTCAGAACCTGCTCAAACGGCTGCGGTCTGGCCAACTTTTGAACCATAACGACGCGGGAGAATGGCACAATGAAGCCAATCGATCGACGCACCTTCCTTGCCGGGGGGGCGGCGGCCGCACTCCTCACTAATTTGGACATGCCCGCAGCTCAAGCCGGTGAAGAGCCAGCGCAGGAACCGGACCGAAGGAAGGAATCGCAGACTGCCTTCAACGCCACTGTCGATTTTCGTTATGCGCCCGAGGATTTTCAGTCGACGATCTGCTTTCCCGATGATCCTGCTAAAACCGTGGTCGGCAAGCACGGCGATTTCCGTTACGACTTTCCCGCCGACCACTTTGCCGCGATCAACCAATTCGGCACCATCGTTGAGTTCACTCTCGCCGGCATGGATCGCGATAACTGGGTCGAACAGAAGATGGAAGCTCCTGGGATTCCCATCCTGCACACGGTGATCGACAGGCCCACGGCCAGGTTGGAATTGATCGCATTTGCCAGTCGCTGGCAGAATGAGGGGCGCGTCGACAACGTCCTGATGGAGATTCACGCACGCAGTGAAAATGTGGTCGTCACTCCTCTGGTGCGGATTCGCAGCGCCCGCAAGTACGATCTGAAACCTAAGAATGGCATTGTGACGGAAGTGGTGCGCGAATCGGCGGAACAGCCCTGGATGATTTGCGCTCCTCAGAACAATCAAGCGCACGATATTACCTGGCTTCCAGAGGAAGGCGGCTATCGCCTCACCCTCGAACATGGAACAGCAACGCGCAACCGTCCCGTGCGCTACTTGTTCCGTATGCCCCAGGCGGGTAGCGCCAACGCAGCGGATACATCGGTCGACCCGGATTCACTTCTGGCCGAGGTGCGTACATGGTGGCAGGAATGGCGCGCCTTCGGAGGATCTGTTCAGTGGTCAATACCCGCAACGAAGGGCGATTTCCTCACCGCCTGTGCGCGGAACATCCAGCAGGCACGCGAGATCAAGGAAGGAAAGCTTGTTTTTGAGGTGGGCCCAACCGTCTATCGCGGACTCTGGATCGTCGACGGTAATTTTCTTCTCGAAGCCGCTCGCTATCTCGGTTATGACGAAGAGGCGGATCAGGGACTGCTTTCAGAGTGGAGACGGCAGGTAGCTTCCGGCCAGATCATTGCTTCTGGCGGGAAGGAGCACTGGAAGGACACGGCAATCGCCATGTTCACGTTGGTCCGCGCCTGCGAGTTAAAGCAGAACTGGGATTTGATGCGGCAGCTCGCGCCCAACGTTGGGCATGCGATCGAATTCCTGATTGGGCTCCGCGATGAAGCACGCAAAGGGGACTCGCCGAACGGACGCTACGGGCTTCTTGCTCCTGGTTTTCCCGACGGAGGCATGGCCGGTGTTCGTTACGACTTCACCAACACGGTCTGGACATTGGCGGGGTTGCGAGCCGTAATGAAGGCCAATGAGAAACTGCATATATCCGATCTGGACCGCGCTGCCACGTTCTACAAGGAACTTCGTTCGGCTTTCGATCTCGCGGCGCGGGACCAGACGGTGCAGGATCCACGAGGATTCGCCTATCTGCCCATGCTTATGCGCGAAGATCCGGAGATGCACCAGGATGCCTGGGACAGGCCGCAGCCACAGAGTGCGCAATGGGCGCTCTCGCATGCAATTTTTCCGGGCGAGGTTTTCGCCAAGGACGATCCGGTTGTGCGCGGCCACATCGCGCTGATGCAGGCATGCACGCAGGAGGACATCCCAGCTGAGACCGGATGGCTTCGTCACGAGGCGGTCTGGAATTACAACGCTGCCTTTGTCGCCGAGGTGTATCTATGGGCGGGCTTGCGCGACTGGGCGCACCGCACTTTTACCGGATATCTGAACCATGCGTCGCCGCTTCATGCCTGGCGAGAGGAGCAGCCATTGCAGAATGCTTTGCTCGGCGATAACTGGGGTGACATGCCCCACAACTGGGCCAGCGCCGAGTGCATCCGCTATTTGCGGCACATGCTTGTACTCGAGGATGACCGGAAGATTCGTCTGCTGGCCGGGCTCATGCCGTCGGACCTGAAAGATCGCGCAGCATTTGCCATTCAGGGATCGCCCACGCGCTTCGGCCGTGTTTCACTGAACGCGGAGCCATGGGGCACGCGCGGATGGAAGATGCACTTTTCGCGGGAAAGCAGCGCGGAGCCGCCGGCAACCATTGAAATTCCCGGCAGGCTCGATACCGGCGCAGTCCTGGTTCGCGTCGATGGCGCGGCGCACCGCGGCGCAGCGTCAGGCATCGTCAACCTCGATCCGACCGTCGCTGCGTGGACGGCTTTCTGGGGATCGTAAGTTTACTTATACGCGCACGCTTGCCTGGATGGTTCCATACTCGCGGCCGCCGGTCGAGCCGGTAGGCTGGATCGTGTAAGGACCAATCGCCGCCGGTACGATAAAGGTTTCAGCATAGTGCACAAGGAATGGAGCGAACGCTCCATTTGGGCTTTCCACCACGACCTCTTCGCCTTCGACCAGGTTCAGCACGTGAACGGTTCCCTTCGTATCGTGCGGGACGATTCCGGTGAACCAGTGTCGGCGGGTTTCGATGAACTCGAGCTGGTGAAGTCCGGTTCTCTCTTCGCGCCAACCCTCGCCCGTGGCGACGGGTTCCACGCGATTGATCAGCGAACGGCGCACCCACTCTGTAGTCCGATTCCACTGGATGTTCGCTGCTCCGTGCTCAAGATGGATCGGCCGTGGCCGGCCGTCTAATCCCAATCTGCCCCAGTCCCACAGCTTGAACGTAAAGATATAGGGCGTGGCGCTTATTTCCAGAACCATGCTGTCTTTTCCAGAACAATGAACTGTCCCCGCAGGAATCAGAAAATGGTCATGCTTTCGCGCAGGAAAGTGATTGACGTAGGTCTCCGCGGGGAACTGAAAGTCTTCGTTCTGCGCGCGACGCAAATCGCGCAGCATGGCGCCGGGATCGATCCCTTCTTTCAGGCCCAGGTAAACACACGCGTCTACTTCCGCGTCGAGCATGTAATAGCTCTCGTCCTGGGTGTAACCCATTCCGAAATGCTCGCGAATATACGACGTCAGTGGATGCACCTGGAGTGAAAGATTGCCGCCACCCACCGTGTCGAGAAAGTCGAAGCGGATGGGAAACTCCGCTCCAAAGCGCGCAACCACGGATTCGCCGAGCAATTCTTTAGGATGGGAGAGCACGAGATCGATCGCCGGAACTTCCACACGCTCATCGCCGAAACCGAGCAACAAACTGTTCTCTTCTGGCACGCAGTCGAAGCACCAGGCATGGTTGGGAGCATCGTCTACCGGCACACCAAGGACGCGCTCCATCCAGTGGCCTCCCCACGGGCCCGGATCGAAGAAGGGCACAACGCGAAAGGGGCGTTCGATCGCCTTCTTCAGGCTGCGGCGGAACACATCTCCGCTGATCGCCTTCGGTTTTCCCGGTGTGTTTGTATCCAGGAGAAGATCGATGCGATCGAACAGGCGAACCTTAAGCCGATCGGCTGAGCGCCAGTCGACAAAGAAAGCTCGTTTGTATTTCAGCGATGGCGGGTCGTTAAGGTTGTCCACTCCCAGGTTTCCAACTTCGTCGCGGCGCTGGCGCATCTGGATCTCCCAACGAGCGAGATCCGCATACACGAGCAATGAGGGGCTGGGGCAAATCAGGGAAGCCGCGGTGCCGATGACGATCATCAATTCATCGCGTCCTGCGGCGCAACTCTGTCGCGCATCGGTGAGCTTATGCGGATCGAAAAAATCCGCAATCTCGATGGAGTTCATCTGTCCAAATACCGGGTCGTCGCCAAGAACAAGCCCAACCATTTCGTTAATCTCGGCTGGCGGCCGCAGGAAACTCTCAGTGCAGACAAATCTGGCGCCCGGGAAGAACTCTCGCAGCGCCTTTTGAATTTCAGCGAGATCTACTGCGGGATAGCACTCGACGGCTATGACCCCGCGAGAACCGACGCTACGGCTCAGGTGGGCACCAACTGCATTCCATCCGGTCAGGCATTCATCTGCGCTTCCCGATGCGATGCTGGGAAACCTATCGTACACAACACTCTCCTGTTGGAAGTGCGAATTAAGTTGTGATCATATCATGAGTGTTTCTTTTATGCACAAAAAGAACAAAAACATGATCGAAACATAGCGTATCGACAGGGAAAATGAGATATAATTTGGCGAATCGGGCATTCGTCGAACCCGAACCGCACCGGCCGTTGTGCAGGGAAGCGCGGGCTCTGAGACGAGGTCAATGCCGACGACTCGCAAATTCCAGGAGACGTAGAATGGCCAACCATCAGGACGAAGCAAACGAACCCACTACCGAGCGCGTCGGCATCCGCCTTCACGATGGACCATTGCGAAAACCCAAAGCAGGTGGCGGCAATCATCCTCAAGCCTGTGGGGGGAAGAAAAAAACCAAAATCAAGCGGCGCGGCCTCGGCCTTATCGTGGCAGTGTCGGCAATCGTGGCTCTACCGAGCACCGGTCACGCTCAGGAGAGCTTATCGAGTTGGGCGGCCTCTGCAAGCGACCGTTATCTCGTATTCCCTGATCAATCCTACGGCTATTTCTCAGGCGTTTCCGTCAAGCTCGACGTCTGGCAGGTACAGACGAAAAAGCCCGTGCCCACCGTCATCTACTATCACGGAGGCGGATGGTTTTTCGGAGATCGTACCGGCGCGCTCCCCTATTTGATGCCTTGGCTTGCTCGCGGCTGGAACGTCATAAACGTCGATTATCGAATGTCCGGAACTGCGCTTGCTCCAGCGGCTGTCGAAGACGCACGGTGTGCGCTTCGATGGGTGTATCGTAATGCCGAACATTTTCATCTCGATACCGATCGCATCATCGTCACCGGGCATTCAGCCGGAGGTCATCTCGCTCTCATGGCGGGAATGCTGCAAGAGTCCGATGGCCTGGACAACAACTGCCCCGCTGACAGCTCCATGGGCGATCGCCCTCTCAGAGTTGCTGCCATTGTCGACTGGTACGGGCCGACGGATGTTTCCGACCTGATCGCGGGGCCCAATCGTAAGACATACGCCGTTGCCTGGCTAGGCAGCCTGCCGGACCGGGACTCCGAGGCGAGGCGCGTGTCGCCTTTGACCTACGTGCGCGCCGGACTTCCGCCGATCCTCATCATTCACGGTGACAGTGATCCCGTCGTGCCGTATTCACAGTCGCAGCGGCTACACGCGGAGCTCGACAGCGTCCTTGTGTCCAACGAGGTCTACACCGTCCCGCATGGCAGCCACGGCATGTTCGGAGCGGAAGCAGATATCGAGGCATATCGGCATGTATGGGATTTTCTGGAACGATTTGTGCCTTCAATACCCAAACAAACGAATTGAGTCTCCAAGTATCGCTGGGCAGAAACCGGTACGTAGCGAGTGCGCGTCGCCATCGAGGCAGGCTCAGGATGCGATCCGCGACGCTCTGCACGTGGCACTGGCTGCAACGTCTGCGGAATCGGTCGACTGGCAATACAATTCAACACCTAAGCGGTGGCGTTTCTCTGCGACAGGGATGCACTACTTGCGCTACGAATGGGCCGGTCCGGATGGAGCCTCGCCCTTTCTGTTGGCACGTGATGGAGTCGTGGTCGAGAGGCTCCGCAGCGAGGCGCTTTATGCCACTATATTATTGACTATAAATGCCTTACAATCACTTGCCAATGCAGAACCTGGAAAAAATCAAATTCAAAACATCGTCGGGTGTAGTTTGGCCCGTGACCGAGTCGAGGGCCCAGAGCGCTCGGTAGAGGTCGAGCAGGATCATTTCGTGCGGAATGCCGCCGGCGTTGGCCTTGGCCGCGTCGGCCAAAGCGTCGAGAGCCGCCGTGATGGCCTGGTGCTGGCGGAGGTTGGTCAGCAAGCCGGGCTCGGCTGCGGCTCCGCCCGTCGCCAGGGACAGAATGCGTTCGCGCAACGCCGCAATGCCTTCACCAGTCAGCGCCGAGGTGGCAAGCGTAGGAATCCCGGCGGCTGTTTCGTCTTTCGGAGGCGTTTTCACCAGATCGCATTTGTTCAGCACGGCGAGCGCGGGGCGGCCATCGACCGCAGCCAGCAAATTTCGCTCCTCGTCGCTGAGTGGTTGGGTTGCATCGAGAACGACGAGCACGAGATCTGCGTCGGCCAGGGCTTCGCGGCTGCGGCGCATGCCCATCTGCTCGGCTTCTTCCAGCGACTCGCGCGAACCTTCGCGCAGCCCTGCTGTATCCACAAGTTCAAGAGGAATGCCGCCCAGCGAGATACGTTCCCTGATCGTGTCGCGCGTGGTGCCGGGAGCCGCCGTCACAATGGCGCGATCGCGCTCGACGAGCCGATTGAAAAGCGAGCTCTTCCCAACATTAGGCCGGCCCACGAGCGCCAGCGACAAACCGTCGTGAACCAGGCGGCCGCGCGAGAAGGATGCTTCCAGCGCAACCAGCGGAGGCTTGAGCTCGTCGATGCGGGCAGCAATTGCCGCTTGCTGCGCCACCTCTACATCATCTTCGGCAAAGTCGATTCCGGCCTCGAGAAGAGCAATCAGCTCTAGGAGCGATTGCTTTACCGGAGCAACGCGGCCACTGAGCGCGCCGCCCATCTGGCTCGCTGCCTGGCGCGCCTGGGTGAGAGTCTGCGCTTCGATCAGATCGCGCACGGCTTCAGCCTGAGTCAGGTCGATGCGGCCGGCTAGAAATGCGCGTTCCGTGAACTCGCCGGGCTCCGCCAGTCGCGCTCCTAACTCCAACCCACGGCGCAGCAGAAACTCCAGCACCACCGGCGAGCCGTGCGCAGCAATCTCCACCATGTCTTCGGCGGTGTAGGAGTTCGGCGCCCCAAAGAAGGTGACCAGCGCCTCGTCGATACGGCCGGCATGGGTTCGCGGGGTTTCAGGTTCTTCCGCCCGAATGCTGCCATCCAGGACATCGGCCAACCGCGCGCGGGCGTGTTCGAGAGGTTGGCGCGGCGAAACCAGTTGCGCCGCAATAGCCGCGGCCAACGGACCGCTGAGCCGCACGATGCCGATGCCGCCTCGGCCCGGTGGCGTGGAGATGGCGGCGATGGTGTCGGTGGCGGCGCTGGATGAACCCATGGAATGTATTCAGTTTAGTGGTCCGCGCCGAAGCCCGGCTCTGACAGCTTCAGGTTGCGGACTTTGGCGGCGTCCTCCAATTCCGCCGTACCATAAGAGAATCTCCCGCCTGCGATTGCAGGCAGCCTGAAGGTACGTGCGATGAAAGCTGCCCGGTTGGCCACGCTCAAGTTCGTTGCACTGCTGTTCCTGTTGCCGGGCCTCGCCGGCCTGATCGTATCGGCAATGATCTCAACGCATTACCTTGACACCATGCCCAGATCGCCAGTTCCCGAGCAGATGCGCGTAGTTCCCCGCGAGATTCATGGCATCACGATCTACCAGACCGCGCCGGAAGATCGCGAACTCAACGTTATTGAGTACTCCTCGGTGGGAGTTTTTCTCATCGGGCTTGTCATCGGCGTTGTCTATCTGGAGAAGTGGGGCGCTGCGCAACCGCGCGCGGACCAGGAAGATGCCGGGTTGACACGAGAGACGAGCCGATAACGATTCTGCCCAATTGCGGCCACTCGTCGAGTTCAAATCCACTTCGCTCGCGCCGCAACTCGCGCGCCGGAAACGATCCTCTACAATAAACCGGTGCCTGAGCTGCCCGAGGTTGAAACCATTGCGCGCGGCGTAGATAAACGCGTGCGCGGCGACCGCATCGTCGACGCATGGTTCAGCTCCTATCCGCAGCCTTTCAAGAATCCACCCGGTCGGCAAAGAGACGGCCTTGTCGGACGTCCGATCCTGGCAGTGCATCGCACTGGGAAGCACATCGTCTTCGAGTTGGGCCGCAGTCAAGCAAAGCAGAGACGTCAAGAACGAGGGCGAATACCAAATCGCGAGCAAGCCGAACTGCCCGATGCGCAATGGATCGTACACCTGGGAATGACCGGGCAGCTCCTTGTGACGACACCCGACAGCGCCCTTGCCCCGCATACCCATGCGCGCCTGGAGTTGGCGAGTGGCCGCGAGCTGCGGTTCGTCGATCCGCGGCGCTTCGGCCGGCTCGAATTCCGCTCGCTTGGCGCGGATGCGGCATTCGCGGCGCCGGGCTCGGAGCCGCTCGACATCGCTGCCGATGAGTTCGCGGCCTTGTTTCGCGGCCGGCACTTGCCCATCAAGGCTGCGCTGCTGAATCAGAGGCTGCTTGCCGGTGTGGGCAACATTTATGCCGATGAGAGCCTTTTTCGAGCGGGCATTCGCCCTCGGCGGCGGACCAACCGGATCTCGGCCGAGGAGTACGAAAGGCTCAGGATTGCGTTGCGCGAGGTGCTTCGCCATGCCATTCGGCTGGGTGGCTCGTCAGTGTCCGACTATGTAGACGCGGACGGTGCACCCGGGTTCTTTCAGCTCCAGCACTACGTCTACCAGCGGACAGATGAACCTTGCCGGAAATGCGGGGCTCCAATCCGGCGCATCCTGGTAGCCGGACGCGGGACCCATTATTGCCCCAAATGCCAGCGGTGAAGAGGCGTCGAAGCTGTCGTCCAAGCACGGGTCTATGCTTTTTGGAAATCTTATATCGTCTTTATTTCCATAATCCAGACAATCGAGGGCGTCCATCATCGTAAGTGTATGAAAATAAATGACGTCTCCAACGGCACCACGATTGCACTGTAATCAACGCCAGTGATGTATCGGCCGCCGGGGAAAACCGAGCGAGCCAGGACCACGCAGGCACCCGGTGTGAGCAACCGCCTACGAGCGGCCCTCAAAAGGGAAGAGCCCACCGGGAAGCCTGAGAGCGAGCGGTGGACAAAAGCCACCGCTCTTCCTGTGATGGGAGGCCAGTGACCAGCGCAGGCAGCGAACGCCACTTTAGCGAGTGGCGTTTTCTTGCGTTTGGAGCTTGTGCTGTTTGCCGGTCCTCGTACACGTACCCAAGGTCACATGTCAAGCAGGATTCCCCCTTGGCCGGCCTCTTGCCAGAGTAAAGGCTTCGCTGTACTATCGGAATTGCCTATCAGGCGGCTGATGCGGGCTACTCGATGGATGGGTAGAGCAAGCTCGCCGCTTAACAAGCCATTCCGTCCGGCAATTTCAGTACAGCGCTGGCAGCGCGCGACGGTGGCTGACATAGGAAAGGGCATCATCTGAGAAACTCGAGACGCCGCGCCGAATCGATACCGGCGAACGGATGGAGCCAGGGACGGCTCCCGCGAGTGATGCGGCGATCGCGTTTCCCAGAGTCTAAGGTGGAATCGAGGAATTTAGGCTCGGTGGCCGGCATCTTTACGTTGCCGGTAGCTGCGTTTGGCGCGTGATTGATCTTCGTCGGCCGCTCAATTACAAGGGGCAAAGTGCCGCGAGGGGTATTGCGTACCTTGCGGCGGGGCAGGAGAGCGCGAGCCCCAGGTTTAGCTGCGTAGCTAAAGCAGAACGCGAAGTTCAACGTAACAAAGAGCAATGCATCAGGAAGTACACGCATCATGACAATAGAATCGACCCAGCCCCAGCCTGAGCAGGGGCCCGCGCCTGACAACGGTCAGGTGCAGTCGCGCGGCCATCGCCGCCGCCGCCGCCGCCGCAAGAACAAATCGAGCCAGCAGGCCGGGATGCCGACCCAGCCCATGCAGGGGCAGTCGCAGCCGCAAATGCAAGCACCGCCTCCGGCGCCCCCAGCGCCGCCGCAAGCGCATCACCAGAATCATCAGAATCAGGGCCGCGGGCGAAAGAAGAAGAAGTTCTTTCAGAAGAATTCGCAGCCAGGGCAGCCCGGCAACAGCATCTCCGGGTCCTCTCAGGGCAGGCGGAAGGGAAGGCAGAAGGGACCACGCATGTTCGTCGGTCCCATGGACCACAGCTATCGTGTGGCGAATGGCAACGTAGCCGATGGGCCGCCTTCGACCATTCCCGTGACGGGCAACGGCCACGGCGGCAGCTACTATCCCGACGCGTACTCGGCGCCCGCTGCACCCGTACGCGAAAATGCTCCGACGCGCATCTTCTGTTTCATCGAGGACCTGTTTTTCCTGGCCAAGATTCAAGAGACGGCGCGCAAACTCGGCGTCAAAGTCGAATTTGTGAAGGGTGACAAGGACCAGGTGGCCCGCATCTACGATGCACCGGAGAATGAGAAGCCTTCGCTGCTGGTCTTCGATCTGAACAACCTGAATGCCAAGCCCATGGCGCTAATCCCCAAGTTCAAATCCAGGTTCAAGAAGGCCGTCTCGATCATCGGCTTCCTCAATCATCTGCAGGGCGACCTGAAGCTGAAAGCGATTGAGGCCGGGTGCGACGCAGTGATGCCCCGTTCGGCTTTCTCACAAAGCCTGCCGGTTCTTCTGCGCCGTTATGGGGTGGAAGAGCAAGAGGAATTCGAACAGCAGCCGGCGTTCTGAAACAGGGAACAAGAGAACAAGAAAGCGAAGGGTGGGCTCAATTGGCTCGCCCTTTCTGTTGCCTTCCGCTGATCCTTCGCCGCCCGCTCTCTTGTCCCCTCGTTTTATCCCGGCGGCCAGGTCAGCAGGCGGCCGCCAAGCAAATGCAGATGGAGGTGGTCGACAGTCTGGCCGCCGTCCTCGCCGGTGTTCACGACAATGCGGTAGCCATTGGCCAGTTTCTTCTGGCGCGCGATCTCCGCCGCGGCCCATAGCAGATGGCCGAGCAATGCCTGCTTCTCTTTCCCTGCCTCGTTGAGCGAGCCGATGTGCTCGCGCGGAACAATGAGGACGTGCACCGGCGCCTTGGGATTGATATCGGCGAAGGCGTAGCCAAGCTCATCCTGAAATACGGGCGTCGAGGGGATCTGCTTGTCGATGATCTTGCAGAAGGTGCAACTCATGGCCTGACCAGTGTACACGCGGGGATTGAGCTCCATCCTTCCCGGTCCAGGAAAAAAGGCCGCTCTTCATCCGCGCGAAGCTTTCCATCCACTCGTCAGAGCGGAAGCGCCGGGATTCGCAAGGCGCGAACAGTACCGGCTTTCCTGGGTAAACGTATACAATTACGCTGATTAAAATTCATCATTCTCTCTCACTCGAAGGTCTCTGCCTTGGTGCGAAATCAGGAAGCAGGCCGAGTGGAAAAGGAGACGCCATGGACCGCCGCAACTTTATAAAGACCACGGGGACTTTGATCGCAGGGGCGACAGTCGCCTCGAACCTGGGCCACGCCGACGCCGAAGCGACCAGTGCAGAATCAGGGCGCAAAGTTCTGCCCATCAACCGCGGTTGGAGATTCAGCCCGAAGGCGACCGAGGCCGCTCGTGCGCGTGTCTTCGATGACAGTGGATTCGCACGCGTGACCGTCCCCCATACGAATCTGCGTGTGCCGTGGCATAGCTTCGACGAGAAGACATACGAGTTCGTTTCGATCTATCGCCGGCGCTTCAGGTTGCCGTCCGGAACTCGCGGCAAGCGCGTCTTTGTCGACTTTGAAGGAGTGATGACGGCATCGTCTGTATGGCTGAACGGCACAAAACTGGGCGAGTACAAGGGAGGATTCACTCCATTCTCTTTCGAGTTGACGCAGCAAATAGATTTCGACAGTGAGAATGTGCTCGCCGTGGAGGTCGACTCGAGCGAGCGTCCCGATATTCCGCCGTTTGGCTACGAGGTGGACTACCTCACGTTCGGAGGAATCTATCGCGAGGTTTCGCTGAGGCTCGTACCGCCTACGTTCATCGAGAACATCTTTGCCCAACCTAAGAATGTGCTCTCAGGCAAACCGGCGGTGGATGTGCAGTGCTGGCTCGAGAGCGGCGGCAAGTCTCTCGAGAGCGGTCTCACCCTGACGGCCGAGCTCTATGACGGTGACAAACTGCTGGCGAAGGCAACCCAGGAGATTCCCGGCGGCGAAGACCAGGGCAGTCTTCCGCACACACTCACGCTCGACAACCTGGACGCAATTTCGTTGTGGAATCTCAAGTCCCCGAAGCTTTATAGCATCGAGGTGCAACTGCTCAAAGCCGGGCGGATTCACGACAGCGACTCCCGGCGCATCGGATTCCGCGAGGCAAAGTTCACTCCCGAAGGATTCAACCTCAACGGAACAGTCATCAAGCTGCGCGGGCTCGATCGACACCAGACATTTCCCTGGGTTGGACAGGCGATGCCGGCACGCGCGCAGCGCCGCGATGCAATTGTTCTCCGCAAGAATCTGCACTGTAACATCGTGCGCACCTCGCACTATCCGCAGTCGCGGCACTTTCTCGATGCCTGCGATGAGCTTGGATTGCTGGTGCTCGAGGAGATTCCCGGCTGGCAGCATATCGGCGACCAGGCGTGGCAAGACATCTCCGTGGATAACGTGAGCCGGATGATCCGCCGCGACTGGAACCACCCGTCGATCGTTCTATGGGGCGTGCGTATTAACGAGTCGCGCGATAATCACGACTTCTACGTTCGTACCAATGCAGTGGCCCATAAGCTGGATCCGTCGCGGCAGACCGGCGGCATCCGCTACTTCCAGGAGTCGGAGTTCCTCGAGGACGTCTTCACGATGAACGACTTCGGCTGGCCACTGAAGGCTCCCAATCACCCCCTGTACCTGAACACCGAGTTTGCGGGCCACACTTATCCAACCAAGACTATCGATAACGTG